>WNFU01000156.1_pt1 | contig 151843 bp, 146 predicted proteins | sample 5400121 | NCBI WGS metagenome assembly WNFU01 (sample SAMN13153360, study PRJNA577476) | soil metagenome | isolation source: 100 cm soil or saprolite under grassland replicate 1 | place: USA:California | collected 2016-06-15
ATCCTGAACGAGCGCGCGCCTTCCTACGTTCAGGATCTGCAATCGCTGCTGGAGACGCTCCTCCGCACGAGCCAGTCGGCGGAACCCCATGATGGACACGAGCCACGCGGGAACGTGTATGTCGTGCGAGCAGACCGAGTGACGGAACTGCAACGTGACGTGCTACAGGCTGTGGCGCGCGTGGTATTGTCGAGCAGCCGCGGGACGCTGTCCGAACAGATAACACGTGCGCAGCGATCCGAAGCCACCACGGTCGCTCAACCACGGCGGCCTGCGGCAACGAAGTTGACGCCGGAGGTGGCGATCCCGCGGCCGACTCTCGAGCTCTTCAACGGGTTCGGCGGCTTCGAGGCGGATGGACGCGAGTATGTGACGATCCTCGGTGAGGGACGGTGGACGCCGGCACCGTGGATCAACGTGATTGCGAATTCCGATTTTGGCTTCCAGGTCTCAGAATCCGGGGCGGGGTACACGTGGTCAGTCAATAGCCGCGAGAACCAGCTCACCCCCTGGTCGAACGATCCGGTCAGCGACATGCCGGGCGAGGCCATCTACGTGCGGGACGAAGAGACTGGAGATCTGTGGGGTCCGACGGCGCTCCCCATTCGCGAGGGGAGCTCGCCCTACGTCGTCCGGCATGGACAGGGCTACACTCGCTTCGAACACGTCTCGCACGGCGTCTCGCTGGAGCTTCTGCAGCTGGTGCCGCTCGACGACTCCATCAAGATATCGCGTCTGACCCTGACGAACGTGTCGGGGCGGGCACGGCGGCTGTCCGTGACTGCATACGTCGAATGGGTCCTCGGTGTGTCGCGGAGCGCCGCTGCGCCGTTCATTGTCACCGAGATCGACGCGAAGACAGGTGCGATGTTCGCGCGTAATGGGTGGAGCCGCGAGTTCCGCGCTCGCGTCGGGTTTGCCGACCTTGCTGGGACCCAAACGGCGTGGACCGCCGATCGGACGGAATTTCTCGGACGTAACGGCACGCTGGATTATCCCGCGGCGCTTGCGCGAAAAGGCCCGCTCTCGGGACGGGTCGGCGTCGGTCTCGATCCGTGTAGCGCGCTACAGGCGACGATCGAACTGCCCGCTGGAGGACGGGTGGAGGCCGTGTTTTTCCTCGGCGAGGCGGCGAGCCGCGAAGAGGCGAGGGAACTCATCGTTCGGTACCGGAACTGTGATGTGGCTACCCTATTGCGGGCAGTCGCCGAGCGCTGGGACGAGGTGCTCGGCACGCTGCAGGTCGCGACGCCCGACCGGTCCCTGGACATACTGCTTAACCGGTGGCTCCTGTACCAGACGCTTGCGTGTCGGGTCTGGGCGCGCTCGGCATTCTATCAGGCGGGCGGGGCCTTCGGGTTTCGGGATCAGCTTCAAGACGTGATGGCGCTCGCCCTGTCCGATCCCACGCTGGCGCGACAGCATGTGCTCCGGGCCGCGGCGCGGCAATTCGTCGAGGGTGACGTCCAGCATTGGTGGCACCCGCCCGGCGGACGCGGCGTCCGAACCCGAATCTCCGATGACTTGCTCTGGCTCCCGTACGTAGTCGCCCAGTATGTCGAGGTCACCGCGGATGGCACCGCACTCGACGAGATCGTTCCCTTCCTGGATGGGCCGAAGCTCGCCGTCGGACAGACCGAGTCGTACTTTGAACCCCGCGTCTCTGAAGAGCGGGGCACCCTCTTCGAGCACTGTGCGCGTGCACTCGACCACAGCCTGACGGCCGGAACTCACGGCCTGCCTCTGATGGGTACGGGAGATTGGAACGATGGGATGAACGAGGTGGGCGCCGAAGGGAAGGGTGAGAGCGTCTGGCTCGGGTGGTTCCTGCACGCGGTTCTGTCCGAATGGACGAAGCTGGCTGACGCGCGCGGGGAGGGCGAGCGCGCGGAGAAGTGGCGGAGCTACATGAGCGCGCTGAAGGACTCGCTCGAACGCGAGGGCTGGGACGGCAACTGGTATCGGCGTGCCTTTTTCGATGACGGGACGCCGCTCGGGTCCGCCGTCAACGACGCATGCCGCATGGATTCGATTGCGCAATCCTGGAGCGTGATCTCGGCGGCGGCTGACCCGGCACGCGGCGCGCGCGCCATGGCAGCTGTCGACGAATACCTCGTGCGTCGCGCGGACGGCCTCGTATTGCTTTTCACACCGCCGTTCGACGACACGCCCCTGGAGCCCGGCTACATCAAGGGGTATCTGCCCGGCGTCCGGGAGAACGGCGGGCAATACACGCACGCGGCGGTGTGGTCGGTGATCGCCTTCGCGGCGCTCGGCGACGGGGATAAGGCCGTCGAACTCCTCGCGATGTTGAATCCGATTAACCACGCCAGCACGGAAGCGGGCGTTCGACGCTACAAGGTCGAGCCCTACGTCGTTGCGGCGGATGTCTACGCCGAAGTGCCGCACGTCGGCCGCGGGGGCTGGACTTGGTACACGGGATCAGCGGGTTGGATGTATCGGGCGGGGGTGGAGTCGATTCTCGGGTTCCGGCTGCGTGGCGGGCGGCTCGCAATAGACCCATGCATCCCGCGTGCGTGGCGCGGCTTCGAGATGGCATTTCGCTATCGCTCCGCGCGCTACGACATCTTCGTGGAGAACACACAGGGTGTGTCCCGGGGAGTGTCGTCAGTGGAGGTCGATGGCGTCTCCCTCAACCGGGAGCACGGCATCATACTCGCGGATGACGGGAAAGCGCATCGTGTCCGAATCGTCCTCGGCTGAGCCGAGGCTAGTTCTCGTCTCGTGTTAGAGTCATGTCGCCGTCGCCGCGGCCTTCATGGCCGACTCACCCGGCGCCTAGACACCGATAATATGGCATCAAGTCAGAAACACCTCGAGGATCAGCCGAGTCGGTTTCGGTATTTGCGGGCCCGCGCTACGGTCTAGACCAGGTCAACCTCGAACGCGCCGGGATGCGTTGGCGAAGAAGGCGGGGCCTCGCGGATGCGGCAGAAAGGTCGAGGCGGTAGTGTACGAGCTCACGGTGGAGACCCTCCAACGCTTGGCGACGGCCCTCGGCGTGCGGCGAACGGATCTGCTGGAGTGATTACTGGAGGCATCCATAGTTGATGGCACGTTTATTCAGATCGCCCCGGTCCAACGCCCGCGGGAAGGGGACTGTTTGACAGGATCGAGGCGCGAGTCGAAGATACGAGCCTCCAGGTACAGACGGTGCCCCTTCCTGGCAGCATCGAATAGGGGAGAAGACGGCACACGGAGGTGTGACATGATGCCCAACGTCGTGGTCTGCGTCTACTGCTCCCATGAGATCGATGAAAAGGAGAAGTCCGTCAACGTGCCCCATCTACCGGGCGGCGTTGCCCACCTGGCGTGCGCCCAGAAGGTAACGATCCGAACCGCCCCTCGAAGGTGACGCTTACCGGGCGTTAGTCGCTTGCACCCGATCGAGGCCAGCATGGGGCGCTCACCTGTCGAACGGTCGCGGCCCCTACAGAGCGAGCGTGGGGCGGATGGGGCGGCCGCAGATTTCCGGCCGCCCCATCGACCTGCTCAGATACTCGGAACGGTCTCGACTCGGATTAGTTAATGACCCCGTTTCTTATGGGCCGCTGTCTTGTAACATGCTAGAAGAATGAGCATGCGCGTGGGGGTGAAGTGTTTCTGGAAGTTTAGACCTGCGTCCGGTTAAGCTCGGAGAAATCCTCTGGTCATGCGGGCGTAGGCGTCACGCCTGCTCGGCCGCCTGAGTCTCAAGGCGCACCGGGGGGCAATCGGCCGTCCGCAGGCGCGCACTTCGGCCGCACTCGGCGCCTCCTCGACACCCGGACAAGTTTCTGATTTTAAAGCATCGGGTGTCGAGGAGGCCGATCGCGCATTTCTAGGTCTTGTGGCGGCGTCCACGATGCCCGCGATCGGACCACGGCGAGATCCGCTTCGAGGGAGAAGCGCTGCCCTCCCTGGGTTCATCCGCCTCGCCTGCAGCGACGAGCCGCCTCAGCCTGGGGTTCTACGCGAACCGGATCAACACCATCGAGGAGCAGCCGCGCGCCTCAGCGGACCGCTAGCGACGTGAGGGTGGCGCGGCCGGGGCCGTCGCCCTTGTCGGGCCGGATCACGACGCGCAGGTGAGTGACGCCGTCGGCGCGCACGCTCCAGCGCTCGCGCTCGAACGTCGTGCCGGGCGGGCTGAACGTGAATTCCTGGCGGAGGACCTCGCGGTAGGTGCGGCCGCCGTCCTGCGACAGGGACAGCGTCAGCACCTGCGTGCGGCTCGCGTGCGGCTCCTCCGTCTCGAGACTCACCTCGCGGACCGACTGCGGCGCGTCGAAGGCGAGCACGAGGGTCTGCTCCCCTTCGGACGACGCCGTCCAACGGGTGCCGCCGCGCCCGTCGCGGCCGTCGAACAGATGCTCGACAGGATGGTCGGGGGCCTCCGAGGTTACCAGCACCGTGGCCACCGCGGCAATGTCCTTGGCGTCGGGCTGGCCAGGGCTCGGCGGGGGCGACGAGGGCGGGATGATCTGCTTCCTCAGCATGGCGTGCCTCCTCGAGCCCAGTATACCCACGGCGCGGCCGGACCGCGTCCCCGCGCGCCCCGGCACGGGGCGAATTGGCGGCGCCCGCGCTCAGGGCGTCACGAACACGTCGAGCAGCGCGGGTCGGCCGGAGGCGAGGGCGGCCCGCGGCCAGCTCATGCCAGGCGGCGGGGCGGCGCTATGTGTATCCTGTTACAGAGGGAGCCCGAAGACGTTCGTCCGCCAGGCCTCTGGAAGGGGCGCCGGACCGCGAACCGATGGAGGAGTGAAATGGCCAAGGGCAGCATCATGCTTCAGATCGCCGTCGAGCAGATTTTCTCGGCACCGGTCACGGATTTGCCGGAGGTGTGGATCGTCGCGTGGCAATCGCTCGACGGCGACCGCACGATCGTTCGCGAGATCGCGACTGAGAAGAGCCAGGCCGCGTATCTCTGGGCGACCGACGCGGGCCCCGCGGCTGGTGAGTTCGCAATGTCGGACGGCGCGTTGTCTGATCTCTGGCTCGCCTTCCCGGATCTTCGCCGCCCGCCCAAGATCCTACACGCTCCCTCACATGTGCCTTCGCCGCCGATCGATGGCCCCGTTCTTGTTCTGTTGCGCGTGCGCGACTACGGCTTCGCCGTTGAATCGCCGGGCGTATTCTCGACCGTGCGAAGGGTGTCGTCGCACGCCTATGTCGACGAAGTGGCGGTGTGACACCAGCAAAGGGGAGTGTGCCGTGGAAATCGCAATCATGGGCGAAGGCGAACTCGTCATCCGCTTCATCGACAGAGCCGGGCAGACGCTGATGCAGGAACGACTCGTCGCCTCGGGGTCTCCCTCGCTGCGAACCGTGAACGGCACGGCGCTTGTGGCGCCGGTACTGGTGCACCAGAGCGATCCGAAGCAGCGCGTAACCTTCGACGGCCAGACGCTGGCACGCTTCACCCGCAAACGGTGCAAGGAGATCGGATGCGCAGGGAAGATCGCTGGTGCAGCCGCGCGCGGAGACGCGCCACCACCCGTACCAGGTCAGGGGCCATCCTTCGCGAGCGGCGATCCTTCGCTTGAGCGGTTGATCGCGTCGGCTCGACGATCGACTCGACGCGGAGCCCGCGGGGCGGCGAAAAAGTAATCAGGACAAGGAGTCGGATCTCGCGCTCACCAATCGCCCACGACCTGAAAGTCACCCTCTAGCTGAGCGAATTGCTGGTCAAACAGATCCTCCAGACCCATGAGGCCGGTGCGCGCCTCCCGTAAATCCTGGGCGCGCTCGTCGAGTCTGAGCTGGACGGCCCTGTCATTCCGCTTCTGTGTGTTCTGGATGATGAGAAGTCCGATGACGACGACTACCATCACGAGGCGCGTATCCGTGACAAGTCTTCCTGAATGCGCGTGTCATCGCGATGCGCTCACGTCCACGTCCCCGTCTAGGCGCAGGACGTCGACGCCAACGTCCTGGTCCCGGCCCTCGATCAGCAGGTCCAGAGAGCTTTTTCCAACGTGCAGGTTCTGGATCTTGACTTCCTTGAGAAACTCGGGCAGCCGAGGGTGCGAGAACCGGACCTGCGCGTTGTCTGCGTCGATGGAGAGGCCGAGGCATGCCTGCAGGAGCAGGAACACCGTTGCGGCCGACCAGGATTGGGGCGCGCAAGCCACGGAGTACGGCGTGGGCCCCTCGCCGGCGCGGCGAGCGAAGCCACAGAACAGTTCGGGCAGGCGGGCCAGGTCCACGAAGAGGCTCGCGTCGTAGAGGCTCGCCAGGATCTTGAGTGCTCGGTCCTTCATGCCGTAACGAGCCATGCCCGCCGCGATCAGCGCATTGTCGTGCGGCCACACCGAGCCGTTGTGATACGAGATGGGGTTGTAACGCACCTCGGAGCCGGCGACTGTCCGGATACCCCACCCGGAGAAGAAGTCCTCTCCCATCAGCGTCTGGGCGACGCGGCTGGCATGCTCCTGGCTGGCGATGCCGGCGAAGAGGCAGTGGCCGGCGTTCGAGGTCCGCACGCGACAGGGGCGCTTCTCGCCGTCAAGCGCGAGGACATACGTGGACAGTTCGTCATCCCAGAAGACCTCTTCGAAGCGACGCTGGAGAGCTTCGGCCTGGCGTTGCAGCTCGCCGGCCCGCTCGACGCGTCCGAGGGCCGCCGCCAGGACCGCGGCCTGTCGCTTGGCGGCATAGACGTAGGCCTGAACCTCGCAGAGGGCAATGGGGCCATCAGCCAGGACCCCGTTCGCATGGAAGATCGCATCGACGGAGTCCTTCCATCCCTGATGCACGAGCCCATGGGGAGAGCGGCGATAATATTCGACGAAGCCGTCGCCGTCCCGGTCTCCGAGCGTGTCGATCCAATGAATGGCCCGCTCGACATGGGGCCAGAGCGCCTCGAGGAAGGGTCGGTCGGCCGTGCGCTCGTAGAAGGCGCCGGCCAACATGACGAACAGGGGCGTCGCGTCGACGCTCCCGTAATACTGGCCGAACGGCACTTCGCCCAGCGCGGCCATTTCGCCCTGGCGCGCCTCGTGGAGGATCTTGCCGGGCTCGGCATCCTGGGCCGGGGCAATCGCCCGCGCCTGGGTCGCCGCGAGGTAGGCGAGTACCCCGCGTGCAATGTCCGGATTGATCCAGAGCGTTTCCAAGGCCGTGATGACGCCGTCCCGGCCGAAGGGAGCGCTGAACCACGGCACGCCGGCATAGGGATACGGGCCCTTCGGCGTTAGCGTGATCATCATGCGCAGGTCGGCCATCGAGCGGGTGAGCCAGCTGTTGAACCGTCCGCGAGAGGTCGTGACGTGGCAGGCTCCGGCTCTGGTCTTTTCCAGCTTGGCCTGGGTTTCTGCGAATGCCCGATGGTAGGTCCGCTCAAGCGCGACGCGGTCGCCAGGGTCGCACGAGATGGTCAGGCATGCTACGGCAGTGCCCTTGGACTCAAGATGCGCCTCGAATCGGATGGCCCCGGCCGAGATCTCGGCCGGCGACGGCGAACATTCCAGCCGTGTTCGACGAACCACTCCGTCCAGGCCCTCGTAGGCGAGAAGAACCGCGTTGTCCTTCACGTCCGGCTCAAGGAGGCGCCCTCGCCGCTCGCGCTTGACACCTCGGACCTCGAAGATGTCGGCAAAATCTGCCGCAAAGAAGATCCGGAAGCTGATATCGACGGAGTGCAGCGCAAAGTTCTGGATGGTGATGCGGGTGAAGCAGGTAGCCTGATAGAGAAAGCTCGAGCGCGAAAGATGAAGAGTGTTCCGCGCCAGAGCCACACGCTCATTTTCGTAGAAGTCGGGATTCGTGAGGTCGACGGACAACACGGGTGTGTGCTCCATGACCGTGGAGGTCAACAGGAGCGGCCGGTGCTCGCCCATGTACAATTCGAGCCGGCTGAGGAATCGAGTCCCTTCGTGGTACAACCCCTGCTTCCCCAGCCCGACGGGCTGGAAGTCCCCAAAACGGTCGAAGACGGCGAACGTGCCGCCATCCTTGAGCACCAGCGTGCGGTCATCCACACGCGATGACGTCGCGAGGATGTAGAACTGGTCGCTGACGCGGATGATCTCTTCCATGGTCCCGGCGGCGCTATGCCGCGGTCGAGCGAGGCGCGGCGAGCGGTGTGTCGGAGAGGAGCTTGTGATAGAGATCCAGATATCCGTCGACCATCTGATGCACGGTAAACCGCGTCTCGAAGATCTCCCGGCATCTCCGCCGGCTCAAGCCGGCCACTCTGTCTAGGGCCGCGACCGCCTCGTCGACTCGCGTGCAGATGAAGCCCGTCTTTCCGTCCTCCGTCACTTCCGGCACCGAGCCTCGCCGATACGCGATCGTCGGCGTGCCGCACGCCATGGCTTCGATCATAACCAGACCGAAGGGCTCCGGCCAATTGATCGCGAAGAGGAGCGCGTATGCGTTCCCGAGAAAGTCCTGTTTTTCGTGCTCAGTGATTTCGCCCACGTACTCAATGTGCGGGTCGCGGAGCAGCGGTTTGATGTCCGCCTCGAAATAGGCCCGGTCCACCGGATCCACCTTGGCGGCGATTTTGAGCGTCATTCCGGCCCGCTTGGCGATCTCGATGGCATCCTCCACTCCCTTTTCCGGAGAAATGCGCCCGAGAAAGGCCAGGTATGTTCCACGGGTCTCCCGGAAGGCAAAGAGATCTCGCGGCAAGCCGTGGTAGACCGTTCCGAGCCAGTTGAGCCAAGGCAAGGGCATTCGCTGCGCATTCGAGATCGAGACGACCGGGATGTCGGCGAATTCCCGGTAGAGCGGGACCAGATCGGGCAGGTCGAGCCGGCCGTGAAGCGTGGTGAGGCTCGGGACTGTGATCAGCTGCGACACGGGAAAGTGCAGATAGTCGATATGAAAATGGACAACGTCGAACTCGGCAATCTCTTTGAGCAGCATACCCAGCTGCACCATATGGTAGGCGAGCTGATCCGCGCACGCCGGGTCGAGCCGGAGCGCGCGTTTGCACGGAGCGATGAGCCGAGCCTGGGTCACGGAGTCTCCGCTGGCGAACAATGCCACCTCGTGTCCTCGTCGGACCAGCTCTTCTGTGAGATAGGAAACAACGCGTTCCGTCCCTCCGTAGAACCTGGGGGGGACGCTCTCGTAAAGCGGGGCCACTTGTGCGATGCGGAGCGGCATAATCGTCATCCTTGGAGGCCTGGTAATCGAAAGGTTACGGCTCGTTCCTCCCCTGGTGGTGCAATCGAGATGCCACGGTTGAATCACGCGAACCTCGGACTCAACGTCCAGAACAATGGCCGTTCCCTGAGCGAGCCGCAGAAACAATCGCCCGGGGATGCCATCGCCCCGTAAACCTTACCGAGTACTACGAAGGAATTTCCTGCGGACTCGTTCTGGGGCGTCCGGGGGCAGGGTCTTTCTGGAAGTTTCGCGCTGCGTGAAGTCCCGGATGATTCAACCCTCTAGCGACGAGGCAGTAGGTCAGAGGCGTCAGCACTGCTGGTCCCGCTTGTTGATCTCCCCGGCCGGAAGATTGCCCATTTCTGGACCCGGGTGACGATTTTCGAGAAGACGCTCACGCAGAGAGCGACGTAACTCTCTGGTTTGATTGCGTTCCGGTCTTGGCCTTCTGCTTGCGTCCCTCTTCGCCGAGGAGGCCACCATCTGCCCGGAAACACTATGTCGTCTAACGAATCCCGCCCCGCTCTGATCCTCGTAGTCGATGACGACATGTTTGTCTTGCGCCTGATTGCCGAGGCGTTGTCGGCAGACGGATATGAAGTCGATACCGCCAGGAATGGCCGTGAGGCGCTGGAGAAAACTGCCGCCCGCTTGTACGATCTCATCCTGAGCGACCTCCGGATGCCGGAGGTCGATGGCGTGGCGCTCTATCGTGAGCTCGAACGGCGAGAGCCGAGGCTATTGCGACGATTCGCCGTCGTGAGCGGGACAACGGAGATGCCTGAGTATGCGAGCTTTCTTGAGGAGACGAACGTCCCACTGCTGGGCAAGCCCTTCCGGGTCGAAGAGCTCCAGCAGCTCGTGCGACGGATCCTCGGATGATGTCGCCATGGTCGATCTCTTCCCCAACTGACGATGACGCTTGACGAGCTGTTCGCCGAATTGAAGACGTCACCCACCGATCTGGTGCGGTTCGTCCGGGCTGCGGCCCAGAGTCAGCGAGCCCAGGTTGTTGTCTCTGCCGCCGCCGTCACGGGGTGGCAGGAACGCGATCCCGAAGCTTGGGTGAAAGTGCTCGAGTGGCTCGCCGACCAAGGCAAGACTGTCGTGCAGGTCTAGCCTGTCATTGCCGCCGGGCCGCTCGCGGCGTAGGGACGGCCGATTAGCGGGTGACGTGCGCTGAGACAGCGAGCCAGCGACCCTGCCGGCGCGCCCACACATCCGTATAGCGACCCGACCCCGGGCGCCCGTCCGGGCCCAGGTACGTGGTCCGTGCGTGAATGATCGCGAAGTCTCCCATGAGCCGGACGTTGACGTCGTGGGCCTCGAGGCTCGAGATTGCGACCGGCCGCCCCGTTTGCTCCAGAAAGCGCTGCCGGTCGACGAGGGACCCGTCCGGATTGGAGCAGAGGAAATCCTCCGCCAAAATCTCCTCGAACCGAGGTACATCCGAGGCCTGGACTGATCGGATGTAGTCCCGGTTGAGGTCGAGCAGGGTATCGAGATCGGACGTTGAAGCGGCCTTGGCCTGCATGGCATCTCCCTCCCACGGTGGCTGCCGTTATCAATGGGGTCGCTCCAGAATGGCCCCAATGCCCACCCAGTGCAACTCGCCAGGGTAAACGATCTTCGGCGGCCCATAACCTCCTGCCAACATGGCATTAATATAAATACGACTGCTCGGGTCGCCATCTTTGGAAAACGGGTGTAGGCTGGGTTGGTGAAGGTCTAGTAGTCCTCGAGCGGCCTCCGGCGACCCGGCCATGGATCAGGTGCCAACGGAGGGCCCAGGGGAAGGAGCGCGCATGAGCAGGACCGCGAAGACGATCGAAGAGTTCACGAACCGGGCCTATCCCTACGGCTTCGTCACGGCCGTTGAGTCGGAGTCGACCCCGCCAGGCTTGAGCGAGGACATCATCCGGCTGATCTCGGCGAAAAAGAGCGAGCCGAAGTTCATGCTGGACTGGCGGCTCCGGGCATACCGGCACTGGGCCACGTTGGAGCGCTCGGCGGCCGAGCCGCGCTGGGCGAACATCACGTACCCGGCCATCGACTACGAGAAGATCGTCTACTACTCGGCGCCCAAGCAGAAGCTGGCGGCGAGCCTCGACGAGGTCGACCCGGAGATCCTCCGAACGTTCGAGCGGCTCGGCATCCCGCTGGACGAGCAGAAGCGTCTTGCCGGAGTCGCGGTCGACGCCGTCTTCGACAGCGTGTCCGTGGGGACGACCTTCAAGGAAAAGCTGGCCGAGCTCGGGATCATCTTCTGCTCGTTCTCCGAGGCGGTCCAGCAGCACCCTGAGCTGGTCGAGCGGTACCTGGGATCGGTGGTGCCGCATACGGACAACTTCTTCGCGGCGCTCAACTCGGCAGTCTTCAGCGATGGGTCGTTCTGCTATATCCCGAAGGGTGTGCGCTGCCCGATGGAGCTCTCCACGTACTTCCGGATCAACACCGCGGGATCGGGACAGTTCGAGCGGACGCTGATCATCGCCGACGAGGGCAGTTATGTCAGCTACCTGGAGGGCTGCACGGCGCCCATGCGCGACGAGAATCAGCTCCACGCCGCCGTCGTCGAGCTGATCGCGCTCGAGGGGGCGCAGATCAAGTACTCGACGATCCAGAATTGGTACGCGGGCGACCGGGACGGGAAGGGCGGAATCTTCAACTTCGTCACGAAGCGCGGCAAGTGCGTGGGGGCGCGGTCACGGATCTCCTGGACCCAGGTCGAGACGGGCTCGGCGATCACGTGGAAGTACCCGAGCGTGATTCTGCAGGGCGATGAATCGATCGGGGAGTTCTACTCGGTGGCGCTCACCAACAACCACCAGCAGGCCGACACCGGCACGAAGATGATCCACATCGGCAGGAAGACCCGGAGCACGATCCTCTCGAAGGGCATCTCCGCCGGTCACGGCAACAATACGTACCGCGGGCTGGTGAAGGTGCTGCCGCGGGCGGCGGGCGCGCGCAACTATACCCAGTGCGACTCGATGCTGCTCGGCAGCCAGTGCGGAGCCCACACCTTCCCGTACATCGAGGTGGCCAACCGCTCCTCGGTAGTGGAGCACGAGGCGTCGACGCGGAAGATCAGCGAGGAGCAGCTGTTCTACTGCAAGCAGCGGGGCCTGTCCGGCGAGAACGCGGTCTCAATGATCGTCAACGGCTTCTGCAAGGACGTGTTCAAGAACCTGCCGATGGAATTCGCGGTCGAGGCGACGCGGCTCTTGAGCGTGAGCCTCGAGGGCAGCGTCGGCTGAGGCGATGGATCGGACCAGGATCAGGAGGAGCGAATGCTGAGCATCCGGGGCCTGCGCGCCGGCGTCGAAGGCAAGGAGATCCTGCGAGGCATTGACCTCGAGGTGCGCGCCGGCGAAGTGCACGCGGTTATGGGCCCGAACGGCTCGGGCAAGAGCACGCTGGCCCAGGTCCTGGCGGGCCATCCAGCCTTTACGGTCACGGCCGGCGAGGTGATCTACGAGGGTAGGAACCTGCTCCAGATGCCGCCCGAGGAGCGGGCGCGCGAGGGCGTGTTCTTGGCGTTCCAGTATCCGGTGGAGATCCCTGGTGTCGCCAGCGCCCAGTTCCTCAAGGCGGGCGTCAATGAGATCCGGACCCACCGCGGCCTCGAGGAGCTCGATGCGGTGGACTTCCTCGAGCTGCTCAAGGAGAAGCTCAAGCTGGTGGACATGGACCCCAGCTTCATGAGCCGGCCCGTGAACGAGGGCTTCTCCGGCGGGGAAAAGAAGCGGAACGAGATTCTCCAGATGGCGCTGCTGGACCCCAAGCTGGCCGTCCTGGACGAAACGGACTCGGGGCTCGACATCGACGCGTTGAGGATCATCGCCGGCGGGATCAACCAGCTGCGCCGCCCCGACAACGCGATCATCCTGGTGACGCACTATCAGAGGATGCTTGGCTACGTCACTCCGGACCGGGTTCACGTGCTGCTGGCCGGCCGGATCGTGAAGTCGGGCGGCAAGGCGCTGGCGCTGGAGCTCGAGGCCAAGGGATACGACTGGCTCGAGGAAAGGAGCGAGGTGTCGGCATGAGGGGTGGAACGACCAAGGAGACGTTTCTGGTGGCGTTCAGCGCTCTCGAGGCCGGTGGGAGGCTCGGCGGTCCGCCGTGGCTGCGCGACCTTCGGCGGGCGGCGATCGGGCGCTTCGCCGAGCGCGGCCTGCCGACTCCGCGCGACGAGGAGTGGAAGTACACCAGCATCGCGCCGATCGCCGAGACCGAGTTCGACCTCGGGGCCGATGGGACTGATGACGATCTTACCGAGGCGGCCATCGCGCCCTTCTGCCTGTCTCCGACATGGAGCCGGATCGTCTTCGTCAATGGCCGGTATTCCGCCAAGCTCTCGAGCATCGGGTTGCTGCCGCGAGGCGTGCGGATCGAGAGCCTCGGCGAGGCGCTGATCGCCGATGCGGCGGCGCTCCGGCCACACTTGATCGACTCCGCCACGGTGGAGGCCGCCGACGCGTTTGCCGAGCTGAATGCCGCGTTCTGGCGGGACGGGGCGCTCCTCCACGTGTCGGCCAGCGCGAGCGTCGCCGACCCAGTTCATCTGCTGTTCGTCACTGTCCCAGGCCCCGCGCGCGTCGATCACCCTCGCAGCCTGATTGTGTTGGAGCCGGAGAGTCATGCAGTCGTTGTCGAGAGCCACGTCTCGCTTGCCGAGGACGCGCACCTGACCAATGCCATGACAGAGACGATCGTCGGGGCGCGAGCCAGCCTCGAGCACCACAAGATCCAGCTGGAAGGTCGACGCGCGTTTCATGTCGGCCGGACCCGCTTCCGTCAGGCTCCCGGCAGCCGCGTCCGATCCTGCTCGGTCACCTTCGGCGGGCGGCTCGTGCGGAACAATGTCCACGCGCGCCTGGGTGGCGCGGGAGCGCACTGTACGCTGAGCGGTCTCTTCGTCATCGGGGGACGGCAGCACGTGGATACCCATACCGTGATCGACCACATCACGCCGCAGGCGATGAGCCGGCAGCTCTACAAAGGGATCCTCGACGGCCGCGCCCGGGGCGTCTTCAATGGCCGGGTCATCGTGCGGCCAGGGGCGAACGGCACCGATGCGCATCAAACCAACAAGAACCTGCTGCTCTCCGACGACGTGGAAGTCGATAGCAAGCCCCAGCTCGAGATCTTCGCGGACGACGTGAAGTGCAGCCACGGGGCCGCCGACGGACAGCTGGCGGAGGACGCGGTCTTTTATCTCAAGAGCCGCGGGCTCGACGAGGTCGCCGCCCGGACGCTGCTCACGTTCGGATTCGCCAATGAAGTGCTCGGGCGAATCCGCGTCGAGCCGGTTCGCGCGTGGCTCGAGAGCCTCTTGACCGCCCGGCTGGAGGGCGGCCGGGTCACCGCGGAGGGTTTTGAAGAGGCGGTGGAGCCGGCGACGAGTGATCGCAGCCGATAGGAGAAGAAGGGGAAACGCCATGCGCATGAGCCGAGTGATGCCGGGAGCCCCGGAGCTCTCGTGGGATGTGGAGCGGATTCGGAAGGACTTCCCGATTCTTCACCAAGTGGTCCACGGTAAGCCCCTCGTCTACCTGGATAATGCCGCGACGACCCAAAAGCCGCAGCCGGTGCTCGATGCGCTGCGAGCCTACTACACGGCCGACAACGCGAACGTGCATCGCGGCGTGCACCTGCTTAGCGAGCGCGCCACCGAGGCGTACGAGGCCGCTCGGACTCGGGTCCGGCGCTTCCTGAACGTGGCAGATCCGCGGGAGATCGTGTTCGTCCGCGGAGCGACCGAGGGCATCAACCTCGTCGCGCGGACGTACGGTCGGCAGGCCGTGGGGCCGGGAGACGAGATCCTGATCACGGGGCTCGAGCACCACTCGAACATCGTGCCGTGGCAGATGCTGTGCGACGATCAGGGCGCGGCGCTGCGGGTCGTGCCGATCAACGATTCCGGCGAGGTCGATCTCGAGGCGTATGACAGGCTGTTGAGTGATCGGACGCGGCTCGTCGCCGTCGCCCACGTGTCCAATGCGCTCGGCACGATCGTCCCCATCGGGCGGATGATCGAAGCCGCCCACCGCCGCGGCATTCCGGTGCTGGTCGATGGCGCCCAGGCCGTCGCCCATATGAGCGTCGACGTCCAGGCGCTGGATTGTGACTTCTATGTCTTCTCCGGCCACAAGGTATTCGGGCCGACCGGGATCGGGGCGCTCTACGGCAAGAGCGAGCTGCTCGAGCGCATGCCGCCCTTCCACGGCGGAGGCGACATGATCAAGTCGGTGAGCTTTGAGAAGACCGTGTACAACGACCTCCCGTACAAGTTCGAAGCCGGGACTCCGGATATCGCGGGGGCCATCGGGCTCGGCGTGGCGCTCGAGTACCTCGAGGCGCTCGGCCGCGACCGCGTGGAGGCCTACGAGCGAGAGCTGCTGGCCTATGGCACGGAGCGCCTCTCCTCGTGTCCCGGCGTGCGCCTCATCGGCACGGCGCGTGAGAAGGCCGGGGTGCTGTCGTTCGTGGTCGATGGGGTGCATGCCCACGACGTGGGCACGATTCTGGACCGCGAGGGCATCGCGGTGCGGGCGGGGCATCACTGCGCGATGCCGGTGATGGCGCGGTTCGGCGTGGCGGCGACGACACGCGCTTCGCTGGCGTTCTACAATACTCGGGAGGAGCTCGACGCGCTCGTGGACGGGCTCGAGAAGGTCCGGGAGATCTTCGGCTGATGTCCGAGCTGCGGGAGCTCTACCAGGAGGTCATTCTCGATCATAACCGGAAGCCGCGAAACTTCCGGAAGCTGGCGGCTCCGACGCAAACCGCGGAGGGGTACAATCCGCTTTGTGGCGACCGCGTCTCGGTGGAAGCGCAGATCGAGGGGGACGTCATTCGGGATCTTGCGTTTCAAGGTTCGGGCTGCGCCATCTCCAAGGCCTCGGCCTCTATGATGACGGCCACCCTGAAGGGGAAGACCATGGCAGAGGCCGAAGAGCTATTCGAGCAGTTCCACCGCATGCTTACGGAGAGCCGGCCGTCCGCCGAGCCTCCTGAGGGCCTCGGCAAGCTGGCGGCCTTCGCTGGCGTCCGCGAGTTCCCGATTCGAATCAAGTGCGCGACGCTGCCGTGGCACGCGTTGCACGCGGCGCTGGCGGGCCAGGCCGAGCCCGTGTCGACGGAGTGAACCGAACGATGGCTACGACTCTTGATCGGGCACAAATCGAAAAGCTCGTCGTCGACGCCTTACGGGAGATCTACGATCCCGAGATCCCCGTGAACATCCATGAGCTCGGGCTGATTTATGGTGTCGAGGTGGATCCGTCCGGGTCGGTCAAGGTCCGCATGACCCTCACGGCTGCCGGCTGCCCGGCCGCGCAGGTGCTGCCCTCCGAAGTCGAGCAGCGGGTGCGCGCGATCCCCGGCGTGACGGAGGTCGCGGTCGACGTCACATTCGACCCCCCCTGGGACCCGAGCCGAATGTCGGAAGCCGCACGACTCCAGCTGGGGCTGATCTGAGATGAGGCCCCAGCATCTCCGCGTCATTGCACCCCTCGTGATTGCCGCGGCGGTCGTGGCCGGACCCGCGCTGCTCTCCGGTGGGAGAGCCTGGGCCGGAACACCCACCAGTGAGGTTCGCGGCTTCCTGGCTCGAGCGGTGAGCATCGCCGAAAACGTCGAGCTGGCGCCGAGGGAGCGCCTCGATTCCGTACATCGGATGCTTGCCGATGCCTTTGACTTCCGCGGCGCCGCCGAGCTCGCTCTGGGCCAGCACTGGCGCGCCCGCACACCGGCCGAACGGCGCGAGTTCGTCCCGCTCTTTGCCGATCTGCTCGAGCGGTCGTATTTGTCCCAGATCAAAGCCCGCGTCAAGCTCGACGGGAGTGTGAAGATCGACTACCTCGGCGAGTTCGTCAAGGGTACCCACGCGACGGTCCAGACGGTCGTCCGGCGCGAGGGACGAGAAGACGTGCCGTTCGACTACCGGATGATCAGACGCGGGAAACGCTGGCTCGTGCGTGATGTCGTGATCGACGGCGTGAGCCTCGTCGAAAATTATCGCGCGCAGTTCGCGAAGACGATGGAGGGCTCCTCGTTCCGTCAGCTCATCGTGACGATGAAGACTGGGGAGCCACCCCGGTGAGGCCTGGCCGGCACCTGAAGCGATGGCTCATCGTCCTCGCTCAGATGCTGATGTTCCTCGCCGCGCCGGCGTTGGCCCAGACGAGCGGCGGGGACAGCGCCGCCGCGCTCATCGAGGCGCTGAGGCAAGGCGGCCACGTGATCTATTTCCGCCATGCGCGGACGGACTTCTCGCAGCGGGACTCCAGCCTCGCCGATTGCGGAACCCAGCGGAACCTCTCTGGCGAGGGGCGCGAGCAGGCCAGGGCCATCGGGGCGGCGATCCGGAGCCTCGGCATTCCCATCGGGCGGGTCCTGGCGAGCCCGTATTGCCGCACTCGCGAAACCGCGGAGCTCGCCTTCGGCCGGGTCGAGATCACGCGAGATCTGCTCGGAAGGGGCCTCAGTGAAGAGCAGTCCAGGATCTCGTCAAGCTTGCTACGCCCGCTGCTTGGCGCGGTGCCGGAGCCCGGAACGAATACGGTGCTCGTCTCTCACGGCTTCAACCTTCGCGCCACCGACGGCATTGTGATCGCGGAGGGCGAAGCGGCCATCTACCGCCCGGAGGAAGGCCGCACGTTCACCCGCATCGGTCGCCTGACCTCCGAGCAGTGGGTCCTGCCCTGACGCTACGGCCCCTGAACCTCCGGCATCACCCGGAGACGGATGACCACTTTTTCTCCCCCGCCGGACTCACGATACTGCGCCTGAATCTTGGCGCCCTGGCGGACGGGGTCGGCAGCTCCGACAGCATCAGCGAGGACCAGCAGGCGCGTCCCGTCGGCGAGCCGTATGAAGGTGCTCCCGTCTTCGCCGCGCACGACCTCTGAGACCCGGCCTTCGGCCTCGCCACCGCGATTGAGATCTGGTTCGGCTGCGACGTTTGCCGAGCCAACCGAGGCGCCCTGCGCGGCCCCGAGGCCGAGCCAGAGCTGCGTGATGACAACCCCCAGCGCGGCCAGCAGGGCCGCTCCTCCGCTGATGCGCGATCTCCTTGTCTCGATCATGTGTTCCCTCCTTCCGAAGCTACATGATTCTGTGCCGTCGACTTCAGCGGGTCGCGACGGCCCTGCAAGGGCGAGAGCGGAGCAAGCGCGGTGCCAGAGTCCGGCGGGACGGGATTGAAGCGGAAATGAGCCTGACTGAGCGTTCGCACGGGTCCAGCGCGCATGATGGGGGCGGGGTAAGCGTTACACGAGCGTGTAAGGTTTGCCGAACCTTCTTGCCCTGCTCATCCTCTACAGCGCCTCATAGACTCGGTCGATGAGGTCGCGCACGTGCTTGTGCTGCCACCCCTCTCGACCCTGGTTCATGGCGTACGCGAAGGCGACGCGAGCATCGGGATCGGCGAACCCGAGCGAGCCCCCGGCGCCGAAGTGACCGAAAGAGCGCGGGTTCGGCCCGAGCGGCCGCTCCCGCATCGTGAGCTGGAATCCCAGCCCGAAGCGTGTTGGCCTCTGAAGGACGAGATCTTCCCCGTATGCCTGTTCCGCAATCGCCATCTCGACGGTCGAAGGGGAGAGGATGTGGACCCCGTCGAGCTTGCCGTCGGTCGCCAGCGCCGAGTACAGCCGCGCGACCCCACGCGCGCTCCCGTGCCCGTTGGTCGAAGGCACTTCGGCCGCACGCCACTCGCGAGTGTTGACGATCCCCTGTCCGGAGAGATTCGGCGGGTTCCAATACGCGCCAGCGCGCATGCGAGATAGGCCGGTGAGTGCGCCCAGGTCGCCAGCGAGCGACGCCCTCCGCTGCTCAGCCTCCGGGCCCGGCAAGGCGGGGATGACGTCGGCGCAACGCGCATCGAGCTCGGGCCCGAGCCCGATGAAGAAGTCGAGGCCTGCCGGGCCGGCGATCTCGTCTCGCAGATAGGAGCCCAGGCTCTTCCCGGTGATCCGGCGGACCAGTTCGCCGAGGAGGAAGCCGTAGGTGTTGACGTGGTACCCATGGCCCGCGCCCGGCTTCCACCACGGCTCCTGAGCAGCGAGCGCCGCGGTCATGACCTCCCACTGCAGCACCGCGCCCTTCGGCAGCTCACGGAACACCGCGGGTAGCCCTGCCTGGTGGGTCAAGAGCAAGCGAACGGGAAGGCGCGTCTTGCCGGCCTGAGCGAACTCCGGCCAGTAGCGTGAAACGGGCGAGTCGAGGTCGAGCGCGCCACGCTCTGCGAGCCGGAGCGCGCAGACGGCGGTGACAGCCTTTCCCACGGAGTAGAGGTTGACGATCGTGTTCTCGTCCCAACGCCGAGTCCGGGCTGCATCCTTGTGGCCGGCCGAGAGGTCGACGACCGATTCCTTGCCCACGTAGACGGCCAGCGCCGCGCCCACTTCACGGCCGGTATCGATGATCTGGGCGAGGGCCCGCCGCAGTGGCTCGAAGGCGGGCTCACAGCGTCCCTGCACCTCGATTGCCTCAGCGCTCACTCGGCCGCGATCATGCGCCGTCGCCAGCCTTTAGGCCCGGTCGCTCTGAACCGTTCTCGCCGCCACTGCCTGACGACGGTGATGAAGGCGTGGACGACCGGCGAGCTTTCGCTTCGGCGCGACCCGACCAGCGTCTCCAGGACCGGCCTCGACGGCGTCAAGCCGCGGAAGGCGATCCCGCGAATCCCAAGGGTCGGAAACGAAGCGGGGACGAGGGAGATACCCCTGCCTGCCGGCGGAGGTGCCGCAGCTCCATCGGGTAATAGTTTATGCCTCTTACTCTGCCCGCGGGGCAGTTTTGTGACCCCCGGACCAGCCCGCGTGTCGTCGGTTGGCCGGCGCTTGACGAAGCCGGCAAGGGGTGGGAGGCTGTGGTCGCGGATTCGACCATGAGACGCCTCGGGCTGCTCTGCTTCGCGGCGGTGATCGGCGTGTCGGCCGTTCTTGCGGGAACAGCCTCGGCTCAGACACGCGTTGGACCGCGCGATCACGCGGCGATCCTGACGCCAGGGCAAGTCAATATCTACCCCATCCGGCCGCACGCGCGCCGGGCCTTCGTTCCTCACGCGGTCGTGCCGTATGCGGTCTTCCCGCCGGCGGCGTATGCATACAGCCCTCCACCGGCTGTTTACGACCAGACATCGCCCACGGTGATCGTGTTCCCCGCGCCACCCACGTTTGTTCCACGCGTGATCGAGTATCCGACCGGACGGTATGAGCTGCAGGGGGACGGGATCACGGCGCCCTATCGCTGGGTGTGGATTCCCAAGGTTCCGGCTCCGCCGCCAGCGCCGCCGGAGGGAGCGCCGCCGGAAACGCGGCCGCAGCCCGTCAAGGAGCGACCGCAAGCGCCCCCGAGAGACATCTACCGGTGGACCGAAGACGATGGCGTGACGCACTGGACCGATCAGAAGGAGAGCATTCCGGCGCGTTACCGGCCAAAAGCCGAGCTGAGCTTCGCCGGAAAGTGAGCGGGCCGGTCGCCCGTCCGGGCCAGCTACCTTTGAAGCCTCCGTTCGCTCAGGACCTTCGAGTTCCGACGATCACCAGCGCGATTCCGCCTGCAAGGGCCAGAGCTCCGAGGATCGGCGGCAGCGGAATGGTCTTTTCCTTGTCGGCCGTGATCTTGAGCGGACCAATATCGACGACTTTCTCGCGAGTCGTGTACGTAATGCCCTGGTAGGCCAAGGCGAGCACGCCGAGCACGATCAAGGCGATACCAACGAGCGTCGCGGGTTTCACAGCGCCGTCCTCCCTTCCGCTGTCGAGTTCACGCCAAGGCGACGACGCCTGCTGCGACGAGGCGGTCGATCTCGGCCGTGGGCAGCCCGAGCTCGCCCAGGACCTCGGCGGTATGCTCGCCAAGCAGCGGCGCCGGTCGGCGGATGGTCGCCGGCGTCGCCGAAGCGTCCACAGGAAAACGCAGCATCCGCGCCCGCCCGTAGCCGGGCTGCTCGATGTCGGTCACCAGGCCGAGATGCCGGACTTGCGGGTCCTCGAAGACTTCGTCGAACTCGTAGATCGGCCCCACCGCGACCTGCGCCGCCTCGAACCGCGCGACCCACTCGGTCGTCGTGGCCCCGGCCAGCACCCGCTCGACGCGGGCCTTGAGCTCATCGTGATGGGCGACGCGCGTGTCGTTGGTGGCGAACTTGGAATCGGTCGCGAGCCGGTCGTCGCCGAGCACCGTGCAGAAGCGGACATACTGATCGGGGTTCATGATCACGACCTGGACCCAGCCATCCTTGGTGCGGAACGCTTCGGCGGGGGTGAGGTTGGGATTGCGGTTTCCGAGGCGGATTGGGCGCTTGCCCGTATCGAAGTAATGGGCGACGGGGTCCGCGAGCAGCGCGAGCGTGGAAGCGAGCAGGGTCACGTCCAGACGCTGGCCCTCGCCGGTGCGGAGCCGGTGAACCAAGGCGGCGTTCACGGCGCCGAAGGCGAGAAAGGCCGAGGCGAGGTCGGCCACCGAGCCGCCAACCTTGGTCGGCGGATGCCCGGGCATTCCCGTCAGCGCCATGATGCCGCTCATGCCCTGGGCGATCGTATTGTAGCCCGCGCGCCGGGCGTGGGGCCCGGTTTGTCCGAAGCCCGTCACGGAGACGTAGACCACCGCCGGATTCGCGGCGCGTACCGCCGCGTATCCGAGCCCGAGCTTGTCGGCGCCGCCAGGCAGGAAGTTCTCGATCACGACATCCGCGCGGCGGGCCAGCTCGAAGACCAGCTTCGAGCCTTCGGGACGCTGGAGATCCACCGCGATGCCGCGCTTGTTCCGGTTGATCGCGGCAAACGCCGCGCTCATCCCGTCGCCGCGCCAGGCGCGCAGATCGTCGCCCCGCCCGGGACGCTCCACCTTGATGACATCGGCGCCGAGATCGGCCATGAGCGTGGCGCAGTAGGGGCCTGCGATGACGCGCGAGAGATCGAGGACCCGGATGCCGTCGAGCATCCGGCGCTCGGTGTCAGCCACGCTCAAGGAATCCTTCGGTCATCGCGTTGACCTCTGGAATCCCGGCGCGCGCGATGGCATTGATGCGGGCTTTGACCTCGGCGAGCGGCTTGAAAGGCTTGGCGGCCAGGGCGTCCGCATAGGCGCGCACCTCCTTGGCGAGACCGGCCGCTGGCACGACGCGATGCACGAGACCCAGCGCCTGGGCCTCGGCCGCCGAGTAGCGGCGGCACTCCATGATGATCTCTTTCGCGCGCGCCGGACCGACGAGGCGCACGAAGCGCGTCGTCGACGCGACGCCGAGCGGCACGCCCAGATCGACCTCGGGGATCCAGAACTGGGCCTCGGCCGCCGCCCACCGGAAGTCGCAGGCGAGCGTCAGCCCCCAGCCGCCGCCCACCGCGTGGCCGTTGATCATCGCGATTGTCGCCTGCTCGAGGCCTTCGAGCAGGGCATTGGCCCGCTCGAAGAGCCGGCGGAACTGGCTCTTCGCCCGGCCGAAAGCCGCCCGCCGCTCCTCGGCGGACATGGAGGACCTGAGCCCCGCGTCGGCGCCGGCGGAGAAGATGGGCGGCGCGCCCGTCACGATCACCACACGGATCGTGGCATCGTCGCGCAGCTCGGTGAAGGCCGCTGCCAGCTCGGTCAGCATCGGATCGCTCAGCGAGTTGCGGCGGTCGGGGCGGCTCAGGGTGACGGTCGCGATCGCGCCGTCGCGGGCCAGGTTGACGTTCTCGCCCATGCGCGCGGACGGTAGCACAGCCTCCGCGGCTGGCGCAACCACACGCCTCGGCCTCTGGGGCGGAGCCCGCCTTTGTCGTTGACGGCTGACCGCCCACGGCCTAGGCTTGCCTCTAGCATGGAGCGTCGCGGCCGGCTCTTCGTCAAGTACGTGATCTTTTTCGCCGGCCTGGTCTGCGCGGCGCTGCTGGCCAGCAGCCTCATCGAGCTGTACTTCACGTACCAGGAGAACAAGGCCGCGCTGGTGGCCGTCCAGCGGGAGAAGGCGCAGGCCGCCGCCGGCCGCATCGAGCAGTTCATCAGAGAGATCGAGCGCCAGATGGGCTGGACCACCCAGCCCGTCCTGGCGGCCGGTATTGCCGGACTCGAGCAGCGGCGCGTCGATTTCCTTCGCTTGCAGCGCCAGGTTCCGCCCATTACGGAGCTCAGCTATCTGGACGCTGAGGGTCGGGAGCAGCTGCGCGTGTCCCGGCTGGCGATGGACGTGCTCGGCAGCCAGGCGGATTTCTCTGGGGAGCCCCGCTTCGTCCAGGCGCGCGCGACCCGCGTCTACTATGGGCCGGTGTATTTCCGCAAGGAGTCGGAGCCCTACATGACCCTGGCCCTGGCCGGCAGCGGCCAGGAGGCTGGCGTCACCGTGGCCGAGGTAAACCTCAAGTTCATCTGGGACGTGATCTCGCAGATCAAGGCCGGCAAGGCCGGCCATGCCTATGTGGTCGACGGCCAGGGCTCGCTCATCGCCCATCCCGATATCAGTCTGGTGCTCCAGAAGACGAGCCTGGCTGGGCTCGAGCAGGTCAAGGCTGCCGTGGCCGGCCTGCCGCTGCCGGGCGAGCGCCGCGATGATGTGACGATCGCGCGGGACCTCCAGGGCCACCGTGTGCTCACGACCTATGCCACCATCGGCCCGCTTCGCTGGTCGGTGTTCGTCGAGCAGCCGCTCGAGGAGGCCTTCGCCCCCCTTCGGGCTTCCATTCAGCGCACGATCCTGCTGCTCGTGCTCGGCCTCGGCCTCTCCGTCCTCGCCAGCCTGCTGCTGGCCCGCAAGATGGTGAAGCCCATCCGGGCGCTCCAGGCCGGGGCGGCGCGCATCGGCGCGGGCCGGCTCGGCGACCGCATCGAAGTCCACACGGGCGATGAGCTCGAGGCCCTGGCCGAGCAGTTCAACAGCATGGGCAGCCGGCTTCAGGAGTCCTACGCCAATCTCGAGCAGAAGGTCGAGGACCGCACGCGGGAGCTGACCGAATCGCTGGAGCAGCAGACGGCCACCAGCGAAGTGTTGCGCGTGATCAGCAGCTCCCCCAATAACCTGGCGCCCGTGTTCGGCACAATCCTCGAGAATGCCCTGCGGCTCTGCGAGGCGCAATTCGGCTTCCTCTTCCTCTACGACGGGGAGGCATTTCAGGCGGTCGAGCATCGCGGCGCCAATCCTGTGTTCGCGGATCTCATCATGCGCGGCCCGCGGCGGCCGGGACCCAACACCGGATTGGGGCGCCTGATTCGAGAGAAGGGGCCAGTCCAAATACCCGACCTGATCGCCGACATCGCATACCAGGAGCGGGATCCGATCCGGGTCGAGTCGGTAGAGATCGGGGGTGTCCGGACCTGGCTGGGCGTGCCGATGATGAAGGAAGGCGCCATCGTGGGCGCGGTCGTGATCTACCGCCGCGAGGTCCGGCCGTTCAGCGACAAGCAGGTTGCCCTCCTGAGTACCTTCGCGAGCCAAGCTGTTATCGCCATCGAGAACGTCCGGCTGTTCAAGGAGCTGGAGTCTCGGAATACCCAGCTCAGCGAGTCTCTCGAGCAGCAGACGGCGACGGGCGAAGTACTCAAGGTCATCAGCCGGTCGGCGTTCGACCTTCAGCCGGTGCTGGAGACGCTCGTCGAGAATGCGACGCGCCTCTGCGGCGCAGACAAGGGGTTCATCTTCCGGGAGGACGGAGACGTCTATCGCCTCGCGGTAGCCCATGGAGCGACACCCGAGTTCGCCGAGTACATCCGGAGCCATCCGGTCCCGCCAGGGCGGGAAACGCTCGTCGGGCGTACGGCGCTCGAGCGGCGGACGGTCCATATCCCCGACGTCCTCCAGGATTCCGAGTACCGATGGGCCGAATCACAGCAGCGAGGGGGGTTCCGCACGATGCTGGGCGTTCCGATGCTCCGAGGGAGCAGCCCGATCGGTGTCATCGCGATCTGGCGCGAGGAGGTCCAGCCATTCAGTGACAAGCAAATCGAGCTAATCACGACCTTCGCCGACCAGGCGGTGATCGCGATCGAGAACGTGCGCCTGTTCCGGGAGATCGAGTCGCGCAATGCCGAGCTGTCCGAGTCGCTCGAGCAGCAGACGGCCACGGCCGAGATTCTCCGGGTCATCAGCAGCTCGCCGACCGACATCCAGCCCGTGCTGGATGCCGTTGCCGCCAGCGCGGCGAGGGTGTGTGGGGCGACGGATTCGGTCATCATGCGTGTTGAAGGGGATGACATGCGTCGGGTCGCGCATTTTGGACCCATTCCTTTGGTTCTGCCGGCCTTCCGGCGCGTTACGAAAGGTAGCGTCGCCGGGCGCGCCATCCTCGAGTGCCGGCCGATCCACGTCCACGACATTCTCGAAGCCGCGAATGAATTTCCCGAAAATGTGTCTGCCCACGGCACCGGCCTGCGAACGCTCCTCGGAGTGCCGCTGGTGCGCGAAGGTGTCGCGATCGGTGCCATCGCGATCCGGCGCCCCGAGGTCCGGCCGTTCACCGACAAACAGGTCAAGCTTCTCGAGACCTTCGCCGACCAGGCGGTGATCGCGATCGAGAACGTGCGCCTGTTCAGAGAGCTGGAGGCAAGGACGCAGGAGCTGGGCCAGTCGGTGGACGAGCTGAAAGCGCTGGGTGACGTGAGCCAGGCGGTGACCTCCTCGCTCAACGTTCAGCAGGTGCTGGAGACGATCGTGGGGTATGCCCAGAGCCTTGCGAAGGCGGACGGCTCCGGCATCTTCGAGTACAACTCCACCCGCCGAGTGTTGGAGGTAGTGGCAAGTCAGAATCTGAGCCCGCGCTTCCTAGAGGTGATCGCGCAAACGCCCATCGACCCGCAGCAGGTCACCATCGGCCGCGCGGCGGCGACGCGCCAGCCGGTTCAAATCGAGGACGTGGAGGCCGCGACGGGGTATATGTTCCGGGACTTGGCGCTGGCCGAAGGCTTCCGGGCAGTGCTGACGATTCCCATGGGTGGGGAGACTGTCACCCGCGGGCTGGTCTTGCTGCGTCGGACCGCGGGCGCCTTTGATAGCCGGATCGTGGATGTGCTCACGGCGTTGGCCAACCAGTCCGAGGTAGCCATCGAGAACGCGCGTCTGTTCCAGGACGTCGAGACCCAGCGGACCCGGCTGGAGCAGCTGTCGGCCAATATGGAGCAGCTCTACCAGCTCTCCACGGCCATGCAGGAGCCGCTCTCGCTGCGGGAGCAGCTCTCGCGAGTGCTGGAGGCGGCGCGCCAGGTGGTCTCGATCGACCGCTTCTTCATCTACGCCGCGACGCCGGACGGCGAAACGCTGGTCAACCTGGCGGGCGCCGGGCTCTCCGAGGCGGAGTGGCGCGACTTCGAGGGCGCGGCGATTCCGGTCCGTGAGGCCGGCGCCATGGGCAAATCCTACCGAGAAAGCGCCGTGCTGCTCTTCGACGCCGAGCATCCCGTACCGCCCGAGCTGCGGCTCGGGCCGCCGTACTCCCAGGTCAAGGCGCTGCGCTCGAAGAACTTTTTGCTGCTGCCGATGATCGCTCGGGGCAGGTGCGTCGGGGTCCTCAGCGCCGACAATAAGCTCAGCAGCCGTCCGATCCTGCCGCAGACGGTCGAGCTGCTGCAGACCTTCGCTTCCCACGCGGCGGTGGCGATCGAAAACGCCCGCCTGTTCCGCGAGATCGAAGACAAGGGCCGCCAGCTCGAGGTGGCGAATCGTCACAAGTCCGAGTTCCTCGCCAACATGTCCCACGAGCTGCGCACGCCACTCAACGCCATCATCGGCTTCTCCGAGGTCCTGCTCCAGCGCATGTTCGGCGAGCTCAATGCCAAGCAGGACGAGTACCTCCAGGACGTGCTCTCCTCCGGCAAGCACCTGCTGTCCCTGATCAGCGACATCCTCGACCTGTCCAAGATCGAGGCCGGCCGGATGGAGCTGGAGCTGACGGCCTTCGAGCTGCCCATGGCGCTGGATAATGCCATGACGCTCGTGCGGGAGCGCGCCAATCGCCACGGGATCGCGCTGAGCCTCGAGCTGGACCCGCGGCTCGGGCGCTTCGTCGGGGACGAGCGCAAGCTCAAGCAGGTGCTGCTCAACCTGCTGTCGAATGCCGTCAAGTTCACGCCGGAGGGCGGCCGGGTCGTGCTGCGCGCGGTGCCCGCGGACGGCACCGTGGAGATCTCTGTCAGCGACACCGGTATTGGGATCGCGGAGGAAGACCAAGAGGCGATCTTCGAGGAGTTCCGACAGGTGGGCGGCGATTACGCGCGCAAGCGTGAGGGCACGGGGCTGGGGCTCACGCTGGCGCGGAAGTTTGTCGAGCTGCACGCCGGCCGCCTCTGGGTCAAGAGCGAAGTGGGGAAGGGATCGACGTTCACGTTTTCATTGCCGGTGAGGCCATGGCCAACGAGCTCATCCTGATCGTCGAGGACAACGAGAAGAACCGGAAGCTCGAGCGCGACGTGCTCGCGTTTCACGGTTATCGGATCGCCGAGGCGGAGTCCGCGGAAGACGGGCTCCGGCTCGCCCTGGAGTCGCCCCCGGCGCTGATCCTGATGGACATCCAGCTCCCGGGAATGAACGGAATCGAGGCGCTGGGGCGTCTCCGCGCCGACTCCCGAACGCGGGGCATCCCCGTGATCGCGGTGACGGCCTCCGCGATGAACCAGGACCGGCAGAAGATCATGAGTGCGGGGTTCGACGGCTACCAGAGCAAGCCCATCAACGTGAAGGAATTCGTCGCGGCGGTCCGGCGCACGCTCGACGGCGGCAAAGGGAGTCCCGCGTGACGACGTCCGCGCGCATCCTGGTGGTGGACGACACCCCGCTCAACGTCAAGCTCCTGGCCGACCTGCTGCGGGCCCAGGGATACGACGTCCTCACGGCCGCCTCCGGTCGGGAGGCGATGGCAATCGTCGAGAAGGAAGACCTCGACCTCGTGCTGCTGGACGTGGTGATGCCCGAGATGAGCGGCTATGAGGTCTGCCGGAAAATCCGGGCCAACCCCGGCACTGGCATCCTGCCGGTAGTGATGGTGACCGCGCTGGACCCCGGCGAGGAGCGTATCAAGGGGATCGAAGCCGGGGCGGACGACTTCCTGACCAAGCCCATCAACCAGCCGGAGCTCCTGGCCCGCGTGCGCTCGCTGCTGCGGATCCGGGCCTTGTACGAGGAGCTCGGCGAGATGAATCGGACCCTCGAGGAGCGGGTCCGGGAGCAGGTCGCGCAGCTGGATCGTCTGGGTCGGCTCAAGCGCTTCTTCTCCCCGCAGCTGGCCGAGCTGATCGTGGCGGGCAACGCCGAGGACCCCCTCAAGAGCCACCGGCGCGAGGTGACGGTGGTCTTCCTCGACCTGCGTGGCTTCACCGCCTTCGCCGAGTCCGCGGAGCCCGAGGAAGTCATGACGGTGCTGCGCGAGTACCACGCCCAGATGGGCCAGCTCATCATGGCCCACGAAGGCACGCTCGAGCGCTTTACGGGCGACGGGATGATGATCTTCTTCAACGATCCCGTGCCGGTGCCCGATCCGGCTCAGCGCGCCGTGCGCATGGCCGTGACCATGCGGCAGCGGGTCGGTGAGCTGGCGACGAGCTGGCGCAAGCGGGGGTTCGATCTGGACTTCGGGATCGGGATCGCCCAGGGCTATGCCACGATCGGCGCCATCGGCTTCGAAGGGCGCTGGGACTATGGCGCCATCGGCACTGTCACCAATCTCGCCGCGCGGCTCTGCGGTGAGGCCAAGCCGGGCCAGATCCTGGTCTCCCAGCGCGTGCTCGGGAGCGCGGAGGAGATCGCTGAGCTCGAAGCCGTCGGCGAGCTCACGCTCAAGGGATTCCAGCGCCCGGTGAAAGCCTATAACGTCGTCGGCGTAAAGGGCGAAAGCCCCCGGTGACCTACGCCGACTACCGGCACCTGACCTTCGACCTCAAGCCCGACGGCGTCCTGCTCATCACCATCAACCGGCCGGAGGTGATGAACGCCACCAATGCGCGGCTGCACTGGGAGCTGACCCAGGTCTGGCTGACGGTGGACGCCGATCCCAAGGTCCGCGTCGCCCTGATCACCGGGGCGGGGAAGGCCTTCTCGGCGGGCGGGGACATGGAGCTGGTGGAGGAGATGGCCGGCAGCGCCGAAGTGGCCTCGCGGACCATGCGCGAAGCCTCCGACCTCGTCTACAACCTTATCAATCTCGAGAAACCGGTGATCTCGGCCATCAATGGCGTAGCCGTGGGCGCCGGGCTCGTGGTGGCGCTGCTGGCCGACGTGAGCATCATCTCCGAGACGGCGCGGATCACCGACGGGCATACCCGGCTCGGAGTCGTCGCGGGCGATCACGCCGCCATCATCTGGCCGCTCCTCTGCGGCATGGCCAAGGCCCGCTACTATCTGCTGACCTCGGAGTTCCTCGACGGCCGGGAGGCCGAGCGCATCGGCTTGGTGAGCCTCTGCGTGCCGCAAGAAAAAGTCATGGATACGGCTTGGAACGTGGCGGGCAAGCTGGCCCGCGGCAGCCAGCCGTCGATTCGATGGACCAAGCGGGCCCTGAACAATTGGCTGCGCCAGGCCGGCCCCATCTTCGACCAGTCGCTCGCCCTCGAGATGCTGAGCTTCATGGGTCCGGATGTTCGCGAGGGGGCGCAGGCGATTCGGGAGAAGCGCCCTCCCCGATTCCCCTCCGCCGGGCCGACTACCTGATCTCCCAGACCGCGACCGTCGCTTCTTTCGCGCGGCCGTACGCCAGCGTGCCCAGCAGGCCCCGCAGAGGATAGAGTCCCGTAGGCCGGCCCATGTCCCGTGGCAGCGTGAGCCGCGTTGCGGTGCGCGACGTCGGATCAATCAGGAGCAGCGTCCGATCATCTGTCCATCCGGCCAATCGCCCGCCGGGCCCGGCTCCGAACGCCCCGACGAGGCCCTTCACCGTTCCGAGCACCTGGACGCCGCCTGGATCGGAGTCCACCGCCCAGAAGCCTATCGCTCCTCTGCCGAACGTCACGCAAATGCCGACGGGCTCGCTCGTCGACACGCGAGGGCAAACGATGGTCGCCGGCGATGCGGCGAGCAAGTCGGCGCCCCCGGGTCCGAGCGCCCAGACTTCCCGCCATGCGTGAGGAAAAGGAAGCAGGAAGCTCCAGGGAAGCAGCCACGTCCGGTGCTCGTTGGTCAGGACCACCGCCGTGCGCGCCGAGGGCGCATAGGCCAGCAGCTGCCAGCCGCGTACCGTCCCAACCCTCGTGTCACCACCGGGCCGCTTCCAGCGGCTGGCTTCAAAACCTTCGCGGCCGATCACGCCGGAGAAGGCGACGATCTCGGATGAGCGCGCCTCAAAGCCGGACACGGTCCACGCCCCGCTGGCCGGCTCGACGCCCAGCCGAGCCAGTCGCACTTCCGGCAGCGCGAGCCGCCACGCCGCGCGCGGCGGGGATGAGAGCTCGTGGAGCTCGAGGCGCCAGCCTCCGTCGCCCCGTACCAGCGCAAGCGCTCTCCCATCGTCCAGGAAAGCCAGATCCTCCGCCTCGAGATTGACTGCGGGCTCGCCGAAGGCCCCCACGCGATAGGTCGCGGGAGGCGAAACATCGACCTCGCCGTCTTCGTCTTCGACGTAGAAGGCCTGTCGGACGGCGAATCGGCGCCCCGACGGCGACAGGCGCAGCGCCGTCGCCGGCATCTCGACACGGGTCTGGCGGAGCAGGGTGGCTGTGGCTTCGCTGAGTCTGAGCGCCGGCTGAGTGGCGGACAGGAGATCGTGTCCCAGCCGTCCGCCTACCCATCCTGAGCCCAGCAGAAGGGGCACCAGGGCGGCGAGGATGAGCGCGCGTCCGGCCCATAGCCAGCGGCGATGGCCGCTCGCCAGCAGCGCCGCCCCGAGCCCGAGTGGCGCCAGCGTCGCGCTGGGCATCGCCCGAGCCCCTTCGTGCAGCCATCGCAGCGAGGAGCCGAGACCTGCCGACCAGCCCAAGCCGGCCCAGGCCAGAAGCGCAAGCGCGGCGAGCGGCGCCGTCACCAGGATTGCGCCGGCGCGCCGCTCGTCGGGAGCCCCACGCGCGCGGGCCCAGCCGAGGCTGAGGGCCAGCGCGCCCAAGACGGCGAGGCCGCCCACCGCTGTCCAGCCCAATCGGCCGCTCGCGACCTGGCGGAGCGCGAAGTCCGCCGAGGTTGGAGGCTCGCCGAAGCGGAAAAGGATGAGCACGGCCTCCCCGAGCGCCGTGATGCCCAAGGCGACGAGCGCCATCGAAGTGGGACGGATTGCCGCGATGAGGCCTGGAACCAGCACGGTACTCAGCCCCACGGCGTAGATCGCCACCAAGACGGCGGCCGAGCTGACCAGGCTGGGAATGGCGGGGCTCTGGAGTCGGCCGGTCGCCTCGGGGCCGAGCTTGACGTCAACCAGATCCAGCGCCGCCTGGACGGAAGCCACGTCCGCGGCGTCGAGCGGCACGGTGCGCGCGAAGCCGGCGCGCCCCTTTGCGACCAGCGCCGCGGCGCCGGCGGCGGCCGCCCGCACCCTCAGCTCCGTGAGCTCGGAGTATCGCAGCGACTGTACGGCCGCTGCATGCTCCCGGAGGATCGCGGGCTCGGCGGGCGTACCGGCGGGCACGCCGTCGAGCCAGGACGCGCGCTCCGCCTCAAGAATGACGAAGCAGCCGGGGGTGAGCACGCGGACCACGATGGGCGAGCCCAGCTCGATGGACGGCAGCCCGGCCTCGGCTCGGATCGCCTGAATGCGGCGCGCGAGGCTCGGATGGGTGGCGCTGCGCTCGGCTTCGGCCGACCAGCGCCGGGGCAACTGGCTGAGCGCATGGACCTTGGCCAGCGCTCGCCCGAGCGCGTCGGCATCTCCGCACAGCGCCACCGCCCGGCGATCGCTGTCGGCCTCGTGGGCGCGGCGCCCGGCCGAGTGGAGGGCAAGAAAAGCCAAGAGCATGAACGTCCATCCCCCGCCGATGGCGGTGGAGTGGAGCGGGAAGGTTTGCGCTGCCAGCGGCACCCCCGCTACGGCCAAGACTATGAGCAGCCAATTGAGCGCGCTCAGCCTCAACAATCGCCGACGATCGTAGTGCTCGAGGTGAGCGACCTCGTGGGCGAGGATCGCCGTCACCTCCTCGGGCTCGAGCTCCGCCAGGAGTGTCTGGCCGAAGATCACGCCCGGCGCGTGGAACGAGGGCTGGGCGAGCGCATTGGCCCAGCGCCCGCCGGCCCGGGCGAGCCGGTAGAGCCGGGGCGCAGGACACCGGGAGCGCGCCAGGATGGGAGCGAACCGGGCGTCGAGATCCGGGCGATCGAGCGGGGCCACGCCGGCGACGCGCCGGAACAGCGCGGGATAGAAATGCTCCGACAGCAGCAGCACCGCGCCCAGGGTGAGCGCGAGCGGCCACTGCAGGGCTCCCGTCTCCATCAGGAGGAATGGTGCCAGCCAGAGCAAGAGCCAGAAGCCTGCCGCGGCCAGCCAGAATCGGATGACGTGGACGAGGTAACCCGCGAATCCCCAGGTCTCGCCGAACAGCGCTTTGCGCGACGGGAACAATCCGGCGAGGAGCACGAAGAGGGCCAGCGGGATCGCCCAGCGCGCATGCGAGCCGGACAGGAGGCTGAGCAAAACCAGTGCGAAGAGGGTGATGAAAAGGAGCCGCTGGCGGCGCTCGAAGAAGCGCTCGGCCAGCGCGGGGTCGTCGCGCAGCGCGAGCAGGCGCCGGCCTGTCCACCATGCCGCGAGGCCCGGAAGGGCGATCAGCGTCACCAGAACGGCCAGGGACAGCGGCGATCCGAGGTCGAGGATGGAAGCTTCCCCTTAGCTCTGGAGGAGTGCGGGCCGGAGCCGCGCGAGGAAGTCCTGCCCGGCGCGGTCGTCGGTGACCAGCTCGATGGCTTCGGGGCGGTCCACGCCGAGGCTCAGCTCCGCGGCGCGGGCGATCTGCTCCTGTCGGAAGATCGGCCCCTGCGCCGCCTCCCCGCGCGTCCCGTAGAGCCTGAGGATCGCGACGCCCACCGCATCGACGGCGACCCGGTCGGTGCCCGCGAGGATCACGCCCGGCGCGGCCTTGCCTCCCGCCTCGGGTCCGCCGCTCACGAAGGCTTCCATCCCGTCCAGGAGCACCAGCGCGGGGCGGTAGAGCTGGTTGATCTCGGCGATCATCTTCCGCTGGGCCGGCGAGCCGTGCAGCTCGCTCATGTAATTGTATCCGTCGGGGCCGTACTTGGCGACGGCGCCCACGCTGTTCTTGAGCGAGAGCGTGAAGCGCCCGCCGAAGCGATGGGTCTTGAGGCAGCAGGTAGAGACGACGGCCTCGGCTTCCTCCAGCAGGCGCGCGAAGAGCACGCCGCGCCGCCAATGGCCGCCCGGCAGGGGATGCGCGACCCAATCGCGCGGAGCCAGCTCGTCGAGCACCTGGGTCGCGTAGCCCAGCCGCTTGCCCTGGGCGAAGATGCCCTTGGCGTCGATCACCTGCCGCGTATCGCCCATGCCGCTGCGGTCGGCGACGGAGACGCGGCCCGCGCCGGATTTGCCCAGCCAGTCCACCAGCGTCTCGAGCGTGTCGGGATGCGTCGAGCCGGGGAACGGGTCCGCCGAATTGAAGTTGGGCTTGACCACCACATGCTTGCGCGACAGTCCTTGCACGCCCAGCAAGGTCAGGGCGCGCCGTATGCCGTCGTGGCGGTCTTCGGTCTTGATCACGACGAGCCGCGCGCGGCTCTCACCCGCGGCGATCGTGCTCTGCCGAGCCATCGCCGCGGCGCCGGCGGCCAATCCGAGCTTGATCGCTTCGCGTCGATTCATGGCCTCCGTCTCAGTCAACCACGAGCACCGCGGTGCCTTCAACCTTATCCGCGGCCAGCGCCTGGAGCGCGCGATTGGCCTCAGCCAAAGGATAGCGCGTCACGCGGGGACGGATCGGAATGGCGGCCGCCTCGGCCAGGAGCTGTTCACCGTCCTCGCGGGTATTCGCCGTGACGCTCTGAAGCGTCTTCTCCCAGAAGAGATGAGGCTCGTAGGCCATGGCGGGCACATCGCTCATGTGGATGCCCGCCAGCGCCACGGTGCCGCCCTTTTCGAGATCGGCGAGCGCCGCCGGCACCAGCTCGCCGGCGGGAGCGAAGATGATGGCCGCGTCCGCCTTGACCGGTAGTCTCTCGCCGGGGCCGCCGGCCCACTCGGCGCCCAGATTGAGCGCGAGGCGGCGGTGCGCCGCGTCCCGCGTGGAGACGTAGACCGCGCAGTCCCAATGCCGGGCGACTTGCAGCGTGATATGAGCCGAAGAGCCAAACCCATAGAGCGCGAGCCGGCCTCCGTGCGGCACCTGGCTTCGCTTGAGCGCGCGGTAGCCGATGATGCCCGCGCAGAGCAGGGGCGCGGCCTCGGCGTCGTCGAAGCCGGCGGGAATGGCGTACGCGAAGGCTTCGGGCACGCAGCAGCGCTCGGCATAGCCGCCGTCGTGGGTCCAGCCCGTATAGGTGGACTCCTCGCAGAGATTTTCCCTTCCGGCCTTGCAGAATCGGCAGGCGCCGCACGCGGAGCGCAGCCACGCGATGCCCACGCGCTCACCCTCTCGGAAGCGCCGGGCGCCCGCGCCAAGGGCCTCCACGATGCCGACAATCTGATGGCCGGGGATAATCGGCATCCGCCGCGGCTTGAGATCGCCCTCGATGACATGAAGATCGGTCCGGCAGGTGGCGCAGGCGCTGACACGGACGCGGATCTCGCTGGGCGCTGGATCGGGCACCGGCACGTCGCCGGCCTCGAGGGGCGCGGCCGCGATGGCCGCCTGGCGGTGGAGGAGCATCGCGCGCATCAGCCGGCGCCGATTCCCAGGACGGGGCAGGCCATGATTCGAATTGTGCCATAGAATCAACACTTGCGAGCCCGGCGGACGTGGGAGTAGGCTCTGATGGGCCCCTCAGCAGAAGGCGTCGCGCAAGGAGGAGGACATGAGCGGACTCGGCGGGAAGGTCGCCATCATCGGCACCGGCACGATCAAGTTCGGCGAGAACTTCCACCAGAGCCTCACCGACATGATCTTCGAAGCGGTGTCGCTCGCCCTGGCCGACGCCAAGATTGACCGGAAGCAGCTCGAGGCCGCCTGGCTCGGCTGCTACGAGCCCTTCCTCTACGGCTTCGAAGGCAATTCGGGCACCTTCGTCTCGGATCCGCTGAACCTCTTCCCGATCCCGGTGACCCGTGTGGCGGCCTACTGCGCGACGGGCATCGAAGCGGTCCGCAACGCGGCGCTCGCGGTGGCCTCGGGCGAATACGATCTCGTGCTGGCCATCGGCGCCGAGAAGATGCGCGAGGTGCCCTCGCGCGGCTCGCTCGTCGCGCAGGCGGTGAACCGCGGTCACCCGGTGCTGGCCAAGGGGCGAACGGCGCCGGGCATGTTCGCGCTGCTGGCCTCGCGGTATTTCAAGGAGTACGGCGCCAACGAGGAGGCGCTCGGCGCCGTGGCGCTCAAGAACCACTACCATGGCTCGCTGAACCCCAAGGCTCACTTCCAGAAGGAGATCACGGCCGAGATGCACGCCAAGGCGCCCAAGGTGGCCGAGCCGCTCGGGCTCTTCGACTGCTGCCCGACCACCGACGGCGCGGCGGCTGCCATCCTGACGCGCGCCGAGCTGGCGCCCAAGTTCACCGATTCCTACACGATACTCCGCGGCATCGCTTATGCGGTGACGGCCGGCTACTGGAACACGCAATTCGATCCTTCCTGGAACTTCACCTCGTTCCGGGCTACGCGCGAGGCGGCCAAGGCCGCATACAAGATGGCAGGAGTGAGCAATCCGGCCAAGCAGATCAAGGTGGCCGAGTGCCACGACTGTTTCACCATCACCGAGATCGTGAACTACGAGGACCTGGGCTTCTTCGAGCCCGGCGCGGGCTGGCGCGCGGCGAAAGCCGGGGAGACGCGGCTGGGCGGCTCGCTGCCGGTGAACACTTCGGGCGGGCTCAAGTCCTGCGGCCATCCCATCGGCTCGTCGGGCGTCCGCATGATCAACAATGTCCACGATCAGCTGGTGGGGCGCGCCGGCAAGATGCAGGTCAAGGGCGCCGACATGGGTCTGGCCCATAACCTGGGCGGGCCGGGCGCCGTCTCGGCCGTGGCGGTGTTGTCTCAGCCTTAACGCGCCCGGGATCGCTCACGTTCAGGGCCGGATCCCGCGACGGGCTTCCGGCCCTCCTGCACCTCGCGAACTCAGGAGGCCGACATGCCCGAGCTGACTCGCCGCTATATCGTGATGGCCATGGCAACAGACGGGCCCTTCGACATGCACGACCCGGATGCCCCGTTCGTGCTCAAGCCGTGGAAGGACCCGGCCGCGCTGCGGGCGCTCGAGACCTACCGGGACAACTGCTACCCCGAGCTAGCCCATGAGATCGATGTGTGGATCAAGACCGTCCGCTCGGGCCGCGCCGCGCTGGGCGGGGTGGGAGCGCGCAACCAGCCCCATGTCGGCTCGGCCAAGCGGTCCAAGCCCAAAGGCCCTCCACGCGGTAAAGCGAAGGCTAAGGCAATGGCTCAGAAGTCGCAGAAAAGGAAGGGGAAGCGTCGGTAATGAGGGATCAGGTCGAGGCCCTCGCGGAGCTCGTTTCCGGGGCGCGGGGTCTGGTGGCCTTTACCGGAGCCGGCGTCAGCACGGAGTCGGGCATCCCCGACTTCAGGAGCCCGGGAGGAGTGTGGGACCGCTTCGACCCCAATGAGTTCACCTTCCAGAACTTCATGGCCAGTGAGGCTGGCCGCCGGCGCTACTGGGAGCTGGGACGGCAGACGTTTCCGGTGATCCGCCGCGCTGAGCCCAATCCCGCCCACCACGCGCTCGTCACGCTCTGGCGCACCAATCGCCTCGACTGCGTCATCACCCAGAACATCGACAACCTCCACCAGCGCGCCGGCCTGCCTCCGGAGCGCGTCGTCGAGCTGCACGGCAATGCCACTCAGGCCCGCTGCCTCAGCTGCGAGAAGCCATACGCGCGCGAGCATATCCAGGCGCGGCTCGAGGACGGGGTGGCGGTGCCGCTGTGCGATCCGCCCTGCGGGGGCATCATCAAGCCGCGGACCATCATGTTCGGCGAGGCTATGCCGCGCCGGGAGATGGAAGAGGCCGAGCGGCGCGCCCGCGCGGCCGATCTCTTTCTGGTGGTTGGCTCCTCGCTCGTCGTGTATCCGGCCGCCTATATGCCGCTACACGCCAAGCAGGCTGGCGCGCGGCTGGCCATCGTCAACCTCAGCGAGACGCCGCACGACCATGCGGCTGATCTGGTGATTCGCGGCAGCGCGGCGGCCGTGCTGGCCGCGGTGATCGAGCGGCTTCAGGCCCGTCCCGTCTCGCCCTGACTCTGGCCTCCTCCATGCCCATCGCTATCCCCGACGCGGTCGAGCGGTTGATCAAGGGCCGGCTGGCCCGCGAGATGCCGGCGCCGCTCACTGAGATCGCCCCCGATCTCACGCTCGAGCGCGCCTACGAGATCCAGCGCGCCCTCGAGCAGGCGCTGGTGACCCGCGGAGAGCGGGTGATCGGCTGGAAGGTCGGCTTCACGAGCCAGGCGCTTCAGCAGAGCTATGGCGTCCCCGAGCCGGTGTTCGGCTTCATGCTGGCCTCGGGCGTGTTTTCGAGCGGCGACGCCGTGCCCTCCTCCCGGTTCGTCGGCCTGGCGGTCGAGGTGGAGACGGCCTTTCGGATGAAGGCGGATCTCTCAGGACCGGGCGCGACGGCGGCCTCGGCGCTGTCCGCCGTCGGAGAGGTCATACCGTCCTTCGAGCTGATCGATTTCCGGATCTCGGGCAAGCCGCGCGGCGCCGATGTCGTCGCCGACGGCGTCTACGCCAATGCTATTGTCCTGGGCTCACCCGTGCCGCTTCCGCCGGGGTTCGATCTCGCCCAGGAGAGCGTCGTCTTCGAGCACAACGGCCAGGTGGTGGCGACCAATATCACGGGAGAGGTGATGGGGAGCCCGCTGAACTCGCTCGCGTGGCTGGCGAATGCGCTCGCCCGGACGGAGCGCAGGCTGCGCGCCGGCGACGTCGTGCTGACGGGCTCGATTTGCAAGGTGCTCCGCCCCAAGGCCGGCGAGTCCATTGGCGCGTCGTTCACCCGCCTGGGCAGCGTCTCCTGCCGCTTCGTGTAGTCCGATTACCCCTCACCCCAACCCTCTCCCCAGCGGGGAGAGGGAGTATAGAACTCTCGTCCCCGAAGGGGGAGAGGGAAAGAGAGAGTGGGGCGCAAAGGTGAGGGGGAGATGCCAAGGAGAGATCTGTGAAGCTGCACGATAAGGTAGTCGCGATGACCGGCGGGGGGCACGGCATCGGCCGCGTCATTGCCCTGGCCTTTGGGCGCGAAGGCGCCCGGCTGGTGCTCGCCTCGGACGTGGAGGGAGAAGTCCAGAGTGTGGCCGAGGAGGCGCGCGCCGCGGGCGCCAAGGCGGCGACGCTGCGGGCGGACGTGACGCGCGGAGAAGACATGGAGGCCATGGCCCGCCTCGCCGTCGGGGAGTTCGGCTCCCTGGACGTGCTGGTCACAGCCGCCGGGATCGACTCGAGCGGCCTGCTGGTCGAGCAGGACCCGGCAGTGTGGACGCGGGTCATCGACGTCAACCTGAACGGCACCTATCGGGCGATCCGCGCCGTGCTGCCGGCCATGATGGCTCGGCAGGAAGGGCGGATCATCACGATCTCGTCGGTCTTCGGCAAGATGGGCGGGTATTCCTTCATCACCGCCTATGCGGCCTCCAAGCACGGTGTCATCGGGCTCGCGCGGTCGCTGGCGGCGGAGATTGCCTCCCAGGGTTATCCAGGTATCACCGTCAACGCGATCTGTCCGGGCTATGTGCGGGCGGGAATGGGCGTGGCCCCCCAGAAGGTCAAGAACCGCGAAGGCGGCGTCACCGAGATGCCGGGTACTGAGATCTTCGAGCGCTACCTCAAGCGCCGCGTGCCGCAGCGCCGCATGATGGAGGCGGAGGAGATCGCCCACGTCGCGGTCTTCCTGGCGCTGCCGGAGACCCACGGCATGACCGGCCAGGCGCTGAACGTTGACGGCGGATTCTTCATGAGCTAGCGCGACGCGCGCCGCCCCCGGCGCTGACGGTACGCGACCACACTCTTCGAGGAGAATGCCATGGCTTCCGTCCTGTACGAGCAGAGCGAGCGGATCGTCACGATCACCATCAACCGGCCCGACGCGTTGAACGCGATCGATCTCGAGACCCACACGGCCCTGATCGAGGCCTGGGGCCGCTTCCGCGACGACGACAATGCCTGGGTCGCCATCCTGACAGGGGCAGGGGAGAAGTCTTTTTCCGCGGGCGCCGACCTCAAGAAGATGATTCCGGCGGCCTTCGCGCGAAAGGGCGGAGGGCGCGGCCACAATGATTACGGGTTGGGCGGCATCACGCGAGGGCTCGAGATCTGGAAGCCGATCATCGCCGCCATCAACGGCCACTGTCTGGCCGGCGGCCTGGAGCAGGCGCTGGCCTGCGACCTGCGCGTCGCGGCGCCGCATTCGACCTTCGGGCTGCCCGAAGTCCGCTGGGCCATCATGCCCGGCGCGGGCGGGACCCAGCGGCTGCCCCGCGCGGTGCCGCTGGCCAAGGCGATGGAGATGATCCTGATGGCCCAGACGCTCAGCGCGGAGCAAGCGCTCCAGTGCGGGCTCGTCAATGCCGTCGTGCCGCTCCCCGAGCTCATGCCCACGGCGCGCAACTGGGCGCACACGATTTGCGAGCGCGGGCCGCTGGCCGTGCGCGCCGCCAAGGAAGCGGTGCTGCGCGGGCTCACGATGCCGCTCGCCGACGGGCTGAGGCTCGAAGCCTTCCTGTCCGGCACGCTGCGAGGCACCGAGGATGCCGTCGAAGGCCCGAAGGCCTTCGCCGAAAAGCGGAAGCCCCATTTTCAGGCCCGGTAGCGTGGTGAGTTGGACGTCCGTCCACGTCGCGTGGCGGGTGGGGCCGGGGCCGCTCTCCCCGGAACCGTGGCTTCTGCGTATTGATGTGGCAGGGAACCGTTCTCTCGTGGCCTGTGAGGAGTTGGCGCACAAGGTTACAACGCAGCGTGTTCCGGGAGAGCAGCCCCGGCCCCACCCGGCAAATCGTCTGCGAGCTTCCAAATCAGGACACTAGCGTGGAGCTGGCCGAGCTTCGCGCGCGGCTCGACGTCGGACTGAGCCGCCGCCCCCGCCGGGCGCTGGATCGCAGCGATCTGGTCTCGGCGGCGGTGCTGGTGGCGATCACGGATCACGGCGAGCCGCATCTGCTCTTCACCAAGAAGACCGGCTCGGTGCCCCACCACAAGGGACAGTTCTCCTTCCCCGGCGGTATCGTCGAGGAGCGCGACGCCTCGCGGGTCGAGACGGCGCTGCGCGAGGCGTGGGAGGAGATGCGCCTGCCGGCGACGGCGGTAGAGGTGCTGGGCCTGCTCGACGACACCGAGACGCGCGCCACGCCCTTCATCATCACGCCGGTGGTCGGGTTGGTGACCGGCCCCGTCGAGCTGGTGCCGGACGGGCGGGAGATCGAGCGCCTGCTCGAGGTTCCGCTTCGCGTCCTGCGCGATCCCCGCATCTTCCGCGCGGAGATGTGGGAGCGGGCCGGCGCGCCGCACGAGGTCCTCTTCTACTCCGTCTCGGCCGAGGACGTGATCTGGGGCGCGACCGCTCGCATTCTCAAGCAATTCCTCGATCTTGTGGAGGAAGCAGAGCCGTGAGCTACGAGACTTTGCTGCTGGACATCCGCGACGGCGTCGCGCGGGTGACGCTCAACCGGCCCGAGGCCCGCAACGCGCTCAATCAGACCTTGCTTCGCGAGCTGGACGCGGCATTGACCGCGCTCGAGCGCGATCCGGCGGCCCGGGTGATCGTCCTGAGCGGGGCCGGGGAGAGAGCCTTCTGCGCGGGCGCCGACCTCAAAGGCGTGGGCAATCGGGGCACCACGCTCGAGGCCCGCGAATCGTTCGGCGGGCTCGCGCGGATCCTCGAGGCCATCCCGCGGATGCGGACGCCGGTCATCGCCCAGGTACACGGTTTCGCGCTGGCGGGCGGATGCGGGCTCGCCGTCGGGTGCGACATCGTGGTGGCGGCCGACGACGCGGTCTTCGGCCTGCCCGAGCTCAAGGTCGGTCTCGTTCCGGCAATCGTGATGGCCCCCATCCTTCGCTCCGTGGGGCGAAAGCGGGGCATGCTGATGATCCTGAGCGGCGAGCAGGTGCCGGCGCGAGAGGCTTACGAGATGGGGCTGGTGAGCCGGCTTGTGCCTCGCGGCTTGCTGGCGGAGGCCGTCGGCGATCTGGCGCGGACCCTCGCCGGCCTGTCGCCCGCCGCCGTCGGGCTCGTCAAAGAGGCGGCGGCCGCGGTGCCGGACATGGAATACGCCGCCGCGCTCAGCTATCTGCGCGAGATCACCACCCTCGTCGCGCTCTCAGAGGATGCCAAGGAAGGCATCGCGGCGTTTTTCGAAAAGCGGCCGCCGCGCTGGACCGGGCGCTGAGGCGTTTGGAAAGTATGGGCGGCAGCCCGTGCTAACCTGTCAGGGGCGGGTTCGATGCCCCGGGAGACCCGACATGCGAAGGATGTTTGCCGCCACCGCGCTGGGAGTGTGGGGAATGGTCGCGCTCGCGCCGGCCGCCCCGGTGGCGGCGCAGCCCAAGGAGCTGCCCGCCAAGGTTGTGACGCTGAGCGGGCAGGCCGAGACGTACAAGAAGGGCGCGCCGAAGTGGGAGGCGGCCAAGCTCCGCGCCGAGCTCGCCCCGGGCGATGGCGCGCGGACGCTGGCGGGCGGCCGCCTCGTCCTGATGACCACGAGTGGCCAGTCGATGCGCTTGGCCCAGCTCACCCAGGTATTCTTCAAGGAGGGCGAGCCGGGAGCGGGCGAGCCGACCCGGGTGCGGCTCGATGGCGGCTGGCTCTGGGTCGCCATCGCTCCAGGCGCGACGGGATCGGCGCGGATCGAAGTCGACACCGGGCCCGCCGTCGTCAGCGTGAGGGGCAGCGGCGTCGGGATCCGGATCAGCCGCGACGGCTCGGTGCTGGTGCGCGTCTATCACGGCACGGCCACATGCGCAGGCGCGGGCGGCCAGCCCGCATGGGAGCGGCCCTTGACGGAGGACCAGGAACTCACCATCTCACCGGCCGGAGCCCCGGGGGAAGCGCGCCGGCTCAGTCGCGAGAAGGCCGACGCCGATTGGGTTCGGTGGAATGAGGAGCAGGACCACGCCGGACCATACGGCGGCAAGCCGCCGAAGAAATGATGCCGGAATGAGCGGTGCATGAGCCTCGACGCCCTCGTCGTCGGCACCGCGCTGCCGGAGTACCGCGTGAGCGCCGCGGCCCCGGCCGACCCCGCCGAGAACAAGATCCACGAAGACCGGCTGGCGCGCGAGTTCGGCTTCCGCGGCGGGCTCGTACCGGGCGTCATCGTCTATGCGTGGATGACCCATCCCGTCGTCGCCGCGCTCGGGCCCGCCTGGCTGGATCACGGAAGGTTCTCGGTGCGGTTCGCCAAGCCCGTGTACTACGACGAGGCCGTGAGCATTCAAGCCAGCGTGGCATCGAACCGGAAGGACGAGCTCACGATCCAGGCGCGCGTCCTCGATAAGGACGGCGAGGTGTGCGCGACGGCGACGATGGGGCTGCCGCGCGGGCCGCTGCTGCCGCTGCCGGACTTGACCGCCTACCCGGCGGCGCCGCTGCCCAAGCGCCGGCCCGCGGTGAGCCGGCGGCTGCTCGGGGGGCGCGCTGTCCTGGGCACACCCTCGCTCGTGGTGGATCGCGGCGCGGCGCGGGCCTTTCTCTCGAAGGTCGGCGAGCCACTGCCGCTCTACGGCGGCGCCGAGGCGCCGGTGCATCCCGCCTTCTACCTCGATCAGGCCAACCGCGCTCTGGATCAGAACGTGCGCGTGAGCCCTTGGATCCACGTGGAGAGCCAGGGCCAGCATCTGGGTGTCGTCCGCGTCGGCGAGCGGCTCGAGACTCGGGCCCGCATCAAGAATCTCTTCGAGGGCAAGGGGCACGAGTTCGTGGAGCTGGATCTTCTGCTGGTGGCCTCGGGCTCGCGGCCGGTAGCCGCGGTGCGCCACACGGCGATCTACAAGCTTCGCGCCGGATCGGCGTAGGCGGGGGAGCAGGCGTGGCAGCCAAGATCCTCGTGGTCGACGACGAGAGCGAGATCCGCGAGGTTCTGACCGAGGTTCTCGAGGCGGGCGGCTTCGAGGTCATCGCCGCCGGGGACGGCGCGGCGGCCCTCGAGCAGGCTCGCGCCAGTCAGCCCGCGGTGATCCTGCTGGATCTCACCATGCCGCGGATGGGCGGCATGGCGGCGCTGCCCGAGATCAAGCGTTTCGCGCCCGAGACCCCCGTGATCATCTGCACGGCCCACACCGACATCCACACGGCGGTGCAAGCCATGCGGCTGGGCGCCTACGACTATCTGACCAAGCCATTCGACATGGACATGCTGATGCTGGCAGTGAGGCGCGCGCTGGAGCGGGAGGAGCTCCGGGCGCATATCGCCGAGCTCAAGAGCCAGGGCGAGGGTGCCTCGCTCGTCGAGCGAATGGGATCGAGTCCCCAGATCCGCGCCGTGATCCAGCAGGCGGCGCAGGTCGCGCGCTCCAACTACACCGTGCTGGTGCAGGGCGAGACGGGAACCGGCAAGGAGCTGATCGCCCGCTCGATCCACGCCCAGAGCGAGCGCCGGGGACAGCCCTTCGTCGCCGTGGACTGCGGTGCCATCCCGGAGACCCTGGTCGAATCAGAGCTGTTCGGCTACGAGAAGGGCGCGTTCACGGGCGCCCAGCGGCGCAAGGACGGGCAGTTCCAGCTCGCCCACGGCGGCACGATCTTCCTCGACGAGATCGGCAACGTGCCGGTCGCCACCCAGGCCAAGCTGCTGCGCGCGCTGGAGGAGCGGCAGGTCACGCCGCTCGGCGGCACGCGTCCCGTCGCCGTGGATGTGCGCATCATCGTGGCCACGAACCTCAAGTTCGAGGAGGAGATCCGCGCCGGGCGCTTCCGCGCCGATCTCTTCTACCGGCTCAACGAATTCGCGCTGAGCCTCCCGCCGCTCCGCGACCGCCGGGAGGATATCGCGCACCTGGCGCACCGCTTCCTCGCCGAAGCCTGTATGGAGCTGCGCCGTCCGGTGCGTGGCATCTCGGACGAGGCCATGCAGGTCCTGATGCGTCACGAGTGGCCGGGCAACGTGCGCGAGCTCAAGAACGTGATCCGCAAGGCCGCGCTGCTGGCTTCCGACGTAATCACGCCGGAGTTCCTGCCCGCCTTCGAGGCCGCCGGCGCCGCTGCCCGTCCGGCGGCGCCGGCGCCGGCGGGAGACGATCTTTCACTTCGCGAAGTGGCCGAGCTCGCGGCTGCCGACGCCGAGCGGCGCTCGATCCGCCAGGCGCTCCGGGCCGCGAAAGGGAACAAGAGCCAGGCGGCGCGGCTGCTGCGAACGGACTACACGACCTTGCATGCCAAGATGAAGCGCTACGGCATCGGAGCGCGCGACTTCCAGGAATCCTGAGCCTGCCTGAACGTCAGGGCTGTGGCCGTCCCGCTATGGGCGCGCCGCCATGCTCCTGAGCCTTCGCTGAGAGGTTGGCCTCTATATCGCCGGACAAATCCTCCGCTCGAATGCACTACGCTGTGGCTTCCAACTGACTGAAATCTGGGGCTTCGATGCAACTCAGCCGCGCCGGGACGCAGGGAGCGGGCGCCGATGGCATCCGGCTTGCCTCTCTTGTTGGTCGAGGTCGAAAGGACCGAGAGGCAACCGACCATGAGGAGGCGGCCATGAAGGCCATCAGATACGGATTCGTGATGCTGACTCTGGTGCTCACGGGATGCGCGTCGGGTTTCTCCGCACAAGGGGACCTCCGAGTCATCGCCAAGCCTCACGGCATCTATGTCATGACGAAGTCCGCCGAGCTGGCTCGGTCGGTCTGCATCGCGTCGGCCCCGGCGACCGGGTACCAGGTGGCGGGGCTCGAGGGTCGCATGCTGGCTGACGGCCGCGGCCTCGCGCTCACCGACGGCGGCAGTGGCGGCGGCGCGCCCGGCTGCCAGGCGCAGGTCCGCAGCATCATTGTGTGCGCCGAGGGGGACGATCGCTGCCTCCGGCACGAGGAGCGCCACGCCCGCGAAGGCGCGTTCCACCAGTAGTCCGATCATGAACTCCTTGCAGGCCGCGACGCTGCTGCCGCACGCATTCCGGGCGACGACAGCAGTTTCGCGCCCCAGCGCGGAGCCGCTGGGAGCCCGCTCCCTGAAGGAGATTGTGGATTCCGCCATCGCCGCCGCCGAGGCGCGGGCCATCCGCCGGGCGCTGGCCCTCGCGCGCGGCAATAAGAGCCATGCCGCGCGGATTCTTCGGACCAACTACACGACACTGCACGGGAAGATGAAGCGCTTCGGAATCTCGGCCCACGAGTTTCGCCCCGCCTGACGTTTGGCCCGCACCCAAAACACTCTGAGTTCGCTTCGCCAGACGCCTATGGCGTCTCTGCCATAGGTCTTGCATCCCGCCCAGAGCGTCGCTCCACCAAGAGGAAACAGCCTCAGCCGACTGCGATCCACGCTTGGCCTGGAAATGACTGGAATCAAGAGGGAATCATGATTCGACCTGAGACGGCGCCCACTGGCACCGGCCTTGCGTTAGCACGAGAGCAGGAACACATGAGCCATTCAACCTGGAAAGCAAGGAGCGAGCGATGAACAACAGACAGCGGCGGTTCACGCGACGGGGGCTGGTCCTGGCGGCACTGACCGCGGCCCTGACGGGGTGCGCGGGCAGCTTCGCCGCGCCTGAAGACATGCGGCTCATCGCCAGGCCTGACGGCCTCTACCTCATGACGCGCTCCACGGCAATGGCGCGCTCGGTGTGCATCGCCTCGGGCTTCGACGCCGCGCGGGCCGAAGGCCGCCTCTTCGCCGATGGCCGGGCGAGCAGCTTCGGCGGACGGACCCAGGGCTGCCAGATGCAGGTGCGCACGTTCACCGTCTGTCAGGAAGGCGATGCTGCCTGCCTGCTGGGCGAGCGGCCGGGAGACAAGGAACCGGAGGGCCGGGAGTAGAAACGGCTAAACGGGTCATTCGCCATGAACGCGATCTCCACAATGTCGACGGAACTCCTCCCCACAATGATTGGAGCTGTGGGGGCGGGCGCGCTCCTCAATTTGTGGATCTGGCTGCGCCGCCGGTACGAGAGCCTCCACCTCTGGGCGGCCGGCTGGTGCGTGATCTCTGGATCGTTTCTTTTCAGCCATTATGTCCAGCTCTCCTCGGTCACTCCCGAAGGCGTGGTGTTGGGCTCCCGGATGACGTGGATGTCCGCTCTCTCCCTGGTCCCGGTGATGGTCGGGCTCACTCACGCTCTAGTCCGCCGGCGATGCTCGTGGCGCTTGATCATCTCTCTCGGGAGTCTCGATACCGCGCTGCTGCCGGTGGTCGCGTTCACCAGCCTCGTCACGACGGATCAGATCTATCTGCGGACCGACAAGCTTGGAGGCCAATACTGGGCGCCGGTGCCGGGGCCGTTGGCAGCCGTGCTGATCCCGTATGTCCTCGCCGTCGCGATCTATTGTCTCATCTCGATCTGGCAATCGCGGCAACTCGAGCCGGCCGAGCGGCGAGCGGTTCTCGCAAGCTTCTGTGTCTATATCGTGTTCGCCCTCAACGACGCCTTGCACGCGGCCCGCCTCATCCAGAGCGCGCGGGTCTTCGATTACGCGTTCGCGGCCGTGGCGCTGGGGCTTACCTATCTCCTGGTGCGACGCTATACCCGCCTGTCGGCGTCGCTCGAAGCCGAAGTGACGGTGCGCACTGCGGAGCTGCGTACGCGCCAGGACCAGCTCAGTGCGCTGATCGAATCCGGTCGCAGCCTCACTGAGCGGCTCGACCTTGCCACGACCACCAGCCGTGTGCTGTCCACGGTACTCGAGGTGCTCCGGGCCAAGCGCGCAAACCTCTACCGGCTCGACGCTGAGTCGGGCACGTTGACCTGCATTGCGTGCTCCGACGACGCGGATCCGCTTCGGTGGCGCGGCCGTGTGGTCGGCCGCGGGGAGGGCACCACGGGACGCGCCGTCGAGCTCGGGCACGTCGTATCGACGCGGGATCTGCTCGTGGATCCCAACCTGAAGCTCCCTGACTGGGCCAAGGAGCCGCTCGGACAGGATGCATTTCGGGCTGTCGTGAGCGTCCCCCTGAAGGTTGGAGACAAGATTCTCGGCGCGCTCAACGTTGCCGACGAGACTGGCCGAGTGTTCACGCCGGCCGAGTTCGAGATCCTGGCGGCGTTCGGGCATCAGGCCGCCATCGCCATCGAGAATGCGGGGCTGTACACGACACTGGAGGATCGGGTCAGGCGGCTTGGCGCGCTGACGAGCCTGAGCCAGACGATCTCGGACTCGCTGGACGTGGGGCGGATTCTTCATGAGATTGCCGACGCGGCGGCTACATTCACGGACGCCGCGCTCGTCATCGTCTGGACCGTCGAGGCGAGTGGCGATTCCCTCAGTGCCCGCGCTACGTCGAACGACCCGCTTTTCGCCGCTCACCCCAACCCGCATTTCCCCTTCGGCGAAGGAATCGTCGGCCGAGTGGCCGCCACGCGGCATCCGCTGTCGACGCCGGACCTTGTCGTGGACCCTCGGGGGCGCGAGGGGCAATGGTTCCTTGCCAATGGCTTCCGGGCCGGGGCGGCATTCCCTGTCCTTCACGGGAACGAGCTTCTGGGCGTGTTGTCGCTGCTTTTCCGCAGGCCCTTGGATCAGGACATCGAGGACGATCCCCTGCTCAAGGCGTTCATTGGCCAGGCGGCCATCGCTCTCGACCACGGCCGGCTGTACCGAGGCCTCGAGGAGCGCGTGACCCAACTCCACACGTTGACCCGGCTGAATCGGCTGATCTCGAGCTCGCTCGATGGCGATCGAGTCCTGGGCGAAATCGCCAAGGCCGCCGCCCAGCTGCCCGGTGTCTCGCTGGCTTCGTTCTGGCTGGCCAATGAGAAGTCGAAGACCCTCGAGCTTGTGAGCTTTTCCGACCCGGATATGGACGCGGACTTCCCGTACCGGACGGTGAGCTTCGATCAAGGGGTCCTCGGCTGGGTTGCCCGCCACGGACGGTTCCTGAACGTCGCCGATGCCCCCAAGGATGGCCAGATCGTCGCGCCTGAGTGGTGGCATCGCCACGGCTTGAGCAGTTTTCTCGGCGTGCCCGTTATTCTCGACGGAGCGCTCTTGGCCGTGCTGGCGCTCAACGGCCGGGAGCCCTTCCGGCTCGATACCGAGGACGAAAGGCTGCTCGAGAGCTTCGTTGGACAGGCAGCCCTGGCCGTCAGGAACGCCTCCCTTTACGCGGCAGAGGGTGCTGCGCGGGCGGCGGCTGAGTATGCCCTGGCCGAGGTCAAGCAGCTGCAGGGCATGCTGCCGATCTGCTCCTATTGTAAGAAGATCCGCAATGACGAGGACTCTTGGGAGCAGATGGAGAGCTATATTAGCGAGCACTCGTCCGCGACGTTCAGCCACGGCATCTGTCCGGAGTGCCGGAGCCGAGTCGCCCGCGATTTCGAGTTGTGGAAAGCGCGTCGATGAAATCAACGTCCGCAGTGCCACGGAGCGCCAAACAGCAGTGGAGCGAGCCTGTCCCGTCCGACCGGTCGTCTCGGCCGTCAGCTCTCGAACGCGAGTGCGGGTTCACCCAGGTGCTGCTCGACTCTTTGGCCTCGACGCTAGCCGTAGTGGACGAGACGGGCACCATCGTCGCCGTCAACGAGGCCTGGCGCCGGTTCGGCCGGGACAACGGTGCCGACGTAGCCACAGTCGCGGGTGTCGGCCTGAATTACTTAGAAGTCTGCCGCCGGGCCACGAGCCCCGAGACCGACATTACCTCAGCCACTGCCGCCGGGATCGAGCGGGTGGTGGCCGGCAAAGAGGAAGAGTTCACCGTCGAGTATCCGTGTCACAGTCCCGCTCAAGACCGATGGTTTCTCCTGTCTGCCCGGCGAGTGAGTGCTCCCGGCTGCGCCGCGATGCTCTCGCATGTCGACATCACCGAGCGTCGGCGCGCTCAGGAGGCGACGCAGGCGCTGATCCTTGCGGGGCATGAGCTCGCCGGACGTCGGGATTTTGCCAAGGCCGCAGAGCAGGTCGTGGCCAAACTGCTGTCACTCTTCCATGTCCGCCAGGCCAATCTCTATCGTCTCGACCCCGAGACCGCGTCCCTAACGTGCATAGCCTCGGCCGGAGTGAATCGGGGACAGTGGCTTGGCCGCGTCATCCATCGAAGCGAAGGCATGGTGGGGCGGGCGATCACCCTGAAGCGGGTGGTCTGGACCCCGGACATCTTCGCCGAGTCGGCCGTCGCGCTGCCGAAGTGGTTTGCGGAACGGGCCTCGGAGGAGACCCTGCGTGCATCGGCCGGCGTCCCGCTCACGGTCGGAGGCGAGGCGATGGGTGCGCTGGCGCTGGCGGACGTCGGCGGCCGCGACTTCAGCGCGTCCGAGATCGAGCTCATGACTGCTTTTGCCGATCAGGCGGCCCTGGCGCTCCAGAACGCCCGGTCGTTCGAGGAGACACATCAGCAGCTGCGGGAAACCGAGACGCTCCTTGCCGTGAGCCGCGCCATCGGCTCCTCACTCGACCCAACGGAGACCCTTCGCCTCATAGCGCGCGAGACGGCACGCGTCATCGGCGCCGACATGGGAGGGGCGTACCTCGCGGATCCGGAGACGCGGAGCCTCCGCGCCCTGGCCGGCTATCACGTGCCAAAACATTTGCTCGAGACCTTCCAACGCTTCCACGTCCCGCTCAAGGGCCATCCCTTGCTCGAGGAGTCTTGGACCACTCACAGGCCAGTGTTCTCGACCCGCGCTATGGACGACCCGCGGCTGGACACAGAAACGATGGCCCATTTCCCGATGCGGTCTATCCTCTTCGTTCCCATGATTGTCAAGGGTGAGCCGATCGGCGGCCTGATCCTGAGCTGGTGGAACGACGAGCACCACTTTTCGGCGTCCGAGCTGCGCCTAGTGGAGGGTATCAGCCGGCAGGCCGGTCTCGCCATCGAGCACACACGGCTCTACCGCGAGGCCAGGCAGCAGGCGAGCCGAATGAGGAGTCTCGCGGAGCTTGGCGGCGTGTTGTCGGAAACGCTCGACCTGGATCTGGTTGCCCAACGGACCGTGGACAATATCCGGCAGGCGGTCGACGCCAGCATGTCGGTTCTCTACTACCTGGAGCCGGGTTCTGGGAACCTGGTCTCGCTCGCCGTTTCCGGAGATACCCACGGCGTGCTCGGATCCCCCGTGGTCTTCGCCTCCGGTACGGGCGCCGTCGCTCTGGCCGTGAGGGGACGGGCGCCATTCGTGACCTCCAACGTGCTCGAGGATGAGCGGGTCACCTACTCCTCGGACATGCGGAAGCGGGTCGAGCAGGCCCCCTTCCGCTCTGTGCTCGCCGTACCGCTGCAGATTCGCGAGCGGGTTATCGGAGCCCTGGCGGTTTGCGATCGTACCGGCCGGATCTATGCCGAGGAAGAAATACGCCTGACCCAAAGCTTCGCCGACCGCGCCGCCGTCGCCATGGAAAATGCGCGCCTCTACCGGGAGATCCGTGACGCGCGAGACTTCCTCCAGTCCATCACGGAGAACTCGGCTGATGCGATCGTGACGGCCGATGAGGAGGGGCGCGTCACCTACTTCAGCCCCGGCGCCGAGGAGATCTTCGGGTACACGTCGGAGAGGGTCAAAGGCCGCCCTGTGGCGGACTTTTACGACGGCGGCCTCGGTCAGGCGCAGGACGTGATGAGCCGCCTCCGCCGCGACGGGCGAATCCAGAACCAGGAGCTGGTGTTCCACCGCAGTGACGGTCGATCTGTGGCCGTGAGCTCGTCGCTGTCGCTGCTTCGCGATTCCGCTGGAGCGATCATCGGTACCGTCGGAATTCTAAAGGACGTCAGCGAGCGGCGAGAGCTCGAGGAACAGCTTCGCCAGTCCCAGAAGATGGACGCCGTCGGGCGGCTGGCCGGGGGGATCGCCCACGACTTCAATAATCTCCTGACCGTCATCACGGGTCGGGCGCAGATCATGCTGGCGCGGCTGCGTCCGGACGAGCCGATGCACCGGGAGGTCAAGCTAGTGAGAACCACGGCCGAGCGCGCGGCGGCGCTGACGAAGCAGCTGCTGGCCTTCAGCCGGAAGCAGGTTCTGAAGCCGCAGGTGCTGGACCTCAATACCATCGTCGAGAACATGGAGCCGATGCTGCGTCGGCTCATCGGCGAGGACATCGATCTCGCGGCGGTGCCGGACCCCGCGCTCGGACGGACTAAGGCCGACCCGGGTCAGATCGAGCAGGTCATCGTCAACCTTGCCGTCAATGCCCGCGACGCCATGCCAGGGGGAGGAAAGCTGACCATCGAGACGGCCAATGTGGAGCTGGATGAGGCCTACTCCACCAGGCACATTCACGTCCGGCCCGGCCGCTACGTGATGCTCGCCGTAAGCGACACGGGCATCGGAATGGACGAGGCAACACGCTCGAGGGTGTTCGAGCCGTTCTTCACGACCAAGGAGCCCGGAAAGGGTACCGGACTGGGACTGGCAACCGTCTACGGCATCATCCAGCAGAGCGCCGGCATCGTGCATCTCTACAGCGAGCCAGGCCACGGCACCACGTTCAAGATCTATCTGCCACGAGTTGACGAGGAGCTTGGGGTCCCGGAAGCGCCGGGCGAGGCCAAAATAGCCGGGGGCGATGAGACGATTCTGCTGGTTGAGGATGAGCCCGAGGTTCGCGCCCTCAGCCGCGACATTCTCAACGCCCTCGGCTACCGTGTGCTCGAGGCTCCGAGCGCCGAAGAAGCAATGCTCATAGCCGAACACCATCAGGGCCCGATCGCGCTCCTGCTCACCGACGTGATCATGCCGCGCCTGAGCGGGCGCGCGCTCGTCGAGCGCCTGTGTCCTGCGCGCCCCGAACTGCGCGCGCTGTATATGTCCGGATATACCGACGACGCCATCGTGCATCACGGAATCCTGGATTCGGGCACGCCATTCATCGAGAAGCCGTTCACCCCCGACGGACTTGCGCGGAAGGTTCGAGAGGTCCTCGACCGCGGGCAGGCCGTGCAGTGATGTCTTCGAAGGAGGCGCCAAAAATGGAAACGATCTTGGTCGTCGACGACGAGCCGGAGATTCGCTTGCTGGCCCGGGACATCTTGGAGCCCAAGGGCTATACCGTGATCGAGGCCGGCGACGGCGAGGCGGCGCTGAGCGTGGCCGGGCACCATGCGGGACCGATCCACCTGGTGCTCAGCGACGTGATCATGCCGCATCTGAGCGGCCCTGCCATGGCCGAGCGGCTCAAGGCCGCACGGCAGGACACCAAGGTGGTGTTCATGTCTGGTTATACGACGGAGGTGATGGGAGAGTATGGGATGGTGCGCTCAGGCGCGCCGTTCATCGCGAAACCCTTCAATCCGGAGGCCCTCGCGCGGAAACTGCGCGAGGTGCTGGACTATCGGTCCCCGTTCTCCCGTCGGCGCGCGCCGACGGCCGCCTGAATTACGGCCACCAGAGGTACATGAAGCGGGGCCCGGGACCCGTCAGCGTCGCCGCCAGCTGAGCCAGGGCGGTATCCGCGCCCGGGACGACCGGCGTCGTCGAGTAGAAATTGGCGCGGTATTCCTTGGGCCGGTGGTACATGACCACCCGGGCCTCCTCGAGGCGCGCGGCCTTCTTGGCCGCGTCCACCGCGTCGTCCAGATAGCCGATCCTGTCTATGAGTCCCAGCGCCTTGGCCTGCTCGGCCGTGTAGATCCGCCCATCTGCGAAGGCCCGGACGCGGTCCTCGGGAATCCGCCGCGATTGGGCGATCAACTTCACGAAGCGCCCGTACATATCGTCGATCATGCCCTGGAAGATCGCGCGCTCCTCGGTCGATAGCGCGCGGAAGGGAGAGCCCGCGTCCTTCAGGCTCCCAGATTTGATCGCGAGCGGGGCGACACCGATCTTCTCCATGAGCCCTTGCGCGTTGACCGTCAGCATGACCACCCCGATGCTCCCGGTGACAGTAGTGGGATGGGCGAAGATGGTGTCGGCGGCCAGCGCGGCGTAGTAGCCGCCCGAGGCGCCCACGTCCATGATCGCGGCGATCACCGGGATCTTGCGCCGCACCTTGAATTCGTGGATCTCACGGTAGAGGATGTCGGAGGCCGTAATGGTCCCGCCCGGGCTGTTGATGCGCACGATCAGGGCCTTGATCCGGCTGTCTTCCTCCGCCTTCCTCAGCTCTTCCCGCACGCGCGCGAGCAGCGGAACGCGCGGAGGGGGAGCACCGATCGAGAAGCTCACGGTTTCCTCCGACAGGACGCCGGAGAGATCCAGCAGCAGGACTTTGGCGGTGCCCGAGCCTTCGACGGTCTCCTCAACCAGCGGGTGGATCCGCTGCTGCAGGTCGATCGAGACCAGCGTGCACCCGGCGAGCGCGAGCGTGGCGGACAGGATCGCGGCGATATGATGGCGCATGGCCGCAGTATAACAACGCCCCTCGCGTTCGACTATAATCACGCCCATGGCCCGTCCCCTCGATGGCATCCGCATCGTCGACCTTTCTCGCATCGTCGCCGGACCGTTGGCTACCCAGATCTTCGGCGACTACGGGGCCGAGGTGATCAAGATCGAGCAGCCCGGCGTGGGAGACGATAGCCGGGCATGGGTGCCGCCGAAGGCCCCGGACGGCTCGGCCGCCTACTTCCTCTCGATCAATCGCAACAAGAAATCGGTCACGCTGAACCTCAAGCATTCGCGCGGCAAGGCGCTTCTCAAGGCGCTGGTCGCGCGGGCCGACGTGGTCATCGAGAACTTCAAGCCCGGCACCATGGAGGACCTGGGGCTCGACTACGAGGTACTGAGCCGGGACACCCCACGACTCATCTATTGCCAGATTTCGGGCTTCGGCAACTCGGGTCCGGCGCGGGAGCGCGCCGGCTACGACTCGATTCTCCAGGGCATCACGGGGCTGATGTCCATCACCGGCGAGCGCGACGGCCCGCCCGTCAAGGCCGGCGTGGCGCTGATCGACGAGATCACGGCGCTCTATGCCCACGGCGCCATCCTGGCCGCGCTGCTGCACCGCGAGCGCACGGGGCAGGGCCAGAAGGTCGAATGCTCGCTGCTCGAGTCGGGTGTCGCCGCCATGATGAACGCGGCCACCGCCTATCTCGTGGCTGGCGCCGTCCAGGGCCGATGGGGCAGCGCCCACGAGTCGCTGGTGCCGTACCAAGCATTCAAAGCCCGCGACGGCTACCTCATTATCGGCGCGGGCAATGACCGGCTGTGGAAGGCCTTCTGCGAGGTGCTCGGCGCGCCCGAATGGACCGACGACCCGCGCTTCGACACCAACCTCAAGCGCGTGGAGCGGCGGGAGGAGCTGGTGCGGCTGATCGAACAGCGCCTGCAGGCGCGCGGTCGCGACGAGTGGATCGCGGCCTTCGCGGCCGCCGGCCTTCCCACTGGGCCCATCAATACCGTCGACCAGGTATTTGAGGACCCGCAGGTCCTCCATCGCGGGATGGCGCAGGAGATCGAGCATCCCACGGCCGGCCGGGTGAAGCTGGTGGGGATCCCCGTGAAGTTCACCGCAACGCCGGGCGAGATCCGGCTGCCCCCACCGCTGCTGGGTCAGCATACCGAGGAGGTGCTGACCGGTCTCCTCGGCCTCACGGCACAAGAGATCGCCGCGCTCAGGACCGAGGGCGTCATCTGAGGATGGCCGACCTCAGCCTCGACGACGTCCGGGCCGCGGCGCGGCGACTGCAGGGCCGCATCCACCGCACGCCCGTGCTCACGAGCCGGTCGCTCGACGAGGCCACCGGGTACACCATCTTTCTCAAGTGCGAGAATCTCCAGCGGGCGGGCGCCTTCAAGATCCGCGGCGCGCTCAACAAGCTGCTCACGCTGTCGCCCGAGGAGCTCGAGCGCGGGGTGGTCGCGTTCTCGTCGGGCAACCATGCCCAAGGCGTCGCACTGGCCGCCCGGCTGACCGGGACGACGGCGGTGATCCTGATGCCCACCGACGCGCCCGCTCTCAAGCTGGCGGCCACGCGCGGCTACGGCGCGGAGGTCGTCTTCTACGATCGGCAAAGCGAAGACCGGGAGGCGCGGGCCAGAGAGCTGGTGGAGAAGACCGGGCGCGCGCTCGTGCCGCCCTACGACGATCCCGCCATCATGGCGGGTCAGGGGACGGCGGCGCTCGAGCTGATCGAGGACGCGGGCGAGCTGGACACACTGCTCACTCCCGTGGGAGGCGGCGGGCTCATGGCAGGCTGCAGCACCGTCGCGCGGGCGCTGCGCCCCGCGACCAAGATCTTCGGGGTGGAGGCCGACACGGCGAACGACACGCTCCTCTCGCTCCGGAAGGGCGAGCGTGTGAGCATCTCCCCGCCTCCCACTATCGCCGACGGGATCCGCAATCTCTCGCCGGGGGCGCTGACGTTCCCGATTCTCAAGCGCAACCTGACCGATGTGCTGCTCGTCTCCGATGCCGAGATCGCCGACGCCGTCCGCTTCCTGCTGCTGCGGTGCAAGATCCTGGTCGAGCCCACAGGCGCCGTCGCCGTGGCGGCGCTGCTGGCGGGAAGGCTGCCGCTGGCCAAGGGCGCGCGTGTGGGAGTCGTACTCTCGGGGGGAAACGTGGACCCGTCCCTGCTCGCCGACCTGCTGACACAGAAATAACCGACCCTCACCCCGGCCCTCTCCCTGGAAGGGAGAGGGAGTTAAAGTTCCCTCTCCCCTTGGGGGACAGGGAGTTAGAGTTCCCTCTCCCCTTGGGGGAGAGGGTCAGGGTGAGGGGGTGCGTTTACCGGGAGTGGTACTCGGGGACGACCTGCTCGGCGACCACCGCGAGCTGCTCGAGCATCCGCTCGGGCGGGCAGAGCGGCCGGAGGATGAACTTGGAAGCGCCGCCCTTGACGTACTCCTCGATCTTCGCGACCAGCACGTCCACGGGGCCGAAGGCGGTGCACTGGGCGAGCGTGGCCTCGTCGACGCGGCCGCGCGGGATGAAGGGCCGGGCCTGCTCGCGCGCGGCATCCGGCGTCGCGGCCACGGCAAAGTTGATGAGGGTGCCGAAATGGTCGGTGGGCACCGTCCGCCCCTCGGCGGCGGCCAGCTCCTGCACCTTTTCGACGCCGGCGCGGAGCTCGTCCGGTGTGATAAAGGACGGTATCCAGCCGTCTCCGACGCGAGCGGTGCGCTTGATGGCCGCCTCGCTCTTGCCACCGATCCAGATGGGTGGAGGCGTCTGCCAGGGCTTCGGAAAGATCGTGACGCGGTCGAGCCGGTAGAACTCACCCCGGAACGTCACCTCGTCCTCACTCCAGAGCATTCGTATCACGCGGATGGCTTCGTCCGTTCGCCGGCCGCGCTCCTTGAACGGCACGCCCGAGGCCTCGAACTCGCGCGGGAGCTCGACCCCGACGCCGACGGCAGGAAAGAGGCGGCCGCGGGAGAGCCAGTCGATTGTGGCCAACTCCTTGGCGGCGACCACGGGCGTCCGGTAGGGCAGGACGATCACGCTAGGCCCGAACTTCAGACGGCTTGTCCGCGCCGCGACGGCGGCGAGGGTCGTCATGACTTCCGGCACGGGAGCGGGAGACGAGAGCCGATCGGAGAGCCAGATCGAATCGATCCCGCTCCGCTCGAGGAAATCGCAGAGCGTCCAGAGGAAGGTGCCGCCCTCGCGCCCCGAGGGCCATGGGCCGGGCATGATGCCGATCCGGTACTTGATCATCTCGCTCGCGGGCGGCATGCTCCGGCATCGTACTCGCGCTCCCAGGGACCGTCAAGGTGCCGGGCGTTCACGACCTGGTTGACAGACGGCGGGGTGAGGCCTCAAGGTGCTGGAGAATGCGAGCCGACGCAGGAGCAGCCGGGTTAGGCTTGGGATTCGGGAGACACATGTGAGCCCTCAGGATCGCCGCCGATTTCCACGCGGCCGCGCGACCTGGCCCGCCGTCGTGGAGTCCACCGATGGGCGGGTCGTGTCGGGCGAGGTCGTGAACGTGAGCCTGTCCGGCATGCAGCTCCGAACCGACTCCGATGCCGCGGAGGGAAGCGACGTCACGCTGCGCGTGACCCTGCCGGGCCAAGCCGGGCGCATCGAGGTCACCGCGCGGGTGATCCGCCGCGAACGCGGCGGGCTGTCGATCGCCTTCCTCAAGCTCAGTGACGTGGACGTCCAACGCGTGGCGCCCTTCGTCGCTCCGGGCGACATCCGCCGGGGCTCCCCGCGCGTGCCGGTGACGCTGCCCATCGTGATCGAGGGCGGCTCGGCGGGCACGGCTCAAGGGGTGACCGTCGATCTCAGCGCTTCGGGCAGCCGCGTGATCACGGATAAGACTCTGGTGCCGGGCGATGTGGTCGTCCTCGAATTGCCCGCATCGGGCAATGCGGCGGCACTCCGTCTGCCGGCAGTCGTGTGGGAAGCCTATGTGGGGGGCGCCGTATTGGTCTTTGCAAATCTCGATCAGCCCGAGTTCCTCCGCCTGCGACAATACGTCCAGCACTGCCGAGAGCACGGCCCGCAGCCAACTTCAGTTTGACAGGGCGGCGAGCCCCGACTAGAATGAACGGCGGTTCATCGTCCTGCCATGCGCGATCCCGACAAGCCCCAACAGATCATCGAAGCCGCGGTCCGGGTCTTCGCCCGGAAGGGCTATTTCAACTCTCGCGTCTCCGACGTCGCGCGTGAGGCGGGAATCGCCGCCGGCACCATCTACCTCTATTTCAAGACGAAGGAAGACATCCTCACCACGCTGTTCCGCGAGAAGATGGCGGAGTTCGTGGCGAAGCTCTGGAAGGCCATGGCGGATCAGCCGGATCCCGTGTCCAAGGTGCGCCGACTCGTCTACCTGCATTTCGACCTCTTGGAGAGAAATCCCGAGCTGGCCGAGGTCGTCCAGATCGAGCTGCGGCAGGGCCAGAAATTCTTCCGCGGCGCGTCGAGCCAGGAGATCGGGTCTTACTTCGCCCTGATCGGCTCCGTGCTCGAGGAGGGCGTGGCCGCGGGGCGGTTCCGCGCGAACCTGCCGGTCAAGGTCGCCACGAAGATGCTCTTCGGCGCCATGGACCAGATGGCGACCTCGTGGGTGCTGGGCAAGCGCGAGTATCGTCTCGTGGATACCGCTGATGCCGTCGCGGATCTGTTCCTGCAGGGTATCGCCGCCAACCACTAAAGAGGAGAGCGCCCCATGCCGTACGAGACCCTGATCGTGGCTCGTGAGGAGAGCTTCGCGATCGTCACGCTGAACCGGCCGCCGGCCAATGCCATCAGCGATCAGCTCATGAAGGAGCTGAACGCCGCGCTGTCCGAGGCCCAGAACGACGATGCCGTGAAGTCCATCATCATCACCGGGGCGGGCGACAAGATCTTCTGCGCCGGCGCCGACCTGGGCTCGGCGTTCTCAGGGCCGGACCTGGGCTCCTTCATCCGCTTCGGCAACTCCGTCGTCCGCCGCATCGAGCGCTTCCCCAAACCGGTCATCGCCGCCGTCAACGGCCACGCGCTCGGCGGCGGCTGCGAGATCGCCATGGGCTGCCATATCCGCATCCTCAAGGCCGGCGCGCGCATGGGGCAGACCGAATCCAACCTCGGCATCATCCCGGGCTATGGCGGCACCCAGCGCTTTCCGCGCCTGATCGGCCGGGGCCGCGCGCTGGAGTACCTCCTGCTCGGCACCCAGATCTCGTCTGAGGAATGCCATCGCATTGGCCTGGCGAACCGGCTGTCGAAAGAGGGCGAGACGCTGAACGACGCCAAGGCGCTGGCGCGCGAGCTCGGCAAGCGCGCGCCGCTGGCTTCGCGGCTCATCATCGAGGCGGTGGACGATGGCATTCAGGCGCCCATCGACCAGGCCATCGAGATCGAGGTGCGGGCCTTCGAGAAGGTGATCCGGACCGAGGATGCCGGCGAGGGCATCCAGGCCTTCTTCCAAAAGCGCCCCGCCGAGTTCAAAGGGAAATAGCGATGGACCTCGGCATCAAGGGCAAAGTCGCGCTGGTCACGGGCGGGGCGCGCAGCCTGGGCAAGCAGGATTGCTTGACCCTGGCCGCCGAAGGCTGCAAGGTCATCGTGCTGGACATGAACGCCGAGGGCGCCGCCGAGACGGCCGAAGAGATCAGTCAGGGCGGCGGGACGGCGCGGGGCTACGCGGCGGATATCACAGACCGCGCGGCCTTGGCCGACGCCCTCCGCAAGGCGGAGAGCGAGGTCGGGCCCGTGGACATCTGCGTGAACAATGCGGGCTGGATCTACACGCTGGGCCAGCTCAAGGACATGAAGGACGAGGACTGGGACCTCAATCTCAAGATTAATCTCACGGGCACGTACAATGTCACCAAGGCCGTGTTCTCCGGCATGCGCGAGCGGAAGTGGGGGCGAGTGATCTGCATGGCCTCGATCGCGGGACTCCTGGGCGGCTTCGGCCAGGTCGCGTACTCCACCGGCAAAATGGGCGTGATCGGCTTCGCCAAGTCGGTGGCGCTGGAAGGCGCGCGCTACAACATCACGTCGAACGTTATCGCCCCTGGCATCATCGGACCCAATGCCAATATGTCGCCGATGTACGAGCGGATGGTCAAGCGGGTCGCCATGCAGAAAGAAGGGCAGCCCGAGGACATCGCTAATGCCATCGCCTTCCTGTGCTCCGAGCGCGCCCGCTACATCACCGGCGCCGTGCTCACCGTCACGGGCGGAATGGACCTGTTCACCTTTTAACGCGAGCCGCGCCACACGAAGGAGGAGCCGCAATGCCCACAGTGAAAGAGACCTTCGACCTGATGCCGAGCAAGTTCCGCGCCGACAAGGCGGCCGGCATCAACGCCACCATCCAGTACGAGATCAGTGGGGATCAGGGCGGAACGTGGCACGCCGTCATCAAGGACGGGGCCTGCACGGTCAATTCGGGAGCGGGGACGAATCCCAACCTGACCCTGACGATGGCCTCGCAGGACTGGCTCGACATGATCGGCGGCAAGCTCTCCGGCCAAATGGCCTTCATGTCCGGCAAGCTCAAGCTCAAGGGCGACATGGGGCTGGCCATGAAGATCGGCGGCCTCTTCCAGGTCTAGGCGGAGCCTCATCCCGGCCCTCTCCCTCCTCAGGAGGGAGAGGGCGCGATCCGGTCGGCTGCGCGAAGCCGGAGCGCGTGGACGAGGCTCCGGACGTCGTGGGTCCAGCACGGCAGCAGCAAGGTCATCCCGATACACTCCAGATTGCTCAGCACGCCGACACCGATCATCAGCCACATCGTCCAGTCCGTATAGTTCCATCCGAAGAGCGCCACGATGGTGATGGCGAGCGTGACGCCCCAGGCCTTGGCGCTCCACGGGTGATAGCTCGACAGCCGCCCGTACTTGAGAAGATCGAGGCCCCAGGAGGCGATGGTGCTGGCCAGGAGGAGCGCGAACGGCCAGCCCAGCGCCAGGAGGGTCTCGCGGTGAGTGAGCCAGGCGCTGGCGAGCACGGCGACGTAGAGCGCGATGTCGGCGCACGTGTCGGCATAGCGGAGACCAGCGCTTGCGATGCCGAGGCGCCGGGCGGCGATGCCGTCGAAGACATCGGAGAGGAATGCCGCGATGAAGCCGGCCAGGAACCAGCCGGAGGCCGCGCCGTCCCAGGCGTCCCAGACGAGCAGCGGGCTCACGAGGGCCCTGAAGGCCACGAGCGCGCCGGGCAGGTAGGCCGTCACGCGCTGATCCTAGCGCGTTTCCGCCCGCGTCGCGTGCTATCCTAGGCGGCCGATGGCCATTCCGAAGGACTACTTCGCGTGGGCCGCGCGGCAGTTCGACCCCGCGCGCATCCACGAGAAGCCCGAAGCCCTCCGCGGCATCCGCGTTCTCGATCTCTCCGTCATCTACTTCGGTCCCGCCACCGCAGATTTCCTCGGGGAATTTGGGGCCGAGGTCATCAAAGTGGAGATGCCGGGGCAGGGCGATGTGACGAGGATCCTGGGCAATGCCTCGTTCTTCTGGAAGAACGTGTCCGTCGCGTTCTTCTGCGCCAATCACTCCAAGTATCACGTGGGCATCGACATGCACCGCTCCGCCGGACAGGAGCTGATCCACCGGCTCGCGGCACGCTCGGATGTCGTCGTGGAAAACTTCAAGGCCGGCACGCTCGAAGAGAAATTCGGCATCGGGTATCGCCAGCTGCGGGAGCTCAATCCGCGGCTCATCTATGTCGCCAATACCGGCTTCGGCCAGTGGGGGCCGTTCTCGCGCGGGCGCGCCTCCTACGACGGCCTCGCCCAGGCGGTGTCGGGCCTGACGGCGATCACGGGCGAAGGGGAGGTGCCGACCAAGATCGGCAATTATCTCGGCGATTGGTTCGGCGCCTCCATGTCGGCGCTGGGCGTGCTGGCGGCGCTGCGCTGGCGCGATCGCACCGGCGAGGGCCAATTCGTGGAGATGGCGCAGTGCGAGGGGCTGCTGCGCGCCATGGACTGGACCTGGCTGTACGCGGGCCTCACGGGCCGCGACCGCGCCAAGGCCGGCAATGGCGATCATGTCTTCTCGCCGGCCGGCGTCTACCGCTGCCGCGATGGCTACGTGGCGATGGTCGCGGGCACCGATGCTGAATTCCGATCGCTCTGCCGCCTCATCGGGCAAGCCGGACTGGCGCGGGACCCGCGCTTCGCGAGCCGCGCCTCCAGGCGCGAAAAGGCGCAGACGCGCGCGCTCGAGAACGCCATAGGGGCGTGGTGCGCCGGGCGCACGCGCGCACAGGTGGAGGCCGCCGCGCGCAAAGCCGGACTCGCCGCCGCCCCGGTCATGACCGCCAAGGATCAGATCGAGGACCCGCACCTCCGCGCGCGGCGATCGGTGTGGGAGCACGACGATCCCGTCTACGGCGCGATGGTCGAGTGCGGGCCCGCGCCCAAGCTCTCCGCCACTCCGGCGCGGATCAAGTGGGCTGGAAAGCCCGTGGGCTTTCACAATGAGCTGGTGCTCAAGAGCATCCTGGGTCTCGGAGACGAGCGGATCCAACAGCTCTATGCCGAGGGTGCCATCGGCCGCTGGGCCGAGGGCCGCCGCGGCGCCGGTCCGCCCGAGGGCTGGAAGGGTGAGGGGAGGCTCGAGTGAGCGCCGAGCGCGCGAAGCCGGTCGACGGACCGGCATGGGAGCAGTGGATCCGCGTGGCGGAGGAGTCGGCTGGCGTTCCCGACAAGCCGGAGGCGCTGGACGACCTGATGGTGCTCGATCTTTCCCACGGGCACTATGGCGCCCTCCTCACCGCGACGTACCTGGCCGAGCTCGGGGCTGAGGTGATCAAGGTCGAGCCGCCCGGCGGCGATCCGGCGCGGCGATGGGGCCCGGCGGATGCCTCGGTGAATGGCGAAGGGCTCGCGTTCCTGGCCGAGGCGCGGAACCGCTATCACGTCATCCTCGATCTCGGGACGGCCGAGGGGCGGCGGCTCGTCAAGGGGCTGGCCGAGCGAGCCGATGTGCTGGTCGAGGGCTTCGCGCCGGGCCACCTCGACGGCCTGGGCCTCGGCTATCGCCAGCTCAACACGCTCAACCCGCGGCTGGTGTACATCGCCTGCTCCGCGTGGGGGCAATTCGGTCCCAAGGCCAAGGGACAGCCTGCCGAGTACGACCTCACGGACCAGGCGCTCTCGGGATTGCTGCACATCACGGGAGATCCCGAGGCCCCGCCGGTCAAGGTGGGCTCGTGGATCAGCGCGTATGCCCAGGCTGTCTGGGGCGCAGTCGCTGCTCTCGCGGCGCTTCACTGGCGCGAGCACTCGGGACGCGGGCAGATGATCGACGTTACCGGCGCCGAGGCGCTGATGCGCTATCTGGAATACACGCTGCTGCTGCAGCACGCGTCGGGCCACACGCGGGGGCGGACCGGCCTCTACGAGATCGCCGTCTTTCCGTACACGTTCGTTCCCGTGAAGGACGGCTGGGCCTTTATCGCGGGCTATACCGACCCCAACTTTGGCGCCCTCTGCCGCGTCATGGGCCGCCCGGAGCTCGCCCGCGATCCGCGGTTCAATACCACACTGCAGCGCACCCAGCTCGAGAACGAGGTCCAGCTCCGCGACGAGATTCAGAAGTGGTCGGTGAATCAAACGGCCGAGGAGATCCTGGCGAAGGTGCTGGCCGACCCCGGTCCCGGGATCGTGGTCTTTGGACCCCTGAATTCGCCGACCCGGACCCTTCAAGAGGAGCACTGGTGGGAGCGAGGCTGCTTCAAGCGCATCACCGATCCGATTTACGGCCCGCTCTTGCTCCAGATGCCGGCCTGGCGGATGACCCGGACGCCGCCGCGCCTGAAATGGCCCTGCCGGCCGGCCGGTTATCATCAAGAGCACGTCCTGCGGAAATACTTCGGCCGGCCGCAGAAGGCGGTGAAGGAAAAACGTTGACGCGAGGCGTCAGACGGGCATAGGATAAAAACATGAAAGACGAACAGTTCACGATGATGTCCGAGATGCCGCAGCTCTCGCCCGAGATGGTGGCGCGGCTGAAGGAGGAGGCACAGCGCAATCTCCTCCGGATGAAGCACTTCAGCGAGATGGTGATAAATCCGAAGGAGCCCGCGATCGGGCCCACGCCGCGCCAGGAAGTCTACCGCACGAACAAGTCCCGCCTCTGGCGGTACGAGTCCAAGCGCACCGTCAGGACCCCGCTGCTGTTCGTCCCGAACCTCGGCATCAGCCGGCCGTACATCTTCGATCTCATGCACAAAGGCTCCTTCATCGAGTACATGACCTCGCAGGGGTTCGATTTCTACCTGCTCGACTGGGGCGTCTTCGGGCCGGAGGACAACGACCTCACCGTCGAAGATGCCGTGACGAAGATCCTCCCGCGCCTGGCGCGGAAGGCGCTCGAATCCTCGGGCGCTTCCGAGATGTCCGTGCTCGGCTACTGTATGGGCGCGCCGCTGTCCGCCTCCTTCGTCGCGACCCACCCCGAGTTTCCCCTCAAGAATTACATCGACATGGCCGGCCCCATCGATTTCGCCCACGTGGGGCTATTCGGGCTGTGGCTGGACCCGCGCTTCTTCGACGTGGACAAGTACGTCGACACGCTCGGCACCATCCCCGCCGACATGGTGAAGATGGGCTTCAAGCTGCTCAAGCCCACCATGGATCTGAGCACCAACCTGAACCTCTGGTGGAACCTGTGGAATCCGGAGTATGTCGCCGGCTTCAACGCGCTCAACAAGTGGGCCAACGAGTATCTGCCGTTTCCGGGCGAGTTCTTCCGTCAGTGGGTGAGAGACTTCTATCAACAGAACAAGCTCATCAAGGGCGAGCTCGTGATGGGCGGGCGGGCCGTGCAGCTCGAGCGGATCAGCTGCCCCGTGCTCGCCGTCGGCGCGAAAGAGGACAATATCGCGCCGCCCGGCTGCGTCCGCCCGCTGATGGATGCGGTGCGGAGCCGGGACAAAGAGTACGTGGAGCTGCCGGGCGGGCACATCTCGCTCATCGCCGGACGCGGGGCATCGGTGCACTGCTGGCCGAAGGTCGCCTCCTGGCTCGCGGCACGGTCGTAGAGGAGGACAGGCCATGGCGGACAACGTGAGCCAGCAGCTGATGGACATGTGGAAGAAGCAGGTAGAGGAAGGCTCGCAGGCCTGGCTCAAGATGATGGGGCAGGGGCAGACGATGGATCCGCAAGCCTTCTGGCGTCCCTTCATGGACCAGGGCATGGCGGCCTGGGCCAAGGTGATGACGCAGGGGGCTCCCTCCACCGACTTGATGGCGCAGTGGAAGCAATTCCTGGATCAGTGGATCGCGGCCTGGTCGAGGGTGCTCGAGCAGGCGATGGGCACCGAGGCCTTCGCCCAGGCCATGGGCAAGCAGCTCGAGGGCTTTCTCAATGTCGCGAGCCCAGTGAAGAAGGCTGCTGAGCAGCACATCGAGGCCACGCTGGCCGGCCTCGGCATGCCGTCGCGCAGCCAGGTCATCGCGCTTGCCAAGCACGTCGTGCAGCTCGAGGAGAAGGTGGATGACATCGCGGACCGCATGGAGTCAGTCGCGCAGCTCAAGAGCGCCGTCTACGGCCTCGAGGGTCGCCTGGACGCGATCCTCAAGCGGCTCACCGAGTCAACCGGTACCCCCAGACAGGAGCGTGCATGATCGGGATCACGGTCGACGGCATCGAAGTCGGCGACAGCGCGCAGATCACGCGAAAGGTGGTCAACGCGGATATCGCGGAGTTCGTGGACGCGGTCGGCGATTACAACCCAGTGCATTCCGACAGGGACTACGCCGCCGGGACGATGTTCAAGGAGCCCATCGCCCCGGGCATCTGGACGGCCGGGCTGATCTCAGCCGTCATCGGCACCCGGCTGCCGGGGCCCGGTAGCATTTACCTGTCGCAGGACCTCAAGTTTCTCAAGCCCGTGAAGTTCGGCGACGTCATCTCCGCCCGCGTCGAAGTGCTCGAGGTGAATCGGGACAAGAACCGCGTCCGGCTGCGGACGGTGTGCACCAATCAGCGGGGTGAAGAGGTTCTGACCGGCGAGGCGCTCGTGATGCCGTCGAAGACCGAGGTCGTGTACTCGCGGGCGGAGGAAGGTGGCGGGCTGCTGGCGCTTTGGGCCCTGGGCCCGTGGGCCTGGGCGGCCCAGGGGGCCGCCGCGTGGGCCATGCTCGGCTTGTCGGCGCTGGCTGCGGCCGTGCCCGGCCCGCCGACTCGAACTACATGAACAGCCCGCCGTTGATGCTGAGCTCCGCGCCGGTGATGTAGTCGCCGTCGGCGGAGCAGAGGTACACGCAGGCCCGCGCCACTTCTTCCGACTTGCCGAAGCGGTGCATGGGAATCTGCTCGAGCAGCTTGTTCCGCACCTTCTCCGGAATCGCGTCCACCATCTCGGTCTCAGTAAAGCCCGGCGCCACCGCGTTGACCGTGATGCCCTTTCCCGCGAGCTCTTTCGCCAGGGACTTCGTGAACGCCGCCACGCCGGCCTTCGACGCCGCGTAATTGGCCTGGCCGAAGTTGCCGATCTGACCGATCACCGAGGTGATGTTGACGACCCGCCCCCAGCTCTGCTTGATCATCTGGTCCACGAAGACCTTGGTGCAGTTGAACACGCCGTCCAGATTGACGGCGAGCACCCTGCGCCACGAGGCGTGATCCATCTTGACGAAGGTCTTGTCCGAGTTGATGCCGGCGTTGTTGATCAGAATGTCGAGATGGCCGAACTCGGTGAGGACCTCCTGCGCCATCCGGAACGTGTCGGGGTAATCCGCCACATCGGACTGCGCCAGGATGGCTCGTCGCCCGATCTTCTGGATCTGCTCGACCACGTGCTTGGCGGGCGCCTCGCTCGACACGTAGTTGACCGCCACGTCGGCGCCTTCCTCGGCCAGCGCCAAGGCGATGGCGCGGCCGATGCCACGGGATGCTCCGGTAACGAGGGCAGTGCGTCCTGTGAGCTGCATAGGCGTCCTCCCAGACCGCGGTCGTGGCAGGGGTCGATCGTGCGGGCGTCAGTATAGCAAAGGCGCGGGGGCCAAGCCTTGTCGGCCTTAACGCGGGGTGTTAGACTTCGACCATGCCGTACGTGATAAAGCGGTATTCCAATCGTAAGCTCTACGACACCCAGGAGAGTCGCTACGTCACGCTCGAGGAGCTCGAGGAGCTGATCCGGGCCGGCAAGGAGATTTCAGTGGTGGACGTGTCCACGGGCGAAGACCTGACCTCTGTCACGCTGGCCCAGATCATTCTCGAAAACGAGCGCAGCCGTCGCGCCACGCTCCCGACCGCCTTCCTCCATCAGCTCATCAAGCACGGAGAGGCCTGGCAGGAATACGTGCAGAAATCATTCAAGTCGAGTCTAGAGGGCTTGATGACGAGCCAGCGCGAGGTCGACCGCGTCTTCAAGGAGTGGGCGTCGCGCGCGGGATGGGGGCAGACGGTGACGCCCGAGGCGAAGCCGGAGAAGCGGAGCGACGCTTCAGAGGCGGATGTGCTGCGCGAAGAAGTGGCGACGCTGCGTGAACACCTGCGCGCGCTCGAAGAGCGGCTCGAGAAGAAGCGCGAAAAGTGACGCGCGGGCCGGGTCACCCGGCCCGCGCGCCAGCCTGGGAGGTCGGTTAGGCGGCGGAGTAGATCGACTTCACTTTCCCCGTCAGCTGGGAAAAGGTGGCCTGGATCTCCTTGCCGGTCTGCTCGGCCGTCGCCTGGAGGCGCTCGGCGGAGCGAGTCATGGCCTGGGCATTGCCCTCGAAGAGCTTGAACGTCTTCTGGGTGGCCTCGACCGATTCAAGCACGCCCTTTTGGTAGAAGCTCAGCGGGTCCTTGGGCGCTTCTTGGAGCTCACCCTGGCGGCGAAGCAGGTAGGACTGGCCGTCCTTGACAGCTTCGACAGCGGACGACTGGAGTTCGGCGTAGAGGCGAACGCCTTCCTTCGCCGTGCTGGCCGACAGATCCACCAGCTCGCGGAGGACCTTCTGGTTGGCGTCGGCCCAGAGGGAAAAGGCCTCCACGGCCTTGCCCGTGATCTGCGAGAAGAGCTCATTGCACTGCGTCGTGTTCGTCATCATCTCTTCGCTCCCTTTGTTTGGCGCGGCGGCTTTGAGGGCCATTGGTTGATTCCCGTTGCAGGCACGATAACGCGGCGCGCCATAGCTGTCAAGAGTTTTGTTGCGCCGCGTTAGTCATACCGTGATATACGGGTGTGGCGCGGGCAGGAATTCCAGCTAACGTGCTGAAATTAAAGGCCATGACGGTTCGACTGGTTGTGGGTCTCAGCAGCCAACTCCGCGGTCAGGTCTGAGGAGGGAGAGCGATGCCGGCCGATACTCTTGCGCGGACGTTCTGGGACCGGGTGGAGCGCAGCGTGTACTCTGTACTCGCCCGCCCAGCAGTTCAAGCAGGGCGGCGCGTGGCGCACGCTGGCATGGCGAGAGGTCGGCGACATCGTGCGGGAGGTCGCCACCGGCCTGATTGCGCTCAGCCGGAAGAAGGGCGAAGCCGTGGGCATCCTGTCCACCAGCCGCGCCGAGTGGGTGCAAGCCGACTTTGCGATCTTCTCGGCGGGATGCGTGACCATTCCCGTCTACCCGACCTACCCGCCGGACCTGATTCAATACATCGTCAATGACGCCGGGGTGAAGACGCTGATCGTCGAGGACCCCGGCCAGCTGGCCAAGGTGCTCGAGGTACAGGGGAAGATGGAGGGGCTCGAGCAGATCGTCGTCATCCAGGGGTACGAGGGCAAGGAGCCTTCGCCTCGCATCTTCACATGGGAGGCGCTGCGCCGGCTCGGACGGGAGAACCGCGAGAAGTTCAAGAGCGAGCTGGCGAGCCGAGTGGCCGACACCCGCCCGGACGACATCGCGACCATCGTGTACACCTCTGGCACCACGGGTCCACCCAAAGGTGTCGTCCAGACCCATGGCAACCACCTGGCGGCGCTGGACTCGGCGGCCGAGACCACGAGCATCCGGGAAGGTGACGTCCACCTGCTGTTCCTGCCGCTGGCGCATTCATTCGCGCGGCTGGAGTCGTTTATCGGCGTCCACCGCGGGCTGACGACGGCCTTCGCGGAGAACATCGACAAGCTGCGGGAGAACCTGCCCGAGACGCGCCCCCACTTCATCTGCAGCGTGCCCCGGGTGTTCGAGAAGGTGTACGCGGGCGCCCTGGCCAAAGCCGAATCCGGCTCCCCGCTCAAGAAGAAGATCTTCCACTGGGCTCTGGACGTGGGCAAGCAGGTGTCCCAGCTCAAACAGGCCAAGAAGCCGGTGCCCACCGGCCTCGCGCTCAAGTACCGCCTCGCCCACAAGCTGGTCTTCTCGAAGATGCATGCGGCGCTGGGCGGCCGGCTGCGCTTCGCCGTCTCAGGCGGCGCACCGCTCTCGCGCGAGATCGCCGAGTTCTTCCACGCCGCCGGCATCCTCATCCTCGAGGGGTACGGCCTGACCGAGACATGTCCCGTGCTGAGCAGCAACCAGGAGGACAACTTCAAGTTTGGCTCGGTCGGTCGGCCGATTCCGGGCGTGGAGATCAAGATCGCCCCGGACGGAGAGATCCTCGGGCGCGGCAAGAACATCGCCCAGGGATACTTCAAGAAGCCCGAGGCCACCGCCGAGGTATTCCTGGCCGGCGGCTGGTTCGCCACGGGCGATATCGGGCGGCTCGATGAGGACGGCTTCCTCTTCATCACGGACCGCAAGAAAGACCTGATCGTCACCGCCGGCGGCATGAACATCGCCCCGCAGAACATCGAGAATCTGCTCAAGGGCGATCCGTTCATCAGCCAGGCCATGGTCCACGGCGACAAGCGCCCCTATCCGGTGGCGTTGATCACCGTCAACCAGGACGAGCTGATCAAGTTTGCGAAGGAGCAGGGGATTCTGATCACCGATCCCGTGGCCCTGGCCAAGCATCCCAAGGTCGTCGAGCGGGTCTCGCGCATCGTCGAGCAGAAGAACACGGAGCTGCAGTCCTACGCCAAGATCAAGAAATTCAGCATCCTGCCGGGCGATCTCACCGTGGAAAACGGGTTGCTGACGCCCACGCTCAAGGTCAAGCGCAAGGTCATCACGGAGAAGAACCGGGAGATCCTCGATTCCCTCTACCGGTGAGCCCGCGCGGGACCCGTTCCGTCTGGACGGCCGGGTCGCCGTCGTGACGGGCGCGCGCCGCGGCCTCGGGCGCGCCATGGCCGTGGCGCTGGCCGAAGCGGGGGCCGACGTGGCCGTGGCGGCACGAACGAAGCCGGAGCTGGACGAGACGGCTCATGCCATCGAGCGGCTCGGCCGCCGCGCCGTGGCCGTGCAAACCGACGGACCGCCTACCCGCGGGTCGAGGCGCTGATCCGCAGCGCCATCGACGGCCTGGGCGGCCTCCACATCCTGGTCAACAACTCCGGCATCGCCGGCGTGAGGCCGGTGGCCGAGATGCCGCCCGAGGAGTTCCGGGCCACCATCGACGTGAATCTCGTGGGGGTCTTCCACGGCTGCCGCGCGGCGGCCGCGCATCTGATCGCCCAGCGATCAGGCAAGATCATCAATATCGCGTCGGTGCTGGGGCAGGTGGGGCTACCGGGCTATGCCGCGTATGCAGCCTCCAAAGGTGGCGTGATGGGGTTCACGCGCGCGCTGGCGGCGGAGTGGGCGCGGCACAATATCCAGGTCAATGCGCTGGCTCCGGGCTGGTTCGTCACCGACATGAACGCCCAGGCTTTCGCCGATCCGCAGATCCGCGAGCGGCTGCTGCGCGACGTGCCGATGCGCCGGCCGGGCCGCCTGGAAGAGATCGGGCCGTTGCTCGTGTATCTGGCCGCCTCGGCTTCCGATTTCATGACCGGCCAGACCGTGTTCCTCGACGGCGGCCACTCGGCGGCGTAGAGCCCGCGGGGTGGCACGCCGCAAGCCGGGCGGCTTGCCGTCAACGCGGCGAACCGATAGGATACGGCCGATGATTGCCGCCGTGCTCAATGCGCCGAAGGATCTCAGGCTGCTCTCGCGGCCCTCACTCAGGCCCGGCCCCGGCGAGGCCATCATCCAGGTCAAGGCGGCGGGTCTCTGCGGCACGGACTACCGCATCTGGTCCGGCGAGCGCTCCGTCGATTACCCGCGCGTGATGGGCCATGAGTTTATCGGCAAGGTGCTCGCCGTGGGCCCCGAGGTGGAGGGGCTCTCGCCGGGCCAGAAGGTCGCGGTGGAGCCCAATTACTCCTGCGGCGAATGCCCGCTGTGCCGCGAAGGGAATCGCAACCTCTGCCTGTCGCGGACGGCCGTGGGCATCGACGTGGACGGTGGCTTCGCCCAGCAGGCGCGGATCCCCGCGGTCTGCTGCTGGCCGGCGCCGCCGGGCATGATCGACGAGCAATTGCTGTTCGCCGAGCCGCTGGCCGTCGTCGTCCGCGCGGTCAGGCGCGGCACGCCCGAGTCGGGAGAGTGCGCGGCCGTGCTCGGCGTGGGCACGCTCGGTCTCCTCGCGATCCAGGTGCTTCGCGCGCGCGGCGTCCGGGTGGTGGCGGTCGGGCGCAGCGGCCGGCGTCTCGGCCTGGCCAAGGAGCTTGGCGCCGACGCCGTGACCACGTCGGAGATGGGGGAAGAGATTGCCGCGGCGCGCGCCTTCGCCGGGCGGGAAGGCGTGGACCTCGTCGTCGAGACGGCCGGCACCGCCCAGGCGGTCGAACAGGCCGTCGAGCTCTGCCGCCCCGGCGGCCGCGTGGTGCTCACGGGGCTGCCCCATGCGCCCACCGAGCTCAATTTCTTCTGGGTGGTGCGGCGAGAGCTCAAGATCATCGGCTCCATGATCTATCAGAACGAGTTCCACGAGGCGATCCGGCTCCTCTCGGTGGGCGCCGTGCGGGTCGACCGGCTGCTCACCCACCGCTTCTCGCTCGAGCGCATCGACGAGGCATTCCAGACGCACCGCGCCCCTGAATCGATCAAAGTCGCGGTCTTTCCCTAGCCCGCGCGTCCCGGTCCGCCATGCCCTACGCGACGCTGAACGGCATCCGCGTGCATTACGAAGCCTATGGCGCTGGCGATCCGGTGCTCCTCATCAATGGGCTGGGCGGCCCGGCGGTGAGCTGGCTCTACCAGGTGCGCGACCTCTCGACGCGCTATCGTGTCATCACCTTTGACAATCGCGGCGTCGGCGAGACGGACCTGCCCGAGGAGACCGCGTATCCCACGGGGCAGATGGCCGAGGACGCGCGGGCGCTGCTCGACCACCTCGAAATCGCGCGGGCGCATGTGGTCGGCGCCTCGATGGGCGGCACGATTGCCATGGAGCTCGCCATCCGCCATCCCAGGCGCGTGCGCAGCCTGGGCCTCCTCTGCACCTGGGCGCGGGGCGACGGGCGCTTCCTCCATACCATCGAATCCTGGATGCAGACCGCGCCCATGCTGTCCGCCGAGGACCGCTTCCGCCACGTGATCATGCCGTGGGTGTACACCGCCAAGATCCTTGGCGACCGCGCCGCCGTGGATGACTTGGTCAAACGCACGCTGGCCTATCCCTTTTCCACCCGTCCGGCGGCGCTCGAGCGGCAGGGTCGGGGGCTGCTCGAGTGGAACGGCTCCAGGCTCAAGGAGCTGCGCCTGCTCCGAATGCCCGCGCTCGTGCTCGTGGGGCGTGACGACATCCTGACGCCGCCGGCCTTCTCCCGCGAGCTCGCGCGGCTCATTCCGCGGGCGCGATTGCGCGTGCTGCCGGGCGGCCACGGCTTTTTCATCGAGGAGGCCGACCGCCTCAACCGCGCCCTGCTGCGATTCCTGAGCGGCGTCACACGCTGAGCGGCGCCGTGAGGCTTCAGGGCAAGACGGCCATCGTCACGGGCTCGACCAAGGGCATCGGGCTGGCCATCGCGACGCTCTATGTGCGGGAGGGCGCGCGGGTCGTCGTGAACTCGCGCAGCGCCGAGGACTGCGGCCGCGTGGCTCAGGCGCTTGGCCCGTCCGCGATGCCGGTGGCCGCCGACCTGTCGCGCTCTGACGAAGTCCGCCGGCTGGCGCGGGAAGCGGTCGCGGCGCTCGGCGGGGCGGTGGACATCCTCGTCAACAATGCCGGGCAGCCGCGCGTCGCTCCCTCCGAGAGCCTGGACGAGGGCGAGTACCGCTACACGCTCGATCTCAATCTCAACGGCTACTTCGTCATGAGCCAGGAGATCGCCCGCGGGATGCTGGCGCGTCAGAGCGGGGCCATCATCAATATCAGCTCCATGAACGGAACCGTGCCCTTTCCCCAACGCTTGGCCTACTGCGTCTCCAAGGCCGGCCTCGACATGATGACCAAGGTCATGGCCATCGAATGGGCGGCGCGGGGAGTCCGGGTCAATGCCATCGCGCCGGGCTATATCGAGACCGAGATCGTCAAGAGCCTGTCGAAGAAGGGGGTTCTCGACCCGGTCAAGCTCGCGCGCCGCACGCCCATGGGCCGAATCGGCACGCCGGAGGAAGTGGCCGAGGTGGCCGTCTTCCTGGCCTCGCCAGGCGCTTCGTTCATCACGGGCGAGGTCCTGACGGTGGATGGCGGCTGGTCCTCGTACGGCTACCTCTGAGCCCCTGTAAACACTAAGATAGCGGGAGGCGTCCTAGAGCCCGGGAGGACAAGCGTGAGGAGATCCCTCGGCGGTGCCGCGGCGGTGCTGATGGCAGTGGGCATGGCGGCCTGCTCCGCAACCTCGGCCGCTCCCGGGGCCAACTCGGCAACCCCGGCCGCTGATCCCGGCCGCGCCGCATCCCTCGCGGTGCCGCCCTCGCCCCTCAGCGAAGATCAGCAAATCGTCCATGTGCTGAACCGACTCGGCTACGGGCCCCGGCCGGGCGACGTCGAGCGCGTCCGCGAGATGGGCCTGGCCCGCTACATCGCCCGCCAGCTCGATCCGGCCGGCATTCCCGACGATGCGATTGGGCCGGCGCTGAGCCCATACCCCGCGCTCGCGATGACCGCCGGCCAGCTGGTGCGCGAGTATCCGCAGCCGACGAAGGAAGTGCGGGGGAAGATGGCCTCGGGGGCGATGACGCCCCAGGAGATGCGCGAGATCTTCCCGCCCGAGCGGCGGCCCTACGTGATCACCGCGCAGATGCAGGCCGCCAAGCTGGTCCGGGCCACGCTGAGCGAGCGGCAGCTCGAGGAAGTCATGGTGGATTTCTGGTTCAACCACTTCAATGTCTTCGCCCACAAGGGGCCGGTGAAGTGGATGCTGCCGGAGTACGAGCGGGATGCGATCCGGCCCCACGCGCTGGGACGCTTCACGGATCTCGTGGTGGCCACCGCGCGCCATCCGGCTATGCTCTACTACCTCGACAACTGGATGAGCACGCGCGACGAGTTCATCATGCCGGTGGGCCCCAACCGCGGCAAGAAGATGGGCCTCAACGAAAATTACGCGCGCGAGCTGATGGAGCTGCACACGCTCGGCGTCGACGGCGGCTACACCCAGCAGGACGTGATCGAGGTCGCGCGCTGCTTCACGGGCTGGACCATCAACCGCCCGCAGCAGGGCGGAGGCTTCGTGTTCCGCCCGTTCGCGCACGATCAGGGCGCCAAGCGCGTGCTGGGCCACGTGATCCCCGCAGGCGGCGGCGAGCAGGACGGGATGGGCGTGATCGAGATCCTGGCCCGCCATCCCTCCACCGCGAGATTCATCTCGACCAAGCTCGTCCGGCATTTCGTCAGCGACGACCCGCCGCCGGCCCTCGTGGAGCGCGCGGCCGCGACCTTCCGGCGAACCGACGGCGATATCCGCGCGGTGCTGCTGACGATCTTCACCTCGCCCGAGTTCTTCTCGGCCGAGGCGTACCGGGCCAAGGTCAAGAAGCCGCTCGAAGTGGTGGCGAGCGCGGCGCGGGCGCTGGACGCGCAGCTGCTGCCGCCCGGCCCGGTGGCCGAGCGCGGCCGGCTGCAGCTCGGGGGCGGCTTCGTCCTCGCGCGCCAGGTCGCCAACCTGGGCGAGCCGCTTTACGAGATGCAGCCGCCCACGGGGTACGGCGACGTGGCCGAGGCCTGGGTCAACACGGGAGCGCTGCTCAACCGGATGAACTTCGCCCTGGCCCTCGCGCACAACCGGCTGCCCGGGACGCGCGTCGAGCTCGACCGCCTGCTCGGCGTGCCCGACCGAACTCAGCCCGAACGCGTGCTTGACCGGCTGGTCGTCCTCTTGCTCCGCGGTGAGGCCTCGCCCGAGACTCGGTCGGTGCTGGCCGCCCAGCTCGCGAGCCCCGAGATCACTCGCGCGCGCGAGTATGACCGCGGCCCGAAGAACACCGACGTCGAGAAGCTGGCGGCCCTCGTGCTGGGCTCGCCCGAGTTCCAGAGGCGATAGGCGATGCGCTCGTGCACCCGGCGGGTCTTCATGAAGGGTGGCGCGCTCGCCCTGTTCGGGCTGGGCTCGGTGCCGCGCTTTCTCCTCCGCACGGCCTATGCCGAGGGCCGGGAGGTGCGACCGAAGATCCTGATCGCCGTCTTCCAACGGGGTGCCGTTGACGGGCTCAGCATGATCGTGCCTCACGGCGATTCCGCTTATTATTCCGCGCGCGGCAGTATCGCCATCGCGCGCCCGGCGCCCGGCGGCGCCGACACGACCATCGACCTGAACGGCTTCTTCGGTCTGCATCCGGCGCTGGAGCCGCTCAAAGTGATATGGGACGATCGGCGGCTCGCGGTGGTTCACGCCTGCGGCTCGCCGGATACCACGCGCTCGCATTTCGACGCGCAGGACTACATGGAGTCCGGCACGCCCGGCCTCAAGAGCACGCCTGACGGCTGGCTGGCGCGGGGACTGGATGCCATGCCCTCGAAGAACGCCGCGGCGTTCCGCGCCGTCGCCATGGGCTCCCAGCTGCCGCGCATTCTGCGGGGCAAGGCCGGCGCCGTCGCGATGAGCAATCTCGCCGCGTTCGATGTCCGCCAGGACCTGGGTCAGGAGATGAGCGGGGTCAATGCCAAGCGCGGCTTCGAGTCGATGTACGAGCGGGGCGTGCGGGATCTCCTCTACGGCACAGGTCGCGAGACCTTCGAGGCGGTCAAGACGCTCAAGGCGGCCGATCCTCAGCGCTTCCAGCCGGAAAACGGCGCGCAGTACCCGCGCGGCCGCTTCGGTGACAGCCTCCGGCAAATCGCCCAGCTCGTCAAAGCCGATGTGGGGCTCGAGGTGGCCTTCGCCGACTCGGGCGGATGGGACACGCATGCCGCTCAGGGCAGTGAGAAAGGCCAGCTCGCGGTGCGGCTCCGCGAGTTCGCCGAAGGGCTCGCCGCGCTGTACCGCGACCTCGGCCCGCGCATGGACGAGGTGGTCGTTCTCACGATGTCAGAGTTCGGCCGGACCGTGCGGGAGAACGGCAATCGCGGCACCGATCACGGCCATGCCACGGCCATGCTGGCGCTGGGCGCGGTGAAAGGCGGCCGGGTCTACGGGCGCTGGCCGGGGCTCAGCGCGGACCGGCTCTTCGAGGGACGGGATCTCGCCGTGACGACGGATTTCAGGAACCTGTTCGCCGAGATCGCGGTCGGCCATTTGGGCATTCCCGCCCGCGCGCCGCTCTTCCCCGGCTTTCCGACGAATTCAGCCAGCTATCCCGGAGTGCTCGTGTAGAATCCGCTGCATGTGGTTCGTCCTGGCGCTCGTCGCCGCGCTCTGCCAGGTGCTGCGGAACACGGTGATGAAGCGCTTGGGTCATTCGCTCGACGAGTACATCAATGTCTGGGGCCGCTTCACCTTTCTGCTACCGTTCGCGGCGATCTTCGTGCTGTGGAATGGCGTCCCGCCCGTCAAGCCCGGGTTCCTCCTGGCCTGCGTGACTTTCGGCATCTGCCAGACCATCTCCACGATGGCGCTCTCGAAGGCGCTCAAGCTCGGGGAGATCTCGATGGTGACGGCGCTCTGGAAGGTGAGCCTGTTGATCCTGGTCGTGCTGGGCTACTTCACGCTGAAGGAGACGCCGACCGTGCTCGGGGTGGCCGGGATCCTGATCAGCATGACGGGCGTGTACCTGCTCAATGTCAATCGCGCCCATATCGCCTGGTGGGCGCCGCTGGCCGTCCTCTTCACCGATCGAGGCCTGCGCTACACGCTGCTCGCGGCATGCTTCTTCGCGCCCTCGGTGGTCACGATCAAGTGGGCCATGTCGCTCTCGGACCCCTATATGGGGACGCTGGGCGGCTATATCGCGGCCAGTCTCATCGTGACGCCGATCGTGCTCGTCACCTCGCGCCGCCATTTCGCCGACGTCCCGCGCTACTGGAAGGCGTTCGTGAGCTTCGGTCTCTTCGCGGCGCTCACGACCGTGAGCCAGGGCACCGCGTATCTCCTCACGCTGTCCTCATACGTCGAGGCGGTGAAGCAGGTGGAGATCCTGCTGGCGATGGGGATCGGCGTGGTGATCTTCGGCGAGCGGCAGAAGGTGCGCGACATCGCGCCGGGCGCCGCCGTCATGCTGGCCGGGGTCGTCCTGCTCTCGCTCGCCGCCTAGCCGTCGTGGAGGTCGGGGCGCTTGCCGTGGGTGGCGCGGACCACCGTCTTGATGCCGCCGCGGACGCTGAAATCCCCCACGACCTCGATCCAGCGTGGCGCGGCCGCCGCCACGAAGTCATTGAGAATGCGATTGGTCACGTCCTCGTGGAAGGCGCCCTCGTTGCGGAAGGACCAGATATAGAGCTTGATCGACCTGAGCTCGACCAAGTGGCGGTCGGGCACGTAGACGATGCGGATCGTCGCGAAGTCCGGCTGACCGGTCCTGGGGCACAGACAGGTGAACTCCGGGATCTCGAGCCTGACCTCATAGTCGCGATCCGGATGTGGGTTCGGCACCACCTCGAGCTCCTTCGAGGGCTGGCTCGGCATGGCCCGATTCTACCTCACCCCCGCCGGGGCGGCGGCACGCGCCCGCCAGATCGTCTCGCGGATCCGATCGGCCGTGGCGGCGGGCATTCGCTCGAGAACGAGCACCTCGGCGCCGCGCTTCTCGACGACGAACGCGCGGTCGCCCTCGCGCCAGGTCACGATGGCACCGGACCTTCCGGGCACGCCCTTGCGGGTGAGCTGCGGGTGGCGCCGCTCGAAGACCGTAGTGTAGGTCAGGGCGAACGAGTTCGCCGCGGGCTCGGAGCTCATCATCAGGAGGTAGGCGAGCGCAAAGCGCCCGGGCTGGTCCTCCCAGACGCGGTAGCGATCGCCCCGCCAGCCCGCCGCGGCAGCGCGCCCCGCGACCTCGCCCAGGTGCAGCCCCACGCCGGCGCTGAGAGCGAACTCGCCGAGCTCGTCTTCGGCGACCGGTGGGGCACCGCCCAGCTCCTTTCTTAGATCGGGCAGCGCGATCGGGACGGGATCCTCGCGGCTCGCCAGGCGCTTCTCGGGGCGCAGGATCTGGCTCGAGGACCGTGGCGGATCGCGATAGAGGGCCGAGATCGCCGACCACGGCTGGCGCTTGCGGAACTCGTGGACGAAGCGCAGCCCTTCGATGTAGGGGAAGACGAGCAGGTCCCGCATGAACTTGGGCGCCACGCTCACGGCGGGACCGCTCATCCCCGCGCTGATCATCTCACGCAGCGGCGCCAGGTCCGGGAGCGACGCGAAGTCGCCGCCCTGGCTCATGAGGACGAGCTCGAACGTCAGCGCCACCGCCTCGCCTTCGACCAGCGCCTGGCGGGCCAGGAGCTGATCCCCGCGCCCGGGATCCGGGCTGATGAACTGGTCGAGGGGGATCTCGCGGTCCTGCAGCGCATGGACCAGCTCGTGCATCAGGGCCGATTGCTGCTGCTCGGGGGACAGCCAGTCTCCCAGCACCATGACCTTCGCACGCGGATCGTAATAGGCGGCCACCTGCTCCTGCATGAGGTCCACGAAGAGGCGGCGGAGATCGTAGTTCGCCGGGATCAGCCCCCACGCGATCATTCCCTTGCGCTCGGACTCCACCCGAGCGGGAGAGTAGCGGCGGTCCAGCTCCTGCTCGATGAAGCGCCGGTTCTCCTCTCGCGTGCGCAGCAGCACGGGCGGCGGCGGGCCGGGCAAGGCGATGCCCTTGAGCGCGGCGAGCTGCGCGTAGAGCGGCGCCGCCAGGGCATTGAGGGCGGGGTCGGTTCGGCCAGGGGCCGGAGCCTGGGCTGCCGCCGGCGAGGCGCCCGCGGCAAGGGCGAGAGCCAGTCCGGCGAGCAGCGCGCGCGAGCGCATGGCGCGATGATACCTCAGCGGCGGCTCGCCAGACCTATTCCGGCGGCGACCATGACGCTCGCCAGTACCAGGGTGGGTGTGAGCCGGTCGCCGGCGGCGGCGGCCGCGATCAGGACGCCGAAGAGGGGTGTCGTGAGCTGGGTTGCGGCCAGCGCGCTCGGGCGGTAGATCTTCAGCAGGTACATGTTCACCACAAAATTGAAGCCCGCCACCACGCAGCCTTGATAGAGGAGCGAGAGCCCCAGCGAGGCCGTATAGCGAGTCGCGACGTCCCCCTCCCACCAGAGACTCACGAGGAAGAAGCACGCGCTTCCGATGACCGACTGGTAGACGAGCATCTGGATCGGCTCGAGCCGCTGGACGGTCTTGGCCGTGTAGACGATGCGCTCACCCAGGAGCAGCGCACTCGCCGACACGAGAAGATCCCCGAGCAGGGTGCCGCCCTGGAAGGAGAACTCGCGGGCGAAGAGAAGCACAATACCGGCGTAGGCGACGGCGATCCCGCCGAGCTTGCTCGGTGTCATGCGATCGCCCGGAATCATGTAGTGGGAGAGCACCACGGTGTGTATGGCGTAGGAGTTGAGCAAGACGGCGCCGTGGGCCGCCGTCGTGCGGTCAATGCCGATGTTCATGAGGCCGATCTGCACGGCGAAGAGGAGTCCCAGCGACAGGAGCGACCGGCCCTCGCCCGGGCGGATGCGAAGCGCGCCGAGCCGGCCCGTCCACCACGCGTACACGAACACGGTGAGCCCGCCCAGCACGAAGCGCATCCAGGCCAGGCGCAGCGGCGGGACGTCGGCCAGTCCGATCTTGACGGCGACGGGATTGCCTCCCCAGAGCGCGGCCAGAATCAAGGCGATGACCGCGCCCTTGAGGTCGAGGGAGCGAAGCGGAGGCACGGGACGCCATGTTAGCATGAGGCCCTATGAAGATCGGGCTCATTGGATTGCCGAAGAGCGGCAAGACGTCGCTCTTCAACCTGCTCACAGGCTCGAGCGTCGCGACCTCGTCCTTTGGCGCCTCGCGCGGCGAGATGCACGCGGGCATCGCGCGGGTGCCGGATGAGCGCGTGGCGCGGCTCAGCGCCCTCTTCAAGCCCAAGAAGACGACCTTCGCGACATTCGAGGTCGTGGACCTCGCGGGCATCGCCAAGGGCGAGCGCCAGGGGCTCGACGCCAAGGAGTTCCGCAATGCCGACGCGCTGCTGCACGTGGTGCGGGCGTTCCCCGACGCGACGGGCGCCGCCGCGAATCCCCGGAGCGACATCGCCGACCTGGAGACCGAGCTCATCCTGGCCGACCTCGAAGTGATCGAGCGGCGGCTGGAGCGCCTGGAGGCCTCACTCAAGAAGAAGCGCACCGACGTCGAGGTGAAGGAGCAGGCTATCCTCCTCAAGCTCAAGCCCGCGCTCGAGTCGGAGACGCCGCTCCGGGCGCTCGAGCTTCCGGACGAGGAGGCCAAGGCCATCCGTGGCTTCACGTTTCTGTCTCAGAAGCCCATCCTGCACTGTCTGAACCTGGCTGAGAAGGAGATCGAGCGCGGCAAGGCGCTGGTCGAGAGCTTCGGGCTGGCCGAGGTGGCCGGCCACCCGCGCACGCGCCTGGGCTGGGTGTCGGTGGTGATCGAGGCCGAGGTCGCCCAGCTCGCCGGCGAGGAGCAGGCGGCCTTCCTCGCCGATCTGGGGCTGGCCGAGCCCGCGATCAAGCGCATCCTGCGCGATTGCTACGCGCTGCTGGGGCTGATCTCGTTCTTCACCGTGGGCGATGACGAGGTGCGCGCCTGGTCCATTCGCCGGGGCACTCATGCCCTGGACGCGGCCGGTGTCATCCACTCGGACATCGCGCGCGGCTTCATCCGCGCCGAAGTGGTGGGCTATGACGAGCTGATCGCCGCCGAGGGCTCGATGGCAGCCGTGCGCGAGCGGGGCCAGTTCCGGCTCGAGGGCAAGGAGTACGTGGTCCAGGACGGCGAGATCTGCCACTTCCGCTTCAACGTCGCCAAGTAACCACCCTCACCCCGGCTCTCTCCCTGCGAGGGAGAGGGAGCTTCGAACCCTCGCCCCGAAGGGGAGAGGGCAGGGTGAGGGGGCTAGGGCCCGGGTGTAAGCGGGCCGTGGGCGACGACGAGAATGGTGACGTCGGTGAGCGCCCGCTCCGGGCCGTGGACGACGCCGCCGGGCACGCAGAAGTAATCGCCGGGGCCGTATGTGATGGGTCCGACCTGAAACTGGCCCTCCAGCACGAACAGCTCCACGGTCCCGTCGTGCAGGCTCTTCTCAACCTCATAGCCCTTGCTAAACCGAGTCAAGCGGGTCACGCCGTGGGCCTCGTCATCCCTGTTCAGCGTGAGGTACGTCACGCCAGGCAGGCTCTTGACGGCCTTCCATTCGCCGGTTTGCGCGTTCCGCTTCGCGACCGCATGCCGCATCAGGCCACCCCTTTCGGCAGCCGACCCCACGCCGCCCAGTGGCGATCGCTCACCATCTCGCAGCGGAAGGCCTGCAGCCCGGCCGCGCGCAGCTGATCGCGGATCTCGAACGGCGTGAAGGCGGCGCAAAGCGAGTTGAAGAAGTCCTCTTTGAGAACGGGCGCCTCGTTGGCGGCGTTCTGCTCGACAATTTCACGGGCCCGCTCTTGGGAGTCGGGTCGATAGAGATCCATCACGAGGACGGCGGCGCCGGGGCGCCCGAGCCGCCGCGCCTCCTCCCAGAATACCGCCGGCTTGGCAAGATGGTGCAGCAGGCTGTTAGAGATCACGCCGTTGAAGCTCTGAGGCCGGAGGTTGAGCCCCGGCAGCCGGGCGCAGAGGAGACGGACCAGGCCGTCGACACCGGCCGCCTTCACGGCCTCCCGGCCGAGGGCAATCATTGCGTCCGAGCCATCCACGCCCGTCACGGTGAGCCCGGGAATGGTCTTCACGAACCGGATCGGAATGTCCGCGGGCCCGCAGCCCAGGTCGAGCAGCGAGCCTCCCTGCATGTCGGGGAATGCGGCCTGGAACCGCTCGACGAATCCCTGATTCACGTCGGCGAAGTCGGCTTCGGCATAAGCCTTGGCCTGTTCCTCGCCGGTCATGAGCTCGGGCTCGAGCACGCGCCTCACCGGTACCGCTCCATCGCCCAATATAGGCACTCGACGGGAAAGGTGAGCACCAGATGGTCGGCGGGATAGGCGACTCTCGGATTGAAGCAGCCGGCGACGAGCGACAGCGGGTCCGCGGTTCCGGACAGGTCGCCGTCGCGATGCGAGGCGCAGTCCGACGTGCACAGCTCCCAGTGGACGTGCGGGACATTGACGGCATTGCCCGAGATCCCGATGAGCCCGATCGTTTCTCCCCGCGACACGGTTTGCCCCTGATGAACCATCGCCTGTTGCATGTGGCAGTAGGCCGTCCAGCGCCGGAAGCCGGCGTGGGCGAGGATGACGCCCTTGCCGCAGCCGTCCCCGTAGTCGATGAGGCGCGCGACGACAGCGTCGGCCGCGGCCAGCACCGGAGCCCCGAGTGTGCCGGCCAGGTCCACGCCCGCGTGCGGGCGCGCGCGGCGCAGGTGATTGGCGCCGGTCATGGATTTGTAGGGCGACAGGATGACGGCCTCGGGCGAATCGTACGCGGGCGCCGGTGAGGAGAGCGCGAAGAGGAGCGCGAGGGCGAGGAGCGATCTGAGCGCGGCCATGCGCTACCGCGGCTTCACCAGGCCGATCTTCACCGTGCCCCCGATGGCCTTGATCAGCCCGATGAGGGTGGCGTCGGAGTGTCCGGGCGGCAGGACGCAGCCGGTGCCCAAGATGAGCCCCGCGCCCCGGCACTGCGCGAGCGCATCGTCGGCTTCGGCCTTCACCTCTTCTGCGGTGCCGTCCTTGAGCGTCGTCCACTGGCTCAGGCCGCCGATGACCGCGCCGGGCACGCGCGCCTTGCCGTCCTTCAGCGAGGGACCGGAACGCCGGTCGTCCCAATTCCACGCATCCGCGGGAAGCGCCGCGAGCCGATCGAACATCAGGTTCTCGCCGTGGCAGTGGAGGATGGTGAGCAGCGCGCGCGGGCGCACGGCGTCCAGGATCCGCCGGTCGTAGGGCTCCCCGAAACGCGCATACTCCTCCTCGGAATGGAAGCTGGTGCTGGCAGCCTGCACCGAGTAGAAGATCCCCTGCGCTCCTTCGCGAAGGCAGGCCTCCATGAAGCTGAGGATGGTCGCCGTGATGGCCTCGAGCGCGTCGGTGACGGCCTGCGGGTTTTCCTTGAGATCGTAGTTCAGGCGATCACCGGACAGCTTCCGCGCAAGGGAGAGCGGGCTGAAGACGGTGGGGAGCGTGGGGCAGTCGGTGCGCTTGTCCACCACGCACCGGATGAGCGTCTCGATATGGCCCGCCCAGGCCGTGGACTCCATGGCGACAGGCCGGATCTTCTTCCAATCCTCGGGGGAATTGACGGCATGGCGCGCGCAAGGCCGATGGCCGTCGGGCATCACCTCGCTGCCTTCGACGCATCCCCAGTCCTCCACCGCATAGCCGCCGGTGGGCGTCACCTTGAGAAAGTCCGAGCCATAACGCTCGTGGAAGCGCAGCGTGGACTGGGCCAGGGCGGCGGCCGAGCGGTCGACGTCCGGGAAGTGCCGCCAGAAGGCATACGGGGGGCGGTCGGTTGGCTGGCGCTTGAGCGCGGCCTGGATGCGTTCGAGCTTGGTCATTCTCGCCTCAGGATCATCCTGCCAGGTGGAGCCAACCGTCGCGCACCGCCGGCCGGCCGTTCGCTCCGATCGCCCGGAAGGCGACGGCGCGCCCCGAGCCGGCGTCTGTCGGCTTCCATCCTTCCACCCGCAGCGTGGACGGCAGCCGGACCATTCCCCCGAATCGACAACGGATACGGGCGACCGCCGCAGCGGCGCCCTCCGGCTGGCGGCGTAGCGCTTCCGACACGGCCAGCGCGAGGGTAGCCGTGCCGTGAAGGATGATATCAGGAAGTCCGGCGCCCAGCGCGACGGCGCGGTCGGTATGGATCGGATTCCAGATTCGCGCGCACTCGGTATAGACATGCGCCAGATTCGCCGGAATCGGCACGTCAGCGGCCCAGTCGGGCCCGCGCCTGTCATCCACAGGGAAGAGGGGATTCGATTCCCTCTCCCTTTCAGGGAGAGGGCCAGGGTGAGGGTGACTCTCGCATTCGACGCCGAGATAGAGCGAGCCATAGTCCGTGGTCGTGACGGGGCGCCCGTCGGCGTCCAGCGTCTCGAAGCGCGTGACCACGTATGCCCCCGGCGGTCGTGGCTCGACGCCGGTGATGGTCGCCGTCGTGCTGAGCCGGTCGCCTGAGCGCGGCCGGCGGTGCAGGGTGAGATCATGGGTGGCGTGAACGCCGCGCAGCGCGATCTCGTCGGTCAGGGTCTTCGCCCGCAAATCCACGGCCAGCGGCCATTCGTAGCATACCGGGAAGAGCGGGTGGGCCAGGAGGCCGCCGGCCCGGGTCGTGTCGAGGTACTCAGGCGCCGTCTCGCCCAGCGCTCCCGCATACGCCATGAGCCAGCGCGCGTCGATGTCGTGGACGCGCGGCCCGACCGTAGTGCCGAGGATTCCCGCTGAGATGTTCATGCGCGCGGAAAGTTCATGCAGTCCACGAAGATGTCCTGGAAGTCGGGATGCGCGGCGAGCGAGACGTGCTCGATGCGGCGCGCGATGCGCTCGGCATGCTCGCGCTCCGCCTCGGACACGAGGGCGAGCTGCGCTCCCAGCGCGGCCGCATTGCCCACATAGCGGATCTTCGTCTCAGGCAGTGTGGCCGGGATGAGGCCGATCCGCAGCGCGCTCCTGATGGACAGATAATTGCCGAAGCCCCCCGCCAGCATCAGCTCGCCGATCTCTCGGGAGTCAACGCCGGAGACGTGCTGGAGCATCGCCACGCCCGAGGCGATCGCGCCCTTGCAGAGCTGGACCTGGCGGATGTCGTCCTGGGTCAGGATCATCTCCTGCGCCGCTCCTGCCTCTCCCGGCCGCGCCAGAACGATGACGCGCTCCTCGCCGCGCATGATCAGTCGACGGCTCAGGCCGGCGGGCAGCCGCTCGCGGCCTTCCACATTGATCAGGCCTTGCCAGTCGATGGCGCCCGCGTCGAGCAGCACCGCGATGGCGTCGATCAACCCCGAGCCGCAGATGCCCTGCACGGCGGCCTCGCCGATGGCGTGAAGGCGCAGGTCCCCTTCGTCGAGGGTGACGCGGTCGATGGCCCCCATCGCGGCGCGCATGCCGTGGCGGATCTGCGCGCCCTCGAGGGCGGGCCCCGCCGGCGCCGAGCACGCCCAGAGGCGCTCGCGCGAGCCCAGCAACACCTCGCCGTTAGTGCCGATGTCCACCGCGATCCGGATCTCGGGCGTCTCGTCGATGCGCGTCGCCAGCGCCACGGCGACGGCGTCGGCGCCGACGAAGCCCGCCACGAGCGGCAGCAGGCAGACACGGGCTTCGGGATTCACCTTCAGGAACAGCTCGCGGGCTGGCAGCACGAGCGGATGCCGCATCACGGGAGCGTAGGGAGCGAGGCCGACGTATGACGGGTCGATGCCCAGCAGCAGATGATGCATACAGGTATTACCGACGATGACCACCTTGTAGATCCATTTGGCGAGCACGCCCGAGTCGCGAACGACTTGCTCGATGTGCTGGTTCAGCAGCCCGACGATGCGGGTCTGGAGCTTGCGGAGGTTGCCCGGCTCGAACTGGGCGAAGGCGATGCGGGACATCAGGTCGCCGCCGAACACCGCCTGGGGGTTGAGGCTCGAGACCGCGGCCATCTGCTCGCCGGACTCGAGCTCCATCAGGGTTGTCACGACGCTGGTGGTGCCGATGTCGATGGCGAGGCCGTACTTGTGGAGCGAGGTATCGCCGGGCTCGACGGCGAGCAGCCGTCGGCCGAACGTCGTGACGGTGACTTCGCCCTGCTGGGCGCGCAGCGCGCCGGGGAGGGTCTTGAGGAGCTCGGGCGAGCCGTCGTCCGTCGTCCGGCCCATCGCCGCGAGCAGCTCTTCGAGGTCCGAGGTCTGGTGGTGCTCCTCCTTCGGGAGCGCCACGGTCACCGTCTGCTTGCGAATGCCGGCGTCGATGGTCATCGGCGCGGGCGCGCCGGGCGGTCGCTCGGCGCCCAGGATCTGGAACGTGCGCTCGTCGAGCGGTGGCGCCACCTGTACGGTGATCGGCTCGGTCACCCGGCACTGGCAAGAGAGGCGATAGCCTTCCCGGATGAGCGCATCGCCGAGCTGCAGCTCGTCCATGATGGTGGGCGGCGGGATCGTGCCCGAGACGAATTTGACCCGGCAGGAGGTGCAGCGTCCGCGTCCGCCGCAGGTCGCGGTGATGTCGATGCCTGCGGCATGGGCGGCCTTGAGGATCACGGCTCCAGGCTCGACCTGGAGCGCGCGCCGGTCGGGCAGGATCGTGAGCGCGATGCTCATGCGAGCGACAGGATACCACTTCCCGCTTGACTTCCCGTGGGCCTTTGCCGATAGTGACGAAGACCGTCGTTCCGCCGCGGCTATCTCTCGGGGGGTGCGTTGCTTCGCTACGCGGTCTATCGCCTCCTTTGGCTGGTGCCAACTCTCCTCGCGATGGCGCTCGTCACGTTCCTCGTGATGCACGCCACGCCCGGCAGCCCGCTCGATCCCGTCGCCGAAGGCGCCAACCCGCTTTCTTCCGAGGCGCAGAAGAATCTGGCGGAGCAGTACGGATTGGACAAGCCGGTCTACGAGCAGTTCCTGATCTTCCTGGGCAAAGCGGTTCAGGGGGACTTCGGCCAGTCCTTCGTGTACAAGACGCGCACGGTGAGCGAGATCCTCCTCGAGACGTTCCCGGTCTCGCTCCTGCTGGGCAGCATGGCGCTGGCTCTCGCCGTCGTGGGTGGGATCACGCTGGGAATTCTCGCGGCCGTGTATCAGAACCGCTCGTGGGACTATCTCTCGGTGAGCGTGGCGACGGTGGGCGTGAGCGTGCCGAACTTCGTCCTCGCCGTCTTCATGATCGTGATCTTCTCGCTGATCGTGCCGCTCTTCCCGACTGGAGGCTGGGACTCGCCCCGCGACTGGGTGCTGCCGACGGTGACGCTCGCGCTCGGGCCGCTCGGGATCATCGCCCGCTTCACGCGGTCGAGCATGCTCGAGGTGATCCGCTCCGACTACATCCTGACCGCGCGCGCCAAGGGCCTCTCGGAAGCGCCCGTGATCCTGAAACACGTGCTGAAGAACGCCTTCATCCCGGTGGTGACGCTGCTCGGACCCATGTTCGCGGCGGTGGGAACCGGGTCGTTCTTCGTCGAGTCGATCTTCCGGGTGCCCGGCATGGGCCGATTCTTCGTCCTCTCCATGACGGGACGCGACTATCCGATGATCATGGGCGTCGTCCTCATCTACGGCGCGTTCCTGGCGATGATGAATCTGGTCGTGGATCTCCTCTATGGCACTCTCGACCCCCGCATCCGATACTAGCCTGCCGGCGCCGGGCGGCCCAGTGCCCGAGGCGCTGCCACGGGTGCGCGAGGCGGCGCGGGGCTCGAGCCTCTGGCGGGATGCGTGGCGCCGGCTCCTGCGGAACCGCCTGGCGGTGGCCGGCGGCCTCACGATCGTCATGCTCTGCCTCGTCGCGATCTTCGCCGATGTCCTCGCCCCGCAGTCCTACGCCAAGCCGAACTTCGGCCGGCTCTACGAGTATCCGTCCCGCGACTACCCGCTCGGCACCGATCAGCTCGGACGCGACGTGCTCTCCCGCATGATCTACGGCGCGCGCGTGTCCATGCTGGTGGGGCTGGGCGCCCAGGTGATCGTGGTGCTGGTCGGCGTGCCGATCGGAGCGGTCTCCGGCTATATCGGCGGCCGGACGGATCTGCTACTGACGCGCTTCGTGGACGTGATGTACGCGTTCCCGGGGCTGCTGTTCGTGATCCTCATCATGTCGATGCTGGGCGCCGGCCTCGTGAACATCTTCATCGCGCTGGGGCTCACTCAGTGGGTGGGCATCGCGCGCCAGACGCGCGCCCAGGTTCTCGCGATCAAGGAGAAGGAGTTCGTGGAGGGCGCGCGCGCCCTCGGGGCGGGCTTCTGGCGCGTGATGAGCCGGCACGTGCTGCCCAGCGCGCTCACCCCCATCGTCGTCTCCGTGACGTTCGGCATCCCGCAGGCTATCTTCACCGAGGCCGCGCTCTCGTTCATCGGCGTCGGGATCAATCCGCCCACTCCGTCCTGGGGGCAGATGGTGGGGGAGAACCAGCAGTTCCTGCGCTCCTACTGGCATCTTTGCGTGTTCCCGTCCATTGCCATCGCGGCGACCATGCTCTCGTTCACGTTTTTCGGCGACGGCGTGCGTGACGCCCTTGATCCCAAAATGAATTAGGACAAAGGAGACCGACCATGCGGATTCCCGATGACCAGATGGCCCTGTTCGAGCAGCGTCTCACTGGCATCGGCGTGGGCCGCCGCGACTTCCTCAAGGTCGCCGGCGCCATGGCGGCCCTCGGCGGCCTCGGCTTCGTCTCACGCGCTGAGGCGGCCAAGCCGGCGAAGCCGGCGCCTGGGGAGAAGCTGGCGAAGGATCAGACCTTTCGCTACGGCGGAGGTGGGTGGTTCGCGAACGACCCCGCCAGTCACGACTTCAACAAGGACCTCTACTGTGGGGGCGTGCAAACCCTGTTCGCCGGCCTCATGGTCTTCAATTCCGACTTTATCGCCGTACCGTGGATTGCGACCAAGGTCGAAAGCAACAAGGACGGTTCCGTGTGGACCTTCACGATCCGCAAGGACACCCGGTGGTCGGACAATGCCCCGGTGAGCGCGCGCGACTTCGAGTGGTCGTGGAAGCGTCAGCTCGATCCCGCGACGGCGGCGCCCTACGCGTCCTTCCTTTACGACATCAAGAACGGCGAGGCATTCAACAAGAAGAAGATCACCGACCCGAACGAGCTCGGCGTGCGCGCCAAGGACGACTGGACCCTCGAGGTGACGCTCGAGGGGCCGCGCGGCTATTTCCCAGTGCTCGCGGCCTATCTGGCAGCGCTGCCCGCCTACCGCGCGGCCGTCGAGAAGCATGGCGACAAGTGGACGGAGGCGGCCAATATCGTCTGCAACGGGCCCTTCACACTGGAGGCGTGGGAGCACAACAAGCAGATGGTGCTCAAGAAGAACCCCTACTACTACGGCGCCAAGGACGTTCGCCTGACCCGTGTGGTGATTCCCATCATCCCGGTCGCCTCGGGGGCGCTGCCCTATGAGAACAACGAGCTCGACATGACGACGCTCCAGGCCGGCGACCTCAAGCGGCTTCAGTCCGATCCGCGGATGCAGAAGGACGTCTTCCGCTACCCGTTCCCCGGGACCTGGTACCTGCTCCCGCAAGTGACCAAGCCGCCCTTCGACAATCTCAAGGTCCGCAAGGCCGTGGCCCATGCCATCGACCGGGAGAACATCGTCAAGGTCAGCCAGGGGCTGGCCATCCCGGCCTGGTCCATGATCCCGCCAGGTTTCCCCGGAGCGGTCGACGACCCGAAGATCAAGGCGATCCAGCGGTTCGACAAGAAGGCCGCGATGGATATGCTCAAGGGCACGCCCTTCGAAGGCGGGAAGAACTGGCCGAGGATTGCCTTGTCGATGCGGGATGAGGGGCTGGGGTCCAAGCCGCTGGCCGAGGCGGTGCAGGCCGTCCTGCTCGAGAACCTGAACATGAAGACCGAGCTCGAGGTGCTGGAGCCGCGGGTGTTCCGCGAGCGGCTCTGGAAGCAGGATCTGCAATTCGTGTGGATCCGCTGGTTCATGGACTACCCGGACCCGCACAATGAGTATTTCGACACCTTCTACGGGAAAAAGACCACCGGCAAGCGGCAGGCCTGGGTCAATGACGCCTTCGACAAGGAGCTGGAGGCGGGCCGTGATTCGCGCGACCAGAAGAAGCGGCTCGAGCATTACAAGAAGGCCGAGGAGATCATGCAGACGGACGTGGGCTACGTGCCGGTGGCCTGGGTGGTGCGGTACGCGGCGGCGAAGCCCTGGGTCAAGGGGATTGAGAAGAACAAGCGCGGGGAGGTCGTCGTCGAGGGCAATATCTACGTGGACATGCTCCAGCACCTCTACATCGTCGAGAAGGGCTAGCGCGGGAGTCCCCATGTCGGTGCGCGCATCCGAGCCCCTGACCCTGGAGGACCGCTACCTCCGCGAGAAGGGGCTCGTCTATCTCACCGGTGTCCATGCCCTCGTGCGCCTCGCGCTCGACCAGCAGCGGCGGGACCGCAAGGCCGGGCTCCGCACCGGTGTCTTTATCAGCGGCTATCCGGGGTCCCCCCTCGGCGTCTACGACATGGCGGTCCAGCGGCTGGGACCGAAGCTGCGCGAGGAGTACGGCATCGTCCACGTGCCCGGCGCCAATGAAGAGCTGGCCGCCACGGCGATCTCGGGCACCCAGATGCTGGACGGCTACCCGCACGCTCGCTTCGACGGGGTGACGGCCTTCTGGTACGGCAAAGGGCCGGGCATCGACCGGAGCGGCGACGCGCTCAAGCACGGCAACTTCGCCGGCACGAGCCGGCACGGCGCGGTCGTGGTGTTGGCGGGCGAGGACCACGAGGGCAAGAGCTCCACCATGCCTTTCCAGGACGACTACGCCTTCATGACTCATGGCATGCCGTTGCTCTATCCCGCCTCGGTGACGGAATTCCTCGAGCTCGGCGTCCACGCCGTGGCGCTCTCGCGCTTCAGCGGGTGCTGGGTGGCGATGAAGCTGGTGGGGGCCCTGTGCGACGGCGGCGAAACGGTGGAGGTGAGCCCGGACCGGCCTCCCATCGTCCTGCCCGAGGTCACGATCGACGGCCGCCCCTTCCAGAAGCGTACCGACTTCACGTTCTTCCCGGGCAAGAACATCGAGCACGAGCGGCACCTCTTCCAGGAGCGGCACGTGGCGGTGCGCGCCTACGCGCGGGCCAATGGGCTGGACCGCATCGAGGTGAGGACGGCCCGGGACCGCGTCGGCATCGTCATGGCGGGCAAGAGCTATGCGGATACGCGCCAGGCGCTCCTCGACATGGGGCTCGACGACGAGGCGCTGCGCCGGGCCGGCGTGCGGCTGCTGCGCATGGGGCTGATCTACCCGATCGACGAGCGGATCGTGAGCGAGTTCGCCGAGGGGCTCGAGGACATCATCGTCATCGAGGAGAAGCGGGACTTCCTCGAGGCCCAGGTGAGAGCCGCCCTCTGCGGCCTCGGGCGCCCCATCCGAGTGCTCGGCAAGCTCGACGAGGCGGGCGCCCCGCTCTTCCCGCTCCACGGCGGCATGGACAGCGACGTCGTGGCGCGCCATCTTGGCCCCCGGCTGCGGGCCGCCCTGGGCGAGGCCCCCGGCGTGGACCGCCGCCTCGCCGAGCTCGAGGCAGTGCGCCAGCGCCGGTATCCCTCGCATCCGACGCGCACGCCCAATTACTGCTCGGGCTGTCCCCACAATTTCTCCACGGTGCTGCTCGAGGGCCAGCTGGCCTGGGGCAGCCCGGGCTGCCACTCCTTCGCCAGCATCATCGAGCAGCCCACGCGGCATATCGAGTCCATGACCCAGTACGGCGGGGAAGGGCTGCCGTGGATCGGGCTCGCGCCCTTCACCGAGCGGCCGCACATCGTCCAGAATGTCGGGGACGGCTCGCTCTTTCACTCGAGCTATCTCAATATCCGCTTCTGCGTCGCCGCGGGGGCCCGCATCACCTTCAAGCTGCTCTACAACGGCGCCATCGCCAATACCGGAGCTCAGGAGCTGGTCGGGGCCAAGTCCATTCCGGCGCTGACGCGCCTCTTCACCGACGAGGGGGTGCGGCGCATCGCCGTGGTGACGAAGGAGCCGCGTCGCTACCAGGGCGAGCGCCTGGGCGCCGCCGCGAGCATCCACCCCGTGAGCGACTACGCGCGAGCGCTGAAGGAGCTCGAGGGGGAGGCCGGCGTCACCGTCCTCATCTATGACGAGAGCTGCGCGAATGAGCGCCGCCGGAAGCAGAAGCGCGGCAAGCTCCCGTCGCCTCACCGGTTCGTGGTGATCAACGAGGCGGTGTGCGAGAACTGCGGTCACTGCGGCGAGCTGACCAACTGCATGTCGCTGCAGAAGGTGGAGACCGAGTTCGGCCCCAAGACGCAGATCCACGCCTCCTCCTGCAACCAGGACTACAGCTGCCTCGCGGGCGACTGCCCCTCCTTCCTCACGGTGGACACCCGTCCGGGCACGGGCTACGCGCGGCCCTCGGCGCCGCCGCTCGACGCCGACGCGGTCCCCGAGCCCGGCGGCAAGGTGCGGCTCGACGCGCCCTACCATGTCTATCTTCCCGGCGTGGGCGGCACCGGCGTGATCACGGTGAACGCGCTGCTCTGCTATGCCGCGCTGCTGGACGGCAAGCGCGTGCTCTCCTACGATCAGACAGGCGCCGCCCAGAAGTGGGGGCCGGTGCTCTCGAGCCTGGTGATCTCGCCCCATGCCGAGCTCGTCGCGGCCAACAAGGTAGGGGCAGGCAGGGCCGATCTCTACCTGGCGCTCGACCCGCTGGCCAGCGCCACACCGGTCAACCTGGACCGCTGCGATCCCGCGAGAACGGCCGCGCTCGGGGTGTCGAGCCTGCTGTCCACGGGTGAGATGATCCGCAATTCCTCACTGGCCGTTCCGATGGACGCGGTGCGCGAAACAATCTCGAGCTTTACGCGGTCTGACCGGACTTTCTTCGTCGACGCCCGCCGGCTGGCCGAGGGGCTATTCGGCGACCACATGATGACCAATCTTTTCGCGGTGGGCGTGGCCTATCAGGCCGGGCTGCTGCCGCTCGAGGGCGAGAGCATCGAAGGCGCGATCCGCCTCAACGAAGTCCAGGTGAATGCCAATCTCCAGGCCTTCCGCTACGGCCGTCTCTATCACTTCGATCCCGCCAGGGTCGAGGCGCTGATCCCGCCGGTGCGCCCGGGCTTCGAGGACGAGCTCGGGCGCGCGCTGGCGGCCCTGTCTGAAGCCGGGCGGCGCGCGCACGGCGCACTCCTGACCCGCTGCGCCGACTTGGACGAGGCATCGCGCCGGCTCGTCGCGGTTCGCATGGCCGAACTGGTCGACTATCAGGACGCGCGCTATGCCTCCCGGTACGTGGATTTCGTTCTCAAGGCGGCCGAGCGGGAGCGCCAGGCCATGGGCCGCACCGGCGCCGTCACCCAGGGCGTGGCCCACTATCACTACAAGCTGCTGGCGTACAAGGACGAGTACGAGGTGGCGCGGCTCCATCTCGCGCCCTCGATCCGGAGCCGGGTCGCCGGCCTCTTCGTCGAGCCGCAGCGCATTGCCTGGCACTTTCACCCGCCGCTGCTGCGCGCCCTCGGCCTCAAGCGAAAGCTCGAGCTGGGGCCGTGGTTCACTCCCGCGCTGCGCGCCCTGCGGGCGGGGAAGCGGCTGCGCGGCACGCCGCTGGATCCGTTCGGCCGCGCGCGGGTGAGGCGGGAAGAGCGAGGGCTGATCGGCTGGTACGAGACGCTCATCGGCCAAGCCCTCGACCGGCTGGCCCCAGCCACCCACGCGCTGGTAGCCGAGATCGCCCGGCTCCCCGACGGCATCCGTGGCTATGAAGACATCAAGCTGCGGAATGCCGCGGCGGTGAAGGAGCGGGGCGCCAAGCTCATGGAACGGCTGAGGTGACGGGCGCTAACTCAGCGCCCATCTTGCTCGAGGAGGTCTCGAAGCGTTACGAGACCGCCTCAGGCGCCGTGCCGGCGGTGGAACGGGTGAGCCTTGCCGTCCAGCGTGAGGAGTTCGTGACCCTCCTCGGCCCCAGCGGCTGCGGCAAATCCACGGTGCTCTCGATGATCGGCGGCCTGGTTCATCCCGACGCGGGTCGCATCGTGATCGACGGCGAGCTCATTACCGGGCCCAGCCCCCACAAGGTCGCGCTGGTGTTCCAGGACGCGGGCCTCTTCCCCTGGCGGACGGCACTTGACAATGTCGGCTTTGGACTGGAGCTGCAGGGCGTGGTGGCCGCGCGCCGTCGCGAGATCGCCCTCGGGCTGCTCGAGCCCATGGGGCTACGCGGCTTCGAGGCCAAGTACCCGCGCGAGCTGTCGGGTGGCATGCGCCAGCGCGTGGCCATCGCGCGCGCGCTGGCGCTGGGGACGCCCATTCTCCTGATGGACGAGCCCTTCGGCGCGCTGGACGAGCAGACGCGCCTGCTCATGGGCGAGTGGTTGGTGGGCGTGCGCCGGAGCACGCGGAAGACCATCCTCTTCGTCACGCACAGCCTCCAGGAGGCCATCACGCTGTCCGACCGCATCGTCGTCATGACCTCGCGCCCGGGCCGCGTCAAGGAGATCGTGGACGTCGCCCTGCCGTACCCGCGCGATCTCAACTCTCCGGAGGTTGCGGACTTGAGGGCCAAGCTCTGGGACCAGGTGCGCGAGGAATCCCTGCGGGCCATGGAGGGCGGGGCGTGAAAGTGCTGCTCTGGCGGGCCGCCATTCTCATGGCGGCGCTGGCAGTCTGGGAAGCCGTCGCGGCCCCTCTCAATCCCATCCTTTATATACGCCCGTCGAGCTTGCCCGGGGCCTTGCTCCGGATGTGGCGGGTGCCCGAGCTTCCGCCCATGTCCGAGCATGTCTGGCTCACGTTCAAAGAGATCATCACCGCCTACCTGCTGGCCATCGCCGCGGGGCTCTGGCTGGGCTTCGTGCTGGGGCTGCGGCGCAGCCTCGGGCGAGTGTACGAGCCGCTGCTCGCGGCGCTCTACGCCATCCCGAGCGTGGTCTGGTACCCGTCGCTGATGCTCTTCTTCGGCCTCGGGCCGGCGTCCAAGATCGCGTTCGGTTTCCTGCTGGGCTTCTTCCCCATCGTGCTGGCGGTGCTGGCGGGAATCCGCCAGGTGCCGGCCCAGCTGGTCACGGTAGCCGTGTCCATGGGGGCGCGTCCCGGCACGGTCTTCCGCAAGGTGATGCTGCCGGCCATGGCCTCGACCATGGTGGGCGGCCTCCGCGCCGGGCTCGCGCTCAGCGTGGTCGGCGTGCTGGTGGGGGAAATCCTGGGCGCGCGCTCGGGGATTGGCTACGTGATCAATTACGCCTACGGTCTGCTGATGACGCAGGAATATGCCGCGCTCGTGCTCATCATCGCGGCCGCGGTGCTGGCCATCGACGGCGCTGGCGCGCTCCTGGAGGCGCGGGTGAGGCGATGGGCCGGCTGAGCGTGATCGCCTGGCAGGCGCTGTCGATCGCGGCCCTCGCCCTCGTGTGGCAGGCCGCGGGCCGCTGGGGCTGGATCGATCCACTCTTCGTCCCCACTCCGTCTCAGGTGGCCGGCGCCCTCGCCGGAACGGCAGGCGAAGCCTTGCCGCGGCTCGGGGAGACGCTCCTCAAGGCCCTCATCGGCTACGGCGTGGCGGTGCTCCTGGGGGTGGCTGCCGGCCTGCTGCTCGGCTCGCGGCGGTTGCTCAACGACGTGATGATGCCCTATGTCGTGGCGCTCTACGGGATTCCCAAGATCCTCATCCTGCCGTGGATCGCCCTGATCTTCGGCCTGGGATTCAATACGGCGGTGCTCACCGCGACGCTCTTCGCCGTCTTCCCCATCCTCTTGATGGTGGCGGCGGGCACGCGCGACGTGGATCCGGCCCTGATCACGTCGGCGGTGTCCATGGGCGCGACGCGCTGGCAGGTGGGCCGCAAGGTGCTCCTGCCGGCGGTGCTGCCGTCGGTGCTGGCAGGCATGCGAGTGGGGATGATCTTCGCCATGCTCGGCGTGCTCCTGGCCGAGATGTTCGCGGGCAATCGCGGCATGGGCTTTCTCATGCAGCGGCTGGCGGTCGCGTTCAAGGCGCCGGAGCTCTTCGCCGCCACGGCGATCGTCTCCGTGCTGTCCATCGCGGTGGTGCTGTTCCTGGAGCATCTCAACCACAGGCTGGGGCGCTGGCGCTAATTCTTTTCTGAGAGGAGAAGCTCTTATGGAGAGCGGGACGACGAGGCGGCGGTTTCTCACGACGATGGCCGGCGGGGCGGTGGCGGCGGGCGCGGTGAGGCTCGGGCCCGCCTCGGCCCAGCCGCGGCTGCTGCCGGTCAAGATCGGCGGCGTGGTGCTCGGCGACTTCGGGATCGCCGGCCCGACTCTGGTCGGGCTCGAGAAGGGCTTCTTCAGCCAGAATGGGCTCGACGCCGAATTCATTCCCTTCAAGGGCGGGCCCGACATGCTCAAGGGAGTGCTGGCGGGCTCGGCCGACATCGGCTTGACGGGCGCCACCGACCCGCTGGTGTTCCGTGATCGAGGCACGACGATACGGGCCATGGCCACCATTCTGGAGAAGAACCACTTCACGCTCACGGTGGCGCCCCAGATCAAGCGGGTGGAGGATCTCAAGGGCGCGACCATCGGCGTGACCGTGGTCGGCTCCACCACCTGGGTGTTCGCGCGCATGCTGGCCAAGAAGATGGGCTGGGACCCGGAGAAAGACCTGAAGATCGTGGGCATCGGCGGCATGGACTCGCAGGCCGCGGCGCTTCGGCGCGGCGAGACTCAGGCGTGCATCTTCGGCGATGCCGGGGCGGTGATCGAGGCCCAGGGCATCGGCAAGATCCTCATGCGGCTGGACGAGGTCACGCCCAAGTGGATCAGCCTCGTGGCCTACTCCACCGACGAGAACATCAAGGCCAAGAAGGACACGCTCCAGCGGACGCTTCACGCCATCTTCCAGGGCCACAAGTTCTGCCGCGAGCACCCGGACGAGAGCATCCGGATCGCCGCCAAGGGCATCGGCTGGCCGGAGAACGCGACGCGCCGGGCCTACGAGCTGGTGCGGCCGCTGCTGTCCGTGGACGGCCGGATGGATCTCGACGCGATGAAGTTCATGCAGGACACGCTCCTGGACCTGGGAGTGCTCAAGCAGCGGCTGCCGCTCGACCAGCACTACACAACCGAGTTCATCCCCGTCAAGGTCTAGCTCCCTCTCCCCCTCACCTTATCCTCTCCCCCGGAGGGAGAGAGGGCAGGATGAGGGGCGGAGGGCAGCGCGCGGAGGCCGGGAGCGCAGGCGGGGCTCAGCCGCCAGCGCCTCGGAGCGTTCCGTGAACGCTCTCGCTTTGGCTGGGCAGGAGCGAGACATGGCTGTGCACAGCCTGCCAGCGCCCGTCGCGTCTCGCCAGGATGAAGGTGGCCCGCCCCGAGCGCGTGAAGGCGCGCCCGTCGGATCCGGTTGCCTCCGACGACCAGACCGCGGCAATCCAGGCCGAGTCGCCCGAGACCCTGGTGACGGGACCCTCTTCGAACCGGAAGTCACGAATGCGCGGCCAGATCTGACGCCACTGCTCCCGCTCGATCTTGTCGAGCCCGGTCACGGCGCTGGCCCAGGTGCCGAAGGCCACGGCGTCGGCCGCGAACATGCGGCGTCCCGCGGCGAAGTCACGGCCGCGGCAGGCGGCGCCAAACTCGCTCAGCCAAGCCCTGACCTCGCGCTCGTCCTCGGTCATGGCCGAATTATGGCCGGGCACCCGCGCTTGTCAATGCGATGCCGACCCGCTATCCTGCGCGCATGGAAAACCTGACGATCGAGGCGCTTCGGACGATGGCGCGGGCCCAGGGGCTCGAGCCGAGCGACGAAGATCTCGCCGCCGTGCTCCCGCTGGTCCAGGCCGGACGCCGCTTGATGGACTCGCTGGCCGCGCTTCCCCTCGACGACGTCGAGCCGACCTCTCAGTACCGCATCCTCTGACCGGGCGCCTGATGACCGACCTCGTGTGGAAGTCCATGATCGAGCTGGCACGGCTGATCGCCTCGAAGGAGGTGTCGCCGGTGGAGGTCGTCCGGGCGCATTTGGACCGCATCGCGGCGGTCGATGGCACGCTCAAGTCCTATATCACCGTGATGGGTGACTCGGCGCTCGAGTCGGCCAAGTCGGCCGAAGCCGCCGTGATAGCGGGCAATGGGCTCGGCCCCCTCCATGGTGTGCCGATCGGGCTGAAGGACCTCTATTGCACCAAGGGGGTGAGGACCACCGGCGGCTCGAAGATCCTTGGAGACTGGAAGCCGACCGAGGACGCGGCGGTCGTGTCGCGGCTCACCGCCGCCGGCGGCATCGTGCTCGGCAAGCTCAACATGCACGAGTTCGCCTATGGGCCCGAAGGCCTCAATCCCCACTACGGCACGCCGTGGAATCCCTGGGACAAGGCCGCGCACCGAATCTGCGGCGGATCTTCATCCGGCTCGGGAGCGGCCGTCGCAGCGGGCATCTGTCCGGGGGCGCTCGGCTCCGATACTGGCGGCTCGATCCGCATCCCGGCCTCGCTCTGCGGGATCACCGGCATCAAGCCCACCTACGGGCGCGTGAGCCGCGCCGGCGTGCTGCCGCTGGCCTGGTCGCTGGATCATGTGGGCCCCATGTGCCGCTCCGCCGCCGACTGCGCGCTCATGCTGGGCGCCATGGCGGGCTACGATCCGCGCGATCCCACTACGAGCGTTCTGCCGGTGCCCGATTACCTGGCGGCTCTCACCGGCCAGGTGAAGGGGCTCCGCATCGGCGTGCTCCGCGCCTTCTATCTCGAGTCCACCGATTCCGCCGTTCGCGCGCTGGTCGAGTCCGCCGTGAAGACGCTCGAGGGACTCGGCGCCTCGGCGCAGGAGGTGAATCTCGAATTGCCCAAGCATGCTGCTGGCGCTTCCTATGCCGTGATCTCGCCCGAGGCCTATGCCTACCACGAGAACTGGATCAAGACGCGCCCGCGGGAGTATGGCGCCGACGTCCGCCAGCGGCTGCTGGTCGGGGCCTTTGTCTCCGGCACCGACTACCTCAAGGGGCAGCGCGTGCGCGCCCTCATCCGCGATGAAGTGGACACGGCGCTGTCCAAGCTCGACGTGCTGGTCTGCGCGACCACGCCAATGCCCGCGCCCGCCGTTGGCCAGAAGGAGGTCCGCATCGGCGCCGAGAAGCAGCCGGTGAGACCGAGCCTGATCCGCTTCACCCGCCCCTTCAACATGACCGGCCATCCGGCCGCGTCGGTGCCCTGCGGTTTCACCGCGGAAGGCTTGCCGGCGGGGCTGCAGATCATTGGACGACCCTTCGACGAGGCCACGGTGCTGCGCGTCGCCGATGCCTATCAGCGCGCCACCGACTGGCACGCGCGACGCCCGCCCGTCGCTGGCTGACCGAAGCCACCGTGCCGTGAGGCCCGAGGCGGATGAGCCCGACCCGGTCATCCTCCCGATCGAGGACTCGCTGGATCTGCATGCCTTCGCGCCACGCGACATTCCTTCGGTGGTGGACGAATACCTGCGGGAGGCCGCCGCGCGTGGCTTCGCCGAGGTCCGGCTGATCCACGGCAGGGGCAAGGGAGTGCAGCGCGCGGTGGTGCAGCGTCTGCTGGCGGGCCATCCGCTGGTGAGCCGGTTCTACGATGGGCCCCCGGAGCGCGGCGGCTGGGGGGCGACGCTGGTGGTGTTGAAACGAGACGCGCCCTGCTGACTGCACCCCTCACCCTGGCCCTCTCCCCAGAGGGGAGAGGGTAGGGAGAGGGGAGAGGGTAGGGAGAGGGGAGAGGGTAGGGAGAGGGAATCAGTCCCGGTCGGCGCGGAGGAGCAGCATCCGGTCCGTGAAGGACAGGATGCGCCCGCCGTCCACTTTGAAGTCGAAGGCCTCGCGGCAGCGGGCCGGCGCCGCGAGCACGAAGCGCTCGAGGTCGGCCTTTCCCTCGGGCGTCATCCGCGTCCGCTTCGTCCATTCCTCCCAGGGGCGCACCTTGCTGATCACCGCTTCGTCGATCACGGTGAGTCCCACCGCGCGCAAGAAGGCCGTCCATTCGGGTTGGCGGAACGAGCGCACGTGGGAGGGATCGCGCCGTTTTTCGACCTCGAGGATGAACGCCGCGCACTCGTCGTCGTCGTGGCCCAGAATGTCCTGCAGGAGGAATGAGCCGCGCGCGCGCAGGACGCGGGCCACCTGGCGCACCGCCGGTATGATCGCCGGGAAATGGTGGGCGGCGATGCGGCACGTGACCACGTCGAAGCTGCCATCCTTGAAGGGAAGGGCTTCCACATCGGCCGCCAGAAAGCGCACGGCGGTCGCGTCCCGACTGAGAATGAACTTCCGCGCCGCCTGGAGCATGGAAAGCGTCAAATCGGTCGCGACGACGGTGGGAGTAAAGCCGGCGAAGGCCAGCGCGGTATGGCCGCCGCCGGTGGCGATATCGAGGACGCGAGAAGCGGCACGCCGGCGGCCCCAGAGCAGCAGACGATCGAGGTCCTCGCCTGCCGCGTGCCCCTGGCTCTGGACATAGGCCTCGGCGCTGCCGCCGAACTGCGCCTGGACCCGCGCTTTATGCTCCTCGGTCACGGTGACCCGGAATCTCTTGATCGGTTGGCGAGGTGGCGGAGCAGGAAGTCTTCGTCCAGCGGCGTGAGATCGAACCGCCGGCTGGCCTCGTCGATGAGCTTCGTCCTGTCGGCGTCCGGATGATCGGCGAGCTGCTCGTCGATCCACTTCACGGCCTGCTTGATCGGCGCTTCTCCGAGGCTCATCTATTTGCCGTTTTCCCGCTCAAACGTGGTCTTCCACTCCTTGTTGAGGTCCTCGACTCCCGGGATGTGCTTGATGGTGCTCCAGGTCGCGCGCGCGGCGCCGCGCATCGCGTACATCAGGGTCTCGCTGAGCTCATCCTCGGTGGCGCCGGCTTGCTTCGCAGCCGCGAAGCGGCCGGGCACTCAGGAGGTGCAGCCGGCCGCCGCCATCGCGGCCAGCGCCACGAGCTGCATGGTCTTGGGGTCGAGCGCGCCCTCACGATAGAAGACGCCGGCGAACTCCTTCATCTGTCCCATGGGTTTCTCCTGTTTGGTGTGTGAGCGCATCAGATGTCGCGGACCAGGCGCCGCGCCCGGTCCACGTTCTTCCGATAGCTGTCGAACGAGCTGACCAGGAAGGGTTTGCGCCCCTGGATCCGGTCCAGGGTGAAGCACGAGAAGGTAATGTCGTGGGCCAGCGGAAAGTCGCGGTAGAGCTGGCCGGCGACTTTCTGCGGGTTCTCGGAGCGGGTGATCTCGAAGTCCTCGAGGGCCCGCAGCGGCGGGATGCGCTCGCCGTGCTTGGTCCGCACCCATTTCATGGTGCCGCCGAGCAGGTAGGACAGGAATAGGCAGTCCACGAGCATGGACTCCGTCCAGGGGATGGCCTTCTGGTAGCCGGCCACGAAGCGCGCGCCTGTCGCGAGCAGGAAGTTTCGCGCGGTGTCCGGGGTGACGAAGTCGCAGGCGCCGAAGATATAGCCAATCCCCGTGCTGGGCCGGCAGTGCTCCACGAGCGCGTCGAGGCGGATGACCTTGTCGCCGAAGCCCATGAGCTTGCGGCGCTGGCCGTGGGAGGCGAGATAGCAGACCTGGAAGACCTGGCGCCGCCGGCGCACTTCCTCGAGGAGGAGTCCCAGGTCGTAATTGCTGTAGAAGCGCCGGTAGACCAGGTTGACGCGGATCCCCTCCCAGGCCAGCGACTGCCGGATAGCCTTGAGATAGGGCAGGACCGAAGGCTCTTCCTCGAGAAGGCGGCCCTTCTTGTTCCACATGGACTCGAGGATGACGACGCCGGCCATGGTCTATCCGTCGAAGCGCCGGAGCAGCCGGCCGGGCCAAGGCGCGCTCTTGACGACGGGCGCGCCGTCCTCGATGAGCACCGCGCCATTGACCACCACGGCCTTCATGCCTTCGCAGCGGGAGATGAAGCGCGGCTCGCCGGCCGGCAGGTCATAGACCTTCTCGGGCGGCAGGGCGTCGATCTTGCCCGCGTCGAAGATCGCCAGATCGGCGAAACAGCCAGGCGCCAGACGTCCCCGGTTGGGAATGCGATAGAGATCGGCGGGCTCCGACGTCAGCCGGCGCACGGCCTCCTCGAGAGTGAGGACTTTCTTCTCCCGCACCCACTTGCCCAGCAGGGTGGAGGAGTACCCGGCGTCGCAGAGCAGGCTCAGATGGGCGCCCGCGTCCGAGAGCGAAACCAGGGTGTGGCCGTGCCTGAGCATCCGCGTGAGGGCCTCGTCGTCCGTGTTCATCAGCGCCACCGTGTACGCGGTATCGAGGTCCTCGGCGATCCCGAGGTCCAGAAACGCGTCGACGGCATCCTTTCCCTGGAGACGGGCGATCTCGGCCACGGTCTTGCCTTCGAGCGCCCGGTATTCGGCCAGCCGGGTGCCAATGACGCGCACTTCTTCCCATCGGCCGTGGAAGAGCCACTGCTTGCCCTGCGGCGTCAGATCCCGCTTGAGCGCCTCGCGGAACTCGCGGCTAGCGTACACGCCCTTCCACTCGCTCTGGGGCAAAGGCAGCACCTTCTGCCAGGACGGAAGACCCTCGAACGGGTAGGGATTGCGGAGGTCGAAGTCCATGATGAGCGGGCGGCAGGAGATCTGCGGCCTCACGGTCAGCCCCTCGGCCGCCGCTTCCTCCGTCCAGGCCAGCGCGCGCCAGGTGCGCTCGGGCTGATCGGTTTGGTGGAAGAGCGCGGCCCAGATCACGGGCCGGCCGCTCTCGCGGGCCAGTCGCTTGAGATGGTCCATCTTGGTTTTGGCCCCCACCGTCATCATAAAGACGCCTTGACGGGACTCGCTCATCGCCAGGACAAGGGCGAGGAGCTCGTCGAAGTCCGCCAGCCGGCTCGGCACCGGCTTGCCGCCGTCACCGATATGGGGCTCGGCGGTAGACGAGGCGAAGCCAATGGCGCCCGCCGCCATGGCCTCGCGCACCAGCTTCTTCATCACTTCGACCTCGCGCGCCGTCGCCGCGCGGTCGCTGGCCTCGCGCCCCATCACGTACAGGCGCAGCGCGGAGTGGCCGAGGAAGGCCGCGATATTGACGCCGGTGCCGAAGCGCTGGACCGTATCGAGGTATTCGGGGAAGGTCTCGAATTCCCAGCGGATGCCCTCTTCCATCGCCTTGAGCGACATGCCCTCGACGTGGACGAGGGTGCGCATCGCGGTGCCGCGGTCCTCCTTGTGGCAGGGCGCGATGGCGAAGCCGCAATTGCCCATCACCGCCGTGGTGACCCCATGCCAGGACGAGCAGCTCAGCAGGGGGTCCCAGCAGATCTGGGCATCGTAATGGGTGTGGACGTCAACGAAGCCGGGCGCGACCACCAGGCCCCGGGCGTCGATCACCCGGTGGGCTCCGCTGGCATCCAGGCCGGGGGCCACGCTGACGATGCGATGCACCGACACCGCCACGTCCGCTTCCCGGGGCGGCGCCCCGGTACCGTCCACAACGAGCCCGCCTTTGACCACCAGCTCGTAGGCCATCGCTAGTCCTCTGGACCCCCCGGTCCCGCCTCGACTGCCACCGCCCCCCAGAGGCGGGCATGATACCACGCCCCGTCACGCCGCCTATTGGATGACCTAAGATTCGTCCAATTGGCTCTTTACATGATGCAGAATATTGTAAGAATGGCTGGTATGGAGGGGCGATGCGAATTTCGCTAGATCGCAGCGCCGGGCCCACCGGCAAGCTTCCCTTGGCGCGCCAGATCCAGCTGCACTTCGAGCGGCTCATCAGTCAAGGGCTGCTCGCGCCTGGAGTCAAGCTACCGGCCACGAGAGAGCTTGCGAAGGAGCTGGGAGTCAACCGCACCACCGTGGCCCTGGCCTATGACGAGCTGGTGGCGGCCGGTTGGGCGCGGGCCCATGTCGGCCAGGGAACCTTCGTGGCCGACCGGCTGCCCGCGGCGACCGAGGCTCCGCGCCAGGCCGCGACGCGCTTCGACTGGACAGGGCTGCTGTCCAAGAGCGCCCAGGTCGCGGCGGCCGATGCGCGGCGCCGCCAGAGCTATAGCCTCGTGCCCCGGGCCGCGCCCGGTCTGATCTCCTTCGCCGGCGGCATGCCGGACAGCGGCCTGTTTCCCACCGAAGCATTCCGCCGCGTGCTCAACCGGGTGATCCGCGAGGAGGGCCGGGAGCTGCTTCAGTACTACCCGTCCCGCGGTTATCCGCCGCTGCGCGAATACCTGGCGGGCTACCTGCTCCGATTCGGCCTCGAGGCGCGGCCCGAGGAGATCCTCATCGTCAATGGCTCACAGCAGGGCTTCGATCTGGTGGCGCGCACTCTGCTGGATCCGGGAGACTTTGTCGCCATCGAAGAGCCCTCATATCCCCGAGCCATGCAGGTCTTCCGGGCCTTCGGCGCGCAGCTGCTGCCAATCCCCATGGTGCCGGGCGGGCTCAATGTCGAGTATCTCGAGCGGCTACTCGAGCGGCAGTCGCCCAAGCTGCTCTACTGCCAGCCCAGCGCCCACAATCCCACGGGGCTCAATATGACAGCCCCCGCGCGCCAGCGGCTGATCGAAGTAGCCGGTCGACACGGCTTGCCCATCGTCGAAGACGGCTTCGACGGCACGCTTTTTTATGGCGCGCGTCCGCCGGCGCCGCTCAAGGGGCTCGATGCCTCGGGCTCGGTGATCTATATCGGCACCTTTTCGAAGATCCTGTTTCCCGGGCTGCGGCTGGGCTGGATCGTGGCGGCGCCGGAGCTGCTCGATCGGCTCGCGGCGGCCAAGGAGCTCTCGGACATCCACACCAGTCCGCTCCTCCAGGCGGCGGCCTTTCAGTTCTGCCGGCAGCGTCTGCTCGAGCGGCACCAGGGGAAGATCCTTCGCGAGTACTCGCGCCGGCGCACGGCGCTGCTGACCGCGCTGTCGCGCCGGATGCCGCCGGGTGCGAGCTGGACCCAGAGCGAGGGCGGCTTTTCGCTCCTGCTGACTCTCCCCGAGGGTCTGGACGGCGCGACGCTGTTGCCCCCCGCCGTGGAGCGGGGTGTCGCCTTCACGCCCGGCAATGCCTTCTTCGTGGATGGAGGTGGGGAGCGGACGCTGCGACTATCCTTTTCGGCGCTGCCCGTCGCGCAGATCGACGAGGGCGTCAGGCGGCTGGCCGAGACGGTGCGGGACGCCCAGCGCCAGCCGGAACGCCCCGGCCGCGAGACTCAGCCCGTGGTGCCGTTCGTCTAGCGCAGAGGAGGACATCCTGTGGACTTCGATACCTTCGTCGCCCGCGGTGGACGGGATGTGTCCTCGGCGAGCCGCCCGCTGACGCCGCCCATCTACCAGACCAATGTTTATGTCTTCGAGGACATGGACACGGTGGAGTCGGTATGGGAGCACAAGACTTCGGGCTTCGTCTACGGGCGCTATGGCACCCCCAATCACACGATGCTCGAGGACCTGGTGGCCGCCCTCGAGGGAGCCGAGGCCGCGGTGGCATGCGCCTCGGGCATGGGAGCGACGACGGCCCTGATGCTGGGGCTGTTCGAGCCCGGCGATCATCTGGTTGCCGCCCGCGATCTCTATGGCTCGACGGCCGCGTTTCTGGGGGACGAGGGCCCGCGGCTCGGCGTGACGACGGACTTCGTGGATGCGACCGATCCCGCGCGGATCCTGGCGGCGCTGCGCCCAAAGACCAAGGCCGTCTTCGTCGAGGCGTTGTCCAACCCTCTTCTCCGGCTGGTCGACCTGCCGGCCGTCGCGCCCGAACTCAAGCAGCGAGGCATCGAGCTGATCGTGGATTCCTCACTGGCGTCGCCGGCCGTGTTCCGGCCAATCGAGCACGGCGCTGACGTGGTGCTCCACAGCCTGACGAAGTTCATCTCGGGGCATGGCGACGTCACGGGGGGCCTCGTGCTGGGGCGCGCGGAGGCCATGGCGCGCGTGCGCAATGCGATGATCCGGGCCGGTACCAACCTCGGCCCCTTCGACGCTTGGCTCGCCACGCGGGGGGCGCGGACGCTGGCGGTGCGGCTGGAGCGCCAATGCGAGACGGCCCTGCATCTGGCGAGCTTCCTTGAGCAGCACCCCACGGTGACGCGCGTGTACTATCCCGGCCTGGCCTCGCATCCTCAACATCGTCTGGCCAAGGGGCTCATGCCCAAGGCCCAGGGCGCCATCGTGTCGTTCGACCTGAGGGGCGGCGCCCCGGCCGTCGAGCGCTTCATGAGCCGGACCCGGCTGCTCGAGTTCGCGCCGAGCTTCGGGGACGTGGCGACGACCTGGACCTATCCGGCGCGAACCTCGCACCGACGGGTGTCGGACGAGGAGAAGACGGCCATGGGCATCGGGGCCGGCTTGGTGCGCGTGTCAGTCGGCCTCGAGAGCGCCGAGGACCTCATCGCGGATTTGAAGCAGGCGCTGGAATAAGACTCACTCACGCAAATAAGACTCACTCACGCAAAGGAGAGGGAACATGGAGATCGGGACGCTGAGATTGAAGGTGGGGCTGGCCGAGATGCTCAAGGGCGGCGTCATCATGGACGTCACCAATGCCGAGCAGGCCAAGATCGCTGAGGACGCGGGCGCCGTGGCGGTGATGGCCCTCGAGCGCGTGCCGTCGGATATCCGCAAGGAAGGTGGCGTGGCTCGCATGTCACCCGTCAGGAAGATCAAGGAGATCCAGCAGACCGTGTCCATCCCGGTGATGGCAAAGTGCCGCATCGGCCATTTCGTCGAGGCGCAGATCCTCGAGGCCCTGGGGGTGGACTTCATCGACGAGTCCGAGGTGCTCACGCCTGCCGACGAGCACTTCCACGTGGACAAGTTCGCCTTCAAGGTGCCCTTCGTCTGCGGCTGCCGCGATCTGGGCGAGGCGCTGCGACGGATCGGCGAGGGCGCCGCGATGATCCGGACCAAGGGTGAGGCCGGCTCGGGCAATATCGTCGAGGCCGTGCGGCACATGCGGGCCGTCGTGTCGGGCATCAAGCGGCTGACCACGCTCGGGCCCGAGGAGCTCATGACCGAGGCCAAGAACCTCGGCGCGCCCTACGAGCTGGTCCGCTGGATCGCCCAGCAGGGCAAGCTGCCGGTGCCGAATTTCTCGGCGGGCGGGATCGCGACGCCGGCGGATGCCGCGTTGATGATGCAGCTCGGAGCCGAGGCCGTCTTCGTCGGGTCGGGCATCTTCAAGTCCTCGGATCCTGCGGCGCGGGCCAAAGCCATCGTGCAGGCCACCACGCACTTCAAGGATCCCGATATCCTGGCCAAGGTGTCCGAGGATCTGGGCGAGGCGATGCCAGGCATCGAGACGTCCAAGCTGAAAGAGTCCGATCTCCTGCAAACGAGAGGGTGGTAGCCGTGAAGGATCTCCAACGCCTTCCGCGGGATCTCCCGGTGCCGGTGGACGATGGCGGCTCCGCCCATCTGGAAGGGGCGGCAGTGCCTCGACTCACGCTCGCCGCGACGTCCGGCCGCGCCGTGGAGCTCGGGCAGCTGGCCTCGGGACGCGCGGTGCTCTTTTTCTACCCGCGCACGGGCAGGCCCGAGGAACCGGTCACGCCCGGCTGGGACTCCATCCCGGGGGCGCGGGGCTGAACGCCTCATGGTTGCGGGTACCGCGACCTCTACGATGGATTCAAGGCGGTGGGGATCGAAGTGGCCGGAGTGAGCACCCAGACCAGCGAGTATCAGCGGGAGTTCGTCGAGCGCAATCGCGTACCCTTCGAGCTGCTGAGTGACGCCGAGCTCCGGTTGACGACCGCGATGCGGCTACCGACCTTCGACTTTCCCGTGAAGAGCGGCGGTCCCAGGACCCTGTTGAAGCGCATGGCCTGGTACGTCGAAGGCGGCAGGATCGCGAAGGTCTGGTACCCGGTCTTCCCGCCCGACACGAACGCCGCCGTCGTGCTCGAGTGGCTCGAGAAGAGGAAGACGGCATGAAGATCGGTGTGCTCGCCCTCCAGGGCGATTTCGGGCTGCACCGGCAGGTGCTCGAGCGCATCGGCGCCGATTCCGCCGAAGTGCGGCTGCCCGCCCAGCTCGAGGCGGTGTCGGGGCTGATCATCCCCGGCGGTGAGAGCACGACCCTGCTCAAGCTGCTCGACGCCTGGGACTTCGTGCCCGCGCTGGAGAAATTCCACGCTTCGGGCCGTCCCATCTTCGGCACCTGCGCCGGGCTGATCCTGCTCGCGCGCGAGGTCAGCAATCCGGCGCAGTCCTCGCTGGGCTTCATCGACGTGGCCGTCGAGCGTAACGCCTACGGGCGCCAGAAGGAGTCCTTCGAGAGTGTGGGCACCGCCGATCTCGGCGCGGGCCCGGCGCCCCTCAAAATGGTCTTCATCCGGGCCCCGCGCATTCGCCGGATCGGGGCGGGCGTGACTCGGCTCGCGCGCCACGGTGAGGAATGCGTGATGGCGCGGCAGGGCGCGGTGCTGGTCGCCTCGTTTCACCCCGAGCTCACCGGGGAGCCCACCGTCCACGGCTACTTCACGAACCTGGTGCGGGCCGCTCAGGGCTGAGGCCACTCAGTCCATCAGCTCGACCGGGTCACCCACCCGGATCCTTCCCCCGGTCACGACGGCGCAGTCGAGGGCCATCCTTCCGCCGAAGTCCGACACGATCCGCCGCAGCACTGACAGGTCCTGCTCCTGCGTATCGGGGTCGAAGGTGGTCATCACGCATCGGCCGCGGAGCTTGGCGATGTCGATCAGCGCGGCTCCGATCCTGATGCGACGACCCGGCCAGCCCCGTTCCGCCAAGCCATCGACGCCTGCGATGACGATGTTCGGGCGCAGACGCCGCCGGTCAACACCGAGACGCGCGATGGCGCCGTCGGTCGCGACGAGCAGGGGCAGCACGTCGAAGCGGTCGGGCCCATCGTTGCGAACGAGCTCCGCCTCGCCGCCGACGGCGGCACGGACCGCGGCTGCCGATTCGGGCGCCCGCCAGGGTCGGCCGTTGATGAGCGGCTCGCCGCCGGCGCCGACGGTCGCGCGGAGCCCGAGCAGGGGCGGGTGCGTACGCGCGGTGATCACACGGCCGTCGCCGCTCCGAACCTGCACGACGCGGTCACCCCGGATGCCAAGCGCCGTGACTTCGGCCGCCTCAAGTGATTCGCCAGCCATGGACTTGACGGGGTAGCGCCACAACTCCCCGACGTGCATGGTTGGCTCAGAGCGCCGCTTCATGACCTGCCCTCCTCAAGTTGGATTCGATGTAGTCGCTTGTATGCTAACCTATTTGATTGTGGTTGGCGGTTATAAGGTTCTAGAACTATAAACATGCAAAAAACATGATAAATAGAGCAAGCGGAGCAAAAGAACAGGGGCCCGCGGGGACTCAGCGCCGTATCGCGATTGATTTTGCCAATACTATCGCCGGACCGATACGTCCCACCCATGGTCGAGGCTGGGAGGCCTTGGTGGGCTTCCTAGAAGAGGCAGCGGCGGTTGGGCCCGGGGAGGGCGCCCGACTCCGCGCACTCGGTCGAGAGGCGCCAAGTCGCTGCGCGGGGGCCGTGATTCGAGCGCTCGAGCTGCGCGCGGTCATCCGCCACATCCTGGACGCCATCGCTCAGCAGCGCCCCTTGGCGGCGGAGTGGATCGAAGTCGTGAACCGCGCTCTGCGGGCCGGGGGCGGGACGGAGCAGCTCGTGGCAGCGGGAAGCGGATGGCGAGCGACCTTCGTCCCCGAGCGTCACGATCCCTTGGGGGCGCTGGCTCCTCTCGCGCGCTCCGCGGCCGAGCTCATCGTCGAGGGACCCACCGCGCCCGTGAGGCGATGCGCCAACCCGAGATGTGTCCTCTTCTTCTATGACGACTCGCGCTCGCGCCGCCGACGCTGGTGTTCGATGGCGGTGTGCGGCAACCGGATGAAGGTCGCCGCTCATGCTCGGCGTCGACGAGGCCGGCTTTTGAGGCCCAACTAGCGAAGATCTAACGCTGATTTTCGCCTTGACAGCCTCTCAGGCATGTCTTATGGTCAGACCAACCGACCAATGAGCATCCGCCGGCCGCAAACCGAAGCGGGCCCCGCGGCAACACAGTCCTAGGGAGGAAGGCATGGCGCACTTTACGTGTGAAGTCGTCTACCGCGGCATCTTCCAGAAAAATCTCGCTGCGCGCGTCTGCCGCGGCATCGTGCTCTCGGCCCGCAAAGCCGGCCGCTGGGGCATCGCCTTCGGCCGATACGGCGACAGCCCCCAGCGCAACGGCATCCCGGCCAAGGACTTCGCCATCGTCGCCGACTCGCAGGAAGAGCTCGAGCAGAACATGGCGCGCTACGAGCCCAAGGAAGTGGACGTGACCATCTGCGTGGACGACACGCTGTCCAAGGGCGTCGAGTCCTGGGCCTGGTACGGGCTGCAGCCGATCAACCGGTTGACCGTGCCCAATGGCACCGTGCTGATGACGTCGATCCAGAGCCCCGAGGAGCTGCTCAAGGACATCCACAAGAAAGAGTCGCCGTACAATCTGGCGCTGATCCGCGCCAAGGCCTCCTTCTCCGGGCTGTGGGTCTACAAGGAAGACCACACCGAGGCCCGTATCCTGGGCGCGTTGGCTAAGATCCAGCCGAATTTCCTTTCGCTCGAGGCGGTCTGCCAGGCCGTCAAGGAAGCCGAGTGGGGCTCGGACCTCAAGGTGCAGTCGGCGCGCAAGGCCTACGAGCGCCTCGAGACGCGCCCCGTGAAGATCACCGAGGGCAATCCCGAGACGCCGTACGCCTTCGAGAAGCCCAAGTGGTGGGAGATGCGCGAGGGCGTCAGCATTCCAGCGATCCCGATCGGCAAGCCCATGGAGGGCGGCAAGGGATACGTGCCCGAGCGCAATCCGTACTTCAAGAAATTCACGACGCGCACCATGCGCCCGGTGATCGACTTCGACAAGTGCGTGAAGTGCACGCTCTGCTGGCTGCAATGCCCCGACTCCTGCTTCGACGTCACGCCTGACGGCCTCTACGACGCCAACATGGAGGCCTGCTGCGGCTGCGGCGTGTGCGAAGCCGTGTGCCCGGCCAAGGAATGCATCACGATGGTGCGCGAGGACGTCTTCGAGGACAACGCGAGCCAGTGGGAGATGTGGCGGAAGGACAAGGGCAACTACAAGACTTGGATGACGGGCAAGATCGGCGGCAAGGAGCACATAGTCCGCTCTCACGGGTTCCGCTTCCGCGGGCAGTACGCGGAGGAGATCAAGAAAGACCTGGATCTCGGCGGCGTCGAGATCACCGCGGGCATTCCCGGCGAGAACGCCGACGCAAAAAAGATCTAGCTCCCGAGCACGCGGGTACTAAGGAGACATCACTATGGCAGTCGAGACAAAGGCGGCGCCGGTTCTACCGAATCACAAGGAGATGCTCATCTCCGGCAGCGAGGCCTGCGCCGAGGCCCTCACGCTGGCAGACCTGGACGTCGTCACGGCGTATCCGATTCGTCCGTACGACACCGTGATGCAGGCCATCGCGAAGAAGATCGCCAATGGCAATCTGGTCGCGGAGTACATCGTGGCCGAGGGCGAGCACAGCCAGTTCGAGATCGTCAAGCACGCCTCCACCGTGGGCGCCCGGGTCTTCTGCGGGTCCTCCGGCGTGGGCTGGATGTACGCGATGGAGTGTCTCACGGTGACGCCGCCCCTGCGCGTGCCCATGGTGTGCATGGTGGGCAACCGGGCGCTGGACGATCCGGGCGCCTTCGGCGTCGAGCACAATGACGCGCTCGTCGTGCGCGATCTGGGCTGGATGCTGGTCTGGGTGGATACCGCCCAGGAGATGCTCGACACCACGCTGCTGGCGTATCGCATTGCCGAGGACCGCCGGGTGTTTCTGCCCTGCGCCATCTCGGCGGACGGGGCGTTCCTCACCCACTCGCAGGCGCTGGTCCAGGTGCCGAGCCGGGCGCTGGTCGACAACTTTCTGCCCCGCTACGATCGCGGTGACCTGCTGCTGCATCCCGACAATCCGATCACGGTGGCGCCGCAGGCCAACGAGGACTGGGTCATCGAGATCCGCCGACAGAACGACGAGGCGATGAAGCGGGCCACCACGGTGATCGAAGAGGCGTACGTCGACTACCGGAAGATCATGGGCCGCGGGGCCGAGCACCCGTGGTTCGAGGAGTACATGACGGACGACGCCGAGATCATCCTGGTCGGCATGGGCACCATCTCGCTGCCGATCAAGGTCGCCATCCGCGAGATGCGCGCCAAGGGCAAGAAGGTGGGCCTGGTGCGGCCGCGCTGGTTCCGGCCGTTCCCGACGGAGCGCATGGTCAAGGCCCTGTCCCGCGCCAGCGCGATCGGCGTGATCGATCGCGACTACTCGTTCGGCTCGCCCTTCAACTCGGGCGTCGTCGCCAACGAGATCCGGGCCGCCATGTACAATGCCGACAAGCGGCCGCCGCTCCTGAGCTTCATCTGCGGGCTGGGTGGCCGCGAGGTCACGCTTCCAGACGTCCACAAGGCGGCGGATATGTGCTACGCCGCCGCCAAATCCGGGAAATCCGATCCCAAGACCCACTGGCTGGGCGTGCGGGAATAGCCTCAGCATAAGAGGAGAGAGAACCCATGGCCGAAACGTTTGCGAACGCCACTCAGATCCTCGAGCCCTTCAAGGGCGTCAAGAAGGTGACCATCGAGGAATACTTCACCTCCGGCCATCGCACCTGTCAGGGTTGCGAGTCGGCCCTGGTGATGAAGCTGATGGTCAAGGCGGCGGGGCCGCGCACGATCGTGCTGGGCTCCACCGGCTGCATGTACGTGGCGAATACCACCTACTACACGACCCCGTGGGTGGTGCCGTGGATGCACACCCAGCTCGGCTCTTCCGGGTCGGCCGCGCTCGGCACCTCGGCCGGGCTGAAGGCGCTGATGACGAAGGGCAAGATGAAGGCCGAGCCCATCAACGTCATCGCTTTCTGCGGGGACGGCGGCGGCGCCGACATGGGGCTGGGCGCCATCTCGGCGACCCTGACCCACAAGGAGTACAACTCGCTCATCCTGCTCTACGACAATGAGTCGTACGCCAATACCGACATCCAGCTGTCGGGCTCCACGCCGTACGGCGCGAACACGACGTTCAGCCCGCCCGGCTCGGTCAAGCGGCTCATCCACACCCGCTGGAAAAAGAACACGGCCGGCATGCTGGCGGCGGGGCACACCGAGTGCCGCTACGTCGCCACGGTATGCGCGTCCTACGCCGTCGAAATGATGAACAAGGTCCGCAAGGCGCTGAGCATCGGCGGGCCGACCTTCATCCACTCGCTCGACCCGTGCCCGAAGGGCTGGGATTACGACCCCATGCTCTCCCACGAGCTGGGCGAGCTGGCGATCGAGACCGGCATCTTCCCGCTTTACGAGGTCGAGGACGGCATCGTGCGCCACTACGGCAAGACCAAGGCCATCGTCGAGGGGCGGGCGCGCAAGCCCGTGCGGGAATATCTGCTGAAGCAGGGCCGCTTCGCCCATTTCACCGAGGAAGACCTCGGGTACTTCCAGAAGAAGGTAGACGAGATGTGGGAGAAGTGGGAGATCCCGGGCGTGATCCCATTCCGCCGGGAGGTCTCGGTAAAGTAGCCATCGCTCCAGACTCGCGGGGCCAGGCCTCATGCCGCGTCGCGGCGGGGCCTGGCCCGTTTGCGTTTCGCGCCCGGAAACTTCGTGACCTCCTCGCGAGTAGATGATATAAGGCCGTAAGTTCGCGTTCTCTGGTCGTCCGGCGCCACGCCGAAACAGGAGGAAACGGCATGAACCGTCACTGGCGACGCTTCACCGGGTTGATCACTGGCCTCACCTTGATCGCGTGGATCCCCGGCGCGGCCCTGGCCGCCTGGGAGCCCACCAAACCCATCGAATTCGTAATCCCCGCCGGCACCGGCGGGGGCGCCGACCAGATGGCCCGCCTGATCGCCGGGATCGCCGAGAAGCACAAGCTCTCGCCCCGGCCGATCATCGTCGTGAACAAGTCCGGCGGGGCCGGCGCCGAAGGCTTCCTGCACGTCAAGGGCAAGAAGGGCGACGCCCATACGATCATCATCACGCTGTCCAATCTCTTCACGACCCCATTGCACACCGGCGTCCCATTCAACTGGAAGGACCTCACGCCCATCACGCGGATGGCGCTGGACGAGTTCATCCTCTGGGTGAACGCCGAGACGCCCTATAAGACCGCGAAGGAGTACGTCGCCGCGGTCAAGGAACGCTCGGGTGGGGACAACCGGATGAAGATGGGCGGCACGGGCACGGCCCAGGAGGACCAGATCATCACGATCCAGCTGGAGCAGGCCCTGGGCGTGAAGTTCACCTACGTGCCGTTCAAGGGCGGTGGCGAGGTGTGCGTCAATCTCGTCGGCAATCACGTGGACTCGACCGTGAACAACCCGATCGAATGCGCGAGCCACTGGAAGGCCGGACGGGTGCGGCCGCTTGCCGTGTTCGATACTGCCCGGATTGCCGTCCCCGAGTGGAAGGACATCCCGACCGTGAAGGACGCCCTCGGCGTGGACATCCAGTACCTGATGCTTCGGGGTATCTTCGGCACCCCCGACATGCCGAAGGAAGCCGTCGACTGGTACCAGGGCTTCCTCAAGAAGGTCTATGAGACGCCCGAGTTCAAGGATTACCTGAACCAGGGCGCGCTCAAGCCTTCCTGGCTGACGGGCGCCGAGTACGTCAAGTGGCTTGAGGCCGCCGAGATGCAGCACAAGGACCTGATGGTCAAGGGCGGCCTGCTCAAGAAGTAGCCTTGGGCGAGGCGCCGCGATCTGGCCCAGACGCGGCGCCTCGGCCATCGAATCCGGCTTCGATTCGCCCACCCCCAAAGGAGGGGGCATGCGCGCGGCGGACCTGACGACGGCGGCGGTGCTGCTGGCAGGTGGTCTCCTGGTCATCTGGGACTCGCTCCGGCTGGGAGTCGGCTGGGGCACGGACGGCCCCAAGAGCGGCTTCTTTCCGTTCTGGCTCGCGGCGCTGCTCATCGCATGCTGCCTCGGCATCGGGGCCCAGGCCCTCTGGCGCTCGAGCCGCACGCCGTTCATGAAGCGCGAGGCGCTGCGGCCGGTGCTCCAGATGCTGCTGCCCTCGGCGGGCTTCGTGCTCGCCACCCAGTTCATCGGTCTTTACGTCGCGACCGCCCTGTACATGGGTCTTTATATGCGCTGGATCGGCCGCTACTCCTGGCTGGCCGTGGTGGTGGTCAGCGTGGCCTTTCCCGTCGTGACCTTTCTCGTGTTCGAGAAGTGGTTCCTGGTGCCCATGCCCAAGGGGCCGCTCGAAACCTGGCTGGGATATTAGCGGATGGGTTTCGAAAACCTGCTTCTCGGCTTCCAGATCGCGTTCCAGCCGTACAACCTTCTTCTCGCCGTCGTCGGCATCACACTGGGCACCATCATCGGCGTCTTGCCTGGACTGGGCGGCGCCAACGGCGTCGCCATTCTGCTGCCGCTGACGTTTTCGATGCCGCCGAATTCGGCCATCATCCTACTGACGAGCCTCTACTGGGGCGCGCTGTTCGGCGGCGCCATCACCTCCATCCTGTTCAACATCCCGGGCGAGCCCTGGTCGGTGGCGACCACCTTCGACGGCTTTCCCATGGCCAAGCAGGGCCGGGGCGGGGAGGCGCTCACCGCGGCCTTCACCTCGTCCTTTATCGGCGCGCTGTTCGCGGTGATCCTGATCACCCTCTTCGCGCCGCTGCTGGCCGAGATCGCGCTCAAGTTCGGCCCGCCCGAGTTCTTCTCGATCCAGCTCCTGACCTTCTCGGCGTTCATCGGCCTGGGGGGCGGCAATCCGATCAAGTCTCTCGTCTCTATCCTCATCGGGTTCATCCTGGCGGCGGCCGGGCTCGACATCGTGACGGGCCAGCTCCGGCTCACCTTCGGTATCACCGAGCTGTTGAAGGGCTTCGACTTCATCGTCGCGGTGATCGGCCTGTTCGGCATCGGGGAAATCCTGCTGACCGTCGAAGAAGGCCTGTCGTTCAAGGGCGTCGTCGCCAAGATCAATCCGCGTGTGGTCTTCCAGACGTGGAAGATCCTGCCGCGCTATTGGCGCACCTTCGTGCGCGGCGCCTTCATCGGCTTCTGGATGGGCTTCAAGCCGGGCGGCGCGACTCCGGCCTCGTTCATGAGCTACGCGTTCGCCAAGCGCTTCTCGAGGAATCCGGAGCGGTTTGGCAAGGGCGAGATCGAGGGGGTGGTCGCGCCCGAGACCGCCGCCCATGCGGCGGGCGGGGCGGCGATGCTGCCGATGATCACGCTCGGGATTCCCGGGAGCCCGACGGCCGCCGTGATGCTCGGCGGCCTCATCATCTGGGGCCTCCAGCCGGGGCCCATGCTCTTCAAGGAGAAGCCCGACTTCGTCTGGGGGCTGATCGCCAGCATGTACACCGGCAACGTGATCGGCGTCATCATGGTGCTGGCCTTCGTGCCCGCCTTCGCGGCTATTCTGAGAATTCCGTTCTCGATCCTCACGCCGCTCATCGTGTCGATCTGCGCCGTTGGGGCGTACTCAGTGAACAACCGGATGCTCGACATCTGGTACATGCTCATGTTCGGTATCATCGGCTACGTGTTCAAAAAGCTCGACTATCCGCTGGCGCCGCTGGTGCTGGCGCTGGTGCTGGGCGACCTGGCCGAGAACGCCCTGCGCCAGAGCCTGATCATGTCCCAGGGCTCACTGAGTATCTTCTTCGCGCGGCCGATCTCCGGCGCTATCAGCGCGGTTGCGCTGTTCTTCTTCGCGCTGCCGCTCATCACTCCGTATTGGCGTAGGCTGCGCGGGAAGCCGGCGGTGCTCGTCTCCCCGCGGGCCGAGCCGCCGGCCGAGTAGTCCCGCGGCGGACCGAGACCGCATGGCGATTCTCGTGGATCCGCACTTCTGGGCTCGCCTGCTCGAGATCGGCTTCCTGAATCTGCTGCTCTCCGGTGACAATGCCGTGGTGATCGCGCTGGCCGTGCGCAAGCTGCCGCGCCGCCAGCGCCTGCTCGGCCAGATCTGGGGCACGATGGGCGCCGTCGTGCTGCGCCTGATCTTCGTCGGGATCGTCAGCGCGCTCTTCCAGCTCGCCTATGTCCGGCTCGTCGGCGGGCTGGTGCTGGTCTGGATCGCGTACAAGCTCGTCCATCCGGAAGAGATCGGCGAAGCCGAGGGGCGTCACGGTGCGTCGTTCTGGGAGGCGATCTGGATTATCATTGTGGCCGACGTGACGATGAGTCTGGACAATGTGCTGGCCATTGCTGCCGCCGCCCACGGGGACATGCTGCTCGTCACCGTCGGCATCGCGACATCGCTCCCCATCGTGGTCTGGGGCAGCGGCATCCTGGCGTCGCTCATGAACCGGCACGCCTGGATCATCTGGGTGGGCGGAGGCCTGCTGGGCTACGTAGCGGGTGAGATGGTCAATGACGATCCCGTGGTCACGAATCATCTCGGCGCGCGGGGGCAAGCCATCGGTCACATCGTGCCGTGGCTGCTGGCCGCGGCCCTGATCGCCTACGGCTTCTGGATCCATCGACGCAAGAAGAAGTTGCGCATCGCCTGAACGGAACGGTCATGGGTCATTTCGTCAATCCCGAGTTTTGGGCGCGCCTCCTGAGCATCCTGCTGATCGATCTCTCGCTGGCGGGCGACAATGCCCTGGTGATCGCGCTGGCGGTGCGCCGACTGCCGTCCCGCCAACAGTGGCTCGGGCGTCTCTGGGGCACGGCGGCGGCCGTGGCGCTCCGGCTGGCCTTCATTGCCATCGTGACCGCGCTGCTGCGGATCCCGCTGCTCCAGCTCGCGGCCGGCCTCGCGCTGCTCTGGATCGCGATCCGTCTGGTCCGCCCCGGCGCGTCGGGTGAAGGTCATGTGAGAGGCGGCACGTCGGTCGCGGAAGCGATCTGGATCATCATCGTGGCCGACGTAACGATGAGCCTGGACAATGTGCTGGCGGTGGCGGCTGCGGCCCGCGGCGATATGCTGCTGGTGCTGGTCGGGATTGGGCTGTCGCTGCCGCTCGTGGTCTGGGGGAGCGGGCTGCTGGCGCGACTCATGAGCCGCCACGTCTGGATCATCTGGGTGGGAGGCGGGGTCCTTGGCTATGTCGCCGGCGAGCTGATCACTGACGACCCCCTAGTGCGCCGTTGGCTGGGCGGAGCAGCCGACGCGGTGGACGACCCGGTGTCGATCACGCTGGCCGTCGGGATGGGCGCCTTAGGGTGGTGGCTGGCCCGAACGGCCAAGCCCGGCCGTGGCGCCGTGGCGGGAGCGTAAAGGCATGGCTGCGGCCAAGTCCCGAGGCGACGGCGGTACGCGCTCACGAAGCCCGATGGAGATCGAGCCCGTCAAGTCTACCCGGATCTACGAAGAGATCGTCCGCCAGGTCAAACAGCTCATCGCCGACGGCCGGCTCAAGTCCGGCGACCGGCTGCCCCCCGAGCGCGACCTCGCCGAAAAGTTCATGGTCAGCCGGACTTCCGTGCGCGAGGCCCTGCGCGCGCTCCAAAGCCGCGGGCTGATCGACATCCGGGCGGGAGAGGGCGCCTTCGTGAAGGACATCTCCGTCGAGACCTTGATCGAGCCGCTCGCGCTGGTCATCCTCCCGCACCGCGAGGCGGTCAAGGAGCTTTTCGAGGCGCGCCGGCTGCTCGAGCCCGCCATCGCCGCCCTGGCGGCCCGGCGCGCCACGCGCGATGAGATCGCCGAGATGGACCGCATTCTCGAGGAGCAGCACAAGGAGGTCGGGCAGGGCCGCACAGGCGTGGCGCAAGATACCGCGCTCCACTCGGCCATCGCCAATAGCGCCCATAACCGGGCCATCACCCGCATCGTGAGCGCGCTCATGGACCTGCTGTCCCAGAGTCGCGAGGAGTCGCTGCTCACTCCTGGACGGCCCACCCGCTCTCATCAGGACCACCGGCGCATCCTCGAAGCCATCCAGCGTCGCGACGAGGTGGCCGCGCATCGCGCAATGCTGGATCACCTCATCGCCGTGGAAACCCTGGTCACCGGCGCTCAGGGGGACGAGAGCCGGACCGACGCCGCGAGGAAAAAGAAGCCAGGCAAATCCTAGTTGAAGTGGCTGTAAGTACCCGTTCCGGAAGAAAATTCGTTGACATTACACGTCCGCGGCCGTACCATGGCCAAACCAATTAGGCCCCGGTCGGGCCTGTACTTTTCTCTGCCGGCGGACCTTTGCCCAGGGGGTCGCAGATGGCGCGCGTCAAAACGCGGAAGCAGTCGGGTCGAAAGTCTGCGAAGGCCCCGAAGTATGTTTACTTCTTCGCCAATGGCAAAGCCGAGGGGTCGAGCGCCATGCGCCCGCTCCTCGGTGGCAAGGGGTGCGAGCTGGCCGAGATGACCAATCTCGGCGTGCCCGTGCCGCCGGGCTTCACCATCACCACCGAGGCTTGGGCCGTCTATACCGCCGGCGGCAAGAAACATCCCGTCGGGCTCTGGGGCCAGGTGGTCGCCAACCTCGCCCGACTCGAGGCCGCCGCGGGCCGGCGTCTCGGTGAACCGGACCATCCCTTGCTGGTTTCGGTGCGCTCCGGCGCCCGCGCGTCGATGCCGGGGATGATGGACACGGTGCTGAACCTGGGGCTCAACGACAAGACCGTGCTCGGGCTCGCGCGGCAGACCCGGAACGAGCGCTTCGCGTGGGACTGCTATCGGCGCTTCGTCGCCATCTTCGGCGACGTGGTGCTCGGGATCGAGCGCCGTGCCTTCGATGCCCTGCTGGACGCGGCCAAGGCGCGGACCGGAGCGAAGACCGACGCCGACGTGCCGGCCGACGCGCTCAAGAGCCTCGTCACCGAGGGCAAGCGCCTCGTGCAAGAGAAGACGCGCCAGCCCTTCCCCCAGGATCCGACGGAGCAGCTCCGGCTGGCCATCAACGCGGTCTTCGACTCCTGGTGGGCCAAGAAGGCCGTGGACTACCGGCGCATCAACCGTCTGTCGGACGACTGGGGCACGGCCGTGACCGTGATGGCCATGGTGTTCGGCAATCTCGGCGACACGTCGGGCACGGGCGTCTGCTTCTCGCGGAATCCCTCGACGGGAGAGAAACGCTTCTTCGGGGAGTTCCTTATCAATGCCCAGGGTGAAGACGTCGTCGCGGGTATCCGGACGCCCGAGCCGGTCGAGGCGCTGCAGCGCCGCATGCCCAAGGTCTACTCCCAGCTGGTGGCCATTAAGGACCGCCTCGAGCGCCACTATCGCGACATGCAGGATATCGAGTTCACGGTGCAGGAAGGGCGCCTCTATATCTTGCAGACCCGTTCGGGGAAGCGCACGGCTGCCGCAGCGGTGCGCACCGCCGTGGAGATGGTCAAGGAAAAGCTGATCGACCGGCGGACGGCGCTCCTGCGGGTCGAGCCCGCCTCGCTCAACCAGCTGCTGCATCCCATGGTAGATCCTGCGGCCAAGGTGACCGCGATCGCCAAGGGCCTGCCGGCGGCGCCCGGAGCGGCCTCGGGCAAAGCGGTCTTCGATTCCGAGCGCGCGGTGGAATGGGCGCACAAGGGCGAGAAGGTCATCCTGGTGCGCGCCGAGACCTCGCCCGAGGACGTCGCTGGTATGCACGCTTCCCAAGGCATCCTCACGTCTCGGGGCGGGCTGACCTCGCACGCCGCCGTCGTCGCGCGCGGCATGGGCAAGTGCTGCGTGGTGGGCGCGGGGGACGTCATCGTGGACGAGGAGAAGCGGGCCTTCCAGGCCGGGCGCACGCTGATCCGCGAAGGACAGGTGATCACGCTCAACGGCTCGACGGGTGAGGTCATGGTGGGCACGGTGCCGCTGATCGAGCCCAAGCTCTCGGAGGACCTCGAGGAGCTGCTTCGCTGGGCGGACGAGACGCGCGCGATCGGCGTGCGGGCCAATGCCGATACGCCGAAGGACGCCCAGGCGGCGCGTGACAAGGGCGCCGAGGGCATCGGGCTGGTGCGGACCGAGCACATGTTCTTCGGCGAGGAGCGCATTCCCATCGTCCGCGAGATGATCATGGCCAAGGACGAACAGGTGCGGCGCAAGGCCGTGGACCAGCTCCTGCCGTTCCAGCGGGAAGACTTCGTCGGCATCTTCACCGTGATGGACGGCTATGCGGTCACGATCCGACTGCTGGACCCGCCGCTGCACGAGTTCCTGCCGAAATACACGGATCTGCTGTGGGAGCATACCCGTCTGGAAGCGCTGGGCATCAATCCCACCCGCCAGCACCAGCTTGAGGAGCTGATGGCCCGCGTCCAGGCGCTCCAGGAATTCAACCCGATGTTGGGGCACCGCGGCTGCCGCCTGGGCATCACGTTCCCGGAGATCTACGACATGCAGGTGCGGGCCATCATCGAGGCCGCCTGCACCTGCGCCCGGCGGGGGATCAAGGTCCAGCCGGAGATCATGATTCCGCTCACGGGCACCGTCGGTGAGATGAAGCTCACCCGTGACATGGCCGTCGCCGTGGCGGAGCAGGTCGTGGCCGATATGGGGACGAAGGTGCCGTACTCGGTGGGCACCATGATCGAGGTGCCGCGCGCCGCTTTGGTGGCGGGCCGGATCGCCGAGTTCGCTGAGTTCTTCTCCTTCGGGACCAATGACCTGACCCAGATGACGTTTGGCTACAGCCGCGACGACATCGGCAAGTTCCTCCCGTTCTACCTCGACAAGAAGCTGCTGGCGGCCGACCCGTTCGCCGTGCTCGACCAGGAGGGGGTCGGCGAGATGGTGCAGATCGGCATCAAGCGGGGCCGGAAGGTCCGGCCCCATCTCAAGGTCGGCATCTGCGGCGAGCACGGCGGCGAGCCGTCCTCGGTGGAGTTCTGCCACCGGGTCGGCATGACGTATGTCTCCTGCTCCCCGTTCATGGTTCCGATCGCCCGGCTTGCGGCGGCACAGGCCCAGCTCAAGGAGCCCCGGCGCGGCTCCGGAGGAAAGCGACATGGCTGAGTTCACTGGCGTGTACATCCCGGTCCCCACACCGTTCAAGGGCGAGGCGGTCGCGGTGGACCGGCTCAAGTCCAACCTCGACCAGTGGAACCAGACCGGCCTCAACGGGTACGTGATCCTGGGCTCGACGGGCGAGTTTCCCATGCTCTCCGAGGCGGAGCGGGACACGGTGCTCGTGGCCGCCCGCGAGGCGATCCCGCGGGGCAAGGCCTTCATCGCGGGAACGGGGACCAACTCGACGCTGCACACGATCCGGCAGACCAAGCGCGCAGCGGAGATCGGCGCGGACGCGGCCATCATCATCACGCCACACTATTTCACGAAGGGCTTCTCCCAGGCGGCGGCCCAGGTGCGGCACTACGTGGCGGTGGCGGAGGCCTCACCGATCCCGATCATGATCTACAACTTCCCGCTCAACACGGGGATCAACCTGGAGCCGGACACGGTGGCGCGCATCGCTGAGCACCCGAACGTCTGCGGCATCAAGGATTCGTCGGGGAACATCCCACAGGCGGCGCAGATCATCCACTTGACGCCCAAGAGCTTCCACGTCCTGGTCGGCGCCGCGGCCGCCTTGCTGCCATCGCTGGCCATCGGCTCGTCGGGCGGGATCCTCGCCCTGGCGGTGATCGCCGCGCGAGAGTTCGTCGAGGTGTACACGCTCGCCAAGCAGGGGCGGTGGGACGAGGCCAAGGAAATCGCCGCGCGGATGATGCTGGCCGACCGGGGCGTCCCGGGACGCTACGGCATCGGCGGCCTCAAGGCCGCGCTGGATCTGCAGGGCTTGTACGGCGGCCCCTGCCGCGCGCCGCTCGGCACGCCGGACGGCGATGCCATCGAGGACATCAAGGAGAGTCTCGCGTCGGCGGGGCTCCTCTAACCGGGGGAGGTGGAGGCGGGTATGGCGGTGAAGCTTTCAGGCGCGCGCATCCTACTTGAGTCGCTGAAGCGCCAAGGGGTCGATGTCATCTTTGGTCTGCCGGGCGGCGCCGTGCTGCCCATTTACGACGTGCTATACGACTTCGAGGGGCTGCGCCATATCCTGGTTCGGCAGGAAGCGGCGGCCGGCCATGCGGCCGAAGGCTATGCGCGCACGACGGGCCGGGTCGGCGTCTGCCTGGTGACCTCGGGACCCGCTGCCACGAACCTGGTCACGGCGCTGCAGGACGCGCTGATGGACTCGATCCCGATCGTTGCCTTCACGGGGCAGGTGCCGACCCATTTGATCGGCAACGACGCCTTCCAGGAAGCGGACAACGTCGGCATCACCCGGTCGGCCACCAAGCACAACTTCCTGGTGAAGGACGGCAAGGATCTCGCGCCCATTATCAGAGAGGCCTTCTACCTCGCGGCCTCCGGACGGCCCGGTCCCGTGCACGTGGACCTGCCCAAGGACGTCCTCGTGAAGGAGTGGCCATACGAGTATCCGCAAACCGTCCACCTGCGCTCGTACAACCCGACGTACGAGGGGCATCCGGGGCAGATCAAGAAGGCGGCGCGGGCGCTGGTGCGCGCCAAGCGGCCCGTGCTCTACGTGGGCGGCGGTGTGATCTCGTCCGACGCCTCCGCCGAGCTGCGCGAGCTGGCCGAGCTCACGCAGGTGCCGGTGACCCAAACCCTGATGGGCCTCGGCGCGTTCCCCATGGCGCACCAGCTCTCGCTCGACATGCTGGGCATGCACGGCTCGTACTACGCCAACATGGCGGTGCATCACTCGGACTGCCTCGTGGCGATCGGTGCCCGCTTCGACGACCGCGTCACTGGGCGGGTGGACGCCTTCTCTCCGAATGCCGAGATCATCCACATCGACATTGATCCGTCGTCGATCTCGAAGAACATCAAGGTGGACATCCCGATCGTGGGCGACTGCAAGCGGGTGCTGACCCGGCTGCTCGAAGCCGTGCGGCAGGAGCTGAAGGAAGACATCCCGCCGGCGGTGGCCGAGGGCCGCAGGCAGTGGGCCCAGCAGATCGCGGACTGGAAGCGGGATTTCCCGCTTCGCTACGACTGGGACGATGAGGTGATCAAGCCGCAGTACGTGATGCAGGAGATCTCCAACCTGACCCAGGGCGAAGCCTTCGTCGTCACCGGTGTGGGCCAGCACCAGATGTGGGCGGCCCAGTACTATCGTTTCAAGCACCCGCGGCGCTGGTGCACCTCGGGGGGCCTGGGGACGATGGGGTATGGCCTGCCCACCGCCATGGGCGTTCAAGCGGCGCATCCGGGCAAGCTCGTCGTCAACATCGACGGCGACGGCTCCTTCGCGATGAACAGCCAGGAGCTGGCCACGTGCTTCACCGAGGGGCTGCCAGTCAAGACCGTGATCATCAACAACAGCGGGCACGGGATGGTCCGCCAGTGGCAGCGTATCATCTACAAGGAGCGCTACTTCGCCATCGACCTGCCCGGCGTCCCCGACTGGGTCAAGCTCGCGGAGGCGTACGGCTGCGTCGGGCTCCGGGTCACCAAGCCGAGCGAGGTGGTGCCGGCCATCGAAAAGATGCTCAGCACGCCCGCGCCGGTGGTCCTCGACGTGTGCGTTGACAAGGACGAGTGCGTGTTTCCCATGGTGCCGGCCGGCGGCGCCAACAAGGACATGATCCTGGCCCCCCCGAGCCGCGAGGTGAAGGAGCGGGCCGCGAAGTCGCAGACGGGGTTCTAATCCGTCATGGGGCCGGGGCGTGGCTGAGCCGGGCGAGACGCAAAAACACACGATCGCGGTGCTCGTCGAGAACAAGTTCGGCGTGCTCTCGCGCGTGGCCGGGCTCTTCTCGGCGCGTGGCTACAATATCGAGAGCCTGTCGGTCGGGGAGACGATCGATCCGACCGTCTCGCGGATGACGCTGGTCGTGACGGGTGACGCGTTCGTGATCGAGCAGGTGATCAAGCAGCTCCACAAGCTGATCGACGTCATCAAGGTGACGAACCTCAGCGAGGAGAACCATGTCGAGCGCGAAATGCTGCTCATCAAGGTGAACGCCGAGCCGGCGGCGCGCGCCGAGATCCTCCGCGTCGGCGACATCTTCCGCGCCAAGGTGGTGGACGTGACGCCCAACACCTACACGCTGGAGGTGACCGGCGAGGAGTCGAAGATCGAGGCGATCATCGAGCTGCTGCGGCCGTTCGGGATCCACGAGGTGGTGCGCACGGGGAAAGTGGCGATCGCGCGCGGGCCGAAGACGCGCCTCCGCAAAGTCGAAGAGAAGCTGGGCAAACCGCGCCCGAGCGCGGGCCCGCAGAGCGACGACCCGAAAGTCGTCGGCTTCGCGGATTAATCGAGACACAGGGAGAGAGACGATGCCAGCCAGGATCTACTACGACCAGGACGCCGACCTCGGCCTGCTGCGGGGCAAGACCATCGCCATCATCGGCTACGGCAGCCAGGGCCATGCCCACGCGCTGAACCTCAAGGACTCGGGGCAGGAGGTCGTGGTCGGCCTCTACAAGGGCTCCAAGAGCTGGTCCAAGGCTGAGAAGGACGGACTCAGGGTGATGACGGTCAACGAAGCCGCGGCGGCGGCCGACATCATCATGATCCTGCTGCCCGACCAGAGCCAGCGTCACGTCTACGAGGAGTCGATCAAGGGCACGCTCGGCAAGGGCAAGACGCTGATGTTTGCCCACGGCTTCAACATCCACTTCAACCAGGTGGTGCCGCCGCCGGACGTGGACGTGTCCATGATCGCGCCGAAGGCTCCTGGCCACGTGATGCGGGACCTCTTCACCCAGGGGCCCGGCGTGCCGGCCCTCGTCGCGGTGCACCAGGACGTGTCGGGCAAGGCGCGGGACACGGCGCTGGCCTACGGCCGGGGCGTTGGCTGCACGCGGGCGGGCGTCATCGAAACCACGTTCAAGGAGGAGACCGAGACGGATCTCTTCGGCGAGCAGACGACGCTCTGTGGCGGCGTGTCGCAACTGATCAAGGCCGCCTTCGAGACGCTCGTGGCGGCTGGCTACCAGCCCGAGATCGCCTACTTCGAGTGCATGCACGAGATGAAGCTGATCGTGGATCTCTTCTATCAGGGCGGGCTGGCCTATATGCGCTACTCGGTTTCCGACACCGCGGAGTATGGCGACTATACCCGCGGGCCTCGGATCATCAACGAGCAGACGCGGGCCGAAATGAGGAAGATCCTGGAGGAGATCCAGTCCGGCCAGTTCGCGCGCGAATGGGTGCTCGAGAACCAGGCCCATCGCGCCGGCTTCCTGGCGATGCGCAAGCGGGATGCGGAGCACCCCATCGAGGAGGTCGGCGGGCGGCTCCGGAAGATGATGTCATGGATCAAGCCGCCGCGGATGTGATGGCGCCGGCGCGGCGCCTTCGCGCGTGAGACTCCCCGTCGCGGCCGAGGGCTGGCCCTTTGTCCTGGTGCCCGCGGCGGCTGCGTGTATTCTGGCCTGGATGGGATGGTGGCCGGTCGCCGCGCTCTGCGCGGTGGCGGCGCTGGCCTGCCTCGGCTTCTTTCGCGATCCGGAGCGCCGGCCGCCCGATGTACCGGGCGCGCTGGTGGCGCCGGCTGACGGACGGGTGATGGACGTCGTCGAGGTGGACGATGCCTGGGTCGGGGCGGCGGTGAGGATTTCGATCTTCCTCTCGCCGCTGGACGTTCACGTCAACCGGGCGCCCGTGGCCGGGCTCGTTCGCGCGGTCGACTACGTGCCCGGCCGCTTCCTGGCCGCCTACCGCGCCGAGGCGTCGGAGCAGAACGAGCGCTGCACGGTCGCGCTGGAAGGCGACAGCGCGCGGGTGGCGGTGAGACAAATCTCGGGGGTGCTGGCCCGGCGGATCGTCTGCCGGGTGCGGCCGGGCGACAAGCTCGAGCTGGGAGAGCGGTACGGGTTGATCCGGTTCGGATCTCGGACGGACCTGATCGCGCCGCGGGGCATCGAGCTGCGAGTGCGGGTGGGCGAGCGGGTGCGTGGGGGAGAATCAGTCATGGGAGTGTTGCGATGAGACGGAGACACGTGGGCGGAGAGAGCGCCCGCAGCGCGCGCCGGCGCAAGTGGCAGGAGCTGCGCGCGAACCCGCGGCGCGGCATTTTCCTGCTGCCGAGCCTGCTCACCAGCGGCAATCTGTTCTGTGGCGTCCTCGCCATGATCCTGACGGCCCAGGCGCGCTTCGTGGAGGCGGCCGTGGCCGTGTTCGTGGCCATGGTCTTGGACATCCTCGACGGCAAAGTGGCGCGCCTCACCAAGACCACCACCCAGTTCGGCGTCGAGTACGACTCGCTGGCCGATGTGGTGTCCTTCTGCGTGGCGCCGGCTTTCCTGCTCTACACCATCGCGCTGTCCAAGCTGGGGCGGGCCGCCTGGGTCGGCGTCTTTCTCTTCGTGATCTGTGGCGCGCTCAGGCTGGCGCGCTTCAATGTCTACTCCGGCGTGACGGACCGCCGCTACTTCGTGGGCCTGCCCACTCCCGCGGCGGCCGGGATCGCCTGCTCCACCGTCCTGGTGCTGGAAGGGCGGGAGGTCACACGCTGGGAGTCCATCGTCATCGCGGTGGGTACCGTGGCCGTGGCCCTGCTGATGGTCTCGACGTTCCGCTACTATAGCTTCAAAGAGATCGATTTCGCCCGGCGCCGCCCCGCCGGGGTGCTGGTCTCCCTCGTGGTCGCGGCGCTCATCGTCTACATGGACTGGCAGTGGTTCCCATTCCTGCTCTTCGCGGTCTACGTCCTGAGCGGCCCTTCGCGCCCCGTGTGGGCGCGCCGGGGGGACGCGGCGGCGGCGATCGAGCAGGGAACCAGGGACACCCAATCAGGGTAGCGGAGGACAGGCAATGGATCACGTGATCATTTTCGACACGACGCTTCGGGACGGTGAGCAGGCGCCGGGATTTTCGATGAACGCCCTGGAGAAGCTGGAGATGGCGCGCCAGCTCGCCCGGATGAACGTCGATGTCATCGAGGCGGGCTTCCCGATCTCGTCAGACGAGGATTTCCAGGCCACGCGCGAGGTGGCGAAGCAGGTGGGCTCCGCGGACGGCTCGCCCATCATCTGCGGCCTCTCCCGCGTGGCACTCATGGACATCGACCGCTGCTGGGAAGCGGTGAAGTACGCGAAGCGCCCGCGGATCCACACCTTCGTCGCGACCTCGGACATCCACCTCAAGTACAAGCTGCGTAAGAGCCGCGCCGAGGTTCTGACGGCGGCCGTCGAGGCGGTGAAGCACGCCCGCGCCTACTGCGGGGACGTGGAGTTCTCGCCCGAGGACGCCTCGCGATCGGATTTCGATTACATGTGCGACGTGCTCGAGGCCGTCATCGAGGCGGGGGCCGGCACGATCAATATCCCGGACACCGTCGGGTATGCGATGCCGCGGGAGTGGGGCGAGCGGATCGCCCGGATCCGGGAGCGCGTGAAGAACAGCGCCAGGGCCGTGCTCTCGGTCCACTGCCACAACGACCTGGGGCAGGCTGTGGCCAATTCGCTGGTCGCCATCCAGAACGGGGCGGGGCAGGTCGAATGTACCGTCAACGGCATCGGCGAGCGCGCCGGCAATGCCTCGCTGGAAGAGATCGTGATGGCGCTGAGGACGCGCAGGGACTTTTTCGGCGTCGACACGCGGGTCAACACCCAGGAGATCTTCCGCAGCAGCCGGCTGCTGTCGCACATCACCGGCGTCCACGTCCAGCCGAACAAGGCCGTGGTGGGGGAGAACGCCTTCGCCCACGAGGCCGGCATCCATCAGGACGGCGTGCTGAAGGAAAAGCTCACCTACGAGATCATGCGGCCCGAGGACGTCGGGCGCGCGGCCAACAAGCTGGTCATGGGCAAGCACTCGGGCCGGGCCGCCCTGGCCTCGCGGCTCAAGGATCTGGGCTTCGAGGTGGTCGACGCGGAGCTGGGGAAGGCCTTCAAACGGTTCAAGGATCTGGCCGACAAGAAGAAGGAGATCTTCGACGAGGACTTGATCTCGATCATGAAGGACGAGATCGCCCAGGTGCCGGAGACCTATGTGCTGGACTACCTGCACATCATCAGCGGCACCGGCGTCATCCCATCGGCGACCGTGCGGCTAAAGAAAGAAGAGCAGGTCTTTCAGGACTCGGGAGTCGGCGACGGGCCGGTGGACGCCGTGCTCAATGCCATCGACGCCATCACCGGACTCAAGGGCCGGCTTCAAGACTACCAGCTGCGCGCGGTGACGTCAGGCAAGGACGCCCTCGGCGAGGTGTCGGTCAAGGTGGACTTCGACGGCACCGTGGTGCCCGGCAAGGGCAGCTCGACCGACGTGATTGAGGCCAGCGCGCGGGCATATCTGAACGCGCTCAACCGGCTCGTGCGTCCCGCGGCGGGCCGGAAGGTTCAGGAGATCGGCCCCTAGGGTCGGCGGAAAGGCACCGCAGTCATGGCGATGACGATCACAGAGAAAATCCTGGCGGCCCACGCCGGGAAGAAGGAAGTCCGGCCAGGCGAGCTGGTGGATTGCTCGCTGGACATGGTGATGGCCAATGACATCACCGCGCCCATCTCGATCAAGGAGTTCGAGAAAGTGGGCGCGACGGAGCTTTTCGACGGGGAGCGGGTGACCTTCGTGCTGTCGCACTTCGTGCCGACGAAGGACATCCGCTCCGCCGAACAGTGCAGCATCGTGCGCCAGTTCGCGCGCAAGCACCGCATGAAGTACTTCTTCGACGAGGGGCGGGGCGGCATCGAGCACATCCTGCTGCCCCAGGAGGGCCTCGCGCTGCCCGGTGACATCGTGCTCGGGGCGGACTCCCACTCCTGCACCTACGGCGGCCTCGGGTGCTTCTCGACGGGCGTCGGCTCAACCGACCTTGCGGCGGCGCTCATCACGGGCCGCACGTGGTTCAAGGTGCCCGAGAGCATGAAGTTCAACTTTCACGGCCAGGCGCGCCCCTGGGTCACCGCCAAGGACATGATCCTCCACGTCATCGGCCGCATCGGCGTGGACGGCGCGACCTACCGCGCCATGGAATTCACGGGCGAGGCCGTCCGGGCGCTGTCGGTGGATGCCCGGCTCACGCTCTGCAACATGGCCATCGAGGCGGGCGGCAAGAACGGGATTGTCGCGCCCGACGAGATCACGCTGGAGTATGTCAAGCCGCGGGCCAAGCGGCCGTGGAAGGTCTACGAATCCGACCCGGACGCGACGTATCACTCGGTTCACGACATCGACATGGCGAAGCTCGATTTGCAGGTGGCCTGCCCCTACTCGCCGGATAACGTCAAGCCGCTGGATGACGTGGCGGGCGTGGACGTGGACCAGGTCTTCATCGGTTCCTGCACCAACGCGCGCCTCGAAGATCTGCGGATCGCGGCGAGCATCATGCGCGGCAGGAAGGTGGCGCCCTATATCCGGTGCATCGTCATTCCCGCGACGCATGAGGTGTTCAGCCTGGCGATGAAGGAAGGCCTGATGCAGGTCTTCTCCGATGCCGGCTGCGCGATCTCGGAGGCCACCTGCGGCCCGTGCCTCGGCGGCCATAACGGCGTGCTGGGCCCGGAGGAGGTCTGTGTCTCCACGTCCAACCGCAATTTTCCGGGCCGCATGGGGCATCCCAAGGCCAGGGTCTATCTGGCGAGCCCCGCGGTGGCGGCGGCGACGGCGGTCGTGGGCCGGCTGGCCCGTCCCGAAGAGGTCGTGGGGGCCTGAGGATGAACCTGCACGGCAAGGCCTGGAAGTTCGGCGACAATGTCGACACGGACCAGATCATTCCGGCGCGCTACCTCGTCACCTCGGACGCCGGAGAGTTGGCCGAGCACTGTCTTGAGGACACGGCCCCCGAATTTCACAAGAAGGTCTCGGTGGGCGATGTCATGGTCGGGCTCAAGAACTTCGGCTGCGGCTCATCCAGGGAGCACGCGCCCATCGCGATCAAGGGCGCCGGGGTGTCGGCGGTGATCGCCAAGTCCTTCGCCCGCATCTTCTACCGCAACTCGATCAACCTCGGGCTGCCGCTGTTCGAGACCGACGCCGCCGAGCGGATCTCGCAAAATGACATCCTGGAGATCAATCCGGTCACCGGCGAGATCAAGAACCTGACCAAGGAAGAGACCTATCAGGCCCAGCCGCTGCCACCCTTCGCCCAGGAAATCATGGCCGCCGGCGGCCTGATGAATTACGTCGCGAAAAAGAAGGGCCTCCCAGGCCGCCGATGACGGCCCATCCCCGCTGATGGCGACGCATAAGATCGCGGTCCTGGCCGGAGACGGCATCGGCCGGGAGGTCGTCCCGGAGGCCCAGAAGATCCTCGAGATCGTCGGCAAAGCCACCGGGGAGTCCTTCGAGTTCGAGACCGGGCTCTGCGGCGGTGCGGCCATCGATGCCAGCGGCGATCCACTGCCGGACTCGTCGCTCCGGTTGTGCGAAGAGAGCGACGCCATCCTCTTCGGCTCAGTGGGCGGGCCCAAGTGGGACAGCTTGCCGCAGGAGCAGCGTCCCGAGCGCGGGCTCCTGAGGATCCGTAAGGAGCTCGATCTCTTCGCCAACCTGAGACCCGCGAAGTGCTTCCCGATGCTGGTGGACGCCTCGCCGCTCAAGCGCTCCGTGGTGGAGGGCACGGACCTCATGGTCGTGCGCGAGCTCACGGGCGGGCTCTACTTCGGCGAGCCGCGGGGGCGGGAAGGATTCGCCGACGGCGGCGAGCGGGCGGTGAACACGATGAGCTATACGACCCGCGAGATCGAGCGGGTGGCGCGCGCCGCCTTCGACGTAGCCACGAAGCGCCGCAAGCGCCTGGCCTCGGTGGACAAGGCCAACGTGCTGGTCGTCTCCCAGCTCTGGCGCGAGGTGGTCACTCGCGTGGCGAAGGAGTACCCGCAGGTGACGCTCGAGCACGTGCTGGTGGACAATTGCGCCATGGCGCTGGTCAATCAGCCCACCCACTTCGACACGATCGTGACTGAGAACACTTTCGGCGATATCCTCTCGGACGAGGCGGCCATCCTGGCGGGCTCGATGGGCATGCTGCCGTCGGCCAGCCTCGGCGGCCGCGTCGGGCTCTTCGAGCCGGTGCACGGGACGGCGCCCGACATCGCGGGCCAGGGCATCGCGAATCCCATCGCGGCAATCCTATCCGCCGCCATGCTGCTCCGATACGCGTTCGGCCTGGGCGCCGACGCCGACCGGATCGAGGCCGCCGTGCTGCGGGTGCTGGAGCAGGGGCACCGGACCAAGGATATCCACGCGCCCGGCAATATCCTGACGGGCACGGTGGAGATGGGCGATCTGATCGGCCGGGAAGTCCAAAAGTCATATTAAGGCCGCTGGATGAATCGGAGACATTGAGAGATGGCATCAGGGCTCGTGGTGGCGGTGGTGGGGGCGACGGGAGCTGTGGGTCAGACGACCCTCAAGATTCTCGAGGAGCGTAAGTTCCCCGTCCGCGAGCTGCGGGCCTTCGCCTCGGAGCGCTCGGTGGGCAAGTCCGTCACGTTCAGGGGCGAGAAGCTTCGCCTGGAAAAAGTCGGGCCCGAGGCCTTCAAGGGGGTGCAGGTGGCCTTCTTCTCAGCCGGCTCCGCCCAGTCCAAGGAGTATGCCCCGCTCGCCGTCAAGGCTGGAGCCGTGGTAGTGGACAAATCGAATGCCTTCAGGATGGATCCGACGGTGCCGCTGGTGGTGCCGGAGATCAATGCGCACGCGGCCGCGGGGCACCGCGGGATCGTGGCCTGTCCGAACTGCACCACGATCGTCACGGTGATGCCGCTCAAGCCGCTTCACGAGGTGGGGCGACTGCGCCGGGTCATCGCCACGAGCTATCAGGCCGTGTCGGGCGCCGGCGTCAATGGCGTGGAAGAGCTCCGCAGCCAGACCCTGGCCTGGGCGCGGGGCGAGGCCATCACGCCGAAGTTCTTCCCCCATCCCATCGCCTTCAACGTCATTCCGCATATCGACAAGTTCATGGATGGCGGCTACACAGGGGAAGAGCTCAAGCTCGTCAACGAAGTGCGGAAGATCCTCGAGCTGCCCGACCTGCCGGTCTCGCCCACCACGGTCAGGGTGCCCGTGTTCACGGCGCATTCGGTGGCCGTCAATGCCGAGACCGAGATCAAGGTGAGCCGCGAGCGCGCCCGCGAAGCGTTCGCCGCGTTTCCCGGGCTCACGCTCTGGGACGAGCCGGCGGAGAACCGCTATCCCATGCCGGTGTCCGCGGAGGGCCAGGACGACTGCTTCGTCGGGCGGGTCCGGGAGGATCTGTCGATGCCCAATGCGCTCAACTTCTGGGTGGTGGGCGACCAGCTGCGCAAGGGCGCCGCGCTCAACGGGATCCAGATCGCCGAGCTGTTGATCCGGTAATCCCACGCGTACTCTCCGGCTGACCCTCGCGTACGACGGCACCAATCTTCACGGCTGGCAGGTCCAGCCGGACCGCCCCACCGTGCAGGGTCTGCTCGCCGCGGCCTGCTCACGGATCCTGGGCGCGCCGCACAAGATCGTCGGCGCCAGCCGCACGGACGCCGGTGTCCACGCGCTCCGCCAAGTCGCCAGCCTCGATACCGAATCGCCGATCGCTCCCGCCGTGCTGGCACGGGCGCTGAACGCGCTGCTGCCCGATGCCGTGCGCGTGATGGCGGCCGTCGAGGCCCGAGCCGGATTCAACGCGCGGCGCGCGGCCCGGGGCAAGCGCTACGCCTACCTGATCGACCGCGCTCCCGTTGCCGATCCCTTTCTTCGCCGCTACGCCTGGCACGTGCCCTACTCGGTGGATGCTGCCGCGATGGCCAAAGGATTGGCGACCCTGCGGGGCGCGCACGACTTCTCCGCCTTTTGCGCAGCGCCCGGCCGAGGGCGCACGCCTCGATGCACGGTCCGCTCCGCGCGCCTGGTGAGACGCGGGACGCAGCTCGCGATCTTCCTGTCGGCCGACAGTTTTCTCCACCACATGGTGCGCAACGTGGTGGGCAGCCTTGTCGAGGTTGGACGGGGAGCCCGGCCCCCCGAGTGGATGGCGGAGGTCCTGGCCGGCCGCGACCGCACCCTTGCCGGTCCCACCGCGCCAGCCCATGGCCTCGTGCTCGTTCGCGTGCTGTATGGCGGTGGCCGGTGAATCCAGGTTCAGCCCCTGAGGGAGACTTGGGCGGCCCTGTCGAGCCGCGCCAGGACAAGGGCTTCCGGTCTCGGAAGCGCGAAGACCACGCCCGGTTGCTGATCGAGGAGCTCTGCTCGAGCCTCGAGGACCTCGCAAAGGTCAAGCGCATCCTATTGGAGTTAGGACGGTTTTACGACCCCGTCATGGGCGGCGCCATCGTCGAGATCGAGCACGGCAAACGGATCGTGGCCTCTCTCGAGGCAGGGCGCCGGGCCGAAGCCGAGGCTTTGATCCAGGAGCGCTACGAGCTCTATATAAAGGATCGGGCTCATCTGGGCCGCTCGGAGGAAGGCTGAGCGCTTCAATTGCAGCCGCGGCGCCTAGCGCAATGCGCCGTAGAGTGTGAAGAGATTTGCTTGACAGCGGAAGTCACCCCTCCTAGAATCCCGGGTAACTATCGAGCAATGAAAGCAAAAGCCGTCAGCGGCTCGCTCGTGTCACGCAGATCGAGTTGGCGAAAGCTCGTGCCAAACACATCACACAACGAGGTGTCGCTATGAGTTTGTCTCGGCGCGATTTCCTCAAGTACGCGGGATCGACTGGTGCCGGCGTCGCGGTTGGCGCAGGCGCGCTTGATCTCAAGCCAGTGGCGGCCGCCGCCACGACGCTGAAGATCAAGGAAGCGAAGGTGCATGCCGGCGTGTGTCCCTACTGCGCTGTCGGGTGCATCCAGCTCGTCTACTCCAAGGGCGACAAGATCATCGACATCGAGGGGCATCCGGACACGCCTCACACGCTGGGCCGCCTTTGCCCCAAAGGGGCCGCCACCATCCAGCTTTCCAATAACCCGCTGAGACCGACCAAGGCGTTGTATCGCGCCCCGGGGTCGGAGAAGTGGGAGGAGAAGCCGCTGGAGTGGATGTATGAGCAGATCGCCAAGCGCTACTACGACACGCGAGAGAAATACTTCATCGAGAAGGAGAAGGACAAGGACGGCCACGAGGTCACGGTCAACCGCCTCGAGGCCATCGCCTCACTGGGCTCGGCGTGCATCGACAACGAGGAGTGCTATCTCCTCAGCAAGCTGAACCGCACGCTGGGCATCGTCTACCACGAGCACCAGGCCCGAGTCTGACACTCCGCCACGGTCCCAGCTTTGGGGACCACGTTCGGGCGGGGGGCGATGACGACCAACCTGATCGACATCCAGAACTCGGATGTCATCATGGCGACCAACAACATGGCCGAGAACCACCCGGTGGGCTTCCAGTGGGTGATGAAGGCCAAGGAGCGGGGCGCCAAGTTCATCCACGTCGATCCGCGCTTCACTCGCACCAGCGCCGTCGCCGACATCCATGTCCCGCTGCGATCGGGCACCAATATCGCCTTCTTCGGCGGCCTGATGAATTACGCGATGCAGAACAACCTCTTCTTCAGAGACTACGTCGTCCACTTCACCAACGCCTCGTTCCTGATCGATCCCGGCTTCAAGACCGCCACCGACGGCGGTGGCCTGTTCACCGGGCTGGAGGCGACCGGGAAGGGCGGCAGTGATCCGCACATCGCCCAGACCTATAACAAGTCGTCCTGGAAGTATCAGGTGGACGGCGAAGGCAATCCCAAGCGAGACAATTCGCTCAAGGATCCCAACACGGTCTTTCAGCTCCTGAAGCGGCATTACAGCCGCTACACGCCGGAGATGGTCGAGCGCGTCTGCGGCATCCCCAAGGCCAAGTTCATCGAGGTCGCCAAGCTGTACTGCGGCAACAGCGGTCCCGACAAGACGGGCACGATCACCTATGCGCTGAACCTCACCCAGCACACCAATGGCGTGCAGAACATCCGCGCGCTCTGCATGCTGCAGCTGCTCCTGGGCAATATCGGCCGTCCGGGCGGCGGCGTCACCGCCCTCCGCGGCCATGCCAATGTCCAGGGGGCCACGGATCTGGAGCTGCTCTATCACGAGCTGCCGGGCTATATGGCCATGCCGCTCAGGGACGCTCATCCGGACCTCAAGACCTACCTCGAGAAGGAGACGCCGAAAGGCGGCTTCTGGATCAATAAGCCCAAGTTCTTCGTGAGCCTGCTCAAGGCCTTTTATGGCGACGCGGCCACCAAGGACAACGAGTTCGGGTACCAGTGGCTGCCCAAACGGGCGTCGGCCGATGCCTACAGCCACCAGCACATGTTCGTGGACATGTACAAGGGCAAGATCAAGGGCTTCCTCGCCGACGGGCAGAACCCGGCGGTGGGCGGGCCCAATGCCAAGCTGGCGCGCTCGGCCATGCAGCGCCTCGATTGGCTGGTGGTGAAGGACATCTTCATCACCGAGACGGCCGAGGTCTGGAAGACGCCCGGCACCGATCCCAAGGACGTCAAGACCGAGGTCTTCTTCCTTCCGGCGGCGCCGGCGGCGGAGAAGGACGGCTCGCTGACGAACACCATGAGGCTGATCCAGTGGCACGAGAAGGCGGTTAACCCGCCTGGCGACGCCACGTCGGACGCCGAGTTCTTCGTGTCTCTCGCCAAGCGCCTCCAGAAGATGTACGCCAGCTCCAAGAAGGAGCGTGACCGGGGATTCCTGGCGACCAGCTGGACCTACGGACAGAATCCGAAGGAGCCGGAGATGGCGCTGGTCCTCAAGGAGGTTAACGGCTTCGCCACCGAGGAGATCACGGACAAGGATGGCAAGGTCGTGTACAAGAAGGGCCAGGCGCTGAACACCTTCGCCCACATGACCGACGACGGCAAGACCGCCGGCGGATGCTGGATCTACACCGGAGTCACCGTGGAGGGACCGGACGGCAAGCTGATCAACAAAGCCAATGCGCGCAAGCCGGCCGATGAGAAGGACTACCTGGGCCACGGATGGGGGTTCGCGTGGCCGGCCAACCGGCGCATCATCTATAACCGCGCCTCGGCCGACCTCAGCGGCAAGCCGTGGAGCGAGAAGAAAAAGCTCATCTGGTGGGATCCGAACGCCGAGGGCCAGACCCCGGACAAGAAGGGCAAGTGGGTAGGGCTCGACGTGCCGGATTTCAACGCCTTCCTGGCGCCGGACGCCAAGAACGGGGAAAAGCCGTTCATCATGCGCGCCGATCTGGTTGGCGCCTTCTTTGGACCGCTCAACGACGGGCCGTTCCCCGAGCATTACGAGCCCGTCGAGTCACCGACACGGAATCTTCTGTCCAAGCAGCAGAACAATCCGGTGGTGAAGATCTGGAGTGTGCCCGACAAGAAGAATGAGCTCGCGCCGCTCGGCTCCAAGGACTACCCGTACGTGATCACCACGTACCGGCTCACCGAGCATCACCTCTCGGGTGTCATGTCGCGGTACCTGCCGATGCTGGCGGAGCTTCACTACTCCCACTTCGCGGAAATCAGCCAGGAGCTGGCCAAGGAGCTGGGCCTCGCCAACGGCGACCGCATCACGGTGATGACCCCGCGCGGGAAGATCCATACCAAGGCCATGGTGACGAACCGCCTGAAGCCCTTCATGATCGACGGGCGGACGGTGCACGAGATCGGGGTGCCGTGGCACTGGGGTTGGAAGGGCATCGACGCGCTGCCGGGGAGCATGGGCGACATCACCAATGACCTCTCGGCGACGGTGGCCGACCCCACCGTGTACATCCAGGAGACCAAAGCCTTCCTGTGCAACGTGAAGAAGGGGGAGGTGTAGCCATGGCCCGCACGCTGGCGATGTTCACGGACACGTCACTCTGCATCGGGTGTCGGGCGTGCCAGGTGGCGTGCAAGCAGTGGAACGAGCTGCCGGTGGAGCAGCCCGAGTGGACCGGGTCCTATCAGAACCACGCCCATTTCACGGACAAGACCTATCGCCTCGTGCGCTTCGTCGAGAAGCCCAAGGCGAACGGGGAGCTGCAGTGGCTGCTGATGTCCGACGTCTGCAAGCACTGCGCCCAGGCCGGCTGCCTCGACGCCTGCCCAACCGGCGCCATTCACCGCACGGAGTACGGCACCGTCAATATCAATCAGGACGTGTGCAATGGCTGCCGGTACTGTGTCAGCTCGTGTCCCTTCGGGGTGGTGTCCTTCAACCGCGACACGGGGCGCGCCAACAAGTGCACGTTCTGCAATGATCGCATCCACAATGGGCTCGGGCCGGCTTGCGCCAAGACCTGCCCAACCGATTCGATCCAGTTCGGTTTCCGCGACGAGCTCGTCCCGAAGGCCGAGAAGCGGGTTGCCAAGCTCAAGGAGCAGGGCTTCGCCGGGGCCCAGCTCTACGGCGCCGACACCAAGGGCCCCCTGGGCGGGCTCAACGCCTTCTTCCTGCTGCTCGACAAGCCCTCCACCTACAACCTGCCGGACAAGCCAGAGCTACCCCAGCGCAATGTGCTGGCCGACTCGCTGCTCTCCGTCGGCTCGGCGCTGCTGGTTGGCGTCGGGGCGATCGTGGCCTTCCGCGAGCGGGGCGGAAAGGGGGACGACCATGCTTAAGCCCCCCGAGTGGCACATGCTGATCGTCTGGTACTTCTTCCTGGGCGGTATCGCGGGCGGGGCCTACTTCACCGCCGCCATCGCCGACAACTTCGGCGGCAAGCGGGACCGCGAGGTCATCCGCATCGGCTATATCCTCTCGACGCTGCTGGTCGCCCTCTGCGGCATTCTCCTCATCCTCGATCTGGGCGTCCCGACCCGGTTCCTCAGGATGCTCGGCATGTTCAAGTTCTGGGACCCCATGTCCATCGGCGCCTGGATGCTCGGCGTCTTCGGGCTGTTCGCATTCGTGTCCTCGGTGCTGTCCCTGTCCGGCAGCGAGTCGATGGTCGGCTTCCGCCGCATCTGGAGTCTGGTCGGGACCATCACCGGCTTCTTCCTCGCCAGCTATACCGGTGTCCTGCTGAGCAATAGCGCCCAGCCGTTCTGGAGCGACAGCCGGCTCATGGGCGCCCTTTTCCTCGCCTCGGGCGCCTCCACGGGCATGGCGGCGATCTCGCTGCTGCTGTACCTGTCAGGCGAATCGGCCGGCGAGGGATTCAAGAAGGTCAAGCGCGCCGACCGCTTCGCGATGATCTTCGAGCTCGCGGTGCTGGCGCTATTCCTCGCCTTCCTCGGCTCGGCGGCGGCGCCAATCACCACCGGCCACATGGCGCCGCTCTTCTGGGTGGGCCTCGTGATCGCCGGGCTGGTCGTGCCGCTCGTTCTGGACCTGACCGCCGCGGCGATAGTGCCTGCCGTGATCCCGGCGCTCCTGGTCCTGGTCGGTGGATTCATCATGCGGTACGTGATTGTCATGGCCAACGCCTGAAGACCGGCGCGCCAATTCCGAGAAGTGCCAGGGGGTCCCGCCGCGGGGCCCCTTGTGTTTTGCTCGGCGGGTCGGCACGATAGAGCGGATGAGAACGTACTTCCAGATCAAAGGGGGCCGCCTCGAAGAAGTCAAGGCGGAGGTGGTCCGGGAGCAGCCGCTCACGGTCTATGTCAACGGCGATCGCTTCCTGACTCTCCTCTGCTCGCCCTTCCAGCTCGACGCGCTGGTCATCGGCTATCTCTGGATGGAGAAGGTCATCGGCGGGCTGGACGAGATCGCCGCGCTGGGAATCTCCGAGGTGGACGGCCGAGCGGACGTGACGCTCACTCATCCGGTGACGCTGCCCACCGAGCGTATCCTGACTTCTGGCTGCGGCGGCGGAATCACCTTCCGCATCGATCCCCGGCTGTTCAGCCGGCTGGACTCGAGCCTGCGTGTCAAGCCGGCCCGGCTCGCGGCGCGCCTCAAGGACCTCTTCGCCGAGGCCGCGCACTACCGTTCCTCGCGCGGCATCCACGGCGCGGCGCTCACCGACGGTGAGACGCTCTTGGTCGTGGCCGAGGACGTCGGCCGTCACAATGCCGTGGACAAGGTCAAAGGAGAGGCGCTGATCAAGGGGATCCCCACGGTGGATCGCATTCTCTTGTCCACGGGGCGGATCTCGTCGGAGATGCTCCTCAAAGCCGCGCGGATGGGCGTTCCCGTAGTGGCCTCGCGGACCTCGCCCACGGAGATGGCGGTGGGACTGGCCGAGCAGCTGGGCATCACCGTGGTGGGCTACCTGCGCCAGGACGGCCTGAATCTCTATGCGGGCGACGGACTCGATCTCGAGCCGGCCGGCTGACCATGCCTGACTACGCGAAGCTCTTGGGCGAGTGGGACGAAGTCCTGGCGCGGCGCGGGACCCTCAGAGAGCCGCTCGGCTTCTGGACGGATATTCTCCAGCGGTGGGCGGGGTGGAAGCCCCCGGTGCTCCTGCCGACGCTCCGGTGGAGCGCGGAAGAATGTGGAGCGCGCTGGGAGCGCGGGGTGCCGCTGGCGGTGGACGCCGAGCCGGTGATTCCGGCTGACGCCGTCGAGGACCTGCTCGGGCCCGTGATGGAGCGCTTGGCCGCCGACAGTCCCGACGCCGCCGAAGCCTTCCAGCGCTTTGCCGAAACCTGGGATCGCGGCGAGCTCGGGCCCGGCACCCTCCTGCCGCGCCCGGACCGCGATCCGGCCATTGTTCTCCAGGAGCGCTTCGGGCTCGCCGCCCATTTGAGCGCGTTCCTCGGCCCGGCGGCTCTCCGGCCGGCCCTGGAGAGCTATTTCGAAGCCACTCGCGTGCTGCCCGAGAGCGCCTGGTCCCGCGGCCTCTGCCCGTGGTGTGGCGGCGCGCCGTGCTATGGCGATCTGATCGAGGACGGGCGCCGCCGGCTCACCTGCCATCTCTGCGGCGGCGTGTGGATGGCGCCGCGACTCAAATGTCCCTTCTGCGACAGCTGGGATTCCAAAGACATGGTGCGGCTGCTGGCCGAGGGGCTCGAGGAAGGCTACTTCATCGAGGCCTGCCGGGTCTGCCGCGGCTATCTCAAAGGCGTCGACCGACGCCAGCGGTGGAATGCCGCCTCGCCGCTGCTCGAGGACTGGAGCTCGCCCCACCTGGATCTCTACGCCGCCCGCGAGGGCTATTGGCGGGCGACGCCCACCTTGTTCCATTTGCTGCCGGCGGATTCGCAGGACTGAGGGCGCGCCCGATGAACGCGGTGCTCTTCGACGTGGCGCTGACGGCCTATATCGTCGCGGCGATTGCCGCGGTGGGCTCGTTCGTCGGCCGACGCGAGCAGCTCAGCCGCTTCACCCTGCTGCTGACCCAAGCGGGCTGGATCTGTCATACCGCCGCCATCCTCGCGCGCGGCGCGGAGCTGCATCGCTTGCCCATCCTCACCCTGGCGGAGGTCGTGTCGGTGGTGATCTGGGCGGCCGTGCTCTTCGAGCTCTGGATCGAGCGCCATTACGATATCCGGGTGCTCGGGGCCTTCGTGCTGCCCGTGGTGCTCGCGCTAGGGCTGGCGCTGCCCACCGGGCTTCGCAGTCTGGCCTTCGAGCCTCAGGCGCAGAGCGGCTGGGTGGTGGTCCACGTCTCGCTGCTGCTCGTCGGCCTCGCGGCGCTCGTCCTCAACTTCGGCGGCGCCCTCATGTACCTCCTCCAGGATCGCCAGCTCAAGCGCAAGCATCCGGGGGCCATCTACTACCGGCTGCCGTCACTCGAGGCCCTGGACCGGCTCACGCTCGCGACGCTGACCGTGGCCTTCCCATTCCTCACCGTCGGGCTGGCGCTGGGCATGGTCTCGGCGGGACGCGCCTGGGGCAGCCGGCTCCTCGTCGACCCGCTCGCCCTGTTCTCGATCGTCATGTGGCTGGTGTACGCGGCGATGCTGTCGGGCCGCGCCCTCGGCCACTGGCGCGGCCGCAGCGCGGCGTACTTCGCCATTGCCGGCTTCTTTGCCTTGCTGCTGACGCTGGGGGCGGGCGTGCTCTTTCAGGGGCGGCATGGCTCCTAGGCGGACCGCGTGATGGCCTCGCTCTTCGTCGCGGGCATGAGCCATCGCACCGCGCCGCTCGAGGTGCGCGAGCAGCTCGCGCTCGACGAGGATAAGATCCGACAAATCCTCGGCGAGCTCTCCGGCCGGGGGCTGCTCACCGAGGTGATGATCCTCTGCACCTGCAACCGCGTGGAGGTCTACGGCGTCGCGGAGGTGCCGGGGGAAGCGCGCTCGGCCGCCTTCAGCCTTCTGGGCGCCCAGCGCGGCCTGCGCCTGCCAGACCTGGAGGCGCTGCTCTACACCAAGGCCGAGCAGGATGCGGTGCTCCACGCCTTCCGCGTCGCGGCCAGCTTGGACTCCATGGTGCTGGGCGAGCCCCAGATCCTGGGCCAGGTCAAAGACGCCTTCGCGCTGGCCCAATCGTCGAGCACGGTGGGGCCGCTCCTGCACTCGCTCATGACCCAAGCCTTCACCGTGGCCAAGAAGGTGAGGTCCGAGACCGAAATCGGCCGGCTGGCCGTCTCGGTGTCGTTCGCCGCGGTGGAGCTCGCGCGCAAGATCTTCGGGAGTCTCGAGGGGAAGTCCGTTCTCCTGGTCGGCGCGGGCGAGATGGGCGAGCTGGCGGCGCGGCACCTTGTGGATCAGGGCAGCCTCCCCGTCTACGTCACCAATCGCACGCGGAGCCGCGCCGAAGAGCTGGCGCGCGTGCTGGCCGGCATCGCCGTTCCGTTCGACCAGCTTCACGCATCGATCGAGAGCGTGGACATCGTGATCACCTCGACGGCTGCGCCCGAGCCGATCATCCGCGCGCCGGAGGTCCAGCGGACCATGCACGCCCGGCGCTCGCGGCCGCTCTTCTTCATCGACATCGCCGTGCCGCGCAACGTGGAGGCGGCGGTCAACGACCTGCCGAACGTGTTCTGTTACGACGTGGACGACCTGCGCGGGGTCGTGGAGTCGAACCTCCGCGAGCGCCAGCGCGAGGCTCAGCGCGCCGAAGCCTTGGTGCAGCGCGAAGTCGAGCGCTTCGCCGAGCGGCTCAAGGACTTGGAGGTGGTGCCCACCATCGTCTCGCTGAGGGAGAAGCTGGAGGCGGTCCGGCGCGCCGAGGTGGACCGGGCGCTCGCGCGGCTGCCGAACGCCGACGCCGAGACGCGGCGGATCATCGAGGCGCTCTCCGAGTCCATCATCAACAAGGTGCTCCACGCGCCCACCGTGAAGCTTCGGGATTCCTCGCGCGAGGGCCACGGCCCCCGCTGGATCGAGCTGATCTCCGAGCTGTTCGGGCTGCGGGGGGGAGGCAAGCCGGAGCGCGGGGAATGAAGCTGCGGCTGGGCAGCCGCGGCAGCCGCCTGGCGCTCGTTCAGACCTCGTGGGTCGCCGATGCCCTGCGCCGGCTCGGCGCCGAGGTGGAGCTGCTGCCGATCAAGACCTCGGGAGATCGGCTCGCCGAGGTGGCGCTGGCCGACTTCGGCGGCAAGGCGCTGTTCGTCAAGGAGATCGAGGAAGCCCTGCTGGAGGGCCGTGTCGATCTGGGCGTGCACAGCCTCAAGGACATGCCGGCCGTGCTGCCGCCGGGGCTCGTCATCGCCACATATCCGGCTCGAGAGGATCCGCGCGATGCGCTGCTCTCCCCCTCGGGGGGCGCGATCGGGGAGCTGCCGCGAGGCGCGCGGGTTGGCACATCGAGCCTGAGGCGGCGCGTGCTGCTCCTCAACCGGCGGCCCGATCTGACGATCGAGCCGATCCGGGGCAATGTTGAGACGCGGTTGGCCAAGCTCGAGAGCGGCCGGTACGACGCCCTCGTGATGGCCCAGGCCGGTCTCAATCGGCTTGGCGTGGCCTCCCCCCATGCCCGGCCTCTACCGGTTGAGGAGTTTGTTCCGGCTGTGGGCCAGGGAATCCTGGCCGTCGAAGTCCGCCAAGCCGACCGGGAAATGCTTGAACTTCTGCTCCGCCTGGACGACACTCGAACAAGGATGGAAGCGCAAGCTGAGCGTAGCTTTCTCGCGGCCCTCGGCGCCGGCTGCCACACTCCCGTGGCGGGGCATTGCCGGCACGAGCATGGCGAGCTGAGGATGAGCGGGCTCGTGGCGAGCCTCGACGGCGCAACCATCCTGCGCGCCGAGGCGAGCGGGCCGCCCGAGTCAGCCGAGAGCCTGGGCCGCGGGCTGGCGGAGGAGCTTTTGGCGCGTGGCGCCGGGGCGCTTCTCAGGGCTGCGGAGGAGCCGCGCGGATGAGCGCGGAGGTGCGGAGCGCCCGGCCGCTGGCTGGTCGGGTCATCCTGATCACGCGGGCCCGCGAGCAGGCCGGGCGCTTCGCCGACCTGCTCGAGGAAGCCGGCGGGCAGGTGCTGCTGGTGCCGACCATCGCCATCGAGCCTCCGGAGTCGTGGTCGCCGCTCGACGAAGCTCTATCACAGGCCGAGCGCTTCGGCTGGGCGATCTTCACCAGCGTGAACGGCGTCGAGATGGTGCGGCGCCGGCTGGCGGAGTCCGGGCGGGGCAGCGAGGTCCTTTCCGGCTGCCACCTCGCCGCCATTGGTCCGGCCACCGCCGAGGCGCTTCGTGCCTGGGGGCTGCGGATCGCGGTGATGCCGAGCGAGTTCGTGGCCGAGGCGCTCGTGGACCAACTGCGTCCGCTGATCGGCCCGGGCGAGCGGGTTCTGCTGGCGCGGGCCGCGGAGACGCGCGACGTTCTGGTCAGGGAGCTCAGGGCGCTCGGCGCCGAGGTCACCGAGGTGGCCGCCTACCGAACGCGCGCCGCCACCGAGCAGATCGCGGGATTGCGGGGCGTCTTCACGTCCCGGAAGGTGGACGTGGTGACCTTCACGAGCTCGTCCACCGTGAAGAACTTCGCCGCGCTCTTCCGCCCGGCCGAGCTGGGGCGGCTGCTGGACGGCGTCACCGTGGCCTGCATCGGACCCATCACGCGCGCGACGGCCGCGGCCCACGGCCTCGGCACTCACATCATGCCGGAGGAGTATACGATCCCGGCGCTGGCCGGGGCGATCGTCTCCTACTTCGAGCACAGAAGGAGCTAAGGTATGCCGTATCCCGTCTACCGGCCCCGCCGACTCCGCGAATCGCCGCTCCTGCGCCGCATGGTGCGCGAGACCGCGCTGCGAGTGGACGACTTGATGTATCCCTTGTTCGTCATGCACGGCCGTGGCGTCCGCGAAGCGATCTCCTCCATGCCCGGCCATTCCCGGCTGTCCATCGACGAGCTGCTCAAGGAGTGCAAGGATGCCGCCTCGATGGGTATTCCGGGCGTGCTGCTCTTCGGCCTGCCCGCCGAGAAGGATCCCCGGGGCAGCGAGGCCTATGCCGAGGACGGCATCATCCAGCAGGCGGTGCGCGCCGTGAAGGAGACGATCCCGGACCTGCTCGTGGTGACCGACGTCTGCCTGTGCGAGTACACGAGCCACGGCCACTGCGGCGTCGTCGAGGACGGACGCGTCAAGAACGATCCCACGCTGGACCTGCTCGCCCGCACCGCGGTCTCCCATGTCGAGGCGGGGGCCGACATGGTCGCGCCGTCCGACATGATGGACGGGCGCGTCGCCGCGATCCGGGAGGCGCTCGACGAGGGCGGCTATCAGGAGACGCCGATCATGGCCTACTCTGCGAAGTATGCCTCCGCGTTCTACGGCCCGTTTCGCGAGGCGGCCGACTCGGCGCCCCAGTTCGGCGACCGGCGCTCGTACCAGATGGATCCGGCCAATGCCCTCGAGGCCATGCGCGAGGTCGCGCTGGACGTGGACGAGGGGGCCGACATCGTGATGGTCAAGCCGGCGCTGCCGTATCTCGACGTGATCGCGCGGGTGAAAGGTGAATTCGGGGTCCCGGTGGCCGCCTATTCGGTGTCGGGCGAGTACGCGATGATCCGCGCGGCCGGCCAGCTCGGCTGGCTCGACGAGGAGCGCGCGATGGTGGAGGCCCTCACTGGGATCCGCCGCGCCGGCGCCGACATCATCATCACGTACTTCGCCAAGGACGTGGCCCGGCTGATCGAACAGGGGCGGGCGTGAGGATTTCGGCCAAAGGCGAGTACGCGATCAAGGCGATCCTGGACCTGGCGCTCCACGAAGGCCATGGGCTGCAGCCCATCCAGGACATCGCGGCGCGCCAGGGCATCCCGCAGCGCTATCTGGAGCAGGTGCTGCTGCAGCTCAAGCGCACCGGCTTCCTGCATTCGCGGCGCGGCTCGGCCGGCGGCTACCGGCTCAGCCGATCCCCGGACCAGCTCACCGTGGGCGCCGTCCTGCGCGCGGTGGAGGGGAATCCCGCGACCGAGGGACATCGGCGCGGCGGGCGGGCCGGCCAGGGAGAGGCCGCGGGCGATCTGTTCGAGCTCTGGCGGGAGGTCGCCGAGGCGGTGTCCGGCGTGATCGATCGCACGACGTTCGAGGATCTCAAGCGGCGCGCGGAGGACCGGCGCAGCGCCGCGCGGCCGATGTATCACATCTGAGGCGAGTTATTGCCGTGGTCGCACGCTTTCCGATCGGATCGGAGCCCATGACACAGCGGAGATCGGCAGGAGGAAGGCCCAAGCTGGCGGCGTCGGTGCTGGACCTGATCGGCGGCACGCCGCTCGTACGGCTGAACCGGGTCTGCAAGCCCGGCGGCGCCGTCGTGCTCGCGAAGATGGAGTCGCTCAACCCGGGCGGCAGCGTGAAGGATCGCATCGGGCTGGCGATGCTGGACGACGCCGAGCGCCGTGGACTCCTGTCCGCGGGCGCCACGGTGGTCGAGCCGACCAGCGGCAATACCGGAATCGGCCTGGCCATGGTGTGCGCGGTGCGCGGCTACCGGCTGATCCTGACCATGCCGGATGACATGAGCGTGGAGCGGCAGCGTCTGCTGGCCCGTTACGGCGCCGAGATTCATCTCACGCCGGCCATCGAGGGAATGACGGGCGCGGTCTTCGCCGCCCAGGAGCTCTGCAAGGAGCACCCGGAGTACTACATGCCGCTGCAGTTCGAGAACAAGGCCAACCCCGAGATTCATCGCCGCACCACCGCGCTGGAGATCCTCGAGGCGACCGAGGAGCGGGTGCACGTCTTCGTCGCCGGCATCGGCACCGGCGGCACGATCACCGGGGTGGGGGAGGTGCTGAAGGAGCGGCTCCCGACTGTGAAGGTGATCGGCGTGGAGCCGGCGCGGTCTCCGGTGCTCTCGGGCGGTCATTCGCGCCCGCATGGGATCCAAGGCATCGGTGCCTCGTTCGTGCCCGGCGTGCTGAACCGCGGGATCCTGGACGAGATCATCCAGGTGCGTGACGAGGACGCGACGGCGACGGCGCGGCGTCTCGCTCGCGAGGAGGGCCTGCTGGTCGGCATCTCCTCGGGCGCGAATGTCTGGGCCGCGTGCCAGGTGGCCGAGAAGCTGCCCGCGGACCGGACCGTGGTCACCGTGCTGTGCGATACTGGAGAACGGTATCTCAGCGTGACGTTCTAGCGTCAGGAGATCGCGGACATGAGCGTTCAGGTGTATATCCCCACGCCGTTCAGGCGCGCCACGGACAACAGAGATCGCGTCGCCATCGACGCCGCAGACGTGAAAGGGCTGCTCGACGAGCTCGAAGGGCGCTTCAGCGGATTGAAGGGGCTCGTGCGGAACGAGCAGGGCGAGGTACACCATCACGTCAATATCTATGTGAACAGCGAGGCGATCGAGTCGTTGCAGGGTCTGCAGACACCGCTCAAGGACGGCGATGAAGTCTCGATTATTCCGGCCCTCGCCGGGGGCCTTGAAGGCTGACCGCTGGATGATCCTCAGCGCCGAGGAGTTCTCCCGCATCCAGGCGCAGGCCGAGGCGGAGTATCCGGCCGAGTGCTGCGGTGTCGTCCTGGTGCACCCTGGAATCCCTCCGCCTGATTCAGGCGACCGCCTCCTGCTCGCGTGCCGGAACATCCAGAACGAGCTCCACACCAAGGACCCGGTGCGGCACCCGCGTGACGCGCGGACGGCGTACTTCATCGACCCGAAGGATCTGCTCACGATCGGGCGTCGGGAGGCGCAAGGGTACCGCGTTGCCGTGATCTATCATTCGCACATCGACGCGGGCGCGTACTTCTCCGAGACCGACAAGCGCAATGCGCTGCTGAACGGCGAGCCCGCGTACCCCGAAGCGGTGTACGTGGTGGTGTCGGTGGTCGAGCGCAAGCTGTCGGATGCCGGGCTCTTCGTCTGGGATTCCGCGGCCCGTGATTTCGTTCCCGCCGAGCTGAAGCCCGCCTGATCCTTCGCATGTCCGCCTCCGACGCTCTCTTCGACAGAGCCCAGCGCGTCATGCCCGGCGGGGTCAATAGCCCCGTGCGCGCCTTTCGCGCCGTGGGCGGCTCGCCCTTCTTCGTCAGCCGTGGCGAAGGCGCCCGGATCGTGGATGCCGATGGCCGCTCCTATGTCGATCTCCTCGGCTCCTGGGGGCCGCTGATCCTTGGTCACGCGGCGCCCGTCGTGGTGGAAGCCGTGTCAGAGGCGCTCCGGCGCGGGACCAGCTATGGCGCGCCGACGCCCGGCGAGGTCGACATGGCGGAAGCCATTACCGCGGCGTTCCCGTCCATGGAAATGGTGCGGCTCGTCTCCTCGGGTACCGAAGCAGCGATGAGCGCGATTCGGCTGGCACGCGGCGCGACGGGGCGCGACGTGATCGTGAAGTTCGACGGCTGCTACCACGGCCATGCGGACAGCCTTCTCGTCAAGGCGGGATCGGGTGGAGCCACCTTCGGGGTTCCCGACAGCCTGGGCGTGCCGGCGGCGCTGGCTGCGCTGACGTTGACAGCGCCGTACAACGACCTCGAGGCGATGCGCCGGCTCTTCCACGAGCGCGGCGGCGAAGTGGCCGCGGTGATCGTCGAGCCGGTGGCCGGCAATATGGGCGTGGTGCCGCCCAGGTCGGGGTTCCTGGCGGGGCTGCGGGAGCTTTGCACGGCGCACGGCGCGCTGCTCATCTTCGACGAGGTCATCACCGGTTTTCGCGTCGCGCGCGGCGGCGCCCAGGCGCTCTATGGCGTCCGATCCGACCTCACCTGCCTCGGCAAGATCATCGGGGGCGGGCTGCCCGTGGGAGCGTATGGCGGCGCGCGGCCGCTCATGAGCCGCATCGCGCCGCTGGGCGCCGTCTATCAAGCCGGCACGCTGTCCGGCAACCCGCTCGCCGTCGCCGCTGGGCTGGCGACCCTACGGGCTCTGGCCGAGCCGGGAGTCTACGAGCGGCTCGAGCGCCTGGGGCGGCAGCTCGAGCGGGGGATGACCGACGCTGCGGCGTCGGCGGGGATTCCGCTGACGGTGAACCGCGTCGGCTCCATGCTCACGGCCTTCTTCACCGAGGGACCGGTCACCGATTACGCCTCGGCCAAGCGCGCCGACACGAAGCGCTATGCAAACTTCTTCCACGGAATGCTCGAGCAGGGCGTCTTCCTCGCCGCCTCGCAGTTCGAGGCGGCCTTCGTTTCCCTGGCCCATTCGGAACGGGACCTCGACGAGGCCGCTCTGGCCTGCCGCCGGGCCCTCGCCCGTCTCTCGTAAGCCTCCTCAGCCCGGCGCCGCGCTCGGCGAGCGCCGGTCCCTTCCTCGCAGCGCGCCTCGAGGCCACACCGCTATTGACACTCACTTTTTCCACGTGATAGGGTTCGCAAGGCTGGAGCCCGGAAGCACGTCTTCGCGTTCGCCGGTCTTCATCCACCACAGCCCCAAGCGCCGGACAGCACCGATGGACTGCGCCACGCGCCACCAACGAGGAGAACGAGCAGCGGGATGAGTGGGATGGATCGCCGGTCGTTCTTCAAGGTCGTGGCCACCTCCGGGGCCGCGGCGGTCGCCGGCGGCTGCGGCCCCTCGGCCGAGAAGCTGATTCCCTATGTCAGCCCGCCCGAAGACATCGTCCCCGGCGTCCCCGCGTACTACTCCACCGTGTGCCGGGAATGCCCCGCCGGCTGCGGGCTCGTCGCCAAGAATCGCGACGGCCGCGTCATCAAGCTCGAGGGCAATCCCGACCATCCGGTGAACGCCGGCACTCTCTGCATCCGCGGTCAGGCGGGACTGCAAGGCCTCTACCATCCCGACCGTTTCCGCGGAGCGCTGGCGGCGGGGAAACCCCTCGCTTGGGAAGAGGCCGAGAAGCAGCTCGCCGCCAAGCTGGGTGCCCTCGCCAACGCCAGACAGGGCTCACGGATCGCGCTCGTGAGCGGGCTCGAGACCGGCAGCCTCGGGCGGCTGATGGATGAGTGGACCCGCGCGCTCGGCGCCCGGCCCCGCATCGCCTACGAGCCGCTGGGCTACGAGGCGTTGCGCGCCGCGAACCGCATCACGTTCGGGCGAGACGCCATCCCGGACTACGCCATCGGCGACGCGACGTATCTGCTCTCCTTCGGCGCCGACTTCCTGGAAACGTGGCTGTCGCCCGTGGGCTATGCCGCCGACTTTGCCCGCATGCACGCCTTCTCGCGCGGCCGAGCGGGTACGTTCGTCCACGTCGAGCCGCGCCAGTCTATGACGGCGGCCAATGCGGATGAGTGGGTGAAAAACGCGCCGGGCACCGAAGGGCTGCTGGCCTTGGCGATGCTCAAGGTCATCGTGGATCAGGGGCTCCAGGCGGCGGGCGTCGACGGCGGCGCGCTGCGTGGCGCGGTGCGCTCGGTGGATGTGGCCGCCGCCGCGTCGGCATCAGGCGTGCCGGCCGAGACCATCACGCGCGTCGCCCACGACTTCGCTCGCTCGAAGGGCGGCCTCGCCATCGGCGGTGGCATGGCCATGGCCGGCTCCAATGCGACGGAGACGCTGGTCGCCGTCAACCTGCTCAATGTCGTGGTGGGCGCCGTCGGCACTCGCGTGCGGTTCGGGAGCGAGTCGGCGCTGAGCAAGTCGAGCCCCTATGCCGAGATGGTGAAGCTCGGGCAGGCCATGGCCCAGGGGCAGATCGACGTGTTGATCCTCGTCGGCGTCAATCCCGTCTACAACATGCCGCCGCGCGCGGGCTTCGCCGAGTCGCTGGGCAAGGTTGCTCTCGTCGTGAGTCTCGCCAGCGCACCCAGCGAGAGCACCGCGCGCGCTCAGCTCGTCCTTCCGACGCTTCATCCCCTCGAGTCCTGGGGCGATTACGTGGCGGAAGACGGTGTCATCGGTCTCATGCAGCCGACGATGGGGCCGGTCGAGATCGGCGGCAAGCCGGTCGAGGCCAAATCGACCGGTGACATTCTGCTCTCAGTGGGACGGCAGGCCCTCGGCACCGAAGAGGGCAAAGGCCCGCTCAAGTGGGCCAGCTTTCAGGAGTACGTGACCGAGGAGTGGAAGAAGCTCGCGGCGACATTCGGCGCGGGCAAGTCCTTCCCCGAATTCTGGGAGGCCTCGCTCAAGCGGGGCGGCGTGTGGCGCCCCGCTTCGGCGGTAGGCGCGGCGGCGCGGGTGGACGCGAGTCGTGTGCCGGTCGGGCCGGCCAAGCTCGAGGGTGACGGTACCCACGCGCTGCTGGTCTATCCCTCCGCGAGGTTCTACGACGGGCGCGGAGCCGACAAGACCTGGCTGCAGGAAGCGACCGACACGATGACCCAGGTTGCCTGGGACGGCTGGGTGGAGGTGCCGACGGAGACCGCGGCGAAGCTCGGTCTGAAGCGCGGGGACATCGTCAAGCTCACCTCGCCTCATGGCAGCATCGAGCTGCCCGCGTATCCATCGGGGCTGATCCACTCGGGCGCGGTGGCGGTCGCCATGGGGCAGGGGCATAACTATCCCGGCTCCTACGCGATCCACGGCTTCACCACGCCCGGGACGCGGCCCGCCGGCACCCACTTCCTCAATGTGGGCGCCAATCCGATGGACCTGCTCGGGTTCGCGCCAGAAGCCGCATCGGGCGGCCTGCCCCACCTGGCGGTGAAGGTGTCGCTGACGCCGACCGGGACGCGCCGGCCGCTGGCCGTGCCTCAGGCCACCTTCAACCAGGACGACCGCGAGATCGCCCAGTACACCGGCCTCGGGCCGGCCCGCGAGCTCGAGCTGCGCGGCCGCGCGCCGGAGCACGCGAGCCATCCGAGCATGTACCCGCCGCTGAAATATCCCGAGCACCGCTGGGGCATGGCGGTGGACGTCGACGCCTGCATCGGCTGTCAGGCCTGCGTCGTGGCCTGCGTGGCCGAGAACAATATTCCGGTGGTGGGCAAGGAGCAGGTGGCGTACGGCCGCGACCAGCACTGGCTGCGGCTCGAGCGCTGGCAGGAGGGCATGCCGGCGCGGCCGGTGAACATGTTCCTGCCCATGTTCTGCCAGCACTGTGAAGTCGCGCCGTGCGAGCCGGTCTGCCCCGTCTACGCGGCCTACCACACCCAGGAAGGCCTCAACGCGCAGGTCTACAACCGCTGCGTGGGCACCCGCTACTGCGGCAACAACTGCCCGTATCACGTCCGTCGCTTCAACTGGTTCAGCTATACGTGGACCTCACCGCTCGACCTGCAGCTCAATCCGGATGTCACCGTGCGCCAGCTGGGCGTGATGGAGAAATGCACGATGTGCCTGCAGCGCATCGTCGCGGGCAAGGCGCAGGCGCGCGATGAGAACCGGCCGGTCAAGGACGGCGAGATCCAGACGGCGTGCCAGCAGACCTGTCCGACCCAGGCGATCACCTTCGGGGACCTCAAGGATGGTGGAGCGCGCGTCTCCAAGCTGTCGCGCTCGCCGCGCGGTTACCACGTGCTGGAGGAGCTGGGCACCCGACCGGCCGTGACCTATCTCAAGAAAGTGGTGCGGGCCGAGGCGCCCACAG
>WNFU01000094.1_pt1 | contig 149001 bp, 153 predicted proteins | sample 5400121 | NCBI WGS metagenome assembly WNFU01 (sample SAMN13153360, study PRJNA577476) | soil metagenome | isolation source: 100 cm soil or saprolite under grassland replicate 1 | place: USA:California | collected 2016-06-15
GGCCGAGCGCCGTGGCCAGCTGGTCCACATACGCGGCGAAGCGATGGGCTCGAGCCGTCTCGGATGTGCGCATACGCTGAGACTGCCAGCGTACCCCATGATTTCCCTAACTTTTCTAACACAGTAGTACTAGCGGGGGTAGACGGCGCGGCGCCAAGTGCCTACTATAGGCGCCTGAGCCCGCCTGCACATCACGCCGCAGGCAAACACGCAGAAAGGAGACTCGTGATGAGCGAGCCCAAAAGCCCGTTCCGCCAGCGTCTCGAGGCAGCGGTCGCCGCCAGGCACAGCCGGATGAACCCCTTCACCGAGAAGTGGGTCAAGGGGGAGCTGACCCGGGCGCAGTTCGGCTCGTGGGCGTCGCAACACTACCAGTACGTCTCGCAGTTCGCCCGCTGGTGCGCGGCCGTCTACGCCGAGTGCCCGGACTCCGACGCCCGGGATTTCCTGCTCGAGAACATCATCGAAGAGGAATCGGGCGTCAAGCACGTCGACCTGCTGATCCGCTTCGCCGAGGCCTGCGGGGTCAGCCGCCAGGAGGTCGAGACCGCGCAGCAGCTGCCCACGACCCGGGCGCTCACAGCGTGGTGCTACGAGACCTCGCAGCGCCCCTTCCACGTCGCCGCGGCGGGGCTGCTGGTCGGGCTCGAATCGCAGGTGCCCGGCATCTACCAGCGCAGCCTGCCGCCGCTCAAGACCCACTACGGCTTCACGGACCACGAGGTCGAGTTCTTCGCCATCCACATCGAGGCGGACGAGGTCCACGGCGAGCGCGGCTACCAGATCGTCGAGCGGCACTGCACCACGCCGGAGACGCAGGCCGAGGCCGCCGAGCAGGTGCGCCAGGCGACCGAGATGCGCTGGCAGTACATGACCGGCCTCCACCGGGCCTTCGTTCTCAAGGAAGACATGTGATCCTGGAGGGCGAGCCGCAGCCTGCCGCCGCCCTCTCGGATGTCCCGGCGGGCGGCTGCAAGCTGGTGGAGGTCAACGGGACGCGCGTGGTGCTGGCCCGCGTCGGGGAGCGCGTCTACGCGTGCGCCGACACGTGCTCGCACCGCGGCGGCCCGCTCAGCCTGGGCAAGCTCGCCGGGGCCAAGCTGACGTGTCCCTGGCACGGATGGCTCTACGACGTGCGGACCGGGCAGTGTCTCCTGCCCGCCCGGGGCACCGCGATCGCGACCTACGCCGTGCGGATCGAGGGCGGCGACATATGGGTGGACGTGCCGTGAACCAGCGTCGCGGGTGGCAGCGCGGATGATCACGGTCAAGCGCCTCACGCTGGAGGACGCGCGCATCATCCTGGAGGCGGCCGAGGCCAAGTCCAAGGAGATCGGCGTCGCCGAGACCATCTGCGTGTGCGACGACGGCGGACATCCGATCGCTCTGCACCGAATGACGGGTGCGCGCATCACCGGGGTCGAGATCGCCATCGCCAAGGCCTTCACGGCCGCCGGTCACCGGCGCGCCACGCACAAATTCAACGCGCCGCCCGGCGGTCCGGCGTTGCCGGGCAACGAGGCGTTCGGCATCCACGCCATGCACCCGGGCAAGTTCGCGATCTTCGTCGGCGGCTTTCCGATCGAGGTGGACGGCGACGTGGTAGGCGGCATCGGCGTGAGCGGCGGCAGCGGCGAGCAGGACACGCAGGTCGGCGAGGCCGGGATCGCCGCTTTCCTCCACTCCTTGAAGCGCTAGCCGTCGACCGAAACTCCCGCCGGTGGCCGGCGGCGCGGGGCGCCGAGAAGGGTCCAGATGCGAGGCGGCGCCCCGCGGTTCGAGTTGAGCGGCGGCCACCGGCCGACGCGAGACGAGGGCCGAGTAGATCCCGCCCGCGAGGCGTACTCCTGTACGTTGAGCCTGCGGCCGAAGGCGCGGTCGGTTCGGCCGCAGGGCCTCTCCGCGCAAGCGCTCATCGCCGCAGATGGGCCCTTATCGGCGGCCTGCTAGATCCGCAGGAGGGCGACGATTTCGACCGTAGCCGCGAGGTTGCCGGTGCCGTGCGCGATGATACAGGGCCAGAGGCTCCGCGTTCGCTCGTAGGCCACCGCCCAGATGACACCGCTCCAGAAGACGGCCGCGAAGCCCTCCACGCCGTAGCCGTGCGCGATGGCGAAGACGGCCGCGGAGAGCGCGGCGGCCCCTGCCACGCTGAAGCGCGAGCGGAGCGCGGGGTAGAGGACGCCGCGGAAGGCCACTTCTTCGCCGAGCGGCGCCCACAGCGTGCTGTCGATGGTCTCGCGCGCGACGAGCCTCCACGAGCCCCAGATCAGGTTGTCCTGCAGCCCGTCGGCCCAGTGCGAGCTGAGGTGCAGGGCGTTGAGCGCCGCTCCGATCAGGCCCTCACCCGCCAGCTGCAGCCCGACGAGAGCGAGAGCGACCCATGCGAGGGTGACGAGGCGATCCCGCCTCGGCAGAAGTCCGAAGGCCGAGGCGAAGGACAGGCCGCGGGACCTCAGGTACCAGGCGGCGTAGAGAAGGACGGGCGCGGCCGTCGCCGGGCCCATGATGGATTCGAGACCGCTGTCCGCGGGGACCATCAGTCCGAAGCCGGCGCCCACCACGAGAAAGCCCAGCGCGCCCCGGATGAACAGCCCGTAGCCGTCCGCGAGCGAGAAGCCGTCCGGCATGCGGGCGTCGGCCACACGAGGATCCGCATCGATCAGGAGCATGAAGCCGAGGGCGGCCAGGCCTCCGATGCTCAAGAGCAGAGCCGTCGCCTCGAGCGCGCGCCAGCGATGGAGCAGGACCGTGCCGCGCGCCGCGATGGCGGATTCCGCCTGCTGGCGGGCGATGGCGTCTCCCGAGCGGCGCGCGAGCCGCGCGACGAGCGCGTCGGCGAACCAGCCCGCCGGAAGCTCGTCGCGCACCTCGGTGATGAGCGCGCGCCCGGTGGCGCGGTCGAGGAACGGCTGCAGGTAGGCGGCCGTGATCCAGTCTCTCCGCCGCGTCACGGCTGCGTCGCCGCCCTCCCAGTCGTCCAGGGCCGCCGGCAGCGCCTCCGTCTGGCGTGCCTCGCCGAGGAGGATCATCCGGGATAGCTCCACGTCGGGTGAGGTCGAGATCTGGGCCATCTCCTCGTGCCAATCGATCCAGTCGTCGATACTCTCGTCTCCTCCGGAGAGCAGGGCGTAGAGTCGGCGCTCCCACGGGGCCGCATGCCGGAGCGCCGCGCGCACATCCATCTCGCGCTCCGTCAGCCGCTCGAGCGAGTCCTCAGGCCGCTGGAGCTGATCGAGCGGGCCTCCTGGCTGGAGGACGTAGAGCTGGGCGACGAGTCCCGCCACGAGGACCGTCGAGAGCCACGTGACCCAGGGGCGGAAGAACGGCCGCGGCGGAGCCGCGGGGAGATCGGGAGCAAGCGGGGCGCCGTCGAAATCGGGGCCGGACATGCGGCGGCAGTATAGCACCCGCGGCGCGCGGGGCCTTGGAGCGAGCGCGCCCCGGAACTGGGTCGGGGCTGGTCTACGGCGCCGGCTCATGCGAAGCTATCCGCCGTGAGCGTGGACCGCCGGAAGATCGACAAGCTCTTCGATGTCCCGCCGAGGAAGAAACTGCCCGGTTACGCGGTGGGGATCATGCAGGACGGCGAGATCGTCCACGCCAATGAATACGGAGTGGCCGACCTCGAGCACGGTGCGCCGATCACGTCGGACACGGTGTTCCACGTCGCCTCTCTCTCCAAGCAGTTCACGGCCGCGGCCGTGCTCATGCTCGAGGAGGCCGGCAAGCTTGCCCTCGACGACTTCGTCACGCGTCACGTGGACGGATTGCCCGACTGCGCGAGGCAGATCACCCTGCGGCACCTCCTCCACCATACGAGCGGATTGCGCGACCAGTGGCCGCTCCTGCGTCTCGCGGGGTGGCGGGACATGGACGAAAAAACGGAGGAGGATGTCCTGGATCTGGTCCGGCGCCAGAAGCGCCTGAACTTTCCGCCGGGCGAGAACTTTGCCTACTGTAACACCGGCTACACGCTGCTCGCCGGAGTCGTGAGACGAAGGAGCACCGATTCGCTGCGCAAGTACACGGATGAAAACATCTTCAAACCGCTCCGCATGACGACCACCCACTTTCGCGACGACCATACCAAGGTGCTACCGGGACGCGCATTCGGCTACACAGATGCCGGCGCCGGCGAGTTCGGGTTCTGGGTCCCGAACTTCGATCTGGTCGGTCCGACGAGCCTGCACACGACGGTCAAGGATCTGTTGCAGTGGGCCCGGACCCTGCTGGCGCCGAGCGGGGTTTTTGTTCCCGTCGTCAAGGGCCTGCTGACTCCCGGGACGCTGAACGACGGCCGGCGGCTGGGCTACGGCGCCGGCGTGGGGCTCGGCAGGCACCGCGGCCTCGAGATCGTGAGGCACAGTGGATGGGACCTCGGTTACGTGTCGCACTTGGCGGTCTATCCGACCGAACGGTTCGCCGTCGCGATCCTCGGCAACCTGTTCCCCCTCGCGCCGGCGCTGAAGGCGCGGGAGGTCGCCGAGATCTGCCTCGATGGCCGCTTCCGCGAGGACCCGGCGACCCCGGTCCGTCTACCGGCACACGAGTTGACGGAGAAAGAGGGCGTCTATCGGCATCGTGTGAACCACCGAGTGCAGTGGGTAACGCGCTCGGGTGATGGCCTTTTCCTGAGCTTTGAGCGTCCTTCCCGCTCGTCCCGGGGCTCACAACTGGATCCGCTTGCCCCCGGAAGGTTTCTGGGAGCCGACAAGATGACGGAGGCGGCATTCGACGGCACGACGATGACCATCCGCGGCGAGTTCGGCACCGACGAGCAATTCGATCGCGTCGCTCCGTCGGACCCGTCCGCAACGGCGCTGGCGGCATACTCAGGAACGTACCGGTCTCTCGAGCTCGGCACAACTCTGACCGTGCTCCTCGACCGAGACAACGGCTTTGTCGTGACGCAGCACAGGGGGCCGCGGCGTCCACTGGTCCCAGCCTACGAAGACGCTTTCACCGACGACAACAAGGCAACGTACATCTTTTCCCGCGACGGCGCGGGTGAGGTCGACGGCCTGACCTTTGCGCAGGAACGCGTCCACCACCTGCGCTTCGATCGCGTCTCCTAGGCGCTCGCCGGCGCGCGCCATCGATCCGGGAAAATTGCGCTTTACTTTCGATGATCGCCGGGTGCTTACTGGGCGCGCGAAACAGCTTGGAGCATAGGAGACCATGTCGGCGCGACTGCTGATGTCCGGTGCCGGGACTCCCGCGAGCAACAACCTGATCCGGAGCCTGCGGGCGGCCGATCCGTCCCTCCGCATCGCCGGGTGTCACTCCGACCGCTTCGTCCTGAGGCGATCCGAGGCGGATCAACGCTACCTGGTTCCGCCATCGCGCCATCCGGCGTACGGGGCCGCCCTCCGCCGGATCACAGAGGCCGCGAAGACCGACCTGCTGATCCCCACGAGCGACGCGGACGTCCGCGCGATGTCCCGCCTCCGGCGCAGGATCCCGTGCCGCCTCTTTCTCCCGCGACACGCGATGATCGAGGCGTGCCAGGACAAATACGAGCTGAGCAGCCGGCTGCGGCAGCGGGGCATCCCGGCGCCCCTGACCTATGTGGTCACGGACCTCGGGCGCATCGGCGGCCTCTTTCGACGGCTTCCGCCCCGCTCTCGCGTGTGGTGCCGGATGCGGACGGGGAGCGGGTCCATGGGCGCGATCCCCGTCACGAAACCCGGGCACGCGCGCAGCTGGATCCGGCACTGGCAGGCGATGCGCCAGATCCCCGCGTCGTCCTTCACGCTGTCCGAGTACCTTCCGGGCCGGGACTTCGGCTGCCAGAGTCTCTGGAAGGACGGGACTCTCATCCTGATCAAGACCTACGAGCGCCTGTCGTATCTCGGCATGGGAGGAAACCCGGGCGTGGTGTCGTCGGTCGCCACCCTCTCCAAGACCGTCCGCGAGCCGCGCGTCGTGGACATCTGCGCGCGCGCCATGCGCGCGCTGGACCCGCGTGTCTCCGGCATCTTCAGCATCGATCTGAAAGAGAACGCCGACGGGGTGCCGTGCGTCACGGATGTCAATGTCGGCCGCTTCTCCTCCGCGACGGCCGTCTACGACATGACCGGGAAGCACAGCATGGCCATCACCTACGTCCGCCTGGCTCTGGGCGAGCCGGTGGACCTCCGGGACGAGTATGACGTCGCCGAGGACTACTACGTGCTTCGGGACGTCGACATGCCCCCCAGCGTCTTTCACGCTGACGACTTCTTCGACGGGATCGAGGAAGTGCGCGCCTAGCGTCGCGCGCGGAGCTTCGGCGAAGTCCACCACATCAAGGGAGGAGACGAGATGGCGAGCGCCCCACCGGATCATACAGAGATGCACAAGGTCGTGATCGTGCTCAATGGCAGCACGCTCTGGGCCGACAAGAAGCGCAAACTGGCCGGGTACAAGAGATACATGAAGGACATGAGAGCGCTGGCGAAGAAGCATGGGGCGCGTATCGTGTCGAAGGAGATCCACCTGAAGCAGCAGGTCATCGACAAGAGAAAGAAGGACTGGGGGAAGGAAGCGAGGCAAGGGGGCAAGTAGATGGAAGGGTCCCCCAGCGAGCGAACCACTCGCCTGGAGATCAGCGGCAAGATGGACCGCCACGCGGCCGAGGCGCTGCAGCTCGAGGCGCGGCGCCTTGCGAAGCGCTACGGGATCGACATCCGGGGCATCAGCCTCGAGAGGCCCGAGGAGGGGCGCTCAGCGTAGTCCCCGGAGCTCCTTTTCGGCCTCTTCGAGCCAGACCCGCATGTCCATCTCCCGGAACAGGGTGATGGCGAGGGAGACGTGCTGCTCACCGCTCGCGCCCTGTCCGGCCTGGCGGTACAGCAGGCCGAGGGCCAGGTGGCATCGAGCGAGCAAGGGGCGCATTCCCAGCTCATCGGCGAGGACGAGCGCCCGGCGATAGCACTCCTCGCTCTTCGCGATATCCGGAGGGTCCTGGCGCGCCGCGAGCTCGCCGAGGAGACGGAGCGCGTGGGCTTCGTGCCCCTGTTCCTTCTGTTCTCGCGAGCGCTCGAGCGCGCGCTCGGTCAGCCGGACGGCGTCCTCGATCCGGCCCGCCATCAGGCACGTCTCCCCCAGCCAGGTCAGGAAGGTCGCATCCATGTTGGTCAGCCTCAGCGAGGTGGCTTGCTCCACCGCGCGCTCCAGCAGAGGAACGGCCTCGGCGAGGCGCCCCGACTGAGCATAGACAAAGCCCAGGGCAGCCGCGACGCGAGGAAACATCAAGAGGAGATTGGACGACTGGCAGAGCCCGAGGCCGCGCTCGAGCCCGGGTAGCGCCTCCGGGTATTCGCCTCTGAGGATGCGGATCGTGGCCGCGCCAAACTCCGCGTTGACCAGGCCGTGGGGATCGTGGACCTCTTCGGCGATGCGGATCCCTTCCGCGCCGCGGTCGTTTCCCTCGGTGAACTCACCGAGCTCGGCCAGGCAGCACATGAGGTGGGCGCGGGCGACCACGGATGGGAGGCTGGAGAGCCCGAAGCGCTCGTAGACCCGGTCTCCCTGCAGGCGCTCCACCACTCTCCGGAGGATCACGCTCGCCCGCCGGTAGTCCCCGAGATCCTCGTATGCCGAGCCCAGGTGGAACTCCGTCGCGACCTGCAGCGTGAAATCGTCCCGGGCTTCGGCGATGGCCACTGCCCGCTGGCCGGTTTCTATGGCCCGGTCCGCGGCGCCCGTCAAACGAAGCATCTGGGTGAGATACGAGAACACCCATCCCAGGCGCCATTGGTCGTCAATGGCCTCCGACAGTGCCCGGGCCTCTCGGAGGTGGTCGAAGAGCCGGCCGAACTCCGCCAGGAGGTGGAGGGGATTGCGAAGCTCGAACCGGAGGTCGATGGCCTGTTCCGTGGCCTCATGGGAGGAGGGCAGGCGCGCGAGGGCGCCCAGCGCCTGCTCAAAACGCGCAACGGCCTCCCGATTCGCGGAGCGTGCGGCGGCGCTGTTGCCGGCCTGGCGCAGGTACGTGACCGCCTTTCCCCACACCTCGCCATGGAAGGCGTGATGCGCGAGGCGCTCGATGTGCTCCGCCAGTCGGCCCGGGTAGAGGGCCTCGATGGCGGCGAGAATCTTCGCGTGCAGGTCGCGTCGCTGCTCGCCGGTCAGGTGCTCGTACGCCACCTCGTGGGTCAGGGCGTGCTTGAACGTGTACTCCGCTTGGGGCACGGCGCCCGTTTCGTGGATGAACTCCGCGCCTTGAAGGTGCCTGAGGCCATCATGAATGACGTCGTCCGGCCCATCCACAATCGCCTGAAGAACTTCGAAGGAGAAATCCTTGCCGATCACCGCCGCGCCTTGCAGAAGACGCCTGTCGGTGGGCGGAAGCCGGTCGATGCGGGCCAGGAGCACCTCTTGCACGGTGTCCGGCGCGGTGAGCGTCGTCGACGCAACGCCATGTTCCCGGGCAGCGCGAGCGAGCTCCTCGAGGAAGAAGGGATTGCCTTCCGCTTTCGCCAGAATGAGGCTCGCGAGGGGGTCGGCGACATCCTCGTTGCCGTAGGCGACCCGCACCACCGCGAGGCTCTCCTGGTGCGCCAGCGGTTGTATGGCTATCTGGGTCGCGGAGGACTTGTTGATCCACGGCGGCCGATATCCCGGGCGGTACGTCGCCGCCAGCACGATGCGCCCCCCGACGACCCGGTCGGCGAGAGATCCGAGATACTCCTCCGACGCCTGATCGATCCACTGCAGATCTTCGATGGCCATGATGAGCGGCTCGAGACGGTTGCCCGCAAGAAACAGCGAGTGAAGAGTCTCGAAGGTCCGGACCTTGATGGTTTCAGGACTCAACGTCGTCAGGCTCCCGGCGGCGCCTTTGATCCCAAGCAGGTGAAGGAGAAACGGCGCTCCCCGTGATGGATCGATGCCGACACCGTTCAGGGCGGCGTGGATCTTGCCACTGACGACCTCCGGGGCGTCGTACTCGACAAGACCGCAGAGCCCCCGGAGGAGCTCGAGGATCGGAAGGTATGGGATCGCGGTCCCGTACGAGAAGCAGTGGCCCTCGACATACGTGACCGGCTGCCCCGCGAGTCGTTGGCGAAACTCGAACAGGAGTCGAGACTTCCCGATACCGGCCTCGCCGATGAGCGACACGAGCTGTCCTTGTCCCTGGTGGGCGGCTCTGAGACGGCTCTCGAGCAGGTCGAGCTCATTGTCGCGGCCGACGAAGCGCCCGATACGGCCGCCGAGGTCAAAGGAAGTCTGACGATAGTCTGTCAACCTGTAGGCGCCGCCCGGCGCATCCGCGCCTGCACCCGTTTGGACGAGGGCAAACCGCCGCGCCAGAAGCGACATCGCCGGCTGACTCACGACGATCGCGTCGGGTCCCGCCGCCGCGATGAGGGCGTCAAGCACGGACCATACGTGCCGCTTCGCGTCGCCGTCGATGTCGGCCACGGCGCCGATACGCGCGAACGGGACGCGCTCGACATGGATCGCGGTCTTGAGCGTGGGGCGTGCGACCTGATCTCCCTCGTCGCGAAGCGCGGCTTTGTGCATCGCCATCGCGGCATGCGCCGCCCGCCGCGGGGCATCCTCCACCGGCTCGAGACCGAACGCCGCCGTGATTCCTGCTGCCACGATCTCGACCAGGCGCCCTCCGAAGGCCTCGGTCTTCTGGATGAGCGTGTCGAGCGCGCGGTTGGTCTCGAGCGGCAGCGCTAGGCCGTCAGCCGTGACCCCAGCGGCCGTGACGCCAGCAGCCGTGAGCAATGTCGCGCGGAGAAAGGCCACCGGGCGCTGCTCCCAGCGGATCGGCGACGCCGCGGCCACCGGGTGCGGGGCCGCGGGCTGGGCCGGCGCGGCGGGCGTGGCGCGCGCCGCGCGCTCGCCCCGTCGGCTGCGGTTCGGCGGCGCCTGGCTTCCGCCCCGCAGCCCGAGCTTGTCGATGCGGGCGCGCAGCGTGTTGCGCGAGATGCCGAGGAGCGCCGCCGTGCGCGAGATGTTCCAGCCGGTCTGGGTCAGTGTCGTGAGGAGGTGCTCGCGCATGGCGTCGTCGAGGGAGACGGCGGCCGCGGCCGGGGCCACCGCGGCCGGCTCGGCCATGGGCACCGTCCGAAGCTCGAGCATGTCGGCCGTGACGAGGTCGCCCTCGGCCAGGAGCGCCACGCGCTCGATGACATTGCTGAGCTCGCGGATATTGCCCGGCCAGGGATATGCCTGCAGGCGCGCGTCGGCATCGGGCGCGAATCGCTTGGAAGGCAGGCCGTAATCGGCGCAGACGCGCGCGAGGAAGCGCCGCGCAAGAATAAGGACATCCCTGTCGCGCTCCCGCAGCGGCGGCAGCCGGAGCGTCAACACGGCCAGCCGGTGGTAGAGGTCCTCGCGGAAGGCGCGCTGCCGCACCGCGGCCGGGAGGTCGGCGTTCGTCGCGCTGATGATCCACGTGTCCACGGGCTCCGCGGTCGTGGCCCCGAGCCGACGCACGGCCTGCTCCTCGAGGACCTTGAGCAGCTTGGCCTGGAGGGGCTCCGGCAGGAGCCCGATCTCATCCAGAAAGATCGTCCCGCGGTGGGCGGCCTGGAAGAGGCCGGGCTTCGCCCGGCGCGCGTCGGTGAAGGCGCCGCGCTCGAAGCCGAAGAGCTCGGCCTCGAGCAGGGTCTCGGGGATCGCCGCACAGTTGACGTCCACGAAGGGCCCGTCCGCGCGCGGGCCGGCGCGGTGAATGGTGCGGGCGACCAAGCCCTTGCCGGTGCCCGTCTCTCCATTGATAAGGATGGACGGCAGGCGGCGGCCCGTCTCCCGGTGGATGAGCAGGCGCCGGATCTGGTCTCGGACCGCCTCTAGCGCCGGGCTCTCGCCCACGAGTTCGGCCAGCGGATCCATCGCGCGCCTACTGTACCCCTACTGCTCAATCTGCTGCTCAGCTTCTTACCACTCCTGAGCACTGACCACCCTGCCGGTTCCTCCCAACTTGCTGATTCCTTTGAAATGTTTTCCTGGCACCGCGCTTGCGAACTGTAGGGGCATGCGACAGAACCAGACTCAGACGGCGGCAGCGAAAAGCGAGGCACTCACAGCTCGCGAGGAGAATGCCATGAGCGACGAGAGGACACGACGCATCTTCCTTTCTCTGGTCCTCGCAACCGCAGCACTGCTTGCCGCCCTCGAGGTGACGCTCGCTCGCGCGGGCGCTCCTACGGCGAAGCCGAACGCGCCGTGGGTGACGCCGCTCCAAGACATGGACCGGGCGCTGGCGAACGGAGACCTCGCGTCGGCGGCGACGTCTCGCCACAAGGCCCATCTGGCCGCGCTCGGCAGCCGCAGCTGGGAAGGCTTCCTCGCCGTGGGCGATGCGGCTATCCGCCTGCGTGACGCCTCGGGCGATCGCCGCGCGATGGAGCGCGAGGCGCGGCGGGCGTATCTCTCCGCGCTCACGCATGCCCGCGCCCAGCGCTCGCTCGACGGCGTGCTCCGCGCGACCGAGTCCTTCGCGCGCCTGGGCGACCGCGACATGGTCGAGCGGGGGATCCACATAGCCCGCGGCCTCGCCGGCAACGATGGCGACGCGCAGGCGCGCGTCGCGACGCTGGCCGGGCTCTGGATCGACGAATTGCTGTGAAAGCCGTGCACACCTACACCGGGAGGATCACGCCATGATGATGACGCGAGGCCGATTGGTCGTGCTGGTTACCCTGTCACTGTACCGCTTCGTTCCCGGGCTCGCCGATGGCGCGCCGGTAAAGGAGGTGCGGTGATGGACCGGGCGGAGGCGACGGGCGTGTCCGTGATGCTCGAGCCGTTCGCCGCGTCGAAGAGCCGGCCAGAGGACTGGCTCGCCGTCCTCTGCCGTGACCCGCGCCGGGCCGTGGAGGAGGAGCAGATCGTGTGCCTGGTCTGCGGCGCGCGCTTCCGGCAGCTGACCAACACCCACCTGCGGGGCCACGGCGTGTCAGCGGGCGAGTACAAGCAGCGCTTCGGCTACAATCGCGGGCGGCCGCTCATGTGCCACGCGCTGAGCCGCCTATACGCCGAGCGCGCCGTGCAGAGCGGCCTGGCTTCGCGCATTCGCAGCCGGCCCATCGTGGCCGATCCCGAGCTGCGCCGGCGTGGGGGCATGCGCCCCGTGACCCTCGAGGAGCTCCTCACGCGCCGGGATGCGCGTCGTGCCGCCGGACGAGGCGGGCCATGAAGGGCCTCGTGCTGGCCGCGGGATGGCCGTTCGCAGGGCTTCTGGCGCTCGACGCTATCCGGGCCGAGGCTTCTTGCGCGGCGCCGGTCCGTGGCTTCATCGCCGAGAGCAACGATCAGGGCGGCATTTTCGTCCTCGAGTCGGGCGAGGTCGCGGGCCCGCTCGCCATCGACGCCGCGACCCGATGCTACGGCGTGGACGGGTATCCCATCTCGCGCGGCGATGTCCACGTCGGGGACACGGTCGAGGTGGTCCAGGAAAAGATCGGGCCGTCGTGGGTCACGACCAGGATCCGTGTCCTCCGCCTGAGGCCGCCCACCGGCCGGTAGCGGGTGTCAAGCGCGCCCGCGCAGTGCGAGCGGGCGCGTCAGGCCTGACGCATCGCGTAATACGGCAGGAGAAGGGTTGAGAGCGCGCCTCCGTTCGCGTATATTCGCCTGTGCCGAGGGGGTTTTTCCCGCGGCCGTCCAAGGAATTCCCACCTTCCGAGGAATTCCCACCCAAGGACACGAGCCGCCCGGTCGCGGCCGACCGGCATGAAGAGGAGAAACACAATGACGCGTTTCCGTCTCGCTGCCGCCGTGTGGCTTGCCTTCGGGGCTGGCTGGCTCGTGGGCGCCGGACCCGCCGCGGCTCAGGCTCCGAAGCCCGGAGGGCACCTCAACATCATGCTGCGCGAGGACCTGCCGCAGGGCTTCGCCGTCCACGAGACGTCGACGATCTCGACGAGCTACCCGTCCATGCCGTGTTTCAGCAACCTCGTCCTCTTCGACCAGCTCAAGCGCGTCGAGAGCCCCGAGACGCTCGTGGGCGAGCTCGCGGAGAAGTGGTCGTGGCAGGACAACTATAGAAACCTCGTGTTCTTTCTCCGCAAGGACGTCAAGTGGCACGACGGCAAGCCCTTCACCTCGAAGGACGTCAAGTTCACCTTCGACATGCTCCGCGAGGCGCCCGAGGCGCAAGCCAAGCTTCGCATCAACCCGCGCAAGGACTGGTACAGCAACGTCGAGGCCATCGAGGCGCCCGATCCTCACACGGTGGTCTTCCGCCTCAAGCGCCCGCAGCCGTCGCTCCTGATGATGTTCGCATCCGGCTACTCCCCCATCTACGCCGCCCACGTGCCACCTGCCAGCTACCGCACCGGCTGCGTCGGCACCGGGCCCTTCAAGGTCAAGGAGTGGCGCAAGGGCGAGTTCGTCGACTACGTCAAGAACACGGACTACTTCGTGAAGGGCCGCCCCTATCTGGACAGCCTGCGTTACGTCGTCATCGAAAACCGCGGCACGCGGGTCTCGGCGCTCCAGGCGGGCAAGCTCGATGTGTCCTTCCCCGGCGAGATGACCAAGACCTCCGCGGAGCAGGTCAAGAAGGCCGTGCCCCAGATGGTCGTCACCCCTGTGGGGTCGACGGTCAACGACAACATCATCATGAACGTGAAGAAGCCGCCCTTCGACAACAGCAAGGTGCGGCTGGCCGTGAGCCGCGCCATCGACCGCCGGGGCCTGATCCAGGCCGTCCACCAGGGCGGCGCCGTCCCGGGCGCGGCGCTGCCGCCCAAGCCGTGGGGCATCTGGGGCATCGCCGAGCAGGGATTGCTGGCGCTCCCGGGCTACGGCAAGGCGGCAGACGAGAAGGACAAGGCCAGGAAGATAATGGCCGAGCTCGGCTACACGCCCGAGAAGCCGCTCAAGGTCGAGATGGCGACACGCGCCATCGCCATCTACGTGGACATGGCCTCCTTCGTAATCAGCGAGCTCAAGCAGGTCGGCATCGAGGCGGCCCTCAAGCAAATCGAGACGGCGCAGTGGCACGCGACGGCCACGCGCGGCGACTACCAGATCGGCGCCAACCTGACCGGGCTGGGCATCGACGATCCCGACGCCAACTTCTACGAGAACTACGCCTGCGGCTCGCCGCGCAACTACAGCCAGTACTGCAGCGAGCAGGTGGGGAGGATGATCGACCTGCAGTCGCAGGAGGTCAACCCGCAGAAACGGTTCGAGATGGTGGTGGCGCTCCAGAAGAAGCTCGAGGAGGAAGCGCCGCGGCCGATTCTGGACTGGAGGCTCGACCACTTCTCCCACTGGCCGTACGTGCACAACATGATCCCGCACAACAACATCTACAACTTCGGCCGCATGCAGGACGTGTGGCGGGACAAGTAGCCCTCCGGAGGTGAAGACCTATCTCCTCCAGCGCCTCGGCATCGCGGCGCTGACGCTGTTCGGGATGTCGCTGGTGATCTTCGTCCTCCTGCGCCTGGCGCCGGGGGACATCGTCGACATCCTCTTTTCGACGGGTGGCTACGTCAACGCCTCCGAGCGGGCCGCCATCGAGAAGGAGCTGGGCATCGACAGGCCCGTCTGGGTCCAGTACCTCTCGTGGATCCGCCATATGGCGACGGGCGATCTCGGCAAGTCCTACCGCTACGACCTGCCTGCGTGGGAGATCATCCGGCCGCTGCTGCCCGTCACGATCGAGCTGGCGACGCTGTCCATGATCGTGGCGATCCTGCTCGGTGTCCCGACGGGCGTGATCAGCGCCGTGCGCCAGGACACGACCCTCGACTACGTGCTGCGCGTGGTGAGCCTGGCGGGGCTCAGCATGCCGTCCTTCTGGCTCGGCATGGTCATCATCCTGACGCTGGTGGCCTGGATCGGGTGGATCCCGCCGATGACCTACGTTCCCGCCCGCGAGGACTTCAAGCTCCACGCGATCCAGTTCGCCCTGCCCGCGATGGCGGTCGGCTACCGCTCGTCGGCCCTCATCATGCGCATCACGCGCTCGGCCCTGCTTGAGGTGATGCGGGAGGACTACATCAGGACGGCACGCGCCAAGGGGCAGGGGGAGCGCGTCGTCATCTGGAACCACGGGCTCAAGAACGCGATCCTGCCCGTCGTGACCGTCATCGGCATCGAGTTCGCGTTCCTCATCGGCGGCCTCGTGGTCACCGAGACCGTGTTCAACCTGCCGGGCATCGCGCGCTTCCTCGTCCAGGCCATCCTCTGGCGCGACTACCCGATCGTGCAGAGCCTCGTCATGTTCATCGCGGCGGTCGTGATCCTCTCGAACCTCGCCGTGGACATGCTCTACGGGGTGCTCGACCCCCGGGTGCGCTATGGCAGCTAACGGGGCGGGCGCCATTGCGGTGCTCGCGCCAGCGGTGCGGCCCCGGGGCGCGGGGATGTGGGCGGGGCTCCTCGGCTTCTGCCGCAAGAAGCCCCTCGGGGCGGCGGGCGGCATCATCATGCTGGTGATCGCGTTCACCGCGATCTTCGCCAACGTGCTTCAGACCCATGATCCCATCGCCACCGACGCCGCCGCCACGCTGGCGCCGCCGAGCGCCACCCATTGGCTCGGCACCGACCACCTGGGTCGCGACATCTACTCGCGCATCCTCCACGGGGCGCGGGTTTCGCTCCTCGTGGGCCTGGGCTCGACACTCGTCGCCTCGGTGCTGGGCGGTATCATCGGGCTCCTCTCCGGCTACGTCGGGGGCAAGACCGACCTCGTCGTCCAGCGCGTGATGGACATCCTCCAGGGGCTGCCGCTCCTGGTCCTGGCGCTCGTCATGGCCGCGGCGCTCGGACCGTCGATCCCGAACGTCATCCTCGCGATCTCGATCCCGATCATGCCGCGCGCGGCCCGCGTCATCCGCTCGAGCGTGCTCTCGATCCGCGAGTTCCAGTACGTGGAGGCCGCGCGCGCGGTGGGCCTGACCCACCTGCGCATCGCGTTCCGCCACATCCTGCCCAACACTGTTGGGCCTTTCATCGTGCTGGGCACGGCCCAGCTCGGGAGCGCGATCCTGGTCGAGGCGGCCCTGTCCTTTCTCGGGCTCGGCGTGCCCGAGCCCTACCCCTCGTGGGGGCGCATGCTCTCAGTCTCGGCCGCCGAGTACGCGCAGAAGGCGCCGTGGCTCGTGCTCTTCCCGGGCATCGCCATCAGCCTGGCGGTGTTCGGCTCGAATCTCCTGGGCGACGCGCTCCGCGACACCCTGGACCCGCGCCTCCGCGGCGCCTGACCCAACTTCGCAGCGTGAGGAGGTAGACATGGCTCCGGACGAGTTGTGCTGGATGCCGGCCTCGGAGATGGCCGGCGCCATCCGGCGGAAGAAGGTCTCGCCGGTGGACGTGATGAAGGCCGTGCTGGGGCGCATCGAGCGCCTGAACCCGACGCTCAACGCCTTCGTGACCCTGACGGCCGAGCACGCGATGCGGGCCGCCCGGGCGGCCGAGCGCACGCTCACGAAGCGGGGCGCCAGGCTCGGGCCGCTGCACGGCGTGCCGTTCTCCACCAAGGACCTCGTCGTCACCAAGGGCATCCGCACGACCTTCGGTACGCGGCTCTACGCCGACAACGTGCCGTCCGAGACGGCCCCGATGGTGGAGCGGCTGGTGGCCGCCGGGGCGATCCAGCTCGGCAAGACGAACACGCCCACGATGGGCTGGATCGGCGCCACGCACAATCTGCTCTTCGGCGTGACGCGGAACCCGTGGAATCTCGATCGCACCCCGGGCGGCTCGAGCGGCGGCGCCAGCGCCGCCGTCGCGGCCGGCATGGGTCCGATCGCCATCGGCACGGACGGCGGAGGCTCCATCCGCATTCCCGCGTCCTTCGCCGGCATCTTCGGCCACAAGGCCTCCTTCGGCCGCATTCCCGCCTATCCTCCCAGCGGGGCCTGGAGCCTTTCGCACATCGGGCCCATGACGCGGACCGTGACGGACGCCGCGCTGATGATGAACGTCTGCGCGGGACCCGACCCGCGCGACCAGTTCTCGTTGCCGGCCTCGCCCCTGGACTACGTCAAGGCGCTCAAGGGCGGCGTCAAGGGGCTGCGCGTGGCGTGGGTGCCCGATCCCGGCTATGCCAAGCTGGTGGACCCCGAGGTGGCGGCCGTCTGCGCGCGCGCGGCCAAGCGCTTCCGCGAGATGGGCTGCCGCGTGGAGGAGGTCAATCCCCGATGGCCGTCGCCGCTAAAACCGTGGAAGGCGATCTTCTGCGGCGGTCTCGCCACGCGTCTAGCGCCCTATCTGCCGGAGCGGCGCGCCGACATCGACGCGGGGCTCGCGGCGCTCATCGACGAGACCCTGTCGTGGGGCCCCACGACCTACGTGCAGGCCTGGTTCGACCGGATGGCGTGGTGGGAGCACCCGCGCCGTCTCTTCGAGACCTACGACCTCATGATCACGCCCACGGTGGCCTGCCCGCCCTTCAAGGTTGGCCTCGACAATCCGACCGAGATCGCGGGGCGTCCGGCGGAGCCCTACGAGTGGATCCCGTTCACCTACCCCTTCAACATGACCGGCCAACCCGCCTGCTCGGTGCCCGCCGGCTTTACCGCCGACAAGCTGCCCGTGGGCCTGCAGATCGTAGGCCGCCGCTTCGACGACGTGACCGTCCTCCGCGCCGCCCACGCTTTCGAGCGCGCCCAGCCTTGGCACCATCAGAAGCCCCCAACCGCCTGACAGGCAGCCTGATGACGAAGGAGACGACATGACCCCCGACGACGTCAAGAGGATCCTCGTGGTAGGCGCAGGACAGATGGGCGCGCAGATCGCGATGCAGTCCGCGCTGCACGGCTACAAGATCACGCTCAACGACCTCAGCATGGAGCTCTGCCAGAAGGGCATGGCCGGCAACCGCAAGCAGCTCGAGCGCCGCGTCCAGAAGGGGCAGATGACGAAGGACAAGATGGAAGAGGCCATCGCCCGCGTGAGACTCGAGCCGGACCTCGAGAAGGCCGCGCGCGACGCCGACTTCGCCATCGAGGCCATCGTGGAGCGGCTCGAGCCGAAGAAGGAATGCTTCGCCAAGCTCGACCGCTTCTGCCCGCCCCACGCCATCCTCGCGACCAACTCGTCTACGCTGATGAACTCCCAGATCGCTCCCTCGACCAAGCGGCCCGAGAAGTGTGTCAACATGCACTACTTCTACCCGCCGCTCGTCATGAAGCTCGTGGAGGTCGTCAAGGGGCAGTGGACGACCGAGGAGACGGTGGAGATCACGGCCGAGGTGACGCGTCGGAGCGGCCGCGAGCCGGTGATCTTGAGAAAAGAGCTGCCGGGCTTCCTCGTCAACCGCATCCTCCGCGCCCTGGTCCGCGAGGCGTACTACTGCCTCGAGCAGGGGGTAGCCAGCCACGCCGATATCGACAAAGCGGTGGAGCTCGGTCTCAACCACCCGCTCGGGCCCTTCAAGCTCGGCGACCTCTCGGGTCTCGACATCGGCTACAACGCCCGCCTCGAGACCTACGAGGTGACCAAGAACGAAGCCGACCGGCCGCCCAAGGAGCTCGAGAAGCGGGTCAAGCGCGGCGACCTCGGGCGCAAGACCGGGCGCGGCTTCTACGACTATTCGACGGATCCGCCCAAGCCCATCCTCGACTGACGGCCAGGGCGCCGAGAAGGGCCCATTTGCTTCGTTGGCGCCCTCGGCCGCTCGCTCAACGTAGAGAGATGGGCGCCGTCTCGCAATCCACACTGCTCGACAGCGGGCGCGGTGTCTCGAAAGGTGGACATTGACGCGTCCCGGGTCGTGAGACAGCCTGTGCGGCATGGGGCGGCTGCGCGCGCAGGCGGGGTACACCCTGGTCGAGGTGCTGGTCGCGATAGCCGTCATGGGCCTGCTCATGTCGGCGACCCTCAGCCTGCTCCAGTCCGGCCTCGCCGCCTGGGGCTGGGGCGCAGGGCGGGTCGAGGCGCAGCAGGGCATCCGCGTGGCGCTCGAGCGCATGGCCCGCGAGCTCCGCGAAGCGGGCTATGACCCGACGGGGGCGGGGATAGAGGCCGTCCTCGTGGCCGAGCCCACGCAAATCGTTTTTCAGCGCGACCTCAACGGCAACGGCCTGATCGACCCGACGCGCGAACGCGTCACCTACCTGCTGCGCCCGGGCGAGACGACGCTCCGGCGGGACGCGGGAGGCGGCGCCCAGCCCCTGGCCGAGAGCGTGAGGCGCTTCGCGCTGTCCTACCTCGATAGCTCCGGCGCTCCCACTGCCGATCCCGCGCGGATCGCTTCCGTCAGGATAGAGATCGAGGCCGGACGTGGCGGAGCGGAGGCGACCATGGCGACCCTGGTCACCCTGAGGAATGGATCGATCTGGTAGGATTCGCCCATGCGGCTTTTCAGATGGCACCCGGCGCTATCCGGAGCGCTCGTGGCGGCGGCCATCGTGGCGGCCTGCGAGACCGTGCCCTATACGGGCCGCTCGCAGCTCCAATTCATGTCGCCCCAGCAGGAAACCCAGCTGGGCGTCCAGGCTTTCCAGCAGACCCTGGCCAAGGCGCGGCTGTCCTCCGACGCCTCGGCGAGCGAGATGGTCACCCGGGTTGGTAGCCGCATCGCCGCCGTCACGGGTCACCCCGAATACCAGTGGGAGTACCGGCTCATCCAGGACGACAAGCAGGCGAATGCCTTCGCCCTGCCCGGAGGCAAGGTGGCTGTGTACACCGGCATTCTGCCGATCACCCGCGACGAAAACGGGCTGGCGGCCGTGCTGGGGCACGAGATCGGCCACGTGATCGCGCGTCACGGTGGAGAGCGCGTCAGCCAGCAGATGCTGGTCAATGTCGGGCTCGAGGCAACCATGGCGGCTCTCTCCTCGGGCAATCCCGCCACGGTCCAGGCCGTGGCCTCCCTACTTGGCGCGGGCGCCAAGGTCGGGCTCGTTCTCCCGTGGGGCCGAGCCCAGGAGTCGGAGGCCGACCATCTGGGTCTCATCCTCATGGCCAAGGCCGGCTATGACCCTCACGCGGCTCGGGACCTCTGGGTTCGCATGACGGCTGCCTCCCAGGGGTCCGGCCGGCCGCCCGAATTCCTCTCCACTCACCCTTCGGAACCCACCCGAGTCCGGCAGCTCGAGGCTTGGATGCCGGAGGCCATGCAATACTACCGTCCCCGCTGAGGCCCGACTTCTCCAAGATGCGGTAGCTTCGCCAGCGCCGAGCCCCACCCGTCGTCCTCGCTGATGATCTGGATATATCAAAGAAATCGGAGTTTTTTCTTGACACCCCCCAAGCCACCCTTTAGATTAGCCGCGGAGTGGGGTGAAATCCCATGAAGTGGTTTGACGAGAGGGAGACGTGTTTCGGGGACAGTTCAGTCACACGGTGGATCCGAAAGGGCGTCTCAGCATCCCGGCCGATTTCAGGGAAGTACTGGCCGACGGCTTTGGAGACAAGCTGATGCTTGCCCCGAACGGCAACTCCCTCGACGTCTACCCCGAGCGGACGTGGAAGGAGCTCGAGGAGAAGGTCAGCGAGTTGCCGCTCCTCGATCCCGACCGGCGCAAGTTCCAGTACCTCTATCTCTCGGGCGGCAAGGCCGTGATGCTCGATCCGCAGGGGCGCATCCAGATTCCACAGAACTATCGCGAGCGGGCGGGCCTCGTGAAGGACGTCGAGATCGTCAGCATGATGACGTACTTCGAGATCTGGGACAAAGAGCGGTGGGCGCACTTCCAGCGCGACAACGCCGGGCCGCTCGACGATCTCCGCGAGAGACTGGCGTCGAAGGGCGTCTAAGAGTGGAGCGGGAGGTGGACGCGCACCTCCCGGTGCTGGTGGATGAAGTGACGTTCCTCTTGCGCCCCCGTCGCGGGGGCTGGGTGGTGGACGGGACGATCGGCATGGGTGGACACGCGGAACGGTTGTTGGAAGCGGGCGGAGAGGGCACCCGGGTGCTCGGGATCGACAGCGATCCCGAGGCGCTCGAGCGGGCGCACCAAAGGCTCGCGCGCTTCGGCGACAGGGTGCGGCTCCGCCACGGGAGCTTCAGGGACGTGGGCGCGCACGCGGAGGAGGCCGGTATCAGCCGGGCCGCGTCCGTCCTGCTCGACCTGGGATTGTCCTCGTACCAGCTCGACGCGTCGGGCCGGGGCTTCAGCTTCCAGAAGGACGAGCCGCTCGACATGCGCTTCGATCCGACTCGTGGCCGCACGGCGGCGGACCTGCTCGCTGACGCGACGGAGGCCGAGCTTGCGCGCATCCTCTTCGAGTACGGCGAGGAGCGCCACGCGCGGCGCATCGCGAAGCGTATCGTGGAGCGGCGTCGGCGCTCTCCGCTGATGACTACGACGGCCCTGGTCGAGGCGGTCAAGGCGGGCGTGCCGCGAGCGGCATGGTCGCGGCGCACGCATGTCGCCACCCGGAGCTTCCAGGCGATCCGCATGGCCGTGAACGATGAGCCCGATGCCCTTCGCCAGGCGCTGAACGCGGCCCCGGTGTTGCTGGAGCGGGGCGGCAGGCTGGGTGTCATTTCGTTCCACTCGGGTGAGGACCGCGCGGTCAAGCGCGCATTTCGCGCGCTCGAGGCGGCAGACTTCGTCGAGCTCGAGCCGTCGCCGGTGACCGCGTCGGACCCCGAGGTGAGCGGCAACCCGCGGGCACGGAGCGCCAAGCTCCGCGTGCTCGAGCGATTGGAGGCCGAACCGAGCCGAGATGATCGAGGCTCGGGTGGATCAGCGGGGAGGCGAGTGCTGAGATGATCAAGCCCACGGGCCGTGCGAGGCCGATCCAGATGTCACTCGGGCTCAGGCCCGCGTCCACGTTCGACCAGCTGGGGGCGCGCTTCCATCGCGAAAGCGACCGCAGGCGCCTGCGCGCCATGCTGGCGGGAGTCGCGGTCGCCGGCGTCGTCGTGACGCTGGTGCTGGGGCTGACCGGGCTCCGCATGCAGCAGGTGCGCCTCTCCTACCGCCTCGACATCCTGCGCACCGCCAAGGCCGGCGCCGAGGAGATGAACCGCCGGCTGCTCGTCGAGAAGGCGAGCCTCCAGTCGCTGGCGCGCATCGAAGTCGAGGCGCGCACGCGGCTCGGCATGGTCGCTCCCACCCAGCAGCAGGTCCAGCTGGCGCGCGAGTTCGTAGGCGGCGGCACGGTCTCGGCGGCGCTCGGAGGCCGCTCGTCGGCGGTCGCATCGACGGCTCGGGAGCCGGGCCGCGAGATGGCACGCGATTCAGGCCGAGAGCCCGCGCGTGAGCCAGGCCGCGGGCCCGGCCGAGAGCCAAGCCGCGAGCCTGGCCGAGAGATAGTCCGCTAGCATGATGCGAGGCGAGGCCGCTCCGCCGCCATGACAGTCCCCAGAAACGCCGGCCTGAGGACCCGGACGCTGATCTTGGCAGCGTGCGTGGCCTGCGCCTTCCTCGGGATCCTCGGCCGTCTGACGTATCTCCAGGTCGTCAAGCATGACGAGTACTCCCGGCTGGCCGAAAGCCAGCACGCCAAGACCGTCGCCCTCCGGCCCAAGCGCGGGCCCATCGTCGATCGCGGGGGCCAGGTGCTGGCGGAGTCCTCCAACGCCGAGTCGCTCTTCGCGCTGCCCCACCGCATCGACGATGCCCAGGGGCTCGCGCGCGAGCTGGCGCCCATCCTGGGCGAGCCCGCGGCAGACATCGCCCGCCGGCTCGATCCCGCCAAGCGCTTCGTCTGGGTCAAGCGCAAGCTGTCGCCGCCCGTGGCGCAGGCCGTGCGCGACCTGAACGCGCCGGGGCTGGGCTTCCTTCAAGAGAGCCTGCGCCTCTACCCGAGCCGCGAGCTGGCCGCGCACGTCGTCGGATTCGAGGGGCTCGACGGCAAGGGCCTGGGCGGCGTCGAGCAGGCATGGGACGCGCACCTGGCGGGGGCCGAAGGCCGTGCGCTCGTCGAGCGGGACGCCCTCGGCCGCCACGTCACCGGCGCTCCGGTCGTCCTCAAGGCCTCCGTGCCCGGGCAAGGGATCGCCCTCACCATCGACGCCACGCTCCAGTACCTGGCGGAGAAGGAGGTCGACGCGGCCTGGCGCCGGACGCGCTCCAAGTCGGCGACGGTCGTCATGATGGATCCGCGCACAGGCGAGATCCTGGCCCTGGCGATCCGGCCCACGTTCAATCCGAACGCGTTCGGCGCGGCGACGGACGAGCAGCGGCGCAACCGCGCGATCACCGACCCGTTCGAGCCGGGTTCGACTTTCAAGGTCATCATGGCCGCGGCCGCGCTCGAGGAAGGCGTCGTGCGACCGACCGACCGCTTCTACGGCGAGAACGGCAAGATCAGGGTCGCCAGCGCCGTCATCTCCGACTGGAAGCCCTTCGGCTGGCTCACCTTTGCCGAGGTTCTGCAGAACTCCTCCAACGTGGGCTCGATCAAGGCGGGAATGCAGCTCGGCAAGGAGCGCTACTACAAGTACATCACCGGCTTCGGCTTCGGCCAGGCCGGAGGCCTCGGGCTGCCGGGTGAGAGCCGCGGGCAGCTACGCCCGCCGCCGCAGTGGTCGGCCCTGTCGCTGGCGACCATGTCCATCGGTCAGGAAATCTCGGTGACGGCGCTGCAGATCGTCACGGCCTTCGCCGCCATCGCCAATGGCGGGCGCCTCATGCGGCCACAGATCGTGCGCGCGGTGCTCGACGGCCAGGGGCGCGAGGTGCGCGGCTTCGAGCCCAAGGCTGTCCGCCAGGTGATCTCGCCCGACACCGCCCGCGAGCTCACCACCATCATGACGGCCGCCGTGCGCGAGGGCACGGGTCACAACGCCGCCATCCAGGGTTACGACGTCGCCGGCAAGACCGGGACGGCGCAGAAGATGGACCCCGCGACGCGCCGCTACTCCCACGCGCCGGGCGTCCTGTCCTTCGTGGGCTTCGTCCCTGCCGACGATCCACGGCTGGCCATGATCGTGCTGCTCGACGAGCCCAAGAACGAGAAGTGGGGCAGCGAGGCCGCGGCGCCTATCTTCGCGGCCATCGGCCTCCAGACGTTGCGTCACATGAACGTCCCGCCGCGTGGGACCACGCCGGTGCCGATCATGCGCGCCGAGGTGGCGGGCGGTGCCGAGGCGGCCATGGCGTCGCCGCTCAGGCTCGTGAGCGTCGCCGACGCTTCGGATGCGGCGGCCGTCATGCCTGCGCTCCAGGGTCGCTCGCTCCGCGGCGCCATGGCCGCGCTGGCCCCTTTCGACGTGGCGCTCGAGGTCGAGGGGCGGGGCGTGGTGATCTCCCAGTCTCCGGCGCCCGGGACGCCGATGACGCCCGGCATGACGTGCCGCCTCACACTGACAGGGCCGGCGGGACCGCCGGCCGCGAGTCGATGAGCGGAGACCCCGTGCCCACGGCGACCCTGCTCGACGCCCTGGCTGACAAGACGGTGCAGGGAAGGATCCCGGCCACGGTCACCGGCGTCGCCTACGACTCGCGCAGGGTAAAGCCCGGCGAGCTCTTCGTCGCCGTCCCAGGGCTCAAGGCGGACGGCCGGCGCTATGTCGAGGAGGCGCTCACGCGCGGCGCGGCTGCTGTGGTCCTCGAGCCGCCGGACCTGCTCGAGGGCAGGTCCACCGGTCGCGTGCTGGTGCCCTCCTCGCGCGAGGCGCTCGCCCGCCTGGCCGATGCCTACTTCGGCCACCCCTCGGGCGCGCTGACGGTGATCGGCATCACGGGCACCAATGGCAAGACGACCACGTCCTATCTCGTCGAGGCGCTCCTGTCGGCCCGCGGGCAGCGGACCGGGCTCATCGGGACGGTCGAGTACCGTATCGGGGCCGAGGTCATCGGGGCGGGCCAGACGACGCCGGAGGCCGTCGAGCTTCAGTCGTTCCTGCGCCGGATGGTCAACGCGGGAGTCACCGCCGTCGCCATGGAAGTCTCCTCCCACGCGCTCGCGCTCTCGCGCGTGGACGGCATCGACTTCGACGTCGCCGTTTTCACCAACCTGACCCAGGACCACCTGGACTTCCACGGGACCATGGACGCGTACCGGGAAGCCAAGCGGCGCCTCTTCGTCCTGCTGGCCGCCGGGCCCAAGCCCGGACGTGCCGCCGTGGTGAATGCCGACGACCCTTCGGGAGTCATCATGATCGCGGGCCTGCCGCTCCCCGCGCTCACCTACGGTATTCGCGGGCGCGCCGACGTGCGCCCCGCGCGGTGGTCCTCGGGCGCCGAGGGGATCCGCTTGAGCGTGCGGACGCCGGCCGGCCACCTGGAAATCGCCTCGCCGCTCGTGGGCGAGCACAACGTGATGAATCTCCTCGCGGCGGCGGGCGTGGGCGTGACTCTCGGCATGACGCCGGAGGCCATCGGCCGCGCGCTGGGCTCCGTGGGCTCGGTTCCCGGCCGCTTCGAGCGCATCGAGGGGGGACAGCCCTTCCTCGTCGTCGTGGACTACGCGCACACCCCCGATGCCCTCGAGAGGACGCTCGAGACGGCGCAGAAGCTCCGTGCCCCCGGCGGGCGGCTCGCGGTGGTCTTCGGCTGCGGCGGCGACCGGGACCGCGGCAAGCGCCCGCTCATGGGCGCCATCGCCGCGCGCCTCTGCGACCGCGTCTGGATCACCTCGGACAACCCGCGGAGCGAGCCGCCCGAGGCGATCATCGCCGACATCGTGGCGGGCATCCAGGGTGGCCCGGTGGTGGACCGGCATGAGACACTTCCGGACAGGAAGGCCGCCATCCAGCGCGCGCTCCGCTGGGCCCGCGCCGGCGACGTGGTCGTCATCGCCGGCAAGGGTCATGAGACCTACCAGGTCATCGGCTCCGAGGTGCTCCCCTTCGACGACCGCGCCCAGGCCCGGGCCGCCCTCGCCGGGCGAGCGACATAGGACCGCGCATGCCCGCATTCACGATCGAAGACATCGTCCGCGGCACCCGGGGTGCCCTCCTCGGCGGTGACCTCGGCATCGCCGTGGCCGGCATCTCCATCGATAGCCGAAGCCTCGGCGTCGGTGAGGCCTTCTTCGCCATCTGCGGCGAGCGCCTCGACGGCCACGCCTTCCTCCGGGACGCCGTCGGCCGGGGCGCCGCCTGTCTCGTGATCCACTCGGTGCCCGATGATCTGCCGCCGGGCGTGCCCATCGTGCTGGTGGACGAGACGACGAAGGCCCTCGGGCGGCTGGGCGCATGGCACCGCCAGCGCTTTTCGATTCCGGTCGCCGCCGTGACCGGCTCGAACGGCAAGACCACGACCAAGGAGATGATGGCGGCGGTGCTCGGGGCGCTCGGCCCCGTGCTCAAGCCCGAGTCGAGCTTCAACAACCAGTGGGGGCTGCCGCTGACGCTCCTCAAGCTCACCGCCCTACACCGCGCGGCCGTCCTCGAGCTCGGCACCAACAGGCCGGGCGAGATCGCCGCGCTGGCGGAGATCGCGCGGCCGACCATTGCTGCCGTCACGACCGTGTCCTCCGCCCACACCGAGTTCCTCGGGTCCCTCGACGACGTGCAGCGGGAGAAGAGCGCGCTGGTCAGGGCCATACCTGCCGGCGGCGCCGTCGTGCTGAATGCCGACGACCCACGCGTCCTCGCGATGGGCGCGGCGAGCCCGGCGCGCGTGTGGACCTTCAGTGCTCTGGGCAGCGCGCGGGGGGCGGCGGACGTCCGCGCGGCCGGCGAGATCGGCGATACGCCCGGGGGCGTCGCCTTCGTTCTCGAGACCTCCGAGGGGCGCCGCGCAGTGAGGCTCCACTTCGCCGGAAGACACAACGTCACGAACGCGCTCGCGGCGGCCGGCGTGGGCATGGCGATCGGGCTCGGGCTAGAGCGAATCGCCCAGGGCCTCGAGGCGGCGCGCCCGGCCAAGGGGCGCTGCGTGTGGCGGCGGGCCGGCGCGCTGCGCATCCTCGACGACACCTACAACGCCAACCCGGTGTCCGTCCGCGCCGCGCTCGACACGCTCGGGACATCGGCCGTGGGCATGCGCCGGGTGGTGGTATTGGGTGACATGCTCGAGCTGGGTGCCATCGCTGAGGCGGAGCACAGGGTGATGGGCCGTGCCGTCGCCGAATCGGGAGCGGCGGAGTTCGTCGGGCTGGGGCGCTTGAGCCGGCTCGCCGTCGAGGCGGCGCGCGAGGCGGGGCTCAGCGAGAGCCACCATGCCGACACCTTCGAGGACACCGTGGCACACCTCCTCAAGCGCCTGGCCCCCGGGGATGCCGTGCTGGTCAAGGGCTCGCGCGGCATGCGCATGGAGCGTGTCGTGGACGCGCTCCTCGCCCGCTTCGGAGGGGAGGATGGCTGATGCTCTACGACCTCCTCGTGCCGCTGGCCAGGGACAGCATCGTCTTCAACGTCTTTCGCTACATCACGTTCCGGGCGGCGATGGCGACGGTGACGGCGATCGTGATCTCCTTCTTGCTGGGCCCCTGGCTGATCGGGCGGCTGCGGGCTCTCCACGATGGCGGCCAGACGATTCGCGAGGACACGCCGGAGCGCCACCGCGGGAAGGTCGGGACGCCCTCGATGGGCGGGTTCATCATCCTGGCGGCGCTGCTGCTCTCGACGCTCCTGTGGACCAATCTTCACAACCGCTACGTCTGGGTGCTGATCCTGGCCACGTCGGGCTTCGCCCTTATCGGCTTCCTCGACGACTGGAGAAAGCTCCGCACCAGGAAGGGCATCTCGGCCAAGGAGAAGTTCGGAGCGCAGATCGTGCTGGTCGGGTCGCTCATGGCGTGGGTCTACCTGTGGCCGCCCGACGGCTTCACCACCGTGCTCTCCATCCCCTTCCTCAAGGGCTGGCTGATCAGCCTCGGCTGGCTCTGGGTGCCCTTCACGGTGCTGGTGATCGTGGGCGCCTCGAACGCGGTCAACCTGACGGACGGCCTCGACGGCCTGGCGATCGGGCCCATCGTGATGGCGGGCGGCGCCTTCGCGATCATCGCGTATCTCTCCGGCAACTTCCGGCTGGCCGAGTATCTGCGGATCCTGAACGTCAAGGGCACCGGCGAGCTGACCATCTTCTGCGCGGCGCTCGTGGGCGCGGCGCTGGGATTCCTCTGGTTCAACAGCTACCCGGCCCAGGTCTTCATGGGGGACGTGGGCTCGCTGGCGCTGGGCGGGGCGATCGGGACGCTCGCCGTGCTGACCAAGTCGGAGCTCCTGCTGCCGCTCATCGGCGGGATCTACGTGGTCGAAGCCGTGTCCGTCATCATCCAGGTCGGCTACTTCAAGGCGACGGGGAAGCGCTTCTTCCTCATGGCGCCGCTGCACCATCACTACGAGATGCAGGGGTGGCCGGAGCCCAAGATCATCGTCCGGTTCTGGATCGTCTCCTTCATGCTGGCGCTCCTGGCGCTGACGACGCTCAAGCTGAGATAGGCACGTGAACGCGATGACGGCGGAGCAGGTGGACGAGGGTCACATGGCGGGTGAGCGGGGCTCGGCCTACCGGCAGTGGCTCGCCGCGCGGACCGTCGCCGTGGTGGGTCTCGCGCGGAGCGGCGTCGCCGCCGCCCGCCTGATCCGGCGCCTGGGCGGGCGCGTGCTCGCCTCGGACTCGGGAGCCCTGACATCGCTCTCGGCCGAGGCGCGCGACCTCGAGCATCTCGGATGCGCGCTCTTCACCGACGGGCATCCCGACGCGGCCTTTGCCGGCGCCGAGCTCGTCATCGTGAGCCCCGGCGTGCCCCTCGAGCTGCCGGCGCTGGAGACCACGCGGGCCCGCGGCGTGCCGCTGATCGGCGAGCTCGAGCTCGGATGGCGCGTCATGGAGGCCGACCTCATCGCGATCACCGGCACCAACGGCAAGACCACCACGACGGCGCTGACGGGGGAGCTCGTCGGCGGTACGGGGAGGCCGCTGCTGGTCGGCGGCAACATCGGCACGCCGCTCTGCGCGCATGCCCTCGACTTTCCGGCCGACGGCCTCGTCGTCGCGGAGGCGTCCTCCTTCCAGCTCGCCACGATCGAGCTCCTGCGGCCGCGCGTGGCGGTGGTGCTCAACGTCACCCCCGACCACCTGGATCGCCACAGGACCTTCGAGCGCTATCTCGAGGCCAAGGCGAGGATCTTCGCCAACCAGACGCCCGCCGACTGCGCGGTCCTGAACGCCGACGACCCCGTCGCGGCATCGCTCGCCCCGCGGACCCGCGCCCGCGTCCTCTGGTTCAGCCGGCTCACGCCGCTCGAGCACGGCGTCTTCCTCCGCGACGGGTGGATCGTCGCCAAGCTCAACGGCCACATCGAAGAGATCTGCCCGCTCGAGGAGATCCCCCTGCGCGGCCAGCACAACGTCGAGAACGTGCTGGCGGCCACGGCGTGCGCCCTGTGGACCGGGCTCGCCCCCGAATCGATCCGCCGCAGCGTCGGCGCGTTCCGGGGCGTCGCCCACCGCATCGAACGTGTCCTCGACGAGCGCGGCGTCACCTACTACAACGACTCGAAGGGCACCAACGTCGCCTCGACCATCAAGGCGCTCGAGAGCTTCGCGGAGCCCGTCATCCTGATCGCCGGCGGCAAGGGCAAGGGGCAGGACTTCGCCCCGCTCGCTGCCGCCGCCCGCGGCCGCGTGCGCCAGGCGGTCCTGATCGGGACGGACAGGGCACAGATCCGCGCCGTCCTCGAGGCGGTCGGCGTGCCGTGCGTGGATGCCGGCTCGATGCGCGAGGCGGTGGTGACCGCGCGCACCCTGGCCGGCGTCGGCGAAGTCGTCCTGCTCTCGCCGGCCTGCGCCTCCTTCGACATGTTCGACAACTACGAGCACCGCGGCGAGGTCTTCAAAGCCTCCGTGCGAGAGCTCGCGCATGCCTAGAAAGCTCACCCCCGACCTGTGGCTCTTCGCTCTCGTGCTGGCCCTGGTTTCGCTCGGGGTCGTGATGGTCTATTCGGCCAGCGCGATCATGGCCGCCGACCGCTTCCACGACCCGCTGTACTTCCTCAAGAAGCAGCTCTTCTGGGCCGTCCTCGGCGTCTGCGCGCTCTGGGCCGGCATGCTCTTCGACTACCGGCGGCTCGAGCGCTTCGTGGTGCCGCTCCTGGGAGTGTCGTTCCTGCTGCTGGTGCTGGTGCTCGTGCCGCCCTTCGGCCAGGAGATCAACGGCACGCGGCGGTGGTTCCGTGCCGGTCCCGTGTCCTTCCAGCCGGTGGAGCTCGCCAAGTTCTCGCTGCTGCTCTATCTGGCGTCCTTTCTCACGCGCCGCCAGGAGGTGCTCACGAGCTTCAGCCAGGGCCTCCTGCCGCTCCTTCTCGTGGCGGGCGGCATGGCGGGGCTGACCATGCTGCAGCCCGACATGGGCAACGCCATGGTGCTCGTGATCCTGACGCTGGCGCTGGCGTACCTGGGGGGAGCGCGCGTCTACCACATGGGTCTGATCGCCGCCGCGGCACTGCCGATCGCCGCAGCGGCTATCTTGTCGAAGCCCTACCGCCTGCGGCGCATCATCGCCTTCATGAACCCCTGGGACGACCCGCAGGGCTCCGGCTTTCAGATCATCCAGTCCTTTCTGGCGCTGGGCTCGGGCGGGTGGCTGGGGCGCGGACTGGGCGAGTCCAAGCAGAAGCTCTTCTACCTGCCGGAGGCCCACACGGATTTCATCTTCGCCATCGTCGGCGAGGAGCTGGGGTTGGCAGGTGCCGTGGCCGTGGTGGCGCTCTTCGTGCTCCTCGTGTGGCGAGGCCTCCGGACCGGGCTGCGCGCGCCGGACGCCTTCGGCAGCTACCTGGCGCTGGGGCTGACGATCATGTTCGCGACCCAGACCCTCGTGAACCTGGGCGTGGTCACGGGGGCGTTGCCGACCAAGGGCCTGCCGCTGCCCTTCATCTCCTCCGGGGGCTCGGCCCTGCTCATGGCGCTCTTCTCGACTGGCGTGCTCCTCAACATCTCGCAGCACACAGGGACAGCTTGATGATGGTTCACACAACTTTCCCCTCGCCCCTCCGGGGAGAGGGCCAGGGTGAGGGGCGATGGTCCGGGCGACGGACCCTTCCCCCGAAAGGGTCACGCAGCTAGCCATGTTCAAGAAGTACCAGCAGCTCCATTTCGTGGGCATCGGGGGCATCGGGATGAGCGGCATCGCCGAGGTGCTGCTGAACCTCGGCTACCGCGTGACGGGCTCCGACCAGAAGCGGGGAGAGGCCGTGGAAAGGCTCGAGCGGCTGGGCGCCAAGATCTTCCTCGGCCACGAGCCCAGCCACGTCGAGGGCGCGCACGTCGTCGTGTACTCGTCCGCCGTCGCGCGCGACAACGTCGAGGTGCAGGTGGCCCGACAGCGCGGCGTGCCCGTCATCCCGCGCGCCGAGATGCTGGCCGAGCTGATGCGGCTCAAGTACGGCATCGCCATCGCCGGCACGCACGGCAAGACCACCACGACGTCCCTGGTCGCGGCGGTGCTGGGCGCGGCGGGGCTCGACCCGACCGTCGTGGTGGGAGGGCGCGTCCACGGCCTCGGCGCCAACGCGCGCCTCGGGCAGGGCGAGTTCCTCGTGGCCGAGGCGGACGAGTCGGACGGCTCCTTCCTCAAGCTCACGCCGACCATTGCGGTCGTGACGACGGTGGACGCCGAGCACCTCGACCACTACGCCGATCTCGACGCGATCCGCGCCGCCTTCCTCGCCTTCGTGAACAAGGTGCCGTTCTACGGCTCGGCCGTGCTCTGCCTCGACCAGCCCAATATCCAGCAGATGATTCCGCTGATCGAGAAGCGCGTGATCACCTACGGGCTCGAGTCGGGCGCCGATCTCACGGCGCGCCGGCTCGCCTTCTCCGGCATGCAGTCGCAGTTCGAGATCCTCCATCGGGGCAAGACCCTCGGGCCGGCCACGATCCAGGTGCCGGGCCGGCACAACGTGCTCAACGCCTTGGCATCCGTCGGCGTGGGCCTCGACCTCGAGGTACCCTTCGAGCGCATCCAGCAGGCACTCGCCGGCTTCGCGGGCGTCCAGCGCCGCTTCCAGATCCGCGGCGAAGCGGCTGGCGTCCTCGTCGTGGACGACTACGGGCACCATCCCGCCGAGATCCGCGCCACCCTGGCCGCCGCCAAGGCCGGGTTCGACCGGCGCGTGATCACGGTGTTCCAGCCTCACCGCTACACCCGAACCAGGCACCTGCGGCAGGAGTTCCTCACGGCCTTCTACCAGTCGGACGTGCTGATCGTGATGGACATCTACGCGGCCGGCGAGGCGCCGATCCCGAGCGTGCACGCGAAGGACCTTGCCGACGGGATTGCGGCCCACGGTCACCGGGAAGTCGTCTACATGGACGGCGACCGGGCTGGCATCCTTCACTACCTGTGCGAGTCCACCCGCCCCGGCGACCTCGTGCTGACGTTGGGCGCCGGGGACGTCGGCCAGCTGGGCGCGGAGCTTCTCACGCGCCTGAACGACCAGCGCGACCAGTCGAACAGGAGGTAGCCCATGCTCGGAGAGATACGGGGCGAGGTGCGGTTCAAGGAGCCCCTCAGCTTCCATACCTCCCTACGAATCGGGGGGCCGGCGGACATCTTCATCGTGCCGCAGGACGTCGAGGACGTCCGGCTCGCGCTGGGCTTCGCGGAGCGCGACCACCTGCCGGTGGAGATCATCGGCGGGGGCAACAACCTCCTGGTGCGCGACCGCGGTATCCGCGGCGTCGTCATCAAGGTCGACGGCTGCCTGGGTCGCGCCGAGTTCCACGGCGAGGAGGCCGTCGCGGGCGCGGGCGTGGGGCTCTCGGCCCTGATCCGCGAGGCCGCCGCGCTCAACCTGGGCGGCATCGAGTGCCTCGTCGGCATCCCCGCGACCATCGGCGGCGCCGTGGCGATGAACGCGGGCACCCCCGACGGCTGGATCGGCGACTTCATCTCCGCCGTCTACTTCCTCCATCCGGACGGGACGCTCGGCGAGTTCAAGCCGGGCAACGGGAGCTTCGGCTACCGCGACTTCGCGGCGCCGGCGGGCGCGGTGCTCGTGGGGGCGCGGCTCCAGCTGCACCGGCGGCCCCAGGCCGATATCCAGAAAGACGTGAAGCAGCGCCTGAAGGTGAAGAAGGCGACCCAGCCGCTCGCGCTCGCGTCGGCGGGCTGCGTGTGGAAGAACCCCCACGGCGAGGTCGCCGGGCGCCTGATCGAGAAGGTGGGCCTGAAGGGCAAGCGGCTCAGCGGCGCCGAGATCTCGGCCAAGCACGCCAACTTCATCGTCAACCGCGGCGGGGCGACCGCCGCCGACATCACGGCGCTCATGGACATGGCCCGCGAGCGCGTCCAGGCGCAGTTCGGCATCACGCTCGAGCCCGAGATCCGCATCATGGGAGAAGGATGAGCGGTCACAGCGGGGTTCTCACGCCACGCGGAGCTGCCCGCGGCGGCCTGCCGGACCTGGCCGAGCCGACGGTGGCCATGGCCGGCCAGCGGCTCGACCGCCGCCGGAGGCGCCGGCGCGTGCTTCGGCTGGCCCGCCGGCTCGGCGCGTGGCTCTGCGTGGCGCTGCTCGTGGTCGCGCTGGGTGGCGCGCTCGCGTTCCTCGGCCGATCGCTCCTGGCGGCGTCGCCCTTCGTCGTCGAACGCATCGAGGTTGCGGGGCAGAGCCTGCTCTCGGCCGACGAGGTCATCGCGGCCTCCGGGCTCGCTCCCGGGCAGAACCTCTTCAGCCTCGACGCGCGGCGGGCGGTGTCCGGCGTGGAGGCCCTGCCGCGCGTGCGCCGCGCGGAGCTGGTCCGCGCCTTCCCGAACGGGGTCACGCTCCTGGTGGAAGAGCGGCAGCCCTTCGTCCTCGTCCATGCAGGGGGCCTGCAGCGGGCGGGCGGTCTCCAGTGGGTCGATGAGCAGGGCGTGCCGCTCGGCCCCGAGACGCGCGCGATCACCGTCGACGCGCCGCTGCTGTCGGGCGTGGGCGCCGACGAGGTCGCGGCCGCGGGGCGGACGCCGTCCGGGCGCGTGGCCGCGGGCGTGGCCCTGATCCGCACGCTGATGCGCGCGCAGAGCCCGCTGCTGCGGGAGATCTCCGAGGTGGACGTGAGCCGCCCGGAGGGGCTGGTGCTCTACATGCTGGACGGGGTCGAGGTGAGGCTCGGGAGCGAGGACTGGGACGACCGGTTGGGGCGCCTCAGCGGCGTGCTGGCGCAGCTCCGCGCCTCGGGCCAACGCGCGACGTCGATCGACCTGCGATTCCGCGACCAGGTCGTGTTGAGAACCGCGGCGAAGTAGGGGGCGTCATGGGCAGATCGAGAGGACGGCAGCTCATCGCGGGGCTCGACGTGGGAACGACCAAGATCTGCTGCGTCATCGCGGAGTGGTCGCCCATCGGCACTCTCGACATCGTGGGCGTCGGCACCAGCCCCTCACGGGGCTTGCGCAAGGGCGTTGTGGTCAACATCGACTCGACGGTCGAGAGCATCAAGCAGGCCGTCGGCGACGCCGAGGAGATGGCGGGCGTCGAGATCTCGAGCGTGATCGCCGGCGTGGCCGGAGGGCACATTCGCGGCGCCAACAGCCGGGGCGTGGTCGCCGTGTCGGGCAAGCACCGCGAGGTCAGCGCCGCCGACGTCGAGCGGGCGCTGGACGCCGCCCGGGCGATCAACCTGCCTCAGGACCGCGAGATCATTCACGCGCTGCCGCAGACCTATGTCGTGGACGACCAGGACGGCGTCAAGGAGCCGCTGGGGATGTCCGGGGTGCGGCTCGAGGTCGAGGTGCACCTGGTGACGGGAGCCACGACCTCCGTGAGAAATGTCGTCCGCAGCGTCAACCGCGCGGGGCTCCAGGTGCAGGACATCGTGCTCGAGCCCCTGGCCTCGGCCGAGGCCGTCGTCTCCGACGAAGAGAAGGAGCTCGGGATCCTGCTGATCGATCTCGGCGGCGGCACGACGGACGCGGCGCTCTTCCGCGACGGCGCCGTCTGGTACACCGGCATCCTGCCGCTGGGCGGCGACCACGTCTCAAACGACGTCGCGGTGGGGCTCCGCACGCCCACGGCCGAGGCCGAGGAGCTCAAGAAGCGTCTCGGCTGCGCGCTGACCTCGCTCGTGCGCGAAGACGAAGTCATCTCCGTGCCCTCGGTGGGCGGCCGCAAGGCGCGCGAGCTCTCCCGCCAGATACTCTCCGAGATCATCCAGCCGCGCGTCGAGGAGATCTTCACTCTCGTCGCGAGAGAGCTCGCGAAGGCCGGGCTCGAGGACGCCGCGGCGGCGGGCGTCGTCGTCACCGGCGGCGCCTCGATCATGCAGGGGGTGCCGGAGCTGGCGGAACAGGTTTTTGATCTGCCGGTGAGGCGCGGGCGGCCCACGGGCATCGGCGGGCTGTCGGACGTGGTCCAGAGCCCGATCTATGCCACGGGCGTGGGCCTGGCGCTCTACGGCACGCGCGGGCGGCGCAGCGTAGCCGGCGTGGACGACGGAGGAGCCGTTTCCGGCTTGGGCGGGCCGGGGGCGATGCGCAGGCTCAGGGACTGGTTTGGCGAGCTGTTCTAACAGCCACGATACTCACGCTGGTCGCGGTCAAGGAGGAGCCGATGGTGGAGTCATGGGCGGGTCGGCCGGTGTTCGAGCTGGAGGAGGCGAAGGACAATGCCAAGATCAAGGTCATCGGACTTGGCGGCGGCGGGTCCAACGCCATCAACCGGATGATGGAGGCCCGCTTCACCGGCGTCGAATTCATCGTGGCCAACACCGACCTGCAGGCCCTGCGCGCATCGCCCGCTCCCGTGAAGCTCCAGCTGGGCGCGCGCCTGACCATGGGGCTGGGCGCCGGCGCCGACCCCGAGGTGGGCAGGAACGCCGCGCTCGAGGACCGCGAGCAGATCAAGAAGCTCCTGGACGGCGCCGACATGGTCTTCATCACCGCGGGTCTCGGCGGCGGCACCGGCACGGGCTCGGCGCCGATCGTGGCCGCCACCACCAAGGAGATGGGTATCCTGACCGTGGCTGTCGTGACCAAGCCCTTCGCCTTCGAGGGCCGGCGGCGCTCCCAGCAGGCGGAAGCCGGGCTCGCCGAGCTGCGCGGCGTCGTGGACACCCTGATCACGATCCCCAACCAGCGCTTGCTGGCGGTGGTGGAGCGAGGCACGCCGCTCGTCGAGGCGTTCAAGGTCGCTGACACCGTGCTGCTCCAGGCGGTGCAGGGCATCTCGGACCTGATCCTCGTGCCCGGGCTCATCAACCTCGACTTCGCGGACGTGCGCACCATCATGGCCGGCATGGGCATGGCGCTCATGGGCGCGGGCGTCGGCAAGGGCGAGCATCGCGCGCTCGACGCCGCGCAGAAAGCCGTCGCGAGTCCGCTGCTCGACGAGACCTCCATCGACGACGCCCGCGGCATCCTGATCAATTTCACCGGCGGGTTGGACCTGTCGCTGCACGAGGTCGAGGAGGCCGCGCGTATCGTCCAGGAGGCGGCGCACGAGGAGGCGCACATCATCTTCGGCGCCGTCATCGACCCGAGCCTGCAGGACGAGGTGCGCATCACGGTCATCGCCACGGGCTTCAGCGAGCGCAAGGAGACGAGCCAGCCTTCGGGTAAGGTGGTGGACATGCAGCGCGCGCCCCGCCCCGGCGCCCCGGCTCCCAAGGACTGGCGCCGGCGCGTGCCGGCCGACATCCGCGCCGAGGGCGACGGCCCGACGGAAGAGGACCTCGACGTGCCCGCGTTCCTGAGGAGGCAGGCGGACTAGCCGAAGGATGCTCAACCAGTTCAAAGAGTTCATCCTTCGGGGCAATGTCGCCGAGCTGGCGGTCGGCGTCATCATCGGCGGGGCCTTCGGGAAGATCGTGTCGTCCTTCGTGGGCGACGTCCTCATGCCTCCGATCGGCCTGCTCCTGGGCAAAGCGGAGTTCGCCAACCTCTTCATCAATCTCTCGGGGCAGCATTACCCGACCGTGGCCGCGGCCAAGGCGGCGGGCGCGCCGACGCTCAACTACGGCGCGTTTCTCCAGGCCATCGTGGATTTCGTCATCGTGGCCTTCGCCGTCTTCCTCCTGATCAAGCAGGTCAACCGGCTCTTTCCGCCCGCCGCGCCGGCGGCCACCACGCGCCCGTGCCCGCTCTGCCTGTCGAACATCCCGCTCAAGGCGACGCGCTGCGCCCACTGCACCTCGGAGGTCAAGCCGGCCTAGCAGACGCTCCGGGAAAGCATCGTGGCGCGTGAGACAATGGCGAATGCCATGACCGCTCCGCGCCTCCAGGGCGATCCGCCGACGCACTTCGTCTCGCCGCTGCTCGAAGGCGCGGGCGTGCCCCATCTCTTCACGACGCGCAATTTCCCGGGGGTGACCGCCTTCAGGGAGCCATTTCCGCCGCTCGGCCCCGAGGCCCAGCCACTGTTGGAGGAGCACGGGCTCGGCGCGGAGCCCGCGGCCTTCCTCCAACAGGTCCACGGCGCGCAGGTGATCCGCGCGGGGGGCGGCGGTTGCGCCGGGAACGCGGACGCGCTCATGACCGACAGGCCCGGGCTGCCGATCGCGGTCTTTTCCGCCGACTGCGTGCCGCTCCTGATCTACGACCCCGACGGGCGGCGGCTCGCGGTCGTGCACGCGGGCTGGCGCGGCACCGCCCAGTCGGCGGCGCGGGCGGCCGTCCTGGCGCTCGTAGAGGCGGGAGGCCGGCCCGACGGGTTCCTGGCCGCCGTCGGACCGTCCATAGGGCCCTGCTGCTACGAGGTGGACAAGCCGGTGATCGCGCGGCTCGACGCGGCCTTTCCCGGGCGGTGGGGCGCCTGGGTCAGGTCGGTCGGTCCGGGCAAATGGATGCTGGACCTCTGGGCCGCCAACGAAGACCAGCTCCGAGGGGCGGGAATCCGCGGCGACAGGGTCGACAACCCGCGGCTCTGTACGGGCTGCCGCACCGATCTTTTCTACTCCTACCGCCGCGGTCACAACGGACGGCTGGTTTCCATCGCTGCCGTCCCCCTCGTTCCGGCGCTTTCCCCCACTCGGGAAGAGGGAAACGTGGCGTGCTAGAATCGGCCAACCGGACAGGCATTTATGCTCGACATACGGGAGAACTTGAGGACGGTCCAGCAGGCGGTCGAGCGCGCCTGCCGGCGATCCTCGCGCAAGCCCGATGACGTGCTGTTGATCGCCGTCTCCAAGACGGTGGAGGTCGAGCGGATCGCGCTCGCGATCGAGGCGGGCGTGAAGGCACTCGGCGAGAACCGCGTGCAGGAGGCGAAGGGCAAGGTCGCGGCCCTCGGCCGGCCGGTGCCCTGGCACCTGATCGGATCGCTCCAGACCAACAAGGCGAAGGACGCCGTCCACCTCTTCGACTGGATCCAGTCGGTGGACCGCGAGGAGCTGGCACGGGAGCTCGACCGCCGCGCTCACCAGTCCCTGCGCAGGGTGAGAGTCCTGGTGCAGGTGAATGTCGGCCTGGAGCAGCAGAAAGGCGGCGTGCAGCCGGACGAGCTGAAGCCGCTGCTCGACGCGATGACGGGCTGCCGGAACCTCGACGTGCGCGGGCTCATGTGCATTCCGCCCGCGACGGAGAGCGCGGAGGCGTCGCGAATGTGGTTCAGACGGCTGCGCGAGCTGCGGGATGCCGCAGGGCTCGAGCACTGCTCCATGGGGATGAGCGGCGACTTCGAAGTGGCGATAGAGGAGGGGGCGACCATGGTGCGCGTGGGCACGGCGATCTTCGGCCCGCGCCCGCCGAGGGCGGCCGTTACCGAGGGCGGGGCGTGAGCATCAAGGGCAAGCGGGTGGCCTTCCTCGGCGCGGGCAACATGGGCGAGGCGCTGATCAAGGGCCTGACCCAGGGCGGCCTCGTGCCCGCCGGCTCCATCACCGCCGCGGATCCCCGAGCGGAGCATCTCGAACAGCTCGCGAAGCGCTACCGCATCCAGGCCGTCGCGGACAACAGGACGCTCGTGAGCGGCGCCGACGTGATCATCCTGGCGGTCAAGCCGCAGATCATGGCCGCCGTCCTCAAGGAAGTCGCCCCTGTCGTGGACGATGGCAAGCTCCTGATCTCCATCGCCGCCGGCGTTGCAACGAAGAAGCTCCGAGAGCATCTGGGCCAAGCCGCGCGCCTGATCCGCGTCATGCCCAACACCCCGGCGCTCGTTCTCGAAGGCGTCACGGCCATTGCGCGCGCCGAGGGGCTCAAGCCCGGCGACCTCGAGGCCGCGCAGGAGCTCTTCGGCGCCGTCGGCCGGATCGTGGTGCTCGACGAGAGCGCCCTGGACGCCGTGACGGGGCTGTCCGGCTCCGGCCCGGCCTATGTCGCCATCGCGATCGACGCGCTGGCCGACGGCGGGGTCAAGATGGGCCTCGAGCGCGCCACGGCGACGCTGCTCGCGGCGCAGACCGTCCTCGGCTCCGCGCGCTTGATCCTCGAGACGGGCGTGCACCCGGGCCAGCTCAAGGACATGGTCTCCTCGCCGGGCGGCACGACCATCGCGGGCGTCGCGGCGCTCGAGGACGGCGGGCTCCGCCGCGCCTTGATGCAGGCCGTCGAGCGCGCCACGCTGCGCTCGCGCGAGCTGGGGGCAGGCTAGCGGTGCTGTCCTTCGAGGTCGTCCGGGTCATCATGGTCGTCCTCGACATCTACACGTGGGTCATCATCGCGGCGGCCGTCATCTCCTGGGTCGCCCCGAACCCGTACAACCCCATCGTCCAGCTGCTGCGCCGCCTGACCGAGCCGGTGCTGGCGCCGATCCGCCAGCTCCTGCCGCCCTGGAAGACCTTTGGCCTCGACTTCTCGCCGCTCATCGTCATCCTGGTGATCCAGTGGGTGGTCCCAATCCTGCTCCGGGCGCTCATGGGCTAGCCGCAAGAGGAGACAACCAACCGTGCGCATCACTCCAATGGACATTCGCCAGCAGCAGTTCACCGTGAAGATGTTCCGCGGCTTCGACACCCAGGAGGTGGACACCTTCCTGGAGGATCTGGCCGCGGACTACGAGGCGCTGCTCAAGGAGAACTCGCTGCTCAAGGAGCAGCTGCAGGCGCTCGAGGAGCGCACCCGCGGCCTCGAGGAGCGCGAAAAGGTGCTGCAGGAGACCCTCGTCACCACCCAGCGGCTGGTCGAGGAGATGAAGGACCAGGCACGCCGCGAGGCCGCCGTCATCATCCGCGAGGCGGAGGTCCAGGCCGACAGGATCATCGAGGCCTCGCGCGCCGCGGAGGGGAATCTCCAGAGCGAGATCATCTCGCTCAAGCGCACCAGACGCCAGCTGACCGAGGGGCTCCGATCGACCGTGGAGATGTACCAGCGCCTGCTCGAGCAGGACCTCAAGGCCGCCGCCGGGGATGAGCCCGAGAAATCCTGAGACTATCCTGCTCCACGTGCGCGTTCAGCCCAAGGCCCGCGCGAACGCGATCAGGGGCTGGCTGGGAGAGGCGCTGCGCGTCAGCGTCACCGCCGCGCCTGAGGACGGCAAGGCCAACCGCGCGGTGATCGAGCTGCTGGCCGACACGCTCGCCGTGCCGCGCTCGTCCATCACCCTCGTCCGCGGCGCCGCCTCACGCGACAAGTGGTTCAGCCTGCCCGCGGGGACGGAGCTGCCCGCATGATCGCGCCGATACGCTGGGAGCGGCACCGCCTCCTGCTCCTCGACCAGACGCTGCTCCCCGTCGAGGAGCGCACGCGAGAGTACACCCGCTGGCGGGACGTCGCCGACGCCATCCGCACCCTCATCGTCCGCGGAGCGCCGGCCATCGGATGCGCCGCGGCCTTCGGCGTGGCGCTGGCCGCCCGCCAGAGCGCGGCGCGGGACGGCCTTGGGCTCATCGCGGACATCGAGGAGGCGATCAAGGGTCTCGCGGCCACGCGGCCCACGGCGGTCAATCTCTTCTGGGCGCTCGACCGCATGCGCGCCGTCGCCGAGGCCCACCGCGCGCTCCCGGTGCCCGCTCTGAGAGATCGCCTGCTCGCCGAGGCGCAGGCCATCCTCGACGAGGACGTGGCGGCCAACAAGGCACTCGGCGCCCACGGCGCGGCGCTCGTGCCCGAGGGCGCCCGGATACTCACCCACTGCAATGCGGGCGCGCTGGCGACGGCGGGTTACGGCACCGCGGGGGGCGTGATCCGGGCGGCCCACGAGCGGGGGCGCGTGGCGCTCGTCTGGGTGGACGAGACGCGGCCCGTGATGCAGGGCTCGCGGCTCACCGCCTGGGAGATGGTCAAGGAAGGCATCCCGCACCGCCTGATCTCGGACGTGGCGACGGGCTTCGTGATGAAGCGCGGCCTTGTCGACCTGGTCGTCACCGGGGCGGACCGCATCGCGGCCAATGGCGACACCGCCAACAAGATCGGGACGTACTCGGTCGCGGTGCTGGCCAAGCACCACGGCGTCGCCTTCTACGTCGCGGCGCCGTTCTCCACCATCGACGCCTCGATTCCGTCGGGAGCGGACATCCCCATCGAGGAGCGCGACGGCGAGGAAGTCCGCCGCACCGGCGGCCGTCAGACGGCGCCCTCCGAGACGCCCGTCTACAACCCCGCCTTCGACGTGACGCCGGCCGAGCTCATCGCCGGCATCATCACCGAGCGCGGGGTCTTCCGCTTCCCGTACTCCTTTAAATAAGACCGTGTCGGGCAACCGGCACTCGGAAGCCGCCCGTCGCTACCACGACGCCACCATGCACTCGCCCCGGTCCGTCCGGTCAAGCGGTCACGGGCTCGACTGGGACACCAAGCCCGAGCCGTTCAAGATCTACCCCGGCCTGCCGGTGGTCGCTCTGCCTCGCGATTTTCCCGTGCCGGTAGAGGATGCGCTGGCGGCCATCTCGGGCGAGCCCGGCGCCACGGCGCAGCTCAATCTTGAGACGCTCGCCGCGCTCCTCTTCTTCTCGGCAGGCGTCACGAAGCGGCAGGTCTACCCGGGCGGCGGGACTTTGTACTTTCGAGCCGCGCCCTCGACGGGCGCGCTCTACCAGACCGAGGTCTATGTGGTCGCGGCCGACGTCGCGGGACTCGAGCCCGGGGTCTACCACTTCTCGCCGGGCGACTTCGCCCTGCGCCGCCTCCGCGAGGGGGATTTCCGCGGCGCCCTTGCCATCGCCGCCGCCGACGAAGACCTGGCTGAGAGGCCGGCAACGCTCATCCTCTCAGCCATCTACTGGCGCAATACCTGGAAATACCAGGCACGCGGGTACCGCCACCTCTTCTGGGACTCGGGCTCCATGCTGTCGAACCTGCTCGCCGCGGCGACGGCGCTCGACCTGCCCGCCCGCGTGGTCACCGGCTTCGTGGATCTCGAGGTCAACGGGCTCCTCGCTCTGGACGCCGAGAAGGAAGGCGCGCTGGTGCTGGCGCCCGTGGGAGGCCAGGGCAGGGCCGCTCCGGTGGCGCCCGTCATCGCCGCCATCGAGCCCGAGGTGATTCCGCTGTCGTCGTCCGAGGTGGACTATCCGTTGCTGAAGGACGCGTACGCGAACTCGGCTCTCGACGGCGAGAGCCTGGTGCTGGCCTGGCGCGAAGGCGCGCGTGAGCGGCGCCGACCGCCGACGGCCGGCGCCCTTGTGACGCTGCCCGCTCCGCGCCCGTCGGCGGGCCGCACGCTCGCCGAGACCATCATGGCGCGCGGCTCCACGCGCCAATTCTCCGGCGCGGCCATCGGCGCCGATCTACTCTCCACGGCCCTGTGGCATGCCACGCGGGGTTGGACCGCCGACGTCCCCTCGGGCCTCGTGGATCTCTACCTGACCGTGCACGCCGTCGAGGGACTGGAGCCGGGCGCGTATGCCTACCATCCCGAATCTCACGCGCTCGAGCAGATCAAGCGCGGCGATTTCCGCGAGCAGTCGGCCTATCTCTGCCTCGAGCAGCCGCTGGGCGGCACGTCGAGCGCGACGATCTTTTTCCTGGCCGGCTTGGACCCGCTGCTCGAGTCCTATGGCAACCGCGGCTATCGGCTCGCCAACCTCGAGGCTGGGCTCTACGGGGGTCGTCTGTACCTGTGCGCCTACGCGCAGCACTTCGGCGCGACGGGCCTGACCTTTTATGACCGCGACGTGGTCGATTTCTTCTCGCCCCACGCCCTAGGCAAGGACGCCATCTTCGTCACGGCCCTCGGCCGCTCGGTCAAAGGCCGCGCCCGCTCCCCCGCGCCAGTGCGGATCGACCGGCGCCCCTCACCCCAGCCCTCTCCGTAGAAGGAAGAAGGGGCCATCCTCCTCCCCCCGGAGGAGAGGGGAGGGGTGACGGGGCGCGTCTCAGTCTGCCGTCACGTCCAAAGGCTTCAGTTGCCCGGCGACCGTGAAGCCGTCACCCTGGGGCGTGAGGATGATCATCTCGCCCTCGTCGGGGTAGAGGCCCGTCAGCGCCGTGATGTTGACCTGATGGGTGACGAAGACGAGGGTGCCGCGGCGGTGGCGGGTCACCAGCTCACGCACGGCGCGCGACTGCTCGGGCTCACGGCTGCGGTCGCGGAAGACGGAATTGAGCTGAGACCAGACCTCGACCGAGCCGAAGGCCAGACGCGCCGTGTCGATGCAGCGGCACCAGGGGCTCGAGCGAACGCCGTCTACGGCGATGCCCCGCGCCTTGAAGGCCGCGCCGATGCGCTGCGCGTCCTCACGGCCCGCGGCCGAGAGGTTGCGCTGCGTGCTGCAGTCGTCGAGGCGGGGCCTGGCGGAATCGGGCAGGCTCTGATCCGTGGCGGCGTGGCGCATGATGACGACCTGACCGCCCGCCTTGAGGAGAGTCCACAGCGCCTCACTCGCCCGGGCCTGGACGGGCAGCGCCAGGAGTGCCAGGGCGAGGACGACGCCGGGGAGCCGCATCACGCGGGAATGGGACGCACCTCGACGCGCGACTCGTAGGCGGATTGGCCGCCGGGGATGCGCGGGTCGAGGCCATCGCTGGCTTCGGGTGTCAGGCACGCCTCGCCGCTCGTCAGCGTGTTGAGCCCCGGCCAGCCGTCGCGCGCCCAGAGCACCCCCGGCAGAACGTCCTCGGTCACGCGCGCGACGGCCTCGAAGCGGCCGCGGCCGTTGGTCAGCTCCACGCGCCGGCCCGCCGTGATGCCGCGCGGACCCGCGTCGGCCGGGTGGATCCACAGCTCCGCATGCGCCTCTGCCCGCGCGAGCGTTGGCAGTGCGCGACCGTTGTCGTAGAAGGAATGGAAAGCCGTCAGCACGCGCCCCTGCCTGAACTCGAGAGGGAAGGCGGCATCGTCACGCGCCGGAGGCGTGTAGTCGGGAAGCGGCGGGAAGCCGAGGGACTCCGCGCGCTCGGAGTAGAACTCGACCTTGCCTGATGGGGTCGCATAGCCGCCCTCGCGGTAGGGCACGTGGGAGAGCCGGCTCCTCTCCGCCATGCCGCCCATGGCCCTCAACCGCGCCACGGTCAGCGTGCCGTCCTGCTGGGGCGCCAGCAGCGCGTCCATGTATGCCTCGAGCGAGCCCCAGGGGAAGAAGTCCCTGATGGCGAGCCGCTCGGCGAGGTCGCGCAGAATCGGGATGAGGGGCCGGCACTCCCCGGCCGGCTCGAGCGCCTTATCCATTAAATAGATGTGGGTGGCGGTGTCCTTGATCCCGAGGTCCTCGAGCCAGACCGTGCCCGGCAAGACGATATCGGCCACGCGCCTGATGGTGTCGTTGGCGAAGATGTCGTACGCGACGATCAGGCCCACGCGCTCGAGGTCGCGCTCGATCGCGCCCGCGTCGGCGAACGAGTTGAGCATGTCGGTGCCCGCCGTGAGCAGCACGTCGAGGCTGCCGCCCTTGATCAACCGCGCGATCGAGGGCATGTGGCTCGGCACCCAGGCACCCGCGGGCCGGCGGTCCAGGGCCGTGAGATCCGCCAGGTGGTCGCCCGTCGGGAAGGCGCGGTGGCGCGGGCCGAAGCCGCCGCCCGCCAGGCCAAGCTGGCCCGTGAGCGCGGGCAGGGTCGCGATGGCGCGCCCGGGCTGCCAACCGTGGCGGTGCTTGTACATGCTGGCGCCGCCCACGATGATCATGGCGGGCGTGGTGGTCGCGTACTCGCGCGCGAGCCCCCGGATGTCTTCCGCGGCGAGCCCCGTTTCTCCTTCGGCCCACTCGGGAGTGAAGCGCTCGAGGTGCTTCGCGTAGGCCTCGTAGCCGACGGTCTGCCGTGAGATGAAATCGCGGGCGACGAGCCCCTCGGCGACGATCACGTGGGCCATGCCGAGCGCCAGCGCCGCGTCGGTGCCGGGGCGGATAAGCCAAGTCAGGTCGGCGTGGCGCGAGGTCTCGGCGCGCCTGACGTCGATGGCGATGACGCGCGCCCCGCGCCTGCGCGCTTCGATCAGGTGCGGCGCCGTCGTCGGCTGGCTCGCGAGATTGGCGCCCCAGAGGATGACGAGCCGCGAGTGCGCGGCCATGTCCTCCTTGGTGTTGGTCTCGATGACGCCCGTGAGCGCCAGGCCGTAGGCGCCCATGGCCCAGCAGACGATGGCCGGGTTCCAGACCTGCATGCCGCCCAGGTGGCCGAAGCGCATGATGAGCGGCCGGTTGATGCCGGTCACATGCGCGCCGTGGCCGAACCAGAAGCCGACCCTCTCGCGCCGGGTCGCTGCGATGGCGGAGGCGATGCGGTCGAGCGCCTCGCCCCAGGAGATGGCGCGCCAGCGGTCTCCCCCCCGCCTGCCGTCCCTCACAAGCGGCTGGGTCAGCCGGAGCCCGTTGTGAGGGATCTCGGCGGCGGCGCGTCCCCGGATGCAGAGGAAGCCGCGGCTGTCGGGGTTGTCGTGATCGCCGGTGACATCCTGCAGCCGGCCGTCCTCCGACACCTCGACCAGCATCCCGCAGAAGGTCGGGTGGCAGTTCATGGGACACATGGTGCGGACGGTGGTGGGAGGCATCGGCGAAATCATACCTCTCCGTTGCCTCGGGCGCGCGCCTTCTGCTAGTGTGGGAGGAGCGCACAGACCACGAAGGAGGAGCCGCGAATGAAGAAGTACCAGCTGATGGCGCCGGGCCCGACACCCGTGCCGCCCAACGTCCTGCTGGCGATGGCCCAGCCGATCATCCATCACCGCGCCGCGGAGTACGACGCCCTCTTCCGCGAGGTGCGCGAGGGGCTCAAGCGCCTCGTGCAGACGCGCCAGGACGTACTGGTGCCCGCGTGCACCGGCACGGGCGCGATGGAGGCGGCCGCGGCGAACACGCTCTCGGCCGGCGATCGGGTGATCGTGGTCAACGCCGGCGCCTTCGCGCAGCGCTGGCTCGCGATCTCTAAGGCTTACGGCCTCACCGTGATCGAGCTCAGCGCGCCTCACGGCGAGACCGTGGCGCCCGAGCGCATCGCGCAGGCGCTCCGCGAGAACCCGAACGTGAAAGCGGTGCTGGTGCAGCACAGCGAGTCGTCGACCGGCGTGCTCCACGACGTGCGCGCCTACGCGCAGGTGACGCGCGGTACCGGCGCGATCCTGGTCGTGGACGCGGTGTCGAGCCTCGGCATCGCGGACCTGCCGATGGACGCGTGGGAGATCGACGTGGTCGTCTCGGCGTCGCAAAAAGGCCTGATGCTGCCTCCGGGCCTGGGTCTCCTGGCGCTCTCCGACAAGGCATGGGCGGCCGCCGCGCGGTCGACCCTGCCGAAGTACTACCTCGACCTGACCGAGGAGCGGAAGTACTCGGCCAGGAACGAGGCGCGCTTCACGCCGGCGGTCTCGATCATGGTGGGCCTGCGCGAGGTGCTTCGCATGATCGAGGCGGAAGGGCTCCAGAACGTGGTGCGCCGTCACGACCGGCTCTCGCGCGCGACGCGCGCCGGCGCGGAGGCGCTCGGTCTCAGGCTCTTCCCCAAGACCACGGCGAGCCCCGCGCTCACGGCGGTAGAGGTCCCGGCGGGCGTGGACGCCGACCGGGTGGTGGAGCGCTTCGCCGCGTCCCATAACATCACGATCGACGGCGGCCGCGGCCCGACGAAGGGGAAGATCTTCCGCATCGGCCACATGGGTTACGTGGACGACTTCGACGTCACGACGGCGCTGGCCGCCCTCGAGCAGGTGCTCCGCGAGCTGGGGCAACCAGTCGACTTCGGTGCCTCGCTCGGAGCCGCCCAGAAGGTCTTCGCCGAGCGGGGATAGCCGCGGTAAGATACCAGCTTGGCCATGTCGCTGAGACTCCTGCTCCTACGTCACGGGGAAACGGCCTGGAACCGGGAACGCCGGTACCAGGGCTGGACGGACACCCCTCTATCCGCCGAGGGCCTCCTCCAGGCCGAAGCCGCCGCCCGCGAGCTCAAGGAGCACACCTTCGCCGCCGTCTACGCGAGTCCGCTTCAGCGGGCGCGCGACACGGCGGCGGCGATTGCGGCGCCTCACGGTCTCCCAGTCGAGACGGACCCGGCCTTCAAGGAGCTGGGCTTTGGCCAGTGGGAAGGGTTGACGCTCGACGAGGCGCGCGCGCGCGACGCCGCGGTCTACGATGGCTGGGCCAATACGCCGCACCTCGTGTCGCCCCCCGAGGGCGAGAGCCTCGTCCAGGCGCGCCTACGCGTCCTGGCCGGACTCGAGCGGCTGCGTGCGGGCCACCCGGACAAGGTCGTCTGTCTGGTCGCCCACGGCATCCCTGTGCGCATCCTGATCCTGGAGGCGCTGGGGCTCGGGCTCGACCGTATCTGGTCGCTGCACTCGGCGCCCACCGGCATCTCGGAGCTCGAGTTCCGCGACGACTGGACGGCGCTGCACCGCATGAACACCCTCGTGCACCTCGACGCCGTCTCGGCGGGCCGGTAAGAGGCGGATCGCTTCATGGAACGCAAGATCCAGCAGACACAACTGCCCAAGGGCGCCAAGATCTACCTGCCCGACGAGGCCGCGCAGAAGCGGCGCGTCGAGGCGGAGCTCTGCGGTGTCTTCCGCAAGTGGGGTTACCGCGACATCGTCACCTCCGCCTACGAGTACTTCGACGTGGCCTCGCAGGGGACGGACCAGGAGCTCCAGGAGCGGATGTTCAAGATGGTGGACCGCGAGAGCGGCCGGCTCTTGGCCCTGCGCGCGGCCTGCCCAACCCCGAGGGCGATGCCGAGCTGATCGCCATGGCGGTCGAGGGGCTCCGCGCGCTCGGCCTGCGTGAGTTTCAACTCGACGTCGGGCAGGCCGATTTCTTCCGCGGCATCCTCGAAGACCTGGGGCTCGACGAGGCCAGGGCGCGCGAGCTACGCTCCGCCCTCGGCAGGAAGGACATCTCCGCGCTGGAGCGCCTCGTGGCGGGGCTGGGCGCTCCCGCGGCGGCGGGCGAGCTCCTGCTGGCCCTGCCGGGCCTGTACGGCAGGGGCGACGTCCTCGAACGCGCCGAGCGCCTCGTCAAGAACCCTCGCTCCGAGGCGGCGCTCGCCAACCTGGCGGAGGTGTACCGGCTGCTCACGGTCTATGGTCTCGCCGACTCGGTGCTGCTCGACCTGGGCGAGGTCAGCGGCTTCGACTACTACTCGGGCATGCACTTCGATGCCTACGTCTCGGGGCTCGGGGCCCCGCTCGCCGGGGGCGGCCGTTACGACCACATGCTGGCGCGCTTCGGCTACGACTGCCCGTCCACGGGCTTCGCCTTCGAGGTGGGGCGCGTCCTCCTGGCCCTCGAGAGCCAGGGCGCGGCCGCGCCCCAGCCGGGGCCGGACTTTTTCATCATCGACTTCACGGCCGACAAGATCCGCGCGCTCGAGCTCTCGCGCCGCCTGCGGGATCTGGGCTCGGCCGTGGCGCGGGACATCCTGAGCCGCGGGCTCGACGAGTCGCTCGCCTACGCGCGCCAGCAGCGCGCGCGCTGGGCGCTCGTGATCGGCGAACCCGGCCGGGATGCCGAGCAGGTGCGGGTGATCCCGCTGGACGGACAGGGTGGCGAGCGGCGAGTGTCGGCGGCTGAGATCCTGGCCGACCCCGCGCGCCACTTCCCGAACGCAGGAGGAGGGCATCATGCCTAACATCGTGATCGTGGGCGCCCAATGGGGCGACGAGGGCAAGGGCAAGGTCGTGGACGTCATCACGCCGCACTTCGACGTGATCGTGCGCTACCAGGGCGGTAACAACGCCGGCCACACCGTGGTCGTGGGGCGCGAGAAGTTCGTACTCCAGACCATTCCCTCGGGCATTCTCCATCCCGGCCGCCGCAACATCATCGGCTGCGGCGTGGTGGTCAACCCGGCCTCGCTCATCGACGAGATGGAGTCGCTGGTCCAGCGCGGCGTCTCGCTCGACGGCAACCTGTACATCTCGAAGAACGCGCACGTGATCATGCCGTACCACCCGGCGCTCGACCAGGCCAGCGAGTCCAAGGCCGGCAAGCACCGCATCGGCACCACGGGCAAGGGCGTGGGGCCGGCCTACGCCGACAAGACCGCGCGCGTGGGCATCCGCATGGCCGACCTCCTCGACGAGCGCCTCTTCCGCGAGAAGCTCGCGTACAACGTGGCGCAGAAGAATCGCCTCTTGCGCGAGATCTACGACGCCGAGAGCTTCACCGTCGACGGGATCCTGAGCGCCTACCTCCGCTACGCTGGCTGGCTCGCGCCCTACATCACGGACACGGCGCTCCTGCTCCACAACTGGATCGAGGCGGGCTCGTCCGTGCTCTTCGAGGGCGCGCAGGGAACCATGCTCGACATCGACCACGGCACGTATCCCTTCATCACGTCGTCCAGCACGACGGCGGGCGGCGCCTGCACCGGCTCGGGCGTGCCGCCGACCCGGATCAACGGCGTCATCGGCATCTCGAAGGCCTACTGCACCCGCGTGGGTCAAGGCCCGTTCCTGACGGAGATGCACGGCGAGGTCGCCGACCTCTTGCGCGCGCGCGGCAAGGAGTTCGGCTCGGTCACGGGCCGGCCGCGGCGCTGCGGATGGGTGGACGCCATCGGGCTCCGCTACGCGGCGCGCATCAACGGCCTCGACACGCTGGCCATCACCAAGCTCGACGTGCTCGATACCTGCGAGACGATCAAGATCTGCGTCGGCTACAGGTACGAGGACGAGGTGCTGACGGACTTCCCCGAGGAGGAGCGCATCTGGCACGAGGCCGAGCCCGTCTATGAAGAGCTCTCGGGCTGGAAGACCTCGACGGCGGGGTTGCGCGACTACGAGGACCTGCCGACCAAAGCCCGCGAGTACCTGGCGCGGCTCTCGGAGCTCTGCGGCGTGAGCATCTCGCTCGTCTCGACGGGCCCGGTGCGCGACGAGACCATCCTCGTGAACGACTCGACGCTCACCGACTGGATCCCGAGCCTGCGCTCCTCGCTGCCGCCTCACTAGCCGCGCGAGGGCGCCCGCTCCCGGGTATGATAGGCGCGTGAGCCGTTAGCTCAGTTGGCAGAGCACCTGACTTTTAATCAGGGGGTCGGTGGTTCGATCCCACCACGGCTCACCACTTCTTGGGTCAGGTCTTGAACTACGACGTGCTCATTCGCCGTTTCTTCCTGAGGAGCCTTTCAGGGCTGAAGGTTTTACCCGGTCATAGAGGAGCAAACCCTCCCTCACGCCGCCGGACTCGTCTGAAAGATCCCGATATGATGGGCACTTTCCGGCGTCAGCCGTCCTCTGGCATCCGCCATGCTGGTCGACTTTGTCCGGATCGACGGCTGTGGAAGACGAGCCGGGTTCAGGAGGTGGGAGCCAGACGCCGTGAGACGCTCGATTGGTCCGTTGCTTCTCATGACGGTGATGCTGTGGCCGTGCCCCCTCGCGGCGGCCCCGGTGGCTGTGCGATTCACCGAGGCGGTCACCCACGGTTTCCTCACGCTCCGCGCGACCAACGGCGCCCTCCTGGCGACGGGCGACCTGCTCCAGGTCGGGCGGGGCGGAGAGGTCGAGAGTCGGATGGTGTTCCGCTTCAAGGACGGGTCGTTGTTCGACGAGACGGTGGTGTTCACGCAACAGGGCGTTTTTGCCATGCAGAGCTACCGCCTCCTGCAGCGCGGGCCCGCGTTCTCCGAGGACAGCGAGGTGTCGCTCCAGCGGGCCGCCGGGAAGTACCGCGTGAAGACCACGGCCCACAAGGATGGGCGCGAGAAGGTGCTCGATGGCGCGCTCGACCTGCCCCCGGACGTCTACAACGGCATGGTCCTCGTCGTCGCGAAGAACCTCTCGAAGGGCGCCGGCGCGACCATTCACATGGTGGCGTTCACGCCCGCTCCGCGCCTGATCCGTCTGGAGCTGATCCCGGCGGGCGAGCATAAGGTGCTGGTGGGCGACCTCGCGAAGAGCGCGGCCCACTACGTGCTCAAGCCCCGTCTCGGGAGCTGGCTCAAGCTCTTCGCCACGCTGCTCGGGCGCGTACCGCCCGACTATCACGCCTGGATCGTGACGGACGACGTGCCCGCGTTCGTCAGGTTCGAGGGGCCGCTCTACTCGACGGGGCCGATCTGGCGGATCGAGGTGACGAGCCCGCGCTGGACCGACTAGTGCCGCGCCAACTAACTTCGCCAGATCAACTCAGCCCTCGCCTCGCGGCGCGGCCGCTCAGCTCGAAGAGCCACGTTCTCGGTCGGCAGCAGCCCTCAACGTACGATCCACTCAGCCCTCGCCTCGTGGCTATGCCTCTCGGCTCGAACGACCACGTACGCGTCGGGCTGCTGCCTCCCTCGGGCCTCGTCTGGCTCGTCATTTGGCCCGGCACTATGCGGGAACGCGCGAGGTGCCGGGAATACTCGTTGAAGTCGCACTAGCTGGACTCCAGGTGGCCTTGACTTCGACCGGGCCCCGACAGGCGCATCCTGGTCGAGCTGCGGAAGGCCTGACGCGACGGCACGACGCACCTGCTCCTCGAGCCACTCGAATTGCTGGAGAAGCTGGCGGCGCTGACGCCGCGGCCCGAGGCCCATCTGCTGCTCTACCATGGCGTGCTCGCCCCGCACGCGGCCTGGCGCCCGCGTGTGGTGGGCTTTGCTCGGCCGCCGGCGGCCGCGGATGCCGATATGCCCTCAGGCCAGCCGGGCCCAGCGGGCCGGCCGCGCTATCAGGCCTGGGCCGCACTCATGCAGCGCGCCTTCGGGCTGGACGTGCTGCTCTGTCCGCGCTGCGGCGGCCGGCTGCGCCTGATCGCCACCATCGCGGACCCGGCCGTCGTAGAGCGGATCCTCGTGCATCTCAGCCTCGGCCCTGCGCCGAAGCCACCCGGTCCGGCCCCGCCCGCCGGTGCTACCGTCGTCACCCATTCGTAAGACGCGCTCGCCTCGGCGCCGCCCTCGTTCTTCGCTCAAGGCAAGCGGCGCTTGACGCCGCCGAGCTGCTGGATCAGACTCACTGGGCCGATGATCGCGCTCGTGGCGAATTTCCCGGCCCTGCGACGCGGGTTCCTTGCGCCGAGGGCTCTCGGCCGCCTTCCAGTCTCGACCGATAAGGCGCTTTATGTTGCTTATCCGCTCTACGCTCGATCCGTTTGAGTCCGGTTCACCCTGCTGACCGGGCCACCGGGGAAAGTTGGCGCAAGGCCGGCCAGCGAGTTTCGGAGGAGCTTGGGATATCCTTCGGAGCATTTGCCATCGGCTCTGCAGGTGATTTTGAAGAGAATGAGGGAAGCTGGGTGGAGCTCTATGGGCTTGAGGCCGTCGGCGCAGTCCTCGCGAGGCCGGACGGTCACGTAGCCTAGCCAGAGCTCCTCGAAGGGACGGGTGAGATGAGCCGAAACTGGTCGACGCTGATATGGACAATCTCCTGGCTCTGGCCGGCCGTGGCTTCGGCACAAGAGCGCCAATACGAATGGGGATGGGGCATGCACCCGATGATGTGGGGCATGTGGGGCGCGTGGGGCCTCGGGATGATGCTCATGATGCTCGTCTTCTGGGCCGCAGTGATCGTGGGCATCGTGCTGGCGATCCGGTGGCTGGTCGGGCAGGGCAGGACAGGGCACGGGCGCGACACAGCGCTCGACATTGTTCGGCAACGCTACGCGCGCGGCGAGATCAACAAGGACGAGTTCAAGACGAAGAAGCGCGACCTCATGTGACCGGGAGACGCGCGGAAGGACTCTCGGGCCTGTTTCCCTGCTACCAATTTGCTACCACTCTCAGCGAAAACAGCCCGCACCATGCTGATCATGGCGCGGGTCGGTGGTTCGATCCCACCACGGCTCACCACTTCCCCAGAGGTTCTGGACACGGCACTACTGGCTACCGTCTTCCTTCCGACTCCTGCAGCCTCCTCTCCCACCGCCTCGAGCGCCCATTGAGTCTCGCGAGAAATTTCCGCTGATCGAGGAGGATCAGCAGCACCTGGCCGGCCACGATGGACGGCCCTCCCAGCAGGACTCCGGCTGTCCCGACCAGTAGAGCGCCACCCGTCCTGAAGAGCGCTTCCTGTTTGCCCTCGGGGAACTCCTTGAAGACGCCGGCCGGGGCGAGGAACAATCCCAGGGCGCCGACCAAACCCAGAGCGATGATGACCATACCGAGAGCGACGAGGAGCTGTGCCCAGAAGCGAGTGAACCGGTAGGGCATGGCTCACCTCCTAAGAGGGCTAGACCGCTGGGACAGAAGAAACTGGTAGAGCAAGGCGAAGTAGAAGACGATCGTTAACGCGGCGACGCCGTGGCGCCTCATGAGATCCGAAAGGTAGTGCCGAGGTCCGGGAGTGTCAAGCGGTAGTACGCTTGACTTCGACCGGGCCCCGGTGGGAATCTCTGGCCAAGGCAAGGAGGCGCACATGAGGCCGAACAAGCTGATGCTGGCCGGGCTGATCGTGACGCTGATCGGGCTCTTCATCGTCATCCGGCACGAGATGGGGATTCCGTCCTATTGGACGCCGCTCCTGGTCGGAATCGCGTTGCTCCTCGGCGGCGTGATCTGGTCGATGCTGAGCAGGAAGTCGCGGATCCTGTGAGCTCCACCAAAGGCGTCAAGGACTCGAGCGGGCTCTACGAGGTCGAGCGGCGGGCCCGGCACGCGGAGCGGCCGGGCTTCAGGATCTCGGAGCTTCAGATCAGCCCGACGCAGCAGGTGCCGTGGCACTGTCACACGGCCGTGCAGGACACCTTCTACGTCCTCGAAGGCCGGCTCCGTCTCTTCCTGCGCGACCCGAAGGAAGAAGTCAAGCTCGGGCCGGGGGAGACCTACGCGGTGCGGCCCGGCCGGCCGCACCTCGTCACCAACGGCGGCGACAGCTCGACGACCTTCCTCGTCCTCCAGGGGATCGGCGAGTACGACTACGTCCCGCTGACCTGATCTGCCGGACGTTTACGCCACACATCCCGCCTCTGCCAGCCGCTCCTTGTCATCCCGGACGCGCTCTGCTACTCTCGAACCTTGGTTTCGTTTGCTGTGATAGAGGTTTAGACCCCGTCGTCTAGTCTGGCCAAGGACGCGACCCTTTCAAGGTCGAGATCGCGGGTTCGAATCCCGCCGGGGTCACCACCTGATCCAAAGGGGACGTATGGAGCCTCAGGGTTTCCGCGACTTGGTCGGGCGGATCATGATTGATCCGGATTTCTTCGGCGAGCTCGTGCGCGACCCCGTGGCCACCATGGCCGAGTTCACGCTGTCGGCCGACGAGCGCAGGACCGTGCTCCAGGCCGTGGGGCGGGCGGGCGAGGCGCCGACACCCGAGCGCCTCCGGGCCGTCAAAGCGGTGATGATGAAGCGTTGGGCCATGTAGGGCGGATACGAGCCAGTGGCCAAGCCGGCCGACATCGCCTTCCTCCGCCAGATCGATCTCCTCCGTGACCTGGAGGAAGCGCAGCTCATCGCCCTCTGGCCGCGCCTCCGCGAGCGCCGGCTGCGCAAGGGCGAGGTGCTGTTCCGCGAGGGCGATCCCGGCGAGGAGATGTTCTTCATCCGCTCGGGCGTCATCCTCGTCTCCAAGAAAGTCAGCGGGCGCGTGGAGCAGATCCTGAACCGGTTCGAGGCCGGCGGGATCTTCGGAGAGATGAGTATCTTCGGCGACGAGGCCAAGCGCACCGCCACGATCCAGGCGGAGGTCGACACCGCGCTGCTTGCCCTCGACCGCGACAGTATCAACCAGTTCATCGAGGCCAATCCGCGAGACGCCGCCCGCTTCTTCCTGGAGATGGCCCGCGTGCTGATCCGCAGGCTCGTCCAATCGACCCAGCTGGTGAGCGAGGTGACGCGCTGGGGACTCGAGGCGACAGGCCTCGACGCCGAGGGTCGCTCCGGGGGGCCGCCCAGGTGAGCAAGCCCGTCACGAACACGCAGGCCGGCGCGCCGGGCGCCCAACAGCGGCGGCCGCCCACCACGCTCAAGCTCCTCGTCCGCTCGGAGGACGGGCAGAGCTTCGAGGTGCAAGAAATCTCGAGCCCGGCCGCCTACCTCCAGCTGCGCCCGCAGCGCCTCCCCGACGCGCAGTGGGAGCTGGCGCAGCTGCCCGCCGGCGTCCCGGGCACCAAGCGATACGTCCTCAAGAGCCGCCGCGCCGAGAATTACCTGGCGCTCGACGACGAGGAGCGCTTCCTCTGGGGGCAGATGGACGGGCGCGCGAGCCTGCAGGACATCGCCGTCGCGTACGTCATGCGCTACGGCTCGTTCGACTTCGACAAGATTCCCCAGCTCATCGACAAGCTGCTCCAGGCCGATCTCCTGACCCTTCGCCCGATGTCGCGGCTGCGGGAGATCCTCGAGCGTAACAAGCAGAACCCGGCGGCACGCGCCATGACCGCGACACTGCACGCCATCGAGCGCCTGAACGTCTCGAGCCGACGGTGGAACGATCTCTTCGAGCGGATCCATCGCTGGGGCGGGTGGCTCATCTTCACGCCGGCGGCGGTGATCGGACTCGCTGTGCTGACGGGCTTCGGCGTCCGCGCGCTCATCCACCTCTGGGCGGACCTGGGCGAAATCACCTCGGCGCTGGGGCACCACGCCATCGTGGCGATCATCGCGCTCCAGCTGGTCTTCTTCCTGACGGTGGCGCTGCACCAGTTGGTGCATGCGCTGGCGTGCGTCCACTACGGCCGGCGCGTCAAGGAAGTGGGCTTCATCATCCACCACATGGTCGTACCAACCTTCTACGCCGACGTCACGGATCTCTTCATGGCCTCGCGCCGCGCACGCGTGGTCAACGCGCTGACGGGGCCGACGGTGCACCTGATGCTCGGCATGCTCGGCCTCATCTGGGCCGACTCGCTCGGTCCTGGACTGCTCCAGGCCTGCGTTGCGGTCTCGGCCGTGCTTCAGCTGAAGTCCTTCCTGATCTGCATCTACCCGTTCTCGTTCCTCGAGATGGACGGCTACCACGTCCTCGAAGACGCGGTGGGGATGCCGCGCCTGGCGCAGGAATCCTTGCAGTTCGTGCGCGGCACGCTCTGGAAGCGGCTGGCCGCGGGGCGGAGGTTCCGCCGGCAGGAGGTCGTCTACCTCTCCTACCTTGCGCTGTCGCTGTTCTCCGTCGTCGGCGTCATCGGCTTCGATATTTGGCTGATCCTCACCGCCAAGCACGCCTAACTCACCGCAGGCCGCCGATAAGGGCCCATCTGCTTCGTTGGCGCCCTCGACCGGGGGGCTCAACGTACAGGAGTACGCCTCGCGCCCGGATCAATTCAGCCCTCGTCTCGCGTCGGCCGGTGGCCGCTGCTCAACTCGAACTGCGGGCCGCCGCCTCGCAGCTGGACCCTTCTCGACGCCCTGCTCCCGTCCCCGGCGATAGGACCCGCCCACTTCGCAGGTCGTCCGCCTCGGGACACCTCAGCTAGGTGCTGCGGGCGAGGAGTGCGATGAGGCGGCCGACGGATTCGTCGAGCGCCTCGGGCGGGTCGGCCGCGGTCTCGAGCTGCCGCGCCTGCTCCGCTTCCGGCAGCGATTCGAGCAGCGCCTGAGCGCGGCTGCGGATCTCGGGGCCCAGGAGCCGCGCCACCTCGAGGACGAAGCGCAGCGCCTGCTCCGCGCGCTCCTGCCCCGGCGCGGCGCTCCCCAGCGAGGCGGCTCCAGCCTCGCGCAGCCGCGCGCTCAACCTGATGCGCCGATCCCACGCGCGCAGCAGGTCGCCCGGCACCGCGCCCCACTCGAGCGGCGTGGCGCGCAGCACCTCCATGATCGCCGGGCCGAGAGCCGGAGCGCTCTCGCGAGCGATCAGGTCGCCCAAGGCCGAATTCCATACCGGGGGAAGAGGCGCGGGCGGGACCTCCCGCGCGCGGGCCGCCGGCGCCTCGAGGATCTCGCCCGAGCGGTCCAGGACGAGCCGGTCGTCGAGCGGGCCGCCCAGCGCCCAGAGTGAGCAGACGACGCGCTCGCCCTCGTCGCGGATCACCCGCGCTTCCCGCCGCGTGATGTCCTGCCATTCCGGCCGGTAGAAGGTGACGCCGTCGGCGACGACCTTGTCGATGTCCTGGCGCAGCTGCACCGTCGCCCACGGCGCGACGCGGTGGCTCTCGTAGGGCGCGGGCAGCCAGTCGAGCCCGCCGTCGGCCAGGAAGCGCTCGAGCGGCAGCGCCTGGCCCGGATCGTAGCGGAAGCACTCGAGCAGTGTCGTGAAGAGCTGCTCGGAAGGGAAGGGGCCTCGGTACCGCACGCGCGCGACGCCCTGGTCCTTCATCAGCGCCGCGACCAGGTTCAGCACCGCGCTGCCCGCCCCCGGCGGCAAACGTTGCGGCTCGGCCAGCGGCGGGATGTGGTCGAGGGCGGTCCAGTCGAGCGAGCGGAAGACCGTCAGCGGCTGGACAGGGCGCCAGGGTTCTTCTCCGTCGAGGAGCCAGACGCGATCCGAGCGGCCCCAGACCGGGTGTAGGGTGGCGCCGGGCTCGACGCCGATCCATCGGCCGTCCGCCGCGCGACAGCGCGCCCAGTCGAGCGCGCCGTCCGGACTCCAGCGGCAGGCGGCGATCAGGTGACCGTGGCGGTCGAACTGGACGAGCCGCCACGGCGGTCCGGGCTCGTAGCCGACGACCGTGCCCCAGCGCTCGACGCGGACGGGCGGATCGTGGCCGCCGAGGGCGGCGGCGAGAGCCTCGATGCGCCGCGGGTCGAGCGCGGCGATCTCCGGGCGCTCGAGCCACGCGCGGAGACGGGGGAGCGCGCTCGGGTCCATGGACCCGATGATGATACAATCCGCGCGTGCGCGCTTCCCTGATCGTCGCGAGTCTCCGCTGATGGCCGCCGACGAGCTCTGCTGGCTCCCCGCCCTCGAGCTGGCCGCGCAAATCCGCCAGAAGAAGGTCTCCCCGGTGGAGGTGGTGGATGCGGTCCTTGCGCGCATCGAGCGCCTCAACCCGAAGCTCAACGCCTTCTGCACGCTCACGGCGGAGGAGGCCCGCGACGCGGCTCAGGCGGCCGAGGTGTCGGTGATGACCGGCGAGGAGCTGGGCCCGCTGCACGGCGTGCCCGTCTCGATCAAGGACCTGGTCTTCACGCGCCGTCTCCTGACCACGGGCGGCTCGCGACTTTTCGCCGACCATGTGCCGGAAGAGGACGCGGTCTCCGTCGAGCGCCTCAAGGGCGCGGGCGCCATCATTCTCGGCAAGACCAACACGCCCGAGTTCGGCCACAAGGGCGTCACCGACAACCCGCTCTTCGGCATCACGCGCAATCCGTGGAACCCGGCGCTGACCCCGGGCGGCTCGAGTGGCGGCGCGGCCGTGGCCGTGGCGACGGGCATGGGCCCGCTGGCGCTGGGTACCGACGGAGGCGGCTCGATCCGCATCCCGGCTTCCTTCTGCGGAATCTACGGCCTCAAGCCCTCCTTTGGCCGCGTGCCCCAGGGCGCTGGATTTCCCGGCTGGGAGACCCTGTCCCACACGGGCCCGATGACGCGCACGGTGCGGGACGCGGCGTTGATGCTGGCCGCGTTGGCCGGTCCCGACGATCGCGACCGGCTGTCCTTGCCGGCCGAGGCCGGGCCGTCCTTCCTCGAGGCCTGCGAGGGCGGGCTTGCGGGCCTCTCCGTCGCCTGGTCCGCCGATCTCGGCCACGCGGTCGTCGACCCCGAGGTGGCCGAGATCTGCGCCAGGGCGGCCGAGGTCTTCGAGACGCTCGGCTGCCACGTGGAAGTCGTGACGCCGGGCTGGGACGATCCGGAAGAGATCTTCCGGACGATCGCGCCCGCCGAGACCTACGGCGCCTGGGGCGACCGGCTCGAAGACAGCGCCGATCGGCTCGACCGCTCGCTGGTCGCGCTCCTGCGCTACGGACGGGGGATCACGGCTGGTCGATACCTGGCCGCGACGGCGCGGCGGCACGACTTCTGGGCCGAGGTGCAGCGCTTCCTCGCGCGCTTCGACCTCTTGATCACGCCCACGGTGGCCGTGCCGGCATTCCCGGTGGCGCGACCCGCGGTCAAGGAGATCAACGGTCAGCCGGTCTCGCCGCTGGGCTGGATCCCTTTCTGCTTCCCGTTCAATCTCACCGGGCAGCCCGCGGCATCGGTGCCGGTGGGGTTCACGGCAGCCGGTCTGCCCGTGGGGCTTCAGATCGTGGGGCGCCGCTTCGCCGACCGCATGGTGCTGGCCGCCTCGGCGGCCTTCGAAGCGGCGCAGCCGTGGGCGGCGCGCCGGCCGCCGGTGGACTGAACGTCTCTTCGGGCCAGGGCAGAAGGTTGAGATGACCGATTGGCCCGGTGTAGACTACGGTTTGCTGTGAAGGCGATGGGGTTCGCCTGAAACCGCCCGGCCGTGGCCGGGCTGATGACCCCTACCGGTGACCACCGGTAGGGGTTTTTTGTCGTCGTCCAGAGGGCACGAGGGGTGGGTGAGAAGTTCATCGGCTTCTTCCGGCTGGTGGACGCATGCGCGGCGCCGGGCTGCCCCGTGTGCCGGTGTCTCCTGACCGACAGCCGCCAGTACCTCGAAGCCCTGCTATACGAGCAGGTGAATGATCCCGACACGCGCCGCCGTCTCCGGGCCGCGTGGGGATTCTGCGGGTGGCACACGTGGATGCTCGGCGACATCGCCGGCTCCGCCTTCGGCTCGGCGATCATCTACGAGGACATGCTGCGCGTAGCGAGCCGGCGCTTCGAGCGCGGAGCGCGCGGGGCCGGCCGGGACTCGGCCGGGCCCTGGCGCCGGCTGCTGCGGCTCCTGCGCCGAAACCGGCGCCCCCTACCGGTCGAGCTCCACGAGCGGCGCGCCTTGTGTCCCGCGTGCCGCGAGCGGATCGACGCCGAGGCGCGCTATCTCGACGTCATGCTTCGCTTCACGGAGGATGTCGAGATCGAGCGCGCCTACGGCCGCTCCGACGGGCTCTGCGTCCCGCATGCCCTGCAGGCGTTGGAGATGGGCCCGGCCCGGCAGGCCGAAGCTCTCCTGGTGCGCACGCTGCCGAAGTGGGCGGTCCTGCGCGGGGATCTGAGCGCGTTCCTCGACAAGCACGACTATCGGAATCCGCGGCCCTTCACGGATACCGATCGCACGGCGGTGGCTCGCGCCTACGAGGCGCTGGCCGGGGCCCCGGGAGTCTTTGGCAGCGAGGCGCACGGGCCGACTCGGGCCCCTCGCGCTCGAATGAGGACGCGGTCATGCGAATCCTCGTGATCTCGGACCTGCACGCGAACTGGCCGGCGCTGGAGGCCATCGTCGCGGCGGAGGCCTTCGACCGCGTGATCGTGGTCGGCGACCTCGTATCCTACGGGCCCCATCCCCGCGAAGTCGTGGATTGGGTGCGCGAGCACGCCACGATCACGGTGCGCGGCAACCACGACGACGCCCTCGCGTGCGGCAGCGATTGCCGCTGCGCCCCCGCGAGCAAGCCGCTCGCCCTGGCCACGCGCGCCGTACACCGGACGCTCCTCGGCCCGGAGCAGGTCGGCTTCCTGGGGGGCCTCCCGCAGACGGCGACGCTCGATGCTTCGGGCTGCCGGCTTTTCGCCGTGCACGCCTCGCCCCGCGATCATTTCTACCGCTACACGCTGACCCCCGACGCGCCCGAGCAGCACCTTCGCGAAGAGACAGAGGGCGTCCCCGCCGACATCGTGCTGCTCGGGCACACCCATCTGCCCATGGCAAGGCGGGTCGACGGCAGGCTCGTGGTCAATCCGGGGAGCGTCGGCCAGCCGCGAGACGGGAACCCGCATGCCGCCTACGCCGTCATCGAGGACGGCGACGTCACGCTTAAGCGAATCGATTATGATGTCGAGCGCACCATACGGGATCTGCGCGCGATGCCGATTCCGGCCGCGATCGTCGATGGCCTCACCTCCATTCTGAGGGCGGGGCGATGAGCGCAGGGCCGCGGCGATCCGACAGGGCCGGGGAGGAGTGAATGGACAATGTCTGGTTCCTGGCGGCCCTCTGGGTCGGGCTGGCGCTCGTCGCCACGCTCTTCGCCATCTGGTTCCGGGTCTCGACGGCGCTGTCCGAGATCATCGTGGGCACGGCCGCTCAGCTCATCGTGGTCGTCCTCGTCGGCGGCAAGGGGCTCGGCGCCCAGACCCCATGGATCGGCTTCCTCGCCGGCACGGGCGCCATCGTGCTCACGTTCCTGGCGGGCGCCGAGATCGATCCGGGCGTCTTCCGCGTCAAGTGGAAGGAGGCGACCGTCGTCGGGCTGGCCGGCTTCTTCGCGCCCTTTCTCGGGTCGGCCGCGATCGCCCGCTACGTGCTCCACTGGGAGCCGATGCCGTCCTGGCTGGCCGGGGTGGCGCTCTCGACGACCTCCGTCGCGGTGGTCTACGCGGTCATGCTCGAGCTGGGCTTCAACACGACCGAGTACGGCAAGGTGATCCTGGCCGCCTGCTTCATCAACGATCTCGGGACGGTGATCGCCCTCGGCCTGATCTTCGCGCCCTTCACGGCGCGCACGATCGGCTTCGTCGTGGTCTCGGTCGCCGTCTTCGCGATGCTGCCGTTCATGACGCCGCGGGTCTTCCGCCGCTACGGAGCGCGCGTGTCCGAGTTCGAGGCAAAGTTCATCCTCCTCGTCCTCTTCTCCATGGGCGGGCTCGCGCTCTGGGCGGACAGCGAGCCGGTGCTGCCCGCGTACATCATCGGCATGGTCCTGGCCGGCACCGTCGGCAAAGATCACGCCCTGATCCGCCGGCTGCGCACGCTCACGTTCGGCCTGCTGACGCCCTTTTACTTCCTGCGCGCCGGGTCCCTGGTCTCCGTGCCCGCGCTCGCCGCCGCGCCCGGCACCCTCGTCGTGCTCTTCTGCGCCAAGATGGTGAGCAAGATGGCGGGTGTCTTCCCGTCGGTCAGGATCTTCGGCCACCGGCAGGGGGCCGACGTCTACTACACGCTCATGATGTCCACGGGGCTCACCTTCGGGACCATCTCGGCGCTGTTCGGACTCAGCCACGGAGTCATCACGCCCGCCCAGTACTCGCATCTGGTCGCGGCCGTCATCGGCAGCGCCGTGATCCCGACCATGATCGCCAACGCCTGGTTCATGCCGCGCCATCTCCTCCCTTCGCCGGAGCAGGGCCAGAAGCCGGAGGGCGTTGCCGTGCGGGCTCCTGACGCCCCTTGATCCTGAGGTAGGAGGACGCCATGTTCAGAAAGATCCTCGTCGCGTACGACGGCTCGGACGGCGCCAAGGCCGCCCTCCGGATCGGGATCGGCCTCGGAAAGAGTCTCGCCGCGGAGCTCCACAGCATCTCGGTCGAGGAGCATCTGCCCCACTACGCCGCCACCATCGGCGAAGTCCAGGACGCCAAGGAGCGCGTGGACGAGTACTTCCGCATTCTGACGAAGGAGGCGCGCGACCAGGCGGCGCTCGCCGGCGTCGAGCTCCAGACCATGATCCGGCAGGGACACGAGGTCGAGAGCATCGTCAACTACGCCAGGGAGGGCGGCTTCGACCTCCTGCTCGCGGGCTATCACGGCCACAGCCGCATCTTCGAGCGCGTCATGGGCAGCACGGCCCAGAGCATCATCCGGCTCTCGCCCTGCTCCGTCCTCCTCGCCAAATAACCGCAGGCGGCCGATAAGGGCCCATCTGCTTCGTTGGCTCCCTCGGCCGCTCGCTCACCGTAGAGAGACTACGCCTCGCGAGCGGCGCTTCGGTCGCCGCCTTGCATCTGGACCCTTCTCGACCGCCTGCTGTGGTGGGCGCCAATCAAGCAGAGGACCCTTATCGGCGGCCTGACTTTTCGGAGAGCATCTGCTGCTCGCGGTACTGGCGGAGGACCTGGTCGTAGCGCCGCAGCATGTCTTCGCGCCGCGCGTCGAGCCTGAGGCGCTCGACCAGCATGCCGGCGAAGAAGGCCATCGCGACGACGGCCAGCATGACCAGTCCCCGCAGCACGCGCCGTGAGCCCGTAGGGTCCGATCCGCTCATCGCCCGTATAATAGCAACCATGTCGCGCCTGCGTCTCTTCGTGGATCGCGTCGCGCGCCGCATCGGCGGCCCGCGGATGCTGGCCCTCCCGATGCTGCGCTGGCTGGCCGTGCTGGCGGGGATCGTCTGGATCCTGCTGGCGCCGCCCGAATATGCCGGCTGGCGGCCCGTGCACAGCGCCATGCTGGGCTTCCTCCTGTACAGCGTGGCCCTCACGGCGGCGCTGTGGCGATGGCCCGCTCGCATGCTCCGGCTCAACGTCTTCGTGCTGGCGGCCGATCTCGGCTTCGCGCTCCTGCTGATCCGGCTCACGGGCGGGGCGCCGAGCATCCTCTTCCTGGCGCTGCTGTTGATCGCGGGGCTGCAGTCCTACTATTACGGGATGGTGCGTGGGGTCGCCGCCGCGGCGCTCGCGGGCGCGGCCTATGTCGCCGTCGTCTGGCCGACCATCGCCGGACCCGAGTGGTCCAACATCGCCGTGCGGCTGGCCGTGCTGCTCGGCACGGCCGTGGGCGTCGGCGCCCTGGGCCAGGTCGAAGAGCGCGAGCGCTTGGCGGTGGCGGCGCTCACCAGCGCGGCGCGGGCGCGCGAGCGCTTCATCCAGGGCGTCGTCGAAAGCCTGCGCGACGGCGTGGTGGCGCTCGACCGCGCCGGCCGAATCGTCGCGTTAAACCCCGCGATGGAGATCCAGACGGGGCTGGCCGCCGCCGACGTCGCGGGCCGCGACTTCTTCGACGTCCTTCCCGCCTATGCCCGCGAGGCTATCCGTGGGCCCATCGAGCAGCTGCTCTGCGGCGAGACGGACAGCTTCGCGCTGGAGGCGGTCGAGCTCGAACAGGCGCCGGGCGCGCGGGTGGTGCAGAACGTCAAGGGCAGCCTCCTGAGCCAGCATGGCCTACCCGCGGGCGCGGTGCTGCTCGTCCAGGACGTCACCGAGCGCGTCGCGCTCGAGCGGACGACGCGGCAGACGGAGAAGCTCGCGGCGCTCGGCACCATGGCGGCCGGCCTCGCGCACGAGCTCAACAACCCCATCGGCATCATCTCCTCGCGCATCGAGATCATGCTGCTCGACGCCGAAGCCCAGCCGGTGCACGGCCGGTTCGCGGAAGACCTCCGGGTGCTCCATCGCCACGCCCAGCGCGTCGCGCGGATCGCGCAGGGGCTCCTGTCGTTCAGCCGGCAGTCCTCCGGCGGCCGCGGCCCCGTGGACCTGAACCACCTCGTGGAAGAGACGCTCCTCCTGATCGAGCGGTCCATGACCAAGCAGGGCCTGACCGTGACGCGGCGGCTCGCGCCCGGCCTGCCGGCGCTCTGGGGCGACGGCAACACGCTCCAGCAGGTGGTGCTCAACCTGCTCACGAACGCCCGGGACGCCGTCGCGGGCGGGGGCGAGATCACGGTCGAGACCTCGCGCGCCGCCGGTCACGACGAGACCGTGCGCCTGCTCGTGCGGGACACGGGCCCCGGCATCCCGCCGGAGGCCCTGCCGCGCATCTTCGAGCCCTTCTTCACCACCAAGAGGAACGGTACGGGCCTCGGGCTGTCCATCTCCTACGGCATCGTCCGCGACCACCACGGGACCGTCGACGTCCAGTCGCGCCCGGGCGAGGGCACGACCTTCATCCTGACGTTTCCGGTCTCGGGCGCGCCCGCCACCGTAGGGGAGAAGGCTTGAGCGTCACGCGCGTCGTCATCGTGGACGACGAGCCCGACATGGTGGAGAACTGCGCCCGCATTCTGGGTCGCGTGGGCTATCAGTGCTTGACGACGACCGAACCCGCGCGCGCGCTGGCGGTGATCGAGGAAGAGCGGCCGGACCTCCTGATCACCGACCTCAAGATGCCCGGCATGGACGGCATGGAGCTCCTCAAGCGCGCCCGCGCGATCGACCCGACGCTGCCGGTCATCGTGATCACCGCCTTCGCCACCATTGAGTCGGCCGTGGCCGCCGTGAAGGAGGGCGCCACCGACTACCTGCCCAAGAACTTCTCCGTCGAGCATCTGCGGGTGGCCGTGGAACGCGCCCTCCGCCAGCGCAGCCTCCAGGTGGAGAACCGGAACCTCCGCGAGCAGCTCCAGGAGACGTTCGGGCTCGAGAGGATCATCGGACGCAGCGAATCCATGGCGCGGGTTTTCGGCCTCGTCAAGAAGGCGGCGCGCTCGGAGGCGAACATCCTCGTTCTCGGCGAGTCCGGTACCGGCAAGGAGCTGATCGCGCGCGCCATCCACGCCAATAGCCCGCGCGCGGCGCAGCCCTTCGTCCCGGTGGACTGCGCCTCGCTGCCGGAGAACCTGCTGGAGTCCGAGCTCTTCGGCCACGAGAAGGGTGCCTTCACCGGGGCCGTGCGCACCAAGCCCGGTCTCATGGAGGTGGCGGATCACGGCACGCTCTTCCTCGACGAGATCGCCGAGCTGCCCGTGGGGCTGCAGGTGAAGCTCCTTCGGGCGCTCCAGGAGCGCCAGGTACGGCGCGTGGGGGGCACGGCGCTCGTGGACGTGGACGTGCGCCTCGTGTCCGCGACCAACCGCGATCTGCGCGACGCGACGGTCAAGGGACAGTTCCGGGAGGAGCTGTATTACCGGGTCAACGTCATCGAGATCCAGTTGCCGCCGCTGCGCGAGCGGGCGGGGGACGTGCGCCTCCTCGCCCGCGCCTTCCTCACGCGCTACGGACAGGGCCGCATCCGCGGCATCGCCGACGACGCCATGGCCGCCCTCGAGCGATACCGCTGGCCGGGCAATGTCCGCGAGCTCCAGAACGTGGTCGAGCGTGCCTGCGCGCTGGCCGACAGCGACACGGTGACGAGACGGGACCTGCCCGACCACGTGTTGGGCGTGGGGGCCGCCGTGCCGGCGGCGCCCGGGACCACAAGCGCCTCTGCCGAAACGGGCACCGACCTGCCGCTCAAAGACGCCAAGGAGCGCTGGATGGCGGTGCTCGAGGCCTCGTACCTGCGCGAGCTCCTCGAGCGTCATGTCGGCAACATCTCAGCGGCCGCCAAAGCCGCGGGGATAGACCGCAAGACCTTCCACCGGCTGGTGAACAAGCACCATCTGAAGTGACGCGCCTGGCGCGACTGGAGAGCGACGGGCCCGCCGACCGTATCCAACTTGGGACATTGACGAGGTGAGGCTCGCGCCCTAGGCTGCCGGGCATGAAGCCCATCGTCGCGGCCCTGTGTGTCGCTGCGGCGCTCGCCGCTCCCGCCGAAGCGAGCGATCCCGTGGTTGTCGTGCAGGAGACGCGCACGCCTGTCGTCAGCAAGAAGCACCGCGGGGTCCAGCACGTCGTCCTCCTGAAGAACGTGTCGCCGTACCCGGTGAGCGGACTTCGCGTTACCGTCGAGTTCTACGACTTCTTCGACAAGCTCCTCCTGGTGCGCGCCGGCACGCCTGTTCCGTCCTCGCTCAGGCCCGGCGATACCGCCACGCTGTCGTTCCCGATCCCCGCGCTTGACGCCGCGCGCAAAACACGCTACCGCTTCCAATACGGAGGCGGTCCTCCCCGTGGCAGCAAGCCCCGGCCGAGGCGAGGCGGACCTGACCCAGCGGGGAGGAGACGACCCACCGAGCCAAAGCCGCCTTCACCGTAAAGCTCCGTTTTCCTTCGCCATCGCCTGGTGGCACCCCGGTTGCAGCCTCTCGAATGCGGATGCCCCAGCATGACGGGGCCGAGGGGAGGCAATGATGAAAACCGAACGCATTCTCGTTCCACTGGATGGGTCAGCATTGGCGGAGGCGGCCCTGGACGCCGCGCTCGATCTTGGTCGCGGGGGATCCCCTGCCTTGATGCTGCTCCGGGCCGCCGAGGCGCACACGCTGCCTGGGGCGGATCCCACGGACGAGCAGGTCGCCGTGGTCCGCGAAGCCGAGGAGTACGTGGCCGCGGTCGCCGATCGCCTCGCCAAGCGAGGGGTCACGCGCGTGGAGACGAGTGTGTGGTACGGCCCGGCGGCCGCCGCCATCATCGAGGCCGCCAAGCTCAAGAAGGCGGACCTGATCGTCATGAGCACCCACGGCCGCAGCGGCCTGGGCCGCCTCATCCTCGGCAGCGTCACCGAATCCGTGCTCCGCAGCACGACCACGCCCATCTGCATCGTGCGGGCGCCCGGCGCGCCTCTCGAACCGCCCAAGGGCGTGGCGAAGCCCCGGGAGAAACAGGGGGCCCCGCGTGTATAAGCGCGCCGTGGTGGCGCTCGATGGTTCGCCGGTCGCCGAGGCGATCATTCCGTTCATCCTCGATATCGCGGGCCCCCTCGACATGGAGGTGGTGCTGGTGCGCGTCAACCGGCCCGTACCGCCGGAGGTCATCGAAGGATCGCGCAAGGTGATCGTGGAAGATCAGGAAGTAAGCCGCATCGACGCCGAAGAATACCTGGCGCCGATCGCGGTCGAGCTGAGGCGCAGGGGGGTGCAGGTGCGCACCCAAGTGCGCCGGGGGCAGCCTGCCGAGGAGATCGTGGCAGCAGCGCGCGAGGCCGCCGTCGATCTGATCGCGATGACCACGCACGGGCGGAGTGGCCTCGGCAGGCTCCTTTTCGGCTCCGTGGCCGAGGCCGTCCTGCGCGAGAGCCAGCGGCCGGTCTTTCTGATGCGCGTGACCGAAGCGCAGGTGGCCGAGCGCGCCGCGCAGTTGGCCGCGCCGTGAACACCGCGGTCGCCGGCCTCCAGCGGCTGTCCATCGCCGGGGTCCGGGCGCGCCTCCACGCCTCGGTCGTCGGCCGTCAGCTCTACCTCTTCGAGCAGGTCGAGTCCACGAACGTGACCCTGGGCCGCCTCGCCCGCTCGGGCGCGCGCGAAGGCACCGTGGTCCTCGCGGACGAGCAGACGGCCGGCAGGGGACGGCTCGGACAACCCTGGTTCTCGCCGCCCGGCGTCAACCTCTACGCCTCGGTGCTTTTCCGGCAGTCGCTCGCGCTCGAGGAGGTGCCGCTCTTCTCCTTCATCGCGGGGCTGGCTTTGGCCGATGCCGTGAAGCTGGCCGGCGCCAAACCTGCCATCAAGTGGCCCAACGACGTCCTTGTGGATGGCTGCAAGGTGGGGGGCGCGCTCCTCGAGTGCGCGGCGCGGGGCGACGTGCTGGACTACCTCGTCGTCGGCATCGGCGCCAATCTCAACGTCAGCCTCGATGCCCTCAACGGAGCCCTCGGCCCCACGGCGGCCGGCGCCACCTCGCTTCGCGCGGTGACGGGCGGAGAGGTGGATCGCGACGCCTTCGCGGCGGACTATCTCAACGCGCTCGACGCCTGGGCCCGGCGCTTCCGCGACAAGGGGCCCGAGCCCATTGTCGAGGCCTGGCGCGACCGCGACATCCTCACGGGCCGCCAGGTCGAGATCCGCGGCGGCAAGGGCGGACCCTTCGTCGGCCGGGTCGCCGGCGTCGACGCCCAGGGGCTGCTCCTCGTCCAGGACGCCGTGGGGGAGCGCCGCACGGTGTCCGCCGAGGAGATCCGCCTCTGTGACTGAGCTCGACGCATTCAAGGGAGACCCTGCATGAGCCGGCTGCGCCGCATCTTCCACCCATCGGACTTTTCCCGCGCGTCTGGCGCGGCGTTCACCCGTGCCGTGGCCATGGCCAAGGCCAACCGCGCCCGGCTGCTGCTCGTCCACGTGCTGGCGCCGCCCGTGCCGATCGCGGGCGAGGGGTACATCTCGTCGAAGGTGTACGACGACCTCGAGGCCTCGGCGCGCGCCTACGGGCAGAAGCAGCTGTCCGCGCTCGTGGCCAAGACGCGGAAGGCCGGCGTCAAGGCCGTGACGCTGCTCCTCGACGGCGTGGCGCACGAGCAGATCGTCCGCGCAGCCAAATCGAAGAATGCCGACCTGATCGTCATCGGCACCCACGGCCGCACGGGTCTCGCGAAATTCTTCCTGGGCAGCGTCGCCTCGCGCGTGGTCGCCGCGGCGCCCTGCCCCGTGCTGACGGTGCGCGGCAAGTAGGGATCCAATGACCGGCACTGGGCTGATCGGGAAGGAGGCGCTCGCCATGTATCTCGCGCGCCTGCTCGGCAGCCCGGTCGAGATCGCGGCGCTCCGCGGGCTGGGAGGCGCCGGGGAAGCCGATCCCAAGCGTCTCGGATATGGCGTGCCCTTCGAGGTCGAAGGCCTGGTGGGCGGGCAGCGCCGCTCCTTCGTCGTGTCGCGCACGCGCCCGGTGCAGGGCTTCGGCCACGACTATCCGGCCGACCGGGCCTGGCAGGCCATCTACGCCCACGGGGCCTACAACAGCTTTCCCCGCCACGTGCGGAGCCTCGACGTGGGCTTCGCGCGCGAATCGGGCGAGCTCGTGTCGGCGGGCGACGCCGCGGAATATTTCCAGCTCGTCGAAAAGGCGCCTGGCCGGCTCTACTGGCTCGACCTCGACCGCATGCTGACGGAGCCCGCGCGGGCGCTCGATGTCGAGCGCGCACGCGTTCTCGGTGACTTTCTGGCCGCCGCCCACGCCGAAAAGCGACTCGATCCGGTGCTGTACCAGCGGCGCATCCGCGAGCTGATCGGCCACGGCGAATGTCTGATGGGCATCCTCGACAGCTACCCGCATCCCTATGCGCTGCTTTCCGAGCGGGACTGCGAGGCGCTCGAGCGGAGGGCCGTCGGCTGGCGCTGGAGGCTGCGCGGCCGGTCCCACCGCCTCTCCCGCGCCCACGGCGACTTCCATCCCTGGAACCTGCTCTTCGAGGAAGGCGCCGCGTTCACGGTGCTCGACCGCAGCCGGGGCGAGTGGGGCGAGCCGGCCGACGACGTCTCGGCGCTCGGCATCAACTACCTCTTTTTCGGCCTCCGCAAGAGCGGCGGCGCCGGGATAGCCGAGCCGTTCCTGTCGCTCTTTCACGCCTTCTTCGACGCCTACCTCGGTGGCAGCGGCGACCGCGAGGTGCTCGACGTCCTGCCCCCGTTCCTCATGTTCCGCGCGCTTGTGATCGCGCACCCGCGCTGGTACCCGGACCTGACGGACGCGACGCGGCGGTCGCTCCTCGATTTCGCGCGTGCCATGGCGCGCGCGAAGGCATTCGACCCGAACCGCCTGCCCGCGCCGCTCGGCCGCGCGGCATGAGCTGGGCGATCTGGATCACGGGCCCGCCGGGCAGCGGCAAGACCGCTCTGGCCCGCGCCGCGGCAGAACTGATCCGGGCCCGCGGCGGCGCCGTGACGGTGCTCGAGCTCGACGCCATCCGGGAGAAGCTGACGCCGCATCCGCAGTACACGAACGAGGAGCGCGAGCTGGTCTACCGCGCGCTGGGCTACATGGCGTCGCTGCTCGTGGACGCCGGCGTGCCCGTCATCATTGACGCCACGGCTCACCGCCGCGCGTGGCGCGACGCGGCCCGCGCCGCCATCCCGCACTTCGCCGAGGTGCAGCTCAGCTGCCCTCTCGAGGTGTGCCGCGAGCGCGAGCGCCGCCGGCCACGGGGCCACGCCCCGGCCGGCGTCTATGCCGCCGCGGACCGCCCTGGAGCGACGGTGCCCGGCGTCAACGTGCCCTATGAGCCTGCGCTCGCCCCCGAGCTCGCCATTGACACGACGGTGGACGATGTCCCGTCGGCAGCGGCCAAGGTCGCCGCGCTGGCGACGCGCCTCGCCGGACCGGCAGCCGACCGGGTGAGGGCCTCGTGAGCTGGGCGATCTGGATCACTGGCAGGCCGGGAAGCGGCAAGACCACGCTGGCCGGCCGCGTCGCCGGTGCCCTCCGCGCCTGGCCCCTGACCGTGGTGGTCCTCGACCTGGCCTCGGCGCGCCGGGCCATAGTCGGGCGCGACCGGGCCGCGGAGGCGGAAGAAGCGATCGTCCACCGAGCGCTCGCGTACGCCGCCAAGCTCCTGACGGAGGCGGGCGTGGCGGTCGTCGTGGACGCCACGGCGCCGCGGCGGGCCTGGCGGGACGAGGCGCGCGAGTGGGTCGGGCATTTTGCCGAGGTGCAGCTCATCTGCCCGCCCGAGGTCTGCGTCGAGCGCGAGCGGGCCGCGCGGTGGCGGCTCGGAGACGCCCAGGGCGGCGCCGCCGTCCAGGCCGCGCCAGACATCGCGCTCCACTACGAAGAATCGCTCAATCCCGAGCTCCGGGTTCACACGCACGTGCCCGGTCTCCTGAACGCCGTCGAGGAAGTGCTGCGCCTGGCCCGCCGGCTCCATCGGGCGGCGGCCGCATCCGTCACCCCCAGCGAAAGGGTCACATCATGAAAGTACGCGAGCTGATGACCGGCGCCCCAATCACGGTCAGCCCCGAGACGCCAGTGTTCGACGCGCGGCAGACGATGATCAAGGAGCGGATCCGCCACCTCCTCGTGACGGAGGCGGGCAAACTGGTCGGCATCGTCACCGACCGTGACATCCGCCTCAACCTGCCCTCGCAGGCCACGAGCCTGTCGATGTGGGAGGTCAACTACCTCCTCGCCAAGCTCACCGTGAGCAAGGTCATGACCACGAGCGTGATCATCATTGGGCCGGACCAGGAGGCCACCGATGCGGCGCGGCTCATGCTCGAGCACAAGATCGGCGCGCTGCCCGTGCTGGACGGCAGCCGTCTGATCGGCATCCTGACCGAGACGGACGTCCTGCGGGCCTTCGCCCGCAGCCCGCAGCGCGCGTGAGCGAGGCGGCTCCTCCGTGAACCGAATCGCGGTGGTGGAGGACGAGCTGGACCTCCGGGTCACCTACGAGCGGCTCCTGCGCCGGGCGGGCTACCGCGTGGTCACGGCCGGCTCACGCGCCGAGGGTCTCAGCCTCCTCAAGCAGGCGGCCCCACCGTCGCTGGTCATCTCGGATCTCCGGCTGTCTGACGGCGACGGCCTCGACATCGTCCGGGCGGCGCGGACACTCGACCGGCCCGTGCCCGTGATTGTCGTCACCGCGTTCGCCACCGCCGCGGCCCGGGAGGCCGCGCTCGCCGCGGGCGCCTCGGCCTTTCTCGCCAAGCCCTTCGTCGCCTCCGCGCTCCTGCGCCTGGTGTGCGACGAGTTCGACCACGTCACCCACTGAGTTCGCAAGGAGGCCAGATCCATGCCATCCGATTCCCTGAGCATCACGGACAACCGAACGGGCGAGACCTACGAGCTGCCCATCGCCAACGGGGCCATCCGCGCCATGGACCTCCGCAAGATCCGCAAGGGGCCGGATGACTTCGGGCTCCTGTCCTACGATCCGGCCTTCATGAACACCGCGTCCACCATCAGCCGGATCACCGAGATCGACGGCGACCGCGGCATCCTGCGCTACCGCGGCTATCCCATCGAGGAGCTGGCCGATCGCTCGAGCTATCTCGAGGTCGCCTACCTGGTGCTGCACGGCGAGCTGCCCACCCTCGCCGAGATGGACCAGTGGGTCTACGACGTCACGCACCACACCTGGGTCCACGAGAACCTCAAGAAGTTCATGGACGGGTTCCACTACGACGCGCACCCGATGGGGATGATGGTCTCGGCGGCCGCCGCGCTGTCCACCTTCTACCCGGAAGCGAAGAACGGCGCGGACCCGGCGACGCGGCGGCTGCAGATCGTGCGGCTGATCGCCAAGATGCCGACCCTTGCGGCCTTCGCCTACCGCCACAGCCTGGGATTGCCCTACAACTATCCGGACAACGAGCTGTCGTACACGGGCAACTTCCTCAACATGCTGTTCCGGGCCACGGAGCCGAAGTATGTGCCCAATGTGGTCCTCGAGCACGCGCTCGAGGTCCTGTTCATCCTCCACGCCGACCACGAGCAGAACTGCTCGACGAACGCCGTGCGCGCCGTCGGGTCCTCGCAGGTCGACCCCTACTGCGCGATCGCGGGCGGCACAGCGGCGCTCTACGGCCCGCTCCACGGCGGCGCCAACGAGGAGGTGCTGCGGATGCTGGCGGAGATCGGCTCGAAGGACCGGATCCCCGCCTTCATCAAGGAGGTCAAGGACGGCAAGGCCAAGCTCATGGGCTTCGGTCACCGCGTGTACAAGAACTACGACCCGCGCGCGAAGATCATCAAGCGCATGGCCGACGAGGTCTTCGAGGTGACGCGGCCGAGCCCGCTCCTGCCTGTGGCGCTCGAGCTCGAGCGGATCGCCCTCGAGGACGAATATTTCGTCTCGCGCAAGCTCTACCCGAACGTGGATTTCTACTCGGGGCTCATCTACCAGGCGATGGGTTTTCCCGTCGAGATGTTCCCCGTGCTCTTCGCGATCGCCCGCACCAGCGGCTGGCTCGCGCAGTGGCAGGAGATGCGCGCCGATCCCGAGCAGAAGATCGCGCGGCCGCGCCAGCTCTACCTGGGATCCGGGAAGCGCGCGTACGTCGAGATCGGCAGGCGCGAGGAGGCGCCGGGCCGGCGGTCATGAACGTCGGCCTGCGCTTCGACCGGGCGCCGCGGCGCGTGTACTGGGAGGTCACGCGGGCGTGTGACCTGGCCTGCCGCCACTGCCGCGCCGAGGCGGCGCCCGAGCGCCACCCGGCTGAGCTCGATGGCGCCGAGGCGGACCGGCTCCTCCATCGCCTGACCGGCTTCGGCCCGCCGCTGCCCCATCTGATCCTGACGGGCGGCGATCCCCTGAAGCGGCGGGATCTCTTCGCGCTGATCGAGGCGGCACGAGCGCTTGGCTTCGAGGTCTCGGTGGCGCCGAGCGGCACTCCGCTGCTGACCGCTCCCATCATAGCGCGGCTCAAGGCATCCGGTGTCGCCGCGATATCGTTGAGTCTCGACGGCTCGGACGCCGTCGGCCACGACGCCCTGCGCCGGATAGACGGCTGCTTCGATCGGACTCTCGTCGCGGCGCGGGCGTGCGCCGCGGCCGGGCTACCCTTCCAGGTCAACACCCTCGTGAGCGAGGAGACGCTCGACGATCTCCCGGCGATCTATCGGCTGGCGGCCGACCTGGGCGCCGCGCGCTGGAGCCTCTTCTTCCTCATCGCCGTCGGGCGGGGGACCGTGCTCGAGCCCATCACGGCGAAAGCCTGCGAGCGGCTCTTCGAGCGGCTGCTCGATCTGGGCGACGGGAGCGGCCCCATCATCACGACGACCGAGGCGCCCCATTTCCGGCGCGTCGCCATCGAGCGTGCCCGGCGTGCCGGGCGCGGCGAGGCGGCGCTGCCGAGGGGCAGCGTGGGCCACGGCGCGGGCATCCGCGACGGCAACGGCATCATGTTCATCTCGCACACGGGCGAGGTGCACCCGTCGGGATTCTTTCCTCTGCCCGCGGGCGATGCCAGGACCTCGGATCCGGTCGCCATCTACCGCGACTCCGAGCTGTTCCGGATGCTGCGCCGCCCGGAGCTCTTCACCGGACGCTGCGGGCGCTGCGAGTATGCCGAACCCTGCGGCGGTTCCCGGGCGCGGGCCTTTGCCGCGACAGGAGACCCCATGGGAGAGGACCCCCTCTGCGCGTACGAGCCGGCGCGAAAGACCGGGTAGTGCCCGGAACGTCTCCGGCAGCGTCAGCCACCCCAGTGGGACCGCCGCGCCCCAACCCGCTCGAGATCCTGCGGGCAAGAGGCGGGCGCCGGGGGATGGCGAGCCGTTGGGTCGGTGATAGTCAACTCGCCGCCCGGATTGACGATCTTTCGGATTCGGGCGGCGGAAGCCCGCGGCCCCACCGCGCTGGTACATGGATTGCTCCTTCCTCCAGCGACGACTGTCGCCATCGGAGCGCGGCGGGGCCGGTCCTCGTCGGGGTCAACCCGGATGGGAGAGCGCATGGGTGAAGCAACGGAAACGGTGACGGTGGAGGCACCTTCGGGCGTCTCCAGCCACGCGACCCTCGACGGCAACGAGGCCGCGGCCCACGTCGCCTATCAGCTGAGCGACGTCATCGCGATCTATCCCATCACGCCATCCTCGGCGATGGGGGAATGGGCGGACCAGTGGGCCGCCCAGCGCCGGCCGAATCTCTGGGGCACCGTGCCCGTCGTGACCGAGATGCAGAGCGAGGGCGGGGCCTCGGGCGCGCTGCACGGCGCGCTGCAGGCCGGCGCGCTGGCGACGACCTTCACCGCCTCGCAGGGCCTGCTCCTGATGATCCCCAACATGTACAAGATCGCCGGGGAGCTCACGCCGGCGGTCTTTCACGTGGCGGCCCGGTCGCTCGCGACCCAGGCGCTGTCCATCTTCGGCGACCACGGCGACGTCATGGCCGCGCGCGCGACCGGATTCGCGATGCTGGCCTCGGGCTCGGTGCAGGAGGCGATGGACCTGGCGTTGATCGCCCACGCGGCGACGCTCGAGGCGCGCGTGCCCTTCCTGCACTTCTTCGACGGCTTTCGCACCTCTCACGAGGTGGCCAAGGTGCGGCCGCTCACGGCTGGCAACCTGCGAGCGATGGTCTCCGACACGCTGGTGCGGGCCCACCGGGCCCGGGCCCTGTCGCCGGAGCGGCCGGTGATCCGCGGCACGGCCCAGAATTCGGATGTCTACTTCCAGGCCCGGGAGGCCGCCAACCCCTACTATCGCGCCTGTCCCACCATCGTGCAGAACGCCATGGACCGGCTCGCCGATCAGGTCGGACGCCGCTACCGCTTGTTCGACTACGTCGGGGCACGGGATGCCGAGCGCGTCGTGGTGCTCATGGGATCGGGCGTCGAGACGGTCGAGGAGACGGTGGAGCAGCTTGCCGCCCGGGGCGAGAAAGTCGGCCTCGTCAAGGTGCGGCTCTACCGCCCGTTCTCCGTGGAGCACTTTGCCGCGGCGCTGCCCGCCACGGTCAAGACCATCGCCGTGCTGGACAGGACGAAGGAGCCCGGCGGGGTCGGAGAGCCGCTCTACCTGGACGTGGTGGCGGCTCTCCACGAGGCGGGCGCGGCGGGTCGCGCGCTGCCGCGCATTCTCGGTGGGCGGTACGGCCTCGCCTCGAAGGAGTTCACGCCGGCCATGGCCAAGGGGATCTTCGACGAGATGGCGAAGGAGCGGCCGGCGCGGCACTTCACCATCGGGATCCGGGACGACGTCACCCATCTGAGCCTCGACTACGACCCGGCCTTCTCGACCGAGGACCCGGCCACGGTGCGCGCGGTCTTTTTCGGGCTGGGCGCCGACGGCACGGTCGGGGCCAACAAGAACTCCATCAAGATCATCGGCGAGGAGACGGACAATCACGCCCAGGGCTACTTCGTGTACGACTCGAAGAAGTCGGGCTCGGTGACGATCTCGCACCTGCGCTTCGGGCCCCGGCCCATCCGCTCCGCGTACCTCATCGGCCGGGCGACTTTCGTCGCCTGCCACCAGTTCTCCTTCCTGGACCGGCTCGACGTGCTGCAGGTGGCCGAGCCCGGAGGCATCTTCCTGCTCAACAGCCCCTACGGCCCCGATGAGGTCTGGGACCGCCTGCCGCGCGGCGTCCAGGAGCAGCTCATCGCCAAGCGGCTGCGCCTCTTTGTCATCGACGGCAACAGGGTGGCGCGCGATGCCGGCATGGGGAGCCGCGTCAACACGGTGATGCAGACGTGCTTCTTCGCGATCAGCGGCGTGCTGCCGCGCGAGGCGGCGATCGCCGCCATCAAGCACGCGATCGAGAAGAGCTACGGCCGGCGCGGCACCGCGGTCGTCCGCAAGAACTGGGACGCGGTGGACAGCGCCCTGGCAGCGCTCCACGAGGTCGCGATTCCCGCGCGCGCCACCAGCCTGGCCGGGCTCCGTCCGGCGGTCCCGCCGGAGGCACCGCCGTTCGTGCAGGCGGTGACGGCCCGGATGATCGCGGGGGAGGGCGACCTGCTGCCCGTGGGCGCGCTGCCGCCGGACGGCACGTACCCGACGGCGACGGCGCAGTGGGAGAAGCGGAACATCGCGCTCGAGATCCCCGAATGGGACGAGGCGCTCTGCATCCAGTGTGGCAAGTGCGTGCTCGTCTGCCCCCACGCGGTGATCCGGGCCAAGGTCTACGCGCCCGGGCTCCTCGAGAGCGCGCCGCCCGGATTCAAGTCCGAGCCGGCCCGCTGGCGCGAGTTTCCCGACGCCCGCTTCACGCTCCAGGTCTCTCCGGAGGATTGCACGGGCTGCGCGCTCTGCGTGGAGGTCTGCCCGGCCAAGAGCAAGAGCGAGGTGCGCCACAAGGCCATCAACATGGTGCCGCAGGGCCCCGTCCACGACCAGGAGGTCCGAAGCTGGCAGTTCTTCCTGGGCCTGCCGGATCCGGACCGCCGCGCGCTCAACGAGGGGCTGGTGAAGGACGTCCAGCTCCTCCAGCCGCTCTTCGAGTTCTCCGGCGCGTGCGGCGGCTGCGGCGAGACACCCTACCTCAAGCTCCTGAGCCAGCTCTTCGGCGACCGGGCCGTCATCGCCAACGCCACGGGCTGCTCTTCGATCTACGGCGGCAACCAGCCGACGACGCCGTGGACCGTGAACCGGGACGGGCGGGGGCCCGCGTGGGCCAACTCGCTCTTCGAAGACAATGCCGAGTTTGGCCTCGGCATCCGCACCGCGCTCGACAAGCAGGCGGAGTACGCGCGGGAGCTCTGCACGCGCCTCGGGCCGGAACTGGGTGAGCTCGCCCCGGCCCTGCTCGGCGCGGACCAGTCCGACCTCGCCGGCATCGACGCCCAGCGAGAGCGGGTCGCCCGGCTCAAGGGGGCGCTCGGCGGCCTCCGGGGCCCCGAGGCGCGCGAGCTCGAGAGCGTGGCCGGGGCGCTGGTCGCGAAGAGCGTCTGGATCGTCGGCGGCGACGGCTGGGCGTACGACATCGGCTACGGCGGTCTCGACCACGTGCTGGCCTCGGGGCGCAAGGTCAACGTGCTCGTCCTCGACACCGAGGTGTACTCGAACACCGGCGGGCAGATGTCCAAGGCCACGCCGCGCGGAGCCGTGGCCAAGTTCGCCGCCAGCGGCAAGCCGGGCGCCAAGAAGGACCTGGGCCTCCTGGCCATGGTGTCCGGGAACGTCTACGTGGCGCGCGTGGCCATGGGCGCCAGCGACGCCCAGACGCTCCGGGCCTTCCGTGAAGCGGAAGCCTTCCCGGGCCCGGCCCTCATCATTGCCTACAGCCATTGCATCGCCCACGGGTACGACCTGCGCCACGGCATGGACCAGCAGAAGGCCGCCGTCCTCTCGGGGCACTGGCCGCTCTTCCGCTACAACCCCGCGCTGACCGGCGCGGGCCTGAATCCGCTGCAGCTCGACTCGAAGCCGCCGAGCCTGCCGCTGCAGACGTACGCGTACAACGAGACGCGGTACACGATGCTCGCCCACAGCGACCCGGCGGCCTCGCGGCGCCTGCTCGAGCAGGCGCAGGAGGACGCCGTCGCGAGGTGGCGCCTCTACGAGCGCCTGGCGGCCATGCCGGCGGCGGAGCCTCCGGAAGGGGGGCAGTCGTGATCGACCTCTCGACGACCTACCTCGGCCTCCACCTGGAGAGCCCGCTGGTCGCCTCGGCGGGTCCGCTCTGCGAGGAGGTGGACAATATCCGCCGGATGGAGGACGCGGGAGCGGCCGCCGTGGTGCTGCACTCTCTCTTCGAAGAGCAGATCGACCTGGAGAGCAGCCACCTCGACCGCTACCTCTCGCATGGGACGGAGAGCTACGCCGAGTCCCTGACATACTTTCCCGACATGGCGAGCTATCGGCTGGGGCCCGACGCCTACCTGGAGCACGTCCGCCGGTCCAAGGCGGCGGTCCGGATCCCGGTGATCGGCAGCCTCAACGGCGTCTCCACCGGCGGCTGGATCGAGTTCGCCAGGAAGATCGAGCAGGCGGGCGCGGACGCGCTCGAGCTCAACATCTACTACATCCCGACGGACCCGAAGGTGCCGAGCAGCGAGGTCGAGCAGATGTACGTGGACCTCGTGCGGGACGTCACCGAGAGCGTCCGTATCCCTGTCGCGGTCAAGCTCGGGCACGCGTGGACGGCGCTGGGCCACGTCGCCGCGCGGCTGGACGGGGCGGGCGCCGACGCGCTGGTGCTCTTCAACCGCTTCTACCTGCCGGATTTCGACCTGGAGAGCCTCGAGGTCGTGCCCCAGCTGACCCTGTCGAGCTCCTTCGAGCTGCTCGTGCGCCTCCACTGGGCCGCGATCCTCTTCGGCCACGTCCGGGCCGACCTGGCCATCACGGGCGGCGTGCACACGGGGCAGGACCTCCTGAAGGCGATGATGGCCGGCGCGCGGGTGGCCATGATGACCTCCGCGCTGCTCCAGCGGGGCATCGGCCACCTGGGCCTGGTGCGCCGCGAGGTCCTGGCGTGGATGGAAGCGCACGAGTACGAGTCCATTCGACAGATGCAAGGCAGCATGAGCTACCGGTCGGTGCGGGAGCCCGCGGCGTTCGAGCGCGCCAACTACATGAAGGTGCTGAGCTCGTACGTGCTGCGGGCGCCGCGGCCTTGACCAAACCAAGGAGGATCCGGTGATGATACGCACACGGTGGTCTGGTGTGGTGATGGCGGCGGCACTCGTCTTCGCGGGCACGGCCTGGGGAGCCGACGAGATCGTCCTCGGATCCGCCATCTCCCAGACCGGCAAGTACGCGCGCGAGGGCAAGTTCTACGTCGACGCCTACACGCTGACCGTGGACGCCGTCAACAAGGCGGGCGGCGTCAAGGTCGGGGGGAAGGCGTACAAGCTCGCGCTGAAGATGTACGACGACCAGAGCGATCCGAACCTGAGCGTCCGCCTCTTCACCCGCCTCGTCACCTCCGACAAGGTCAATTTCCTGCTCGGGCCGTACTCGAGCGGCATCACCATTCCGGCGAGCGCCGTGTCCGAGAAGTACGAGATCCCGATGGTCCAGGGTGGCGGAGCCTCCGGCAAGATCTTCGATCGCGGCTACAAGTACTTCGGGAGAACCTGCTGATCGGCGCCTACCGGCGGCGCGACGGGCAGGGTGTCCTACGGGACATCGAAACGATGTACGGGCTCTTCCCGATCCTCAAGGAGCGCCAGCGCCAGCGGGCGGGCAGCCTGAGCGGCGGCGAGCAGCAGATGTGCGCCATCGCGCGCGGGCCCGGCCGCGGATCCTGATCCTGGACGAGCTGTCGCTCGGGCTCGCGCCGATCATGCTGGACGTCCTGGTGGACGGTCTCAGGCGCGTTCACTCCGAGGGCACGACCATGTTCGTGGTGGAGCAGGACGTCGCCACGGCCTTCGACCTGGCGACCACCGGCTACGTCCTCGAGAACGGCCGCGTCGTGCTGTCGGGGCGGACCGCTGACCTGAAGACCAATCCACACGTGAAGAAAGCCTACTTGGGGATCTAGCCGTGATCGACGACCATACGGGAGTCACCTGCCGCGGCCCCCAGCTCCTGAGCCACCCCTTCCACAACAAGGGCTCGGCATTCACGAAGGACGAGCGGCGGGCGCTCGGCCTCGAGGGCCTCCTGCCCTCGGCGGTCAACACGCTCGAGCAGCAGGCGCGGCGCGTGTACGAAAACCTCGCGCGCAAGACCGATCCGCTCGAGCGCTACATCGGCCTGGCCTCCCTCGAGGACCGGAACGAGCACCTCTTCCACCACGTCCTGGGCGAGCACCTGGAGGAGTTCCTGCCCATCGTCTACACGCCGACCGTCGGTCGCGCCTGCCAGCAGTTCAGCCACATCTTCCGCCGCGCGCGCGGGCTCTGGATCACGCCCGAGCACCGGGGCCGCATCGACCAGGTGCTCGGCAACTGGCAGGGCGAGGACGTGCGGCTCATCGTGGTGACGGACAACGAGCGCATCCTCGGCCTGGGCGACCAGGGGGCGGGCGGGATGGGGATTCCGATCGGCAAGGTCGCCGTCTACACCGCCGCGGCGGGCATCGACCCGCGGCACACCCTGCCGATCAGCCTCGACGTGGGCACCGACAACCAGGCGCTGCTCGACGACGATCTGTACCTGGGGTGGCCGCACCGGCGGCTCCGGGGGCCCGAATACGATGCGGTCGTGGACGAGTTCGTCACGGCCGTGCGCCGGCGCTTTCCCCGCGCGCTGCTCCAGTGGGAGGACTTCAAGAAGCAGAACGCCTTCAATCTCCTCGACCGCTACCGCAAGACGCTGCCGTCGTTCAACGACGACATCCAGGGCACAGGCGCGGTGGTCCTCGCCGGCATCCTCGCGGCGACGCGCATCACCGGCGTGCCGCTCGAGCGCCAGCGCGTCGTCATCCTCGGCGCCGGCGCGGCCGGCATCGGCATCGCCCGCCAGATCCGCGCTGCCCTCGAGCGGGCGGGACTCGCGGGAGACGCGCTCGCGCGCGCGCTGGCGCTCGTGGACGTGGGCGGGGTCCTGGCGCGCGACGGCCAGCCGCTCGACGACTTCCAGCTGCCCTTCGCCTGGCCCGCGGAGCTGGCCAGCGCCTGCGGGCTCGCGGGGCCGCACGACCTCGAGACCGTGGTGCGGGCCGTCAGCCCCACGGTCCTGATCGGGGCCTGCGGCCAGGGCGGCGTGTTCGGGAAGGCGGTCGTCGAGGCCATGGCGGCGAATGTCGAGCGGCCGATGATCCTGCCGCTCTCGAACCCGACCAGCCAGTCGGAAGCGGTCCCGGCCGATGTGATCGCCTGGACCGAGGGCCGCGCCCTTGTGGCGGCGGGGAGCCCCTTCGATGCGGTCAGCCATGGCGGCCGTAGCATGCGTATCGGCCAGTGCAACAACGCCTTCATCTTTCCGGGAATGGGCCTGGGAGCGCTGGTGGCCGAGGCCCGGGAGGTGACCGACCGCATGTTCCGGCGCGCCGCCGAATGCCTGGCCGAGCAGGTCTCCGGCGATGAATTGGCCGCGGGCGCCCTCTACCCGCGCGTGCGCGACCTCAGGCGTGTGTCCACGCGCATCGCTTTCGCCGTAGCGCGCGAGGCGCGGGAAGCGGGCGTGGGGCGCCCGCTCGACGACGATGCGCTCGCGCGGGCCGTCGCCGAGGCGCAATGGGTGCCCGGCTATCGGCCGCTGGTCCGATGCAAAGACACTGTGGTCGCGGGCGGGCTGGGGCGCGGGCACCTCAAGCCGGGGAGCCGCCGCCCCGCGCCTGGGCACGGCTGCGGAATGGCTTCTGACTTTTCAGCGTCTTGGAGTTGACGCGCCGTGGCACGGATGATGCTCCGTATTCGGAGAGTAGGCATGCACACCCACCGAAAGGGGCGACATGGTTGACCATAAACGGGGGGCCCCGGGGTCCCGGCCGCGCGCCGCTCGCTACTGGTGGCCGGCGCTCCTCGCCGTCGCCGCGTTGTCGCTTGGAGCAGCGCTCCTCTGGCGTGGCGAGGCGCCGCCCGCCGTGCCGGCCATCTCTTCGCCTGCGGCGGCAATCCCCTCCGTGGCGCGCCGCGAGACCCGGCCGACGCTCGACCCCGCGCAGTTCGTGGGCAAGGCGGCCGCGGCCCACCGGGTCGCGCGCGAGATTCCCGACGTGCTCGACCAGCTCTACTGCTACTGCGGCTGCGACAAGCACCAGGGGCACAAGAGCCTCTTGTCCTGCTATACGGACGGCCACGCAGCCACGTGAGACACCTGCATCGACGAGGCGCTGGACGCGTCTCGCATGCACAAGGCGGGGCACTCCGTCGCCCGGATCCGCGCCGAGATAGACCGGAAATACGGCCAGTGATCGCGCGTCTGCTCGGGGCGCTCCTGCTCGCGCTACTGCCGGCTGCCGCGGCGGCGCACGGCGGGCACCAGGATGCGCCCCCTCTCGGGACGGCGGGCACGGTCACCGTACAGGGGTATCAGGTCGAGCTGGCGACGCACCCGAGCCCGCTGGTACCTGACCGGTCCGCGCATCTGGTGGCCAAGGTGCTCAGGAGTAGGGACCAGGCGCCCGTGCCGGGGGGACAGGTGCTCGTCGGGTTCGCCCCGGCCGGCGTGGCGCCGGACCCCGAGCCGGCTTCCGAGCAGACGTGGGCCGGCCACTACGCGGTGGCCGCTCGCCCGACGACGCTCGGGGCGCACCAGGTCCGCGTCGTGCTGGGCGAGCTGGAGGGGCGGCGATTCGAGCCGCCGCTGGTCGTGGACTTCCCCATCGACGTGCCCCGGGAGGCGCGGGCGGGGATGGGAGCCGTCGCGTGGACGCTGATCGCGCTCGTCGTGGGCATCGGCGTCCTGGCGGTGTACGCCGTCCGGCTCCGCGCCCGGATCGGGGCGCCGCCCGGCGAGGCTCTCGACCTCCTGCAGGTGTCCTGGCTGCGCCGGCTCCTGACCTCTCGCGCGCTCCAGCCTACGCTCCAGATCCCGCTCCTGGTACTCATGGCGGTCGTCGTGCTGCTGGGCTTCCACGACGTGCAGGACGGCGGCGTCAACCTGGCCACCAAGCTCACGTGGACGATCTGGTGGGCCGGCATCATCTTCACATTCGTTCTCGCCGGCCGCGTCTGGTGCCTGGCCTGCCCCTTCGGGGCGCTCAACGAGTGGACGGCCCGTCTCTCGGCGCCGCTCCGGCGGCTGCCGAAGCCGTTCAGGAACCTCTGGTGGGCGACGGGCATGTTCGTCCTGCTGACCTGGGCCGACGAGCAGCTGGGCGTCGTCCGCTCCCCACTGGTGACGGCGTGGATCGTGCTGTTCTTCGCGGCGGCGGCCGTGGCCGTCGGGCTCTTCTACGAGCGGCGGAGCTTCTGCCGCCACCTCTGCCCCATCGGCGGGCTCATCGGCATCTACTCGATGACGGCGCCGCTCGAGCTCCGCGCCAAGAGCGCGGGCGTGTGCGCGGCCGACGCCGACAAGAGCTGCTATCGCGGCGGTCCCGAGTCGCGCGGCTGCCCGATGTTCGAATTCCCGGCGACCATGGACCGGAACAACTACTGCAACCTGTGCGGGGAATGCGTCACGAGCTGTTCCCGGGACAACCTGGTTCTGCGCTTCCGCGCGTTGGGCAAGGACCTGTGGGCGTCGGGGCGCCGCGTGCTCGACGAGGCCTATCTCGCCGTGGCGCTCGTCGGGCTGACCTTGCTGGTCACCGCCCAGATGCTCAGCGCCTGGCCCGGCTGGATGTGGGCGCTGTCGGGCCTGCTGCCGCACTGGGTGCGCGCCACGCTCAAGCCCGTGACGTACCTGGGGCTCGTCGAATCGGCGATCCTGCTGGGCGGCTCGCTCGTCGTGATCCCGCTCCTCGTGCTGGGCGGAGCCGTGGTGGCCGACAGGCTGGCGGGTGCCTACGCCGTCGGCGTGCGCCGCACCTTCGTGCTCTTCGGCTACATGTTCATCCCGGTCGGGCTCGCCATGCACCTCGCCCACAACCTCTCGCATCTGCTCGTGGAGGGTGACGGCATCGTCGCCGTGGTCCAGCGCGCCGTCGTGCTCTACACGCCGTTGTCCCTGGGGCAGCCCGACTGGCAGCACGTGCCTTTAGCACCCGAGGCCGTGATCGCCTTGCTCCAGGTCGTCATCATCGTCGGCTTCTTCGTGCTCTCGCTGGTCGCCGGGCACCGGCTGTCCGCTGGCGCCTACGCCGACCCTCGCGCCGCGGGGCGCGCGCTCGTGCCCATGGCTGTGCTCTCGTGCGTGTTCACCGTGGCCGCCATCGTGCTGCTGAATCTGCCGATGGGCATGCGCCACGCAATGTAGGTTGTCTCGAGCGCTATCAGAGCGCTCGTACACACGAAAGGGAGGTCCTGATGAAGAGCTCATGGAAATGGACGCTGCCGGTTGTCGCGCTCGGCCTCGGCATAGCCCTGGCGCTGACCGTCGGCCAAGGGGACGCGCAGACGAAGAACCTGCTCGTGGCCAAGAAGGCGGCTGCCGCGCCAGCGCTGGACGGGACGCTTGATGCCGCCTGGCAGGCGGCCCAGCCGCTCACCGTCAAGGTGGTAGGCGGCCGCAACCTCCCAGGCGGCTCGACGGACGTCTCGCTCCGGGCCGTGTACGCGGGGGACATGATCTACTTTCTGATGCAGTACAAGGACGAGACCGACAGCGTGCGCCGGGCTCCGTGGCAGAAGCAGGCGGACGGCTCCTGGAAGAAGCTCGGCGACCCCAACGACAAGGGGGGCGACAACAACCTCTACTACGAGGACAAGTGGGCGATGATCTGGAACATCAACTCGCCGGCCTTCGAGCAGAAGGGCTGCTTCGCGGCCTGCCACACCGGCGAGGGGAAGGCCTTCGGCAACAAGTACCTGCCCAACGAAGGCGAGAGGGCCGACATGTGGCACATGAAGGGCGTGCGGACGGGAACCATCGGCCAGGTCGACGACCAGTATCTCGATGCCACGCGCTATGACAAGGACAAGTTTCCCGAGGCCGGCAGGAAGGGCGATCCCAAGACCGGCGGCGGGTATAGCGACAACGTGAACGAGGCCAAGAACGGTCCCAAGTGGGCGCTCAAGGGCAACAAGCCGGCGCCGCCCTACTGGATCGTGGACAGCGACAAGGAGCCCTTCGACGCTTCCAAATACAAGGCCGGCGACGAGGTGCCCGGCATCATCGTGGCTCCCTTCACCGGAGATCGCGGCGATATCTCCGCCAAGATCGTCTACAAGGACGGGGTGCGCACCAGCGTGGTCTGGCGGAAGCTCAACACCGGCAGTGAATACGATGTCCAGTTCACCGATCCAAAGAAGGAGTACGCCTTTGGCGTGGCGGTCTTCGACAATGCTCAGGTGCGCCATGCGTACACGCCGGGGGTATTGAAGCTGAAGCTCGAGTAATTGTTGTGATTCCGCGGTGATTCGAGTAGCATCGGCACCCGTTGGGAGGATTTCCTCCCAGCGGATGCCGGGGCCCCGGCAGAAAGGATCGCCAATGATCCGAGCGGTGAAGTTGGTCGTCGTCGCCGCGCTCCTCCTGGGGCCACCCGACGCGGCGTGGGCCCAGCCCGTGTTCAGCCCGAGCCAGGATCCGCTGGCTGGCTCGCGGGTCTTCGGAGCCAAGGGCTGCGTCAAGTGCCACTCCATCAACGGAATCGGAGGCAAGGTCGGCCCCGACCTCGCCCGGAACCTCAAGCCGCGCTCGTTCTACGACGTCGCCACCGCAATGTGGAACCATCTCCCGCGCATGGCCGCGCGGATGAAGCAGCTCGGGATCACGCGTCCGGAGCTCACCGCGCAGGAGGCGGGGGATCTGGTCGGCTTTCTCTACACGCTCAACTACTTCGACCGGCCGGGCAACCGCGCGGCGGGCCAGCGGCTCTTTTCTGAGAAGAAGTGCATCGTCTGCCACCAGGTAGACGGTACGGGCGGGGTCGTGGGCCCGAACCTGGACCTGCTCAAGCAGTTCGCCTCCCCGATCTACGTGGCCTCGGCCATGTGGAACCATGGTCCCGCCATGGCCGAGGCCATGAGGGCCAAGGGCGTCGAGCGGCCGACCTTCACCGCCCAAGAGCTTCGCGACCTCATCGCCTTCCTCGCGCCGGCGACGAGTGGGCCTCCGGAAGGGCCGCTCTATGTGTTGCCCGGGCGGCCGGAGCTGGGGCGCGAGCTCTTCGTGGACAAGAAGTGCATCCAGTGTCACAGCGTGGGCGGAGTGGGCGGCAAGGTCGGGCCGGACCTGGTGTCGCTGGGCGTCAGGCGGAGTCCGGTCGAGTTCGCCGCCACGATCTGGAACAAAGCTCCGGCCATGATGAAGGTGATGGCGTCGCGGAACATCGCGCTGCCCCAGCTCAGTCCCGAGAACATGGCCGACCTCGTCGCCTATCTCTACTCGGTCCGCTACTTCGCCTCGGGCGGCAGCGTCCCGAAGGGATGGCTCGTGGCGTCGAACAAGGGGTGTCTCCACTGCCACGGCGTGTCCGGCGAGCGCGGCAAGCCCGCGAGCGACCTGACCCGAGCGAAGGGGCTCGACTCGTCGGCCGCGGTCTTGGCGGCCCTGTGGAATCATACTCTCGTCACCCCGAGCGTCGCCGGCAAGCAGCTCGCCTGGCCGATCCTCAATGCCGAGGAGATGGCCGATCTCGTCACGCTGCTCGAATCGCTGAGCCCGTCGCGAAAGATCCCCTAGCCTTGGGGTGACCGCGTTCGGAATCGCTGGCGCCTTCCTGCTCGCCTTCGCGGTCTGGCCAGGGGCCGCGGCGGCGCAGTCTCCGAAGGACGGGTGTGTCGCGTGTCATCTGGAGACGGGAGACGAGCGGCTGATGGCCCCCGCCAAGGTGTTCGACGGAGACATCCACAAGGCCAAGGGCTTCGGGTGCGTGGCCTGTCACGGCGGCGACGCCAAGGCGGCCGGCATGGAGGCCATGGATCCCGCCAAAGGGTTCGTCGGCAAGCCGACGCGCCAGCAGATTCCCCAGGTCTGCGGCCGCTGCCACGCCGACGCCGCCTTCATGAAGCGGTACAATCCCTCGCTGCGCGTCGACCAGGTCGCGGAGTACGCGACATCGGTGCACGGGCGCCGCCTGCGCGAGCTCGCGGATCCCAAGGTCGCGACCTGCACGAGCTGTCATCCCGCCCACGAGATCCGGCCGCCGTCGGATCCCCAGTCGAGCGTCTATCCGCTCCACGTGGCGGACACGTGCGGCCGATGCCACGGCGACGCCAAGTACATGGCCGGCTACAAGATCCCGACCGACCAGATGGCGAAGTACAAGAGCTCCGTTCACTGGAAGGCCATGACGGACAAGGGCGATCTCTCGGCGCCGACCTGCAACGACTGCCACGGCAATCACGGCGCCGTCCCTCCGGGAATCAACTGGGTGGGCAATGTCTGCGGCCAGTGCCACTCGGTCATCGCCGATCTCTTCAAAAAGAGTGTCCACGCCAAGGCCTTCGCCGAGATGGGCAACCCCGGCTGCGTGACGTGCCACGAGAACCACGGCATCCAGCGCGCCGGTGACTTCATGCTCGGGCTTGGCGACAAGGCCGTATGCTCGGGCTGTCACAGCACCGATGACAAGGGTGGCAAGACCGCGGTGGACATGCGCAGGCTCATCGACTCGCTCAGCAGGCAGACCGAGAAGGCCGGGGCCATCCTGCTCAAGGCCGATCACGCCGGGATGGAGGTCAGCCAGGCGCAGTTCGATCTCAACGGCGCCAAGGACGCGCTCGTCAAGGCACGAACGGCCGTCCACAGCTACATCCTCGCGCCGGTCAAGCAGGAGGTCGAGGCGGGACTGGCGATCAGCGACAAGGTCTACGCGCGCGGCATGCGCGCGATGGAAGAGCTGCGCTTCCGCCGGGTCTGGCTCGGCGTGTTCCTGGTGGTGATCCTGGCGCTCATCGTGGGCCTGGTGATGAAGATCCGGCAGGCGGACCGCCGGCCGATCACGGGATCGCCGCCCAAGCACTGAGGAGGGAGTTCATGGCCGAGCATGCGCTGGAGCCCGATTCGTCGCGCCGGGGGTTCATCAACTGGTTCCTCGGGCTGAGCGGGGTGGCGTTCCTCCTGTCCGCGGTCTATCCGCTCACCCGGTACCTCGTCCCGCCGCGGGTCGCCGAGTCCACGGCCGGGACGGTCACCCTGCCCATCAAGCCCGACGACGTGAAGGCCAACAGCGGGCAGATCTTCAAGTTCGGCAGCCGCCCGGCGATCCTCGTCCGGACGCCCGCCGGCGAGCTCCGGGCCTTCACGGCCATCTGCACCCATCTCAACTGCACGGTGCAGTACCGGACCGACCTGAGCCATATCTGGTGCGCCTGCCACAACGGGCACTACGATCTCAACGGCAAGAACGTCGAGGGGCCGCCGCCCCGCCCGCTGGACGCGTTCGTCGTCAACGTCCGCGGGAATCAGATCGTGGTCAGCAAGAGCGCTTGACGATGGAGGGCGGGGCGCAGAAGCTCGACAAGCTCCGGGGGTGGCTCGACGCGCGCATCGGGCTCGCGGACCTGGAGAAGATCGCGAGGAAGAAGGAAATCCCCGTCCACCGGCACACGGTCTGGTACTACCTGGGCGGCATGACGCTCTTCCTGTTCATGGTCCAGGTCTCGACGGGCATCCTGCTCCTGCTGTATTACCGCCCGAGCGCGGAGGAGGCGTTCGAGTCGATCCAGTTCCTCATGGGCGAGGTGCAGTTCGGCTGGCTGATCCGCTCCGTCCACGCCTGGGCGGCCAACCTGATGATCTTCACGCTGTTCGTCCACCTCTTCAGCGTGCTGCTCCTCAAGGCCTACCGGCCGCCGCGCGAGGTGACGTGGCTCTCCGGCGTGGCGCTGCTGGGCCTGGCAATGGGCTTCGGCTTCACCGGCTATCTCCTGCCGTGGAACGAGCTCGCGTACTTCGCCACCAAGGTGGGCACGGAAATCACCGGCGCGGTGCCGGTGATGGGTCCGTTCCTCGGCCGGCTGCTCCGGGGCGGCGACGACGTGACCGGCGCCACGCTCACGCGCTTCTACGGGATCCACGTGGCGGTCCTCCCGGCGGCGGCGACCGCCCTCCTGGGTCTTCACCTCTACCTCGTCCAGAGGCACGGGATGAGCGTGCCGCTGGACGTCGAGCGGGCGGGCGGTGCCGGGCGGCGCATGCCCTTCGTGCCGAACTTCATGCTCCGCGACCTCGTCGGATGGCTCGCGGCGCTCGCGGTTCTCGCCGCGCTGGCCGCTTTCTTCCCTGCGGAGCTCGGCAAGAAGGCCGACCCGTTCCTGTCGGCGCCGGCCGGCATCAAGCCCGAGTGGTACTTCATGTTCATGTTCCAGACCCTCAAGTACCTGCCGAGCCACATCCTGGGCATCGAAGGCGAGATCGTGGGCATCCTCGGCTTCGGCGTCGGCGGGCTCTTCCTGCTGCTGATCCCGTTCCTCGATCGCCGCACGGCGCGCGGCGAGCCGAGCCGGCTCTTCACGTGGATCGGCATCGGCATCATCGTCTACATGCTGCTGTTCACCTATTTGGGCTACACGGCGAGCGCGACGAAGTGATGCGGGCGCGGTGGCGGAGATCGCTCGCGCTCGCCGTGGTGCTCGCGGGGGCTCTGCTTGCCGCGGCCCCGCCTTCCGCCGCCCAGAGTCCGGGCGCCGCCGTGCGCGGAGGGGCCCTGTTCTCGACCAAGCAGTGTGTGCACTGCCACGCTCCCCGCGGCCAGCAGGGGCGCGGGCCGGCGGTCGAGGTGCTGAGAAGGCCGCAGGGTGCTTTCGAGCTGGCCGGCAGGTTCTGGAACCACGCGCCGGCCATGTTCACCACTCTGAGACAGGAGGGTGTCGCGTGGCCGGAGGTCACGGCTGCGGAGATGGCGGACCTGATGGCGTATCTGCAGGCGGATCCAGCGCGGGATCCAACGCCGGACCTCCACCGCGGTCAGGCTCTCCTGGTCCGCAAGGAATGTCTCAAGTGCCATCGCTTTCGCGGGGAAGGGGGGCTCGTCGGTGTCGAGCTGACGCTGCCTCAGCCGGGGTACGATTCTCCCGTCGTGTGGGCGGCTGCCATCTGGAGGCACGCGCCCCGCATGGCGGAGGAGGCCAGGCGGATGGGCGTGCTCTACTCACGCTTTTCCGGCGATGAGATGGGAAACCTGGTCGGATTTCTTCGGAGCAGTACGAAGTTGCCCTGACCACCGTCATCATGGAGGGACACACGATGCCCTGCGCTCGACTGGGAATTCTTGCGTTCACGATCACCGTTGCGCTCGGCCTCCTGGCGGCTTCGCCGGGCTGGGCACAAGTCAAGCCGCCGGCCGACTATGCCCTCGGCAAGGGCGAGGGCAGTCCCGGGCCTGTGACCTTCAGCCACGAGAAGCACGTGGCCGCGGGCAACAAGTGCACGTCCTGCCACGTCAAGATCTTCAAGATGAAGAAGGGCCAGACCGGACCCATCACCATGGCGAAGATCACGGCCGGCGAGATGTGCGGCGCCTGCCACAACGGCAAGACCGAGGTGGGCGGCAAGCCTGTGTTCCAGGCCGCCGACCCGGGCAACTGCGAGAAGTGTCATAAGAAGTGAGCGGGTGGGGCGCGCGCGGCGCGCCTGTCACGCGTGGCGCGATTCCTGACCGGCTTGGGGGCTCTCATATGCCTGAGCACCGCTGTCTGGCCAGCCGGGATCGCGCAGGGGCAGCCCAGGGCGGCGGAGCCGGCGCCGTCATCGCAGGACTGCCTCGCCTGTCACGCTGACAAGGATCTCAAGCGCGGCGCCCCGAAGCCCGGGCGTCGCGACTCCCTCTTCGCCCACGAGGGAGTCCTCAAGGCCTCGGTCCATGCCCGTCTCGACTGCGTCGCCTGCCACCGGACCGCCACGGCGCCCCACGACACGCCGCTGCCGCCGGTGCAGTGCGCGGGCTGCCACGACAAGTCCCGCGCCTCGCTCGCCGCCGGGGTTCACGGCGCGCGGGCCCGGACAGGAGCGGCAGGGCCCGCCTGCGCCTCGTGCCACGGCACCCACGACGTGCGCCCCGCGGCCGCCATGACCATCGAGGCCTGCGCGTCCTGCCACGCGCAGGAGGTCGGGGTGTATCGCGCCAGCGTCCACGGCCGCTCGCGCCAGCGCGGAGACTCCGAGGCGGCGACCTGCCGCTCCTGCCACGGCGCGGCGCACGGCGTCCTGGCAAAGTCGGACCCGCGCTCGTCCACCTACCACCTGAACCTGCCGCGGACCTGCGCCCAGTGCCACGCGGACCCCGAGCTCGCCAGGCGCCACAACATTCCCATCTCGAACGTGTACCAGCTCTACATGGACTCGATCCACGGCCGGGCGATGACCAAGAGCGGCCTGCTGGTCTCCGCGAACTGCTCCGACTGCCACGGCTCCCACGAGATCCAGCCCCACACGGATCCCAAGTCCCGCGTTCATCCGTCGAACGTCCCGAAGACCTGCGGCGCCTGCCACGCGGGCATCCTCGTCCAGTACGCCGAGTCCGTCCACGGCCGGGCGGCCGCCAGGGGGACCAGCACGGCTCCCGTCTGCACGGACTGCCACTCCGCCCACCAGATTCGCCGCGTGGAGGGGGCTCCCTGGCAGCTCGACGTGATCCGGGAATGCGGCAGCTGCCACGCGGAATCGCTCCGGACCTACCGGGACACCTTCCACGGCAAGGTGACGTCGCTCGGCCTGACGCGCGTCGCCAAGTGCGCCGACTGCCACGGCGCCCACACCGTCCGCGCGGTGTCTGATCCCGACTCCTCGGTCTCGCCGAAGCACATCGTCGCGACCTGCGCCAAGTGCCACCCGGGCGCCACGGCCCGCTTCGCCGAGTTCCACCCCCACGCCGACCCTTCGAGCAAGGCCCGGTTCCCGATCCTCTATTACTCGTATCTCTTGATGACGACCTTGCTCGTGGGCACCTTCGCGTTCTTCGGCCTGCACTCCCTCCTCTGGCTGCCGCGCTCGCTCGTCGAGCGGCTGGGCCGGGGGCGGGGGCGGCCGACGGGAGGCGGCGAGCCGTGACGGAGGGCCGCTACTACTTCCGCTTCAACCTCTACCACCGCATCCTTCACGGGATGGTGATGGTGAGCTTCCTCGGCCTGGCCCTGACCGGCCTGCCGCTCAAGTACGCCCAGACGGGCTGGGGGTCGTGGCTCTCCCACGCGCTCGGCGGCCCCTTCACGGCCGGCTATCTCCACCGCGTCTTCGCGATCGTCACGTTCACGTACTTCGCCCTGCACTTGGGCTACGTCGGCCGGCTGATCGTTCTGCGCCGGCCGGGGATCTTCTGGGGCCCCGACTCGATGGTGCCCCAGCCACACGACCTGGTCCAGCTCGGCCAGCACGTCCGCTACTTCCTCGGGCTGGGCCCCCGGCCGCGCTTCGGCCGCTGGGCCTATTGGGAGAAGTTCGACTACTGGGCCGTCTTCTGGGGCGTCTCCATCATCGGCGCCACGGGGCTGCTCCTGTGGTTCCCGACCTTCTTCGCGCGCATGCTCCCGGGCTGGATCTTCAACGTGGCGATCATCGTCCACAGTGACGAGGCCCTGCTGGCCGTGGGCTTCATCTTCACGATCCATTTCTTCAACGGCCACCTGCGTCCGGAGAAGTTTCCCATGGACCCCGTCATCTTCACGGGCCGCGTGGATGAGGAGGAGTTCCGGCGCGACCATCCGGAGGAGTACGAGCGCCTCCGCGCCGGGGGGCGCCTCGACGCGCTCCGCGCCGACCCGCCGCCGCTCTGGCTGCGCAACTTCTCCCTGGTCGTGGGCCTGAGCGCCCTCGCCATCGGCATCGCCCTCATCTGGCTTATCATCGCCACGGCGCTCAGATGAGCCCGGAGGAGCCCATGGCGGACGTCCCGACACGGCGGCGCTGGTGGCGCGGCCGCGCCCTGCTGGTCGTGCTGGGCGTCGCGGTCGTGGTCGGCGGGGCCGCGCTCGTCGGGCTGTGGCACGTCAGCACGAGCCCGCTCCTGTGCAACTCCTGCCACATCATGAAGCCCTACGTCGCTGCCTGGAAGTCGTCCAAGCACAGCAAGGTCACGTGCGTCCAGTGCCACTACCCGCCGGGTCTGCGCGACACCATCTGGGTCAAGTACCAGGCCATCTCGCAGGTGGTGAAGTGGGCGACGCAGACCTACAGCTCCAAGCCCTTCGCGGAGGTCGAGGACGCGAGCTGTCTCCGGTCGGGCTGCCACGACCGGCGGCTCCTGGACAGCAAGGTCACCTTCAAGCGCGGCATCATCTTCGACCACAAGCCGCACCTCGAAGGGGTGCGGCGCGGTCGGCAGCTCCGGTGCACGAGCTGCCACTCGCAGATCGTGGTCGGCACCCACATCGAGGTGACAGAGTCCACGTGCTTCCTCTGCCATTTCAAGGGGATGAAGCAGGGGCGGACGCTGACGCCCATCGCGGGCTGCACCGGCTGCCACCGGGCGCCGAAGGGCGACATCGTCGTGGGCTCGGTCAGGTTCAACCACGACGACGTCGGACGCCGCGGCGTCGCCTGCCAGCAGTGCCACCTCAACGTCATCGACGGCGAAGGGGAGGCGCCGCGGGAGCGCTGCTTCACCTGCCACAACCAGCCGGAGAAGCTCGCGCGCTACGAGGACCACGCCTTCGTCCACGATTTCCACGTCAGCAGGCACAACATCGAGTGCGCGCGCTGCCACACCCAGATCAAGCACAGGCTGCCGCCGCGCGTCGGACCGAGCGCGGAGGCGCCCGAGCGCACGCCGCCGGCGGGGGTGAGCGTCGCCGCCGGAGCGGGACGGCCATGACGGCCGCCTGGCGGCTCCCGGTCCTGCTCGCCTCGGCCCTGCTCTGCGCGGCCGCGGCCGCCTCGGCCCAGGGAGGCACGGCGCCCGCCGGCTCCGGCATGCGCGCGCAACGCCCCGCCGGCCCCCTGCCTCTGCCGCCGGGCCAGGCCCCGGAGTCGTCCGCGCCGCCCGGACACCAGCGCCAGGGCGAGCTCGACTGCCGGAACTGCCACGAGGCCACGCACCAGGGCGTGGCCCGCATGTACGTCGGTCTGGGCGGCCGCGGGACGCCCATGATCCCGAGCCACATGTTCCAGGTCCGCGTCGAGTGCGTGGCCTGCCACACGCTGCCCAAGCAGGAGGGGATGGCGGCGAGGATCGCGGGGCAAACGTTCAAGCCGAGCGAGCAGGCCTGCGTCAACTGCCACAGCGAGAAGTACCGCGGCATGCTCCAGCGCTGGACGGACATCCTGGCCAAGATGCGCGAGATCCTCGCGCCCAAGCTCGTGGCCGCCCGCACGGCGCTCATCTACGCCGGCCCGAAAAGTCCCAAGTCCACCCGCGCCAGCCGGCTCATCGGCGACGCCGAATTCAACGTGGAATTCGTCAACCTGGGGAAAGGCATCCACAACGTCTTCTACGCCGCCGATCTCCTCAAGCTGTCCAACAGCTGGGCTGACGAGGCCCTGGCGCTGCTCGGCAAGCCTCCTGTCAAGGGCGACGACGTCCTGCTCCGCGGCGGCTACTGCGCCGTTCTCTGTCACGAGCAGGCCGGGGTGAAGCAGCTCGAGACGGTGGCGTTTCGGAAGCAGAAGCTTCCGCATGTCCGGCACGTGACCGAATTCGGGGCCACCTGCACCGCCTGCCACTCCGCCGAGGTGCACAAGGCGGTCACCGCGACGCCCGGGACCTGCAGCTCCTGCCACCACAGCCCGCAGAACGAGCGCTGCGAGTCCTGCCACAGCGCCCAGAGCGCCTTCTATCGCGGGCAGGTGAAGGCGGACCTGGCCAAGTCAGAGCCGAACGTGATGGTGAACGCCGTGGGCTGCACGGGTTGCCATGATTGGTCGCGCAGGCATTCGCGCCAGGCCGTGGGGGAAAAATGCGTGGGCTGCCACGATCCGGCCTACACGAGCTTCTTGGGAGAGTGGACCACGGGGCTCGACAAGGAGTCGGCTGCCGCGACGGCGGTGTTGAAGCGCGCCGAGGCGGCGCTCCTGCGCGATCGGCGCGCTGGGCGGGCCGTTCCGGAGGCCGATGCGCTCGCGCGGCAGGCCCGCGAGGCGCTCGCCCTCGTGCAGAAGGCGCGGGGCGTGCACAATCCAGCCGCTGCCGAGGCCCTCTTCCAGACCGCTCGTCAGAAGGCTCTGGAAGCCCTCGCCCGTTCCGCTCGCCGTTAGGGCGGGGTCCGGCCCGGCGCCGCCCGACCCTGGGACCGGGAAACGTCCGTGGGGCCGCCACGCCCCGCTGAGGCAAGGGCGCCCCGCCTCTTGGCCCTGTTCGCCTAGGACGTTTCCACTAGATCCATGGGCCAGATGGGCCAGTTCCAGCTAGTACAAGCGGTGGCATTCCCCTTGCTGTCCAAGAGTCTCGATGATTCCTTCTGGCCGAAGGTCGATGGTGGACGGACGCGAGCCAGCCCAGGTGCAGGGCCCGCCGCCCGGACCTTCCCCGTTGACCGGCCTCCCCTCCGTTACGCGATCGGTCCCCATTGGGTAGCCCGCAGCACGCCCTGAAGCACGCCGCCGCGACGGCGCCCCGTACCACGCTCGGGGAGCATGCCGGGCCGGTGAGGTTTCCGGCCAAAGGAGGCAGTGAGTGAGAATCCCCGAGCAGGTCAAGCGGCTCGCGGTCGTCATCGCCATCGTCGCGGGCGGGGTGCTGCTGACAAGGTTCTACGTCATCCCGCGCTCGCTCGTGTCGACCGAGCTGCACCGGTCGTCGACAGTTGAGCGGGAGCTTGCCAAGCCCGTGAAGCTCGCGGGATCCATCGTCTGCCAGAGCTGCCACGAGGACGAAGCCGTCAAGAAGAGCAAGGGCTTCCACAAGAATCTCGCGTGCGAGGGATGCCACGGGGCCGCCGCGCAGCACGCGGAGGATCCCGGGGCCATGAAGCCCCCGGCCCCGCGGGACAGGAAGTTCTGCCCGGTCTGCCATGCCTACGACGCCTCGAGGCCCACGGGCTTCCCGCAGATCAACCCGACGATCCACAATCCGCTCAAGCCCTGCATCACCTGTCACAATCCGCACGATCCGGTGCCGCCGCGGACTCCGGAGGCCTGTTCCGCGTGCCACGGTCAGATCGAGCGGACGAAGGCGGTCTCGAGCCACGCGCTCCTCGTCTGCACGACCTGTCACGTGGTCCCCGAGCGGCACAAGACGGCCCCGAGAACCGCGCTGCCGTCGAAGCCCGAGACCCGAGATTTCTGCGCCAAGTGCCACGGCAAGGGCTCGCCCCGGCCGGACGCCCCCAAGGTCGACGTATCCGAGCACGGCAGCCCCTACATGTGCTGGCAGTGCCACTATCCGCACCTGCCGGAGGGACGGGGATGAACAAGCGCGAATTCCTGAAGGGACTCGTCCTCTTCTTCCCCGCCGGCGGCGTGCTGTCCGCGCTGGCGGGGGAAACGGCCGCGAAGGAGACGGTGGCCACGGAGACGGCTCCAAAGGGCGCGGACGTCCCTGCGCCTGCTGCCAAGCCGGGCAGCAAGCCGTATGCTCCCAAGGACCACTACTACGGGATGGGCATCGAAATCGACAAGTGCATCGGCTGCAGCCGGTGCGTGGAGGCATGCAAGACGGAGAACGATGTGCTGCGGGAGCCCTTCTTCTTCCGCACGTGGATCGAGCGCTACGTGATCAAGAAGGATGGTGAGGTCACGGTGGAGAGCATCAACGTCAAGAGCCGGGCCTCCAAGGAAGCGGCCCAGGACGATGCCGACGTGCTGAGGACCTTCTTCGTGCCGAAGCTCTGCAACCACTGCGCGCATCCGCCCTGCGTCCAGGTGTGCCCGGTGGGCGCCACCTTCGCGACCGAAGACGGCGTCGTGCTCATCGACTCCAAGCGCTGCATCGGCTGCCGGTACTGCATCCAGGCCTGTCCCTACGGAGTCCGGTATCTCGATCCCCGGACGAAGACCGCCGACAAGTGCAGCTTCTGCTATCACCGGGTCAGGCAGGGACTGCTGCCGGCGTGCGTGGAGGTCTGCCCGACCCAGGCGCGCATCTTCGGAGACCTCAAGAGCAAGGCGAGCCGCCTGGTGCGCTTCGCGCGGATGAACAAGATCCACGTCCTCAAGCCGGCGCTCAACACCGAGCCCAAGGTGTACTACGCCCAGCTGGACGGAGAAGTGCGGTGAGCCCCCACATGACGGAAGGCCTGTCCGAGCTTCTGGACCAGATCATCGGGTTCATCTATCCGAACGAGGTCGAGATCCACTGGTCGCTGCTGATCGTGGTCTATCCGTACATCACCGGCCTGGTCGCCGGGGCGTTCATCCTCGCGTCGCTGGTGAAGGTCTTCAAAATCAAGGAGGTCCAGCCGACCTACCGGCTGGCTCTCCTCACGGCCCTGGCCTTCCTGCTCGTGGCGCCGTTCCCGCTCCTCCTGCATCTCGGCCGCCCGGAGCGTTTCTACGAGATCATCTTGGCGCCCAACGTCACGTCCGCGATGGCCATGTTCGGCTTCGTCTACGCGTGGTACCTCATGGGTGTGCTCCTTCTGGAGGTCTGGTTCGAGTACCGGCGCGATCTCATCGTGCTGGCCGGGCAGGAACGGTCGTGGATGCGGTGGTTGTACCGCGGGCTATCCCTTTTCTCGACCGACGTGAGCGAGGGGGCGCTGGCCTTCGATCGCAAGGCGGTGCGGGCCATCACGATCATCGGCATCCCGTCCGCCTTTCTCCTGCACGGATACGTGGGGTTCATCTTCGGGTCGGTCAAGGCGAACCCATGGTGGGGCAGCGTGCTCATGCCCATCGTGTTCCTCATGTCCGCCATCGTCTCCGGCATCGCGATGGTCATCTTCCTCTACATGGTGCTGACCGCCCTCCGGCGAGAGATCGTCGACATGCGCTGCCTGGACACGATCACTTCCTACCTCTTCTACGCGGTGATCGTGGATTTCTCGCTCGAGGCCCTCGACTTCATCCACCGGCTGTACCAGAGCGAAGAGTCGGTCAAGATCCTGGGCAGGCTCATCACCCACCGGCTGTTCATGAGCCTGTTCGTGCTGCAGATCCTCCTCGGCATGCTGATCCCGCTCGGCATCCTGGTCTTCGCGAAGGCGCGCAACTTCAGCGACGACATGAAGAAGCTCCTCTACTTCACGGCGGTCATCCTGATCCAGCTCGGCATCTTCAGCACGCGCTGGAACGTGGTCATCGGCGGCCAGCTCTTCTCCAAGAGCTTCCGCGGCTTGATGACCTACAAGATGGAGGTGACCGGGATCGAGGGGCTTCTCGTGGCCCTCGTGGTCCTGACCCTGCCCTTCCTCATCCTCGCGGTCCTGGTCCGCATCCTGCCGACGAAGCGACTGGAAGACGAGCCGACCGCCGCCGCCTGACCGCGGCCGGGCCGCCCGGCCGCAAGGCTCGAGCCAGGCGCGGGTCCTCTGATCGGCTCGACAAAAATGAGGCAAACGGACTATATAAATACGCGCCCACTTATCTCATAGTCTCCCGGGCTACAGACGCGGTCGCCGAGTGGTGTCATCCGCCGACCTCACGTCTCACGCAGAACAAGGAGTCAGCCATGAGCGGTAGGCGCTGGCAGTGGTTTGTGGGGACCGCCTCGTCGGCGGCGGTGATCTGCGCCGGGGTCGTTCTCGGCCTTCACTTCTCCTCCGAGGCCCAGCAGCCCGCGAAGCCGGCGGCCGCCGCGGCCGCCCCGGCGGACAGTAACTATGTCGGCGCGGAGACCTGCAAGGGTTGTCACGAGGAGGCGTTCAACAAGTTCGCCAAGACCAGGATGGGACGCCTCTTCCTCTTCCAGGCGCGGAACCCGAACGAGGCCAACGCCTGCGAGAGCTGCCACGGCCCCGGGAAGGCGCACGTGGACGCGGGTGGCGGCAAGGGCCAGGGCGGCTTGATCACGTTCGCCAGGAACGACAAGACGCCCGTGGAGAAGCGGAACGCCGTGTGCCTCGACTGCCACACCAAGGGCGCCCGGATCTTCTGGAAGGGCAGCAGCCACGAGTCCCGCGACGTCGCCTGCACCAACTGCCACAAGGTGATGGAGACCGTGTCGGAGAAGAGCCAGCTCGCCAAGGCCAACGAGATCGAGACCTGCGGAACCTGCCACCTCCAGAAGCGCGCCCAGACGATGCGGAGCTCCCACATGCCGGTGCGCGAGGGCAAGATGACCTGCACCTCGTGCCACAACCCGCACGGGACCGTCACGCCCGCCCTGCTCAAGGAGCCTTCCCTCAACGACACCTGCTTCACGTGCCACGCGGAGAAGCGCGGGCCCTTCCTCTGGAGCCACCAGCCGGTGGTCGAGAGCTGCACGAACTGCCACGACCCTCACGGCTCGAACTACGAGGCGTTGCTGAAGCTGGCGAGGCCGCGGCTCTGCCAGCAGTGCCACACGGAGGCGCAGCACCCTTCGAGACCCTACGGCAGGGACGGCGGCTCCGAGAAATTCCTGGTGGGGCGGTCGTGCAACGACTGCCACGCGGTCATCCACGGCTCCAATCACCCGGCCGGCCGACGGTTTACACGCTAGGGGGCTGCCAATGCGAGAGGCTCGAACGGCTCGATTTCTCTTCGCGGCGCTCGTGGTCCTGGCCGGCGCCGGCGTGGCCTCGGCCCAGACCAAGACCGACACGCAGATCGCCGGGTGGAACGTCGAGGGCTTCATAGAGCCGGGACTCCGCTTCTTCATCGAGAACCCCAACGGGGAGCGCACCCCGGGGCTGGCGGACGGCAAGTTCGAGGAATACCGGGACATCAACACGGGGCTCTACCTTGAGGGTCTGCGGCTCCGGATCTTCCTGCCCGACGAGAGCCTCTCGTTCCAGATCAGCGGAAAGGACTGGGGGCTTCACACCCAGGAATACCATCTCCTGGGCGAGCGGCTGGGCCAGTGGCAGGCGGGCTTCGACTGGGACCAGATGCGCCACATCTACTCGACCACCTCCCAGTCGCTCTACAAGGAATTCGGCGGCAACGTCTTCATCCTGCCGAGGCCCCGGCCCCCACTCGCCAACTGGAACAACGCGCCGCCCTGGAGCTGCACCAGCTCGGCCAACTCGACCAACACGGACTGCGACGGGCAGATTGCCCAGCAGTGGTACACGGGGCGCGTGTTCTTCAAGCTCTCGCCGACGGCCAATCTGGACCTCTCGGCCGAGTACACGCGCATCAAGAAGGACGGCCAGCGCCCCTTCGGCATGGCGTTCGCCAGCCCCGGCGGGACCTTCGCCGAGCTGGTCCAGCCCATCGACCAGACCATTCACGAGTTCAGGATGCGCGGGACCTGGGCGACCGAGAAGATCCAGCTCCAGTGGGGGTACACGGCGTCCGTGTTCGTGAACGACTTCAGCTGGGTGCGGGCCGACAATCCCTGCAATCCGATCGCGACGAACTGTCCGGCGGTGGGCAACACGGGCCAGTTCGGCACCACGTCGCTGCCGCCCGACAACCAGGCCCACACGTTCAACATCGCCGGCGGCATCAACCTGCCCATGCGCACGCGGGTGAACGCCAGCTTCACCTACCAGCTGAGACTCCAGGACGAAGACTTCCAGCGGATGACCTACTCGAACGGACAGACCGTGACCCAGAGCGTCCAGAACCCGCAGTCGAGCCTCCACGGCAACGTCCAGACCTTCCTGGTCAATGTCGACGCGTCGAGCCGGCCGCTGCCCATCCCGGTCACCTTCTCGCTCAAGTACCGCCTGTACGACATGATAGACAGCAGCGACACGCCCACCTTCTCGGCCTTCATCACCAACGACCAGAACGCCATCACCCAGGGACCGGAGAGGCCCGGGCGGTACGACTTCCTGCGCCAGAACGCGAACCTGGATGCCCGCTGGAAGATCGTCCCGTCCACGGCCTTGACTCTGGGACTCGGCTGGGAGCGCTGGGACCGGAACCGGAACTGGGAAGTGACGGAGTCCGACGAAGCCATGGCCAAAGCCGCTCTCGACTACACCCCGTCCGAGTGGCTGCTCGTGCGCGCGTCCTACCTGCCGTCCTTCCGGCGGGGCAACGCGTACAACACGAATGCGGTTCTCAAGAACAACGCGGGCGAGGCGCCGGGCTTCCCCGGCGCGCAGAACTTCGAGATGCGCAAGTTCAACGAGGGCGACCGGGACCGCCAGAAGGTGGAGCTGATGATGATGATCACGCCCACCGACCGGCTTTCCTTCTCCCCCACGGCGAGCTACAAGTTCGACGACTACATCGCCTCCGGGATGCATCAGAACGGGAACACCCCTCAGCGGGTGACGATGGGCGTCCAGCAGGTGGTCGGCTGGTCGGCGGGGATGGACGTCAACTGGGTCCCCACGGATCGGATCGCCTTCTCGACGGGCTACGTGCACGAGTCCAACTTCCAGAAGCAGCGCAGCTCCGTCCGGAATCCGCTCGATGCGTCTCTGGACTGGATCTCGAACAGCACGGACACCAACGACACTTTCCACGGGTCCATCAAGGCGACGATCCTCCCCCAGAGGCTCGATTTCCTCTTCAATGGCTCATACTCCTACTCGCTGAGCCGGGTCCAGCAGTACAGCCCGAACGCCACGGGCAGCGCGGTCTACAACGCCAGCCCCAACAACATCGCGGTGCGCTGGCCGGCCTTCGACGACGCCTATGCGCGGCTCGAGGCGGCCCTTCAGTACCATTTCACGAAGTCCCTGACGGGCAAGCTCTTCTACGTCTACGAGTCGTTCACCAAGCACGACTGGCAGACGGATACCAGTCAGCCGTTCCTGGGGCCGGGTGTGGCCGGGTCCCCGATCTTCCTCGGCAACGATCAGAGGAACTACTGGGCTCAGATCGTGGGTGTGACGCTCAGATACAGGTTCGAGTAGCGCAGGCTTGAGGGGGCGGGGCCGAACAAGGCCTGCCCCGGATTCGCCGAGGGGCCGATGCCCCACTGGGGCATCGGCGTCCCACGGTTACATTCACCGGCCGGGTCCCACCAGTCCGTAACTCCCTGAAAACACGTCATGTTGTCCCGTGGCTCATGCTTAGGCACGCCGCTTGCGAGACCTCTGGCCAAACGTGCTCTTCACCCGTACGCAAAAGGGGTCGCGTCATATGAGCCCAGGCAGGATCGCGAACGAGGCTCTCGAGCAAGCGCTGGCCCGGGCGGGCGATGGCGCCTTCGCCATCGGGCCGGACGGGCGGGTCGCCGTGTGGAACCGGGCCGCCGAGCGGATCCTGGGCTGGAGCGCGAAGGAGGTGCTCGGGCGGCCCTGCTGCGAGGTGATGGCCGGCGGCGACGGTCACGGCAGGAGCCTCTGCTACAATGGATGCGACATCGTGGGGCAGGTCAGGGCGGGCGAGCCTGTGGAGCACTTCGAGATGAAGACCCGAACGAAAGGCGGCCGCGCCATCTGGCTGGATGTCAGCATCCTCGAGGCGCCGGCGACGAACGGCAGCCGCCCCGTGGCCGTCCACCTGTTCCGCGACATCACGGCCACCAAGAAGCTCCTGGAAATCGTCCAGGAGCGGACGGTCCCGGCGGCATCCTCCAACGGCAATGGCAGCGGCAACGGCGCGTCCGGCCTGACCAAGCGCGAGATCGAGATCCTGCGGTTCATGGCTGCCGGCGCCAACACGAAGGTGCTGGCCGAGCAGCTCCACGTGAGCCCGGCCACGGTCCGCAATCACGCCCAGAACATCTTCGCCAAGCTCGATGTCCACAGCCGGCTCGAGGCCGTCGCGTGGGCCAACCAGCACCGGCTCGTCTAGTGCGACTCCAACGAGTATAGTTGGCCCGGCCCTAACCGGCAGGGAGAGTGAGCGAGGTATCGCGCGGAAGGAGGAGCACGTCATGGCGGATGCTGATGCCCGATGCCCGTTCCTGGTTCCGGTGACTGCTGATCGTCTCTGGATGTACCCGATGCCGGCGTACTGCCGCCGGCCGAACGCGCGCGTGAAGATCCCGGCGCCCGAGACTTTCTTTCGTGTCTGCGCCTCGCCAAGACATGTCCGCTGTCCGGGGTTTCTGGCGAGCATGGGTCGCGACGAAGGCCCGGGCCGGTGATCGCGTCAAGCGCACGGAAGGACGCGAAGGGGAAGCGCTCCAAGGCGGTCGGGCGCGGGCTCGAGGAGACGCTCTCCCGCGCTGGCGACGGTGTTTTCGCCATCGGGCCCGAGGGCCGTGTGTTCCTGTGGAACCGATCCGCCGAGAAGATCCTGGGCTGGAGCGCCAGCGAGATCCTTGGGCGGCCCTGCTGCGAGGTGTTCGTGGGCGTGGACGACCACGGCAACCGCCTCTGCTATCAGGGCTGCCACGTCATGAACATGGTCAAGCTCGGCGAGCCTGTACAGCACTTCGATATGCAAACGAGGACCAAGGCAGGTCGACCGGTATGGCTCAATATGAGCATCCTCGAGGCGCCGTCGAGCGGGTCCAGCGGGCCGCTGGCCATCCACTTCTTCCGCGACGTCACGGCCACAAAGGAGCTCCTCCGCCTGGTCCACGAGCGGATCCAGGCGCCCTCGGCCCCGCCCGATGAGACCACGGCGCTCACCCGTCGCGAGCTCGAGATCCTGCGCCTCATGGCGAGCGGCGCCAATACCAAGGCGCTGGCCGAGCGGCTCCACGTCAGCGGGGCGACCGTCCGCAACCATGCCCAGAACATCTTCGCCAAGCTCGGGGTCCACAGCCGGCTGGAAGCCGTCGCGTACGCGAACCAGCACCACCTGCTGTAGCGCGGCGGGAGGAGCCCCCGTCCGCGTCGGTTATGACGGGGGTCATACCGCGCGCCCCGCCATCCGGCGATCATGACCTCCAGAGTCAACCCAGGAGGGCATATGGACCGACGCCGGTTCCTTCAGATCGCCGCCATGGCCGGGCTCGGCACCGCAGTCAATCCGGGCGATCTCCTCGCCCAGTACCGCTTCCTCGATCCTGTGCGCGTCCCGAACCCGCTCCAGCAGTATCCGAACCGCGACTGGGAGCGGATCTACCGGGACATCTTCCGCCACGACCGTACCTTCACCTTCTTGTGCGCGCCCAACGATACACACAACTGCCTGCTCAAGGGCTTTCTCAAGAACAACGTCCTCGTCCGCATCGAGCCGACGTACGGCTACGGCAAGGCGACCGACCTCTCCGGCACCCGGGCCTCGTCCCGGTGGGACCCGCGCTGCTGCCAGAAAGGGCTGGTCCTCGGCCGGCGGCTGTACGGCGACCGCCGGGTCAAGGGCGCCTTCGTGCGCAAGGGCTTCAAGGAGTGGGTCGAGAAGGGCTTCCCGCGCGATGCGCGGACGGGACGTGCGCCCGCCGAGCTCATGAAGCGGGGCTGGGACGGCTTCGTGCGCGTGTCCTTCGAGGAGGCCCACGCGCTCCACGCGAGAGCTCTCGAGAGCATCACCCGCGCCTACACGGGCGAGCAGGGCAGGCGCTTCCTGCTCGAGCAGGGCTACGACCCGGCGATGGTGGATGCCATGGCGGGCGCGGGGGTCCGCACCCTCAAGTTCCGCGGCGGCATGGCCAAGCTCGGCATCACGCGGATCGTCGGCACCTATCGCATGGCCAACATGGTGGCGCTGCTCGACGCCCACGTCCGCGGCGTCGGCCCCGACAAGGCGCTGGGCGGCGGCCTCTGGGACTCCTACTCGTGGCACACGGACCTGCCGCCCGGCCACCCCATGGTGACCGGCGACCAGACATCGGAGTTCGAGCTCTTCGACGTCGAGAACGCCAAGCTCGTCGTCGTCTGGGGCATGAACTGGATCACCACCAAGATGCCCGACAGCCACTGGCTCACTGAGGCGCGCCTCAAGGGGACGAAGGTGGTAGTCCTCACAGTGGAGTACAGCGCCACGGCTAACAAGGGCGACGAGGTGATCGTGATCCGCCCCGGCACGGACCCGGCCTTCGCCCTCGGGCTCGCGTCCGTGATCGTCCGCGAGAAGCTCTACGACGCGGACTTCGTGAAGCGGTACACGGACTTGCCGCGCCTCGTGCGCATGGACACGCTCGAGCCGCTCCTCGCGCGCGACGTGTTCCCGGGCTATCAGGAGGCCCCGCTCGACAACTGGGTCAACGTGGTCAAGACCGGCCAGCGGCCAATTCCCACCGTCTCGCAGAACGGCATGCAGATGCCGGAGGCGATGCGCGGCGAGTTCGCCGACTTCGTCATGTGGGACGCGACAGCCGCCAAGCCGGTCCCGATCAGCCGCGACCAGATGGGCGAGCGCTTCGTCAAGGCCGGGATCGATCCCGCCCTCGAGGGCAGCTTCGAGGTGACGCTGGCCGACGGCAAGAAGATACAGGCGCGGCCCGTGTTCGATCTGACCCGTCAGTATCTCGCCGAGACGATGACGCCCGAGGCGGTCTCCAAGATCACCTGGGCGCCCAAGGCGGCCATCGAGTCGCTGGCTCGGCAGATCGCCGCCGCCGGGGGCAAGACGCTTTTCCCCGTCGGCATGGGGCCGAACCAGTTCTTCAACAACGACCTCAAGGACCGCGCCATCTTCCTCGTGGCCGCGCTCACCGGCAGCATCGGGCGCCCCGGCGGGAACGTCGGCTCCTACGCGGGGAACTACCGCACCTCGCTCTTCTCGGGCGTCCCCCTCTACCTCTCCGAGGATCCGTTCAACGCCCAGCTCGCCGCCGGCGGGCCCGTCACCACCCACTCGTACTACCGCGGCGAGTCGATCCACTACTACGCCGCCGGCGAGGTCGTGCACCGCGAGGGCACGAAGCAGTTCACCACGGGGCCGCACGTGCCCACGCCGACCAAGGCGATCTGGCTGTCGAACTCCAACTCGCAGATCGCCAACACGAAGTATCACTACAACGTGGTCTTCAACACCCTGCCGAGGCAGGAGTGCGTGGTGGTGAACGAGTGGTGGTGGTCGGGCTCCTGCGAGTACGCGGACATCGTCTACGGCGTGGACTCGTGGATGGAGTTCAAGTACCCGGACATGACGGCGTCGAACACCAACCCCTTCCTCCAGATCTTCCCGCGCACGCCGCTCCGCCGGAACTTCGGCACGATCAGCGACCTGGACACCTACGCGGGGGTGGCCGGGGCGCTCGCCAAGCTCTCCGGGGACCGCCGATTCACCGAGTACTGGAAGTTCGTGACCGAGAACAAGGTCGAGGTGTATCTGCAGCGCATTCTCGACGCGAGCGCCCCGACCAAGGGCTACCAGATCCGCGACCTCGAGGCGCTGGCCGCCCAGGGGATTCCGGCGCTCATGAACGTGCGGACGTACCCGCGCACCTTTTCGTGGGAGCAGGTCAACGAGTCGAAGCCCTGGTACACGAGGACGGGGCGGCTCGAGTTCTACCGCGGCGAGCCCGAGTTCCTCGAGGCGGGCGAGAACATGATCGTGTACCGGGAGCCGGTGGACTCGACCTTCTACGATCCCAACGCTATCGTGGCGCGGCCGCACCCGGCGGTCCGGCCCAAGACCCCGGAGGACTACGGCTTCGACCGCGCCAAGCGCGATTGGTCGGCGCGCCAGGGGCGCAACGTGGTGCTGACTCCCGAGGAGCTGCTGAAGACCCAGCACCCGCTCCTGCCGTCCGGGTACGCGAGCGTGTTCCACACGCCGAAGTACCGCCACGGCTCGCACACGACACCCATCGACACGGACATCATGTCGAACTTCTTCGGGCCGTTCGGCGACATGTACCGGCGCGACAAGCGCTCCCCGCACGTGGGCGAGGCCTACGTGGACATCAACCCCGAGGATGCCCGCGCCATGGGCGTCAACGACGGCGACTACGTCTGGGTCGACGGCGACCCGAAGGACAACCCGTTCAAGGGCTGGCAGGACAAGGGGCGCGAGGCCGAGGCGCACGTGGCCCGCCTCCTCTGCCGCGCGCGCTACTACCCGGGCACGCCCAAGGGCATCATGCGCATGTGGCACAACGGCTACATGGCGACGCCAGGGTCGGTCAAGGGGCACGAGACGCGTCCCGACGGGCTCGCCAAGAACCCCGAGACGAACTACCAGTCCTTCTTCCGCTACGGCTCGCACCAGTCGCTCACGCGCTCGTGGCTCAAGCCGACGCACCAGACGCAGAGCCTCATTACGCGGCGGAGCTATTCGCACGAGGTCGGCAAGGGGTTCCAGCCCGACGTGCACTGCGTGACGGGCGCGCCGCGCGAGGCCATGTGCCGCGTCCTCAAGGCCGAGGATGGCGGCATCGGCGGCAAGGGGCTCTGGCGCCCGGTAACGCTCGGCTTCCGGCCGACCAACGAGAGCTCCGCGATGAAGCAGTACCTGGGCGGCGGGTACGTCGTCAGGAAGGCCTGAGGGGGACACCGACATGGCCAAGGTCTACAACTGGCAGATCGGGCGCGAGATGGACTATCCCTACGAGGGCAAGCGCCCCGAGAAGCAGTTCGCGATGGTCTTCGACACGAACAAGTGCATCGCCTGCCAGACCTGCACGGTGGCGTGCAAGACGACCTGGACCCCGGGCCGCGGGCAGGAATACATGTACTGGAACAACGTCGAGACCAAGCCCTACGGCTACTACCCGCTCGGCTGGGACGTCAACATCCTCGAGAAGCTGGGCGTGCAGGAGATGGACGGCCCCGTCTACGGGGGCAAGACGCTCTTCGACGCGGCGCCCACGGGAGAGATCCTCCTGGGCTATCTCCCCGAGGACATCGACTACGCCCATCCAAACATCGGCGAGGACGACTCGACGGGCCTCATGCCACAGGGCGCCCACCTCACGCTGCCTCACATGCAGTGGATGTTTTACCTGCCGCGCATCTGCAACCACTGCACGTACCCGGCCTGCTTGAGCGCCTGCCCGCGGCAGTCCATCTACAAGCGGCCGGAGGACGGGATCGTGCTCCTCGATCAGAGCCGCTGCCGCGGCTATCGCGAGTGCGTCAAGGGCTGCCCGTACAAGAAGGTCTACTTCAACGCGCAGACCCGCGTCAGCGAGAAGTGCATCGGCTGCTACCCGGCGGTCGAGGGCGGGCGGCAGACGCAGTGCACGATCACGTGCATCGGCAAGATCCGCATCCAGGGCTTCCTCGGCGCTCCCGACAAGGTAAACGAGGACAATCCGCTCGACTACCTGGTCCACGTCCGCAAGCTTGCGCTGCCGCTCTACCCGCAGTTCGGGCTCGAGCCCAACACCTACTACATCCCGCCGATTCACGTCCCGCCGCCCTACCTCAGGCAAATGTTCGGGTGGGGCGTCGAGCAGGCGATCGCCACCTACAAGACCGTCGCGCAGGACCCGAAGCTCCTGGGAGCGCTCACGCTCTTCGGCGCCACGCCGGAGATCTCGCACTACTTCCGCGTGGACGGCGACACCGTGGTCGGCTACGACGCGAAGCAGGCCGAGATCGTGCGCGTGCCGATCAAGGAGCCGATCGTCATCCGCCCGGTGTACGACACGACCCACAAGGCCTACCGGACCAACATCACCTAGGGGAGACCGGTCATGCGCCCTCGGCACATCGCGATTGCCCTTGCCGCCGTTCTCGCCTGGGCCGGCACAGCGTGGGCTCAGCTGCCGCTGACCGCCGTGCGCGTCAAGGGGACCGGACCGATCACCGACCCGTCCGCCCCCCTCTGGAAGCAGTCGCGTCCGGCCACGGTCACCATGCTGCCCCAGACGGTGACGCTTCCGCAGAACCCCGAGCCGTCCGTCCGTCAGCTCACCGTGCGCGCCGTCCACAACGGCGGGTGGATCGCCTTTCTCATCGAGTGGAGGGACCCGACGCTCTCCGACCGCGTCGTGCTCGACAACTTCGGCGACCAGGTGGCGGTGGAGCTGCCCATCGTCACGAAAGACGCGCCGCCTTCCCCGATGATGGGTAATCCCGGCGGGCGGGTGAACATCATGCAGTGGCGGGCCGCCTTCCAGCACGACATCGAGAAGGGCCCGCCGACCGTCCGCGAGCTGTACCCGAACGCCTGGGCGGACGTCTACCCCGACGAGATCCTGAGCGCCGCCGATGCGCGCCCCTACAGCGGCGCGCTCGGCATCGAAAACCCGATCTCGCGCGGGCAGGCTTCGCCCGTGCTCGATCAGATGGCCGAGGGGTGGGGGACCATGACCGTCAAGCCCGACCAGCACGCCCTCGGCAAGGGCGTCTGGAAGGACGGCGTGTGGCGCGTGGTCATCACCCGGCCGATGGTCTCCGACGACGTCAACGCGCCCCGGCTCGAGCCGGGGCTCCAGACGTACGTCGCCTTTGCCGTCTGGGACGGCGGCGGCCGCGAGGTCGGTGCCCGCAAGGCGTGGGCGTCCTGGGTCTCGCTGACGGTCGGCCGGTGAGCGCGCCGGGCGCGGCGGTCCTCCCGGAGGAGCGGCAGGTCGCACGGGCGCTCGGGCGCGCTGCGGTCTATCGCCTGCTCGGCGGCGCGTGGGCCTATCCCGCGCCCGGGCGCCTCGATGAGCTCCGCCGTCTCGCGGAGTCTGCGGTGCCGGAATCATCGCTCGGCCCGGCCTTCGCGGCGTTCGCCTCGGCGGCCCGCGAGGCCGACGCGGAGGCGACCGCCCAGGAATATGTCTTCCTTTTCGATCGCGAGGCGCGCTGTCCGCCGTACGAGGGCGCGTGGGGCGATGCTCCCCAACTGGCGGGCAAGTCGGCGCTCCTCGCCGACATCGCCGGCTTCTACGCGGCGTTCGGCCTCGAGCCGAGCGCGACGCACCCGGACGCCGAAGACCACGTCGCCCCGGAGTGCGAGTTCATGAGCGTGCTCTGCCTCAAGGAGGCGTACGCGCTGGCCGAGGGGATGGCCGAGGGGCTCGAGGTGACGCGCAAGGCGCAGGCGAGCTTCCTCGGCGAGCACCTGGGACGCTGGGCCGAGGCCTTCGCCGGTGCGATCAAGGAGGCGACGCCGCTCCGCTACTACGGCGCGCTCGCCGATCTCTTCGCAGCCTGGGTGCGGGAGGAGTTGGGCGCGCTCGGCGTCGAGCCGCAGCGGTTGAGCGGCCGCCTCGGCTACGACCCCGTCCAGGAGGAGGCCTTCACGTGCCCGATGGCGCCGGCCCCGTCCCAGGCAGACGGGGAGGATGACACAGCTTAAAGCTGCGGAGCGCGGGATCGAGCGAAGGCCCGCACGGGCGGGGAACAGGACCCTCGACGAATCTGTCTGAGCGCGCTACTCTGTCGCGGCGAGATCCCATGGGGACCAGGGTCGCGGAGGCGCGGGCGCGGGAGTGTACGGAGGCGGGGCTCTGGCGGAACGAGAGCCTCGAGACCTACCTCGACAGGTGGGCAACCGCCCGCCCGGACAAGTCTGCCGTCGTCGACGGGCAGGGGCGCTACACCTGGGCCGCGCTGGCGCGCGCCGTCGAGCGCGTGGCCCACGGGCTCCGCGTCCACGGCCTGGAGGCCGGCGGCGTCGTTTCCTGCCAGCTGCCGAACTGGAACGAGTTCGTCCTGGTCTTCCTGGCGGCGAGCCGCCTGGGCGCCGTCGTCAATCCGATTCCCCCGACCTATCGCGCGAGCGAGCTCCGCTTCATGCTGGGGCTCCTCGAGTCGCAGGCGCTGGTCGTTCCCGCGACCTTCCGGGGCTTCGAGTACGTCCCGATGGCGGCGCAGATCAGGAGCGAGCTGCCCCGGCTCGAGCGTGTCTTCGTGGCGCGGGGAGAAGCGCCCGCCGGCATGGAGCCGTTCTCGGCGCTCACGGACACGGCCTGGGAGGCGAAGGCGGGCCGCCGGCCGCTTCCGGGCAGCGACCCGAACACGGTCCACGAGGTGGTGTTCACCTCGGGCACGACCGGGGAGCCCAAGGGCGTCATGCACACGCCCAACACGACCTTGTCGACCATCTACACGCTCATCGAGCGGCTGGCCTTCACGGACCGCGACGTGCTCCTCATGGCCTCGACGCTCGGCCACCAGACGGGTTACCTCTACGGCTACTGCCTGAATCTCCTGCTGGGCGCCACGGCCGTGTGGATGGACGTCTGGAACGTCGAGGAGGCCGCGCGCCTCATCGAGGCCGAGGGCGTGACTTTCACGATGGGCGCGACTCCGTTCCTCCGCGACCTGACCTACACGCAGGCGCCGCGCGACCTGGGCTCGCTGCGGGTCTTCATCTCGGCGGGCGCGCCCATCCCCCGCCAGCTCGTCAAGGACGCGCGCGACCGGCTCAAGTGCGTGATCTCGGCCGGGTGGGGCATGACGGAGAACGGGCTCGTCACCTGCAATGGCCCCGACGACGTCTTAGAGAAGGTGTTCACCACCGACGGGGTGCCGCTTCCAGGCATGGAGCTCCGCGTGGTGGACGACGACGGGCGAGAGCTCCCCCGCGGTGGCGAGGGCGACCTGCTTGTCCGGGGCCCCGCCCAGTTCGCCGGGTACTTCAAGCGTCCCGAGTTCACGGCCGACGGCCACACGGCGGACGGCTGGTTCAAGACGGGCGACCGCGCGACGCTCGACCGGGACGGCTACGTGTCCATCACGGGGCGGACCAAGGACGTGATCATCAGGGGCGGCGAGAACATCCCCGTGGTCGAGGTCGAGAACCTGCTGTACACACACCCCAAGATTGCCGGCGTTGCCATCGTGGCCATGGCCGACCCCCGGCTCGTGGAGCGCGCCTGCGCCGTGGTGATCCCTCACGAGGGCCAGTCGCTGACGCTCCCCGAGATCACCGTCTTCCTCGAGGGCCACCAGGTCGCGCGCCACAAGTTCCCGGAGCGCCTCGAGATCGTCTCGGAGTTCCCGATGACCCCGAGCGGCAAGATCCAGAAGTACCGGCTCCGCCAGCTCGTCGCCGAGCGGATCAAGGGTGGGGCCGGCGGGCCGGCCTAAGCGATGGAGCACCCGTTCTCCCTCGAGGGACGCGCCGCCTTCGGCATGGTGAGGCGCGCGGGGAAACGGCGGGGCCGGACACACTCATCCACCAGAGCGAGGGCCGAGCGCATGGAACTGAACCTCAAGGACAAGAGCGTCATCGTCACGGGCGGTGGGTCGAATATCGGGCGGGCGATCGCGCTGGCCTTCGCGCGCGAAGGCGCGCACGTGACCATCGCGGAGGTCGATGCCGCGCAGGGCGAGAAGGCGGCCGCCGAGGCGCGCAAGATGGGTGCGGCCTCCGCGGTGGTCGTGCCCACCGACGTGACCCAATGGGACTCCGTCCAGGCCATGGTCCGCGAGGTCGAGGGGCGCGCCGGGCGGGTGGACGTGCTCGTCAACAACGTCGGCTGGACGCTCGATCGGCTCTTCCTCGAGAAGGAGCGAGCCGAGTGGGAGAAGGAGGTCCAGCTCAATCTCTGGGGCATGATCAACTGCACGCGCGCGGTGCTCGACGGCATGGTCGCCCGCAAGGCGGGCGCCATCGTGAGCATGGGCTCCGACGCCGGACGCATGGGCGAGTTCCGCGAGGCGGTCTACGGCGCGTGCAAGGCCGGCGTCATCGCGCTCACGAAGAGCCTCGCGCGCGAGGTCGGGCGCCACGGCATCCGGCTCAACGTGGTGTGTCCGGGCATGACCATGCCCGCCTCCGAGGAGGAGTTCGGCGGGCTGTCCATGTGGGCGGCGGAGGTCAACCGTGCCTGGGGCACTCCCGAGATGCAGGCGCGCATCGCCAAGGTCTACCCGCTGCGCCGCATCGGGAAGCCCGAGGACGTGGCGGGCGCCGTCGTGTTCCTGGCATCCGACGCCGCCAGCTTCATCACGGGCCAGACGCTGTCCGTGAGCGGCGGGTATACCATGATGTGATGCGGCCCGGCCCGGGGAGGCGTACATGAACCTCAGCACCATCAGCTACACCACGAGGGACGGCATCGGACGCGTCGTGCTCAACCGGCCGGCGCAGCTCAACGCGATCAGCCCGGCCCTGCTCGAGGACATGGACACGGTCTGCGCCGCCGTCGAGGGCGACCCGACGGTGCGCGCCGTCACGCTCACCGCCGCCGGGCGCGCTTTCTGTGCCGGCGCCGACCTCAAGGCCGTGCGCGAGCTGTCGCCCGACCTGGAGAAGTGGGCGCGCTTCATGCGACTCTGGCACCGCGTCTTCAACCGCATCGAGGCCCTGCCGGTGCCCGTGGTCGCCGGCGTGCAGGGCCTGGCGCTGGCGGGCGGGCTCGAGCTGACGCTCGTGGCCGACCTCGTCGTGGCCGACGAGGGCGCGCGCTTGGGCGACCAGCACGCGAATTTCGGTCTCGTCGCGGGCGGCGGCGGCAGCCAGCGCCTGCCGAGGCTGATCGGCGCGCGGCGCGCCAAGGAGCTGATGCTGCTGGGTGGCTGGCTCTCCGCCGCGCAGGCGCTCGACTGGGGGCTCGTCAACCGCGTCGCTCCCGCCGGCACTCTCGACGCCGCCGTGGAGGAAATGGCGGGCACGCTCGCCACCGCGAGTTCCTCGGCAGCGCGCACGGTCAAGGCTCTCGTCAACCGCGCCTTCGACGCCGATCTCGCGGGCGGGCTCGAGCTCGAGCTGTCGCTGGTCGCCGCCCACATGCGCACGGCCGAGGCGGCCGAGGGCCTCCGCGCCTTCGCCGAGAAGCGCAAGCCCGTCTTCCACGCGCCCTAGAAATCGAGGAGACCATGGATTTCGCGCTCAGTTCCGAGCAGGACGAGCTGGTCCGGACGCTCCGCGCCTTCGCGCGTAAAGAGCTCGCCCCGCGCTCGCGCGAGTGGGACCGGACGGGCGAGTTCCCGTGGAAGGTGTGGCGCCAGATGGGCGAGCTCGGCCTCCTCGGGCTTCGCATCCCGCCCGCCTACGGCGGCCAGGACTCCGACTACATCACGTTCGGCCTGGCGATGGAGGAGATCTCGCGCGGCGATTTCGGCTGCACCTATGGGATTCAGCTCGCGGGGCTCGCGGGCGAGATCGTGGGCGCGAGCGGCACCGAAGAGGTCAAGAAGCGCTGGCTGCCACCGACGGCGCGCGGCGAGGAGGTCATCGCGCTCGCCCTGACCGAGCCTGGTGTCGGCTCCGATGCCGCGCACCTGGCGTGCCGAGCTGAGCGCGACGGCGACGGCTATCTGATCACGGGCGAGAAGTCGGGCATCAGCCTCGCCATGGTCGCCCAGTCGGCCATCCTGTTCGCCCGTACGGGCGCCGGGGGAGGGGCGAAGGGCGTGACCGCCTTCCTCGTCCCGCTCGAGCTGCCCGGGGTCGCGCGCAGCCCTCTCCGCGACATGGGCTCGCACGCCGTCGCGCGCGGCGTGCTGGCCTTCGACCACGTCCACGTTCCCGCTTCGCACCGACTGGGAGCGGAAGGCCAGGGCTTCTACCAGGTCATGCGCGGCTTCGACTACAACCGCGTCGGCATCGCGCTGTCGTGTCTCGGCGTCGCCCAGGTCTCGCTCGAAGAGACCATGGCCTACGTCAAGGAGCGCCGCGCCTTCGGCAAGCCGCTCGCGACGTTCGAGGGCGTGTCCTTCAAGATCGCCGAGGCGGCGACCCACATCGACGCCTGCCGCGGCCTCTGCTACCGGGCGCTCTGGCTCGCCGACCGGGGGCAGCCGCACACGAAGGAAGCGGCCATGGTGAAGTGGTGGGGGCCGAAGCTGGCCGTCGAGAGCATCCACCAGTGCCTGCTCTTCCACGGCCACTACGGCTACACCGACGAGCTGCCGTTCGAGCGGCGCATGCGGGATGTCATCGGGCTCGAGATCGGCGACGGCACGGCCGAGGTGATGAAGACCATCGTCGCCCGCGAGCTGATGGGCCGCGAGAGCCGGCCCTACTGAGCGCGACCGCGCCGCCGCGCGAGGAGCCGGTCTACCGCCCCTTCGCCCTGCTGGCCTACGGCGCGGCGGTCCTGGGCGGCGTCCCGCTCGGCCTCGCGATGCTGGTGTGGTTGTACGCGGGTGCGCCGGCCATCGGTGTCGAGTGGCGGCTCCTCCACGCGAACCTCCAGATCTTCGGATTCTTCGGGACGCTCATCATCGGCGTGGCGCACCATCTCTTTGCTCGCTTCACCGGACGCGCCACCGCGCGTTCTGCCTTCACGCGCCCGGCGCAGGCACTCCTGTCGGCCGCCCTCGTGCTGCGCGCGGCGGGGACCTGGGGCAGGTTGCCTGCGGCGGTGCTCGTGGGCTCGGCGCTCCAGGCCGCGGCCTTCCTCCTCTTCGCCGCATGGGTGTGGCGCTCCCTGGACCCGAGGCCCCTCGCCGCGCTCCGCCGTCACCTCACGACGAGTACCGGCTGGATCGCTGCCGCATGTCTCTTCGAGACGGTCCTGCGCTGGCGGGCCTTCCAGGCGGGGCTGTCGATGCCCGCGCTGGACTCGATGCGCGCCGTGCACTCGATGGCGCTTCTGGGGGGCATCATCGGCTGGGTCACCGGCGTGCTCCTCCGCGCCGGGCCCATGTTCGTGGCTCGCTGGAATGTCCCGCCCGCGCTCGCGCACGCCCTGCCGTGGATGCTCGGTCTTGGCGCGGCGCTGGCCGCGGCCGGCGAATGGAACGGCAACGGCTGGGTGACGAGGCTCGGCGAGCTGACCGTCCTCGGCTCCGTCGCCGCCGTGCTCGTCAGCGGCGGAGTGCTGAGACAGGCGGGAGGAATGCTGCCCATGGTGGCGCGGAGCGCGGAAGAGTCGCGCATCTTCCGCCTGGGCGTCGCGTCCCTTGGGGCGGCGGTCGTGGGCGCGACAGCCGGGGTCGCCCTCGGCTGGGGCGGCGTCGAGGCGCATCTCCTCACGGATGCCGTGAGGCACCTGCGGTCGGATTCCTCACGGCAGTGGCCATCGCCATGACCTTTCGCCTCATCCCGGTCCTCGAGGGCCGCGCGCTGCCGTGGCCCCGGCTGCGGGCGGTGGCCCTCTGGGCTCTCGGGGCGGGAGTCGTGCTGAGAACCGCCGAGACCTTGCTCGGACTCGGCTGGGCGTGGCTGGCTCCAGCGGTGGCGCTCTCGGGCCTCTTCGCCTGGGCGGCGGTGCTCTGCGCGGGAACCAACCTGCTCGGGGCTCTCTTCAGGAGGACCTAGATGAGCGAGCCGGGAGACGATCCGGGCGTGAGGGCCCGCATGACCCGGTGGTGCGGGCCGGCTCAGCGCGCTGGCCACCGGTCACTTCTACAATCCAGGTCCCCCGCCCTTAGCCTCGTATCCGCCGATGGTGCGTATGCACTAGAAAAATGAGGCATCCGCCGGATTCCCAAGCCTGACCGAACTGCTTACTGTAATGGCCAACCGAACGATCGTTCGGCAGGAGGTTCGGAATGGCGATCGGTGAGCGGTACGACGGCATCCTGAAGGCGGCGTGCGACGTGATCGCGCGACGAGGCTTCCACCAGGCCTCGATCCGCGAGATCGCGCGGTCGGCCGGGCTGTCGCTCGCGGGCCTCTATCACTACGTCGGGGGTAAGGACGAGCTGCTGTTCCTCGTCCTTGACCGCTCGCTCGATAGCCTGCTCTCCGACCTCAACGAGGCGCTCGCCGAGGCGCGCACCCCCGAGCTCCGGCTGCTCGCGTTGATCCGCACCCACCTCGACTTCGGCTTCCGCCAGGCAGCATCACTCAAGATCATCAACCGTGACTGGGAGCTGGTCTCGGGGCCGCGGCGCGACGAGATCGCGGCCAAGCGACAGTCGTATCTCACCCGGGGCCTGGCGGTCCTGCGCGAGCTCGACCCCCACCGCCGCTCCGGCGACGAGCTGCTCTCGGCGACCAATCTCCTCCTCGGCATGCTCAACGGCATCGCGACCCGTCCGTTCCTGCGCTCCCGCGAGGACGCCCGGGCGCTCGCGTCCGAGGTGGGGGCGCTCTTTCTCTACGGCTTCCTGGAGGCCACGTCCCGCAGCGCCGACCTCCAGCCGGCCGACATCAGGAGGCCGGCATGACGGCTGACCAGGTCCTCGCGGAGTGTCGAGAGCTCGTGTCCCAGCCGCTGGGCGCCGTCGCGGAGCGCTGGAAGGAGAGGCATCCCGACGGGCGCGTGGTCGCCTCCTACCCCGTCTGGGCGCCGGTCGAGATCATCCACGCGGCCGGCATGCTGCCGCTGGCGCTGCTCGGCGGCGGCACCTCGGTCGAGCTGACGCACGCCGACGCGCGCTTCCAGTCCTTCGTCTGCTCGATCGCCAAGTCGAGCCTGGAGCTGGGCTTCCAGGGCGTGGTCAAGGGCGTGGACGGCTTCGTCTTCTCCAACATCTGCGATGTCGCCCGCAACCTCTCGAGCATCTACCAGCGCAACTTCGGCGATGTCCTGGTCGAATACCTCCATCTGCCCCAGAATTCGAACTCGCCCGCCGTCGCGGCCTACATGGCCGCGGAGCTCAAGCGCCTCGCCGCGCGCTTCGAGGACGCCTGGGGCCTCCGCGTGACGCCGACGGCGCTCGGCAAGAGCGTGGAGATCTTCAACACGCTCCGCGCCGGGATCCGGTCGCTCTACGCGCTCAGGATCGCCGAGCCGCAGAAGCTCTCGACGGTGGACCTCTACACCGTGCTCCGTGCGCTGACCATGGTCCCGCCGGAGGATGGCATCGCCTGGGTGCACGCGCTCCTCGACGACGTCCCGCGCCGGGCCGCGCGCCAGCGCGATACCCTGCGCGTGGTCATCGAGGGCGCCTTCTGCGAGCAGCCCCCGCTGGGCCTCCTCGAGGTGCTCGAGGAGGCCGGCTGCTACGTGGTCGAGGATGATCTCATGCTCGGCTGGCGCTGGTTCACGTCCGACGTGTCGGCGGACGGCGATCCCTTCGAGCGCCTGGGCGCGGCCTACGTGAACCAGGCGCAGCCCTCCTCGACGAGGCACGAGGGCCGGGAGCACCGCTCGACCGGGCTCCTCGAGAAGGTGCGCCGCGCGCGCGCCGACGCGGTCATCTTCATGCCGGCCAAGTTCTGCGAGCCCGCGCTCTTCGACTACGTGCTGATGAAGCAGGGGCTCGAGAAGGCGGGCGTGCCGCACCTCCTCGTGGAGTTCGAGGAGAAGATGTGGACCTTCGAGCGCACCCGGAACGAGATCGAAACGTTCGTCGAATCCATGCTCTTCGAATAAAGCGGGAGACACCATGGCGACTCCAGTGACCGAGCGGCAGTACCAGGGCCAGGTCCACGAGCACTCGCGGCGGCTCATGAACGAGTGGATGGGCGAGCTCGGCCGCGCGGAGGCGGAAGGCGTGCCCACGGGCGCGCTCATGATCTCCGGCAACTGCGTCGAGCTCCTGCGCGCCTGCCACGTCCTGCCGATGTTCCCCGAGGTGACGGCGCTCCAGAACGCCATCAGGAAGAAGTCGCTGCCGCTGATCCTCAAGGCGGAGCAGGCCGGCTATTCCAGCGACAACTGCGCCTACGTCAAGGCCGACATCGGCCTGTTCCTCGACGGCGGCATGGGGCCGGGCAAGCCCATCCCGTTCCCGACCATCACGGTCTGCAACTACGTCGGCTGCAACGTGTACGTGAAGTGGTTCGAGCACCTGGCCGACATCTCCGGATCAAAGTTGTTCATGCTGGACGTCCCGTTCTGCCGCACGGCCGCGCCGAGCGCGGCCGACGTGCAGTACGTGGTCGCACAGCTCAAGGAGCTGATCGCGCTCTGCGAGTCGGTGTCCGGCAAGAAGTTCGACATCGACGAGCTGCGCGAGATCCTCGCCTACGCCGCGCGGGCCGAGGAGGGCTACGCCCGGGCCAAGGAGCTCTGCAAGCGCCACCCCGCGCCCTTCGATGCCTACTTCGACGCCATCAACATGATGGGGCCCATCAACGTGCTGCGCGGCATGCGGGAGGGCGCGGAGTTCTTCGACGCGGCAGTCGCCGAGTTCGAGGGCCTGGTCGCCCAGGGCCACGGGCCGCTGTCGGAGGAGCGCTTCCGCACCGTGGTCGAGGGTCCGCCGCCCTACCCCTTCTACAAGAGCTTCAGGAACCTCTTCGCCAAGTGGGGCGCCGTCGCCGTCCAGTCCACGTATTCCACCGTGGGCGGCATCTGGGAGTGGGGGTTCCGGCATGACCCCAGGCGCCCGCTGGAGTCCATCGCCGAGCAGATGCTCACCGAGAATCTGACCAACCGCTCCATCGTCGCCCGCTACGCCCAGATCAAGCGCTGCGTCGAGGAGTGGGAGGCCGATGCGCTCATCATCCACTCCATCAAGTCCTGCCGGCTCTTCTCCGCCGGGCAGGGGGACATGCGCGACTACTTCACCCGCGAGCTGGGGGTGCCGACGCTGATGGTCGAGTCCGACCTCGAGGACCCGCGTTACTACGCCGAGGCCCAGATCAAGAACCGCATCGACGCCTTCTTCGAATCCCTCGAGCACAAGAAGATGGTCGGGCGAGCCGCAGCCGCAGGCGAGGCGAGCAACTCACAGGGCGGGCGAGCCGCAGCCGCAGGCGAGGCGAGCAACTCACAGGGCGGGCGAGCCGCAGCCGCAGGCGAGGCGAGCAACTCACAGGCCGGGCGAGCCGCAGCCGCAGGCGAGCCGACCCGCAGAAGGGCCGAGGCGAGCAGCTCATGACAACGGCGGCGCGATGAGCACGACAGAGCGGATCCCGACCTACTGCTACCAGTGCGTGGCGGGGCCCGACCTGTTCAAGGTCGTGGTCAAGGACGGCGTGGCCGTCGGCGTCGAGCCCAACTGCGACATGGCAGACACGCACCCGGCGGGCGGCAAAGTCTGCGTCCGCGCCTACGGCCTCGTCCAGAAGGTCTACAACCCGGCGCGCATCCAGACGCCGCTCCGCCGGACCAACCCCAGGAAGGCGCGCGGCGAGGATCCGGGCTGGGAGCCCGTCTCCTGGGACGAGGCCCTCGCCCTCCTCGCGGACAAGCTCAACGGCATCCGGGCCACGGGCCTCACCGACGCGAGCGGTTATCCGAGGCTCGCCGTCACCTTCGGCTCGGGCGGCATCGCGCCGGCCTACCTCGGCACCTTCGCCGCGCTGCTGGCGGCGTGGGGGCCCGTGGATCAAGGCATCGGCAGCGGGCAGGGCGTCAAGTGCTACCACTCCGAGCATCTCTACGGCGAGTTCTGGCACCGCGCCTTCACCGTGGCCGCCGACGTGCCGCGCTGCGACTACGTCCTGTCCTTCGGCTACAACGGCGACGCCTCGGGCGGCGTCACCGGCGTCTTCCGCCACGCCGAGGCTCGGGCGCGGGGACTGCACTGGGTGCAGCTCGAGCCCCACATGTCGATCACGGCGGCAGGGGCGCAGGAGTGGGTGCCCGTCAGGCCCAAGACCGACGCGGCCGTGCTCTTCGCGCTCATGCACGCCATCCTCCAGGAGCACGACTGGCGCGCGGTCTGCGACGTGGACTTCCTCGAGCGGATGACGAGCTCGCCGTACCTCGTCGGGCCGGGCGGCTATTACCTGCGCGACCCCGAGAGCGGCAAGCCGTTCGTCTGGGATCTCGACCGCAGCCGTCCCGTGCCCTTCGACGATCCGTGCTGCTCCCGGCCCGCCATGGAGGGCGGCTACATCGCCGCGGGGGTCGAGATCGGGGCCGACGGCGCGCGGCGGAGCGTGAGCGAGCGCGTCACGCCTGCCTTCCAGCTCCTGCTCGACCACGTCGCGCCCTACACGCCGGAGTGGGCGGCCGGGATCGCCGACGTGTCCGCGGATACGATCCGCCGCATTGCCCACGAGTACCTCGACCACGCGCAAGTGGGCGCCACCATCGAGATAGACGGCATCAGCTATCCCCATCGGCCGGTGGCCGTGCTCCTCGGCAAGACGGTGACGAACGGCTGGGGCGGCTACGAGTGCTGCTGGGCGCGGACGATGCTGGCTGCCCTCGTCGGCGCCCTCGAGGTGCCCGGCGGCATCCTCGGCACCACGGTCAGGCTCAACCGGCCCGCGCAGAACCGGCTCGACTCGGTCAAGGCCGGTCCCGACGGCTTCATGGAGCAGCCGCTGAACGCGACGGGCAAGGACACATGGAAGGGCTCGCCGCATATCCGGAACGCCTACCGGACCCTCGTGCCGCTCGCCGACAACTCGCCCTGGTCGGCGGCACTCGGCCCCGCGCACCTGCCATGGCTCTTCATGGAAAGCCCTCCCGAGCACTGGCCGGCGCCGACGCTGCCGGACGTGTGGATTATCTACCGGACCAACCCGGCGGTGTCGAACTGGGAGACAGGACGCATCGAGCGGGAGCTCGAGAGATTCCCCTTCGTGGCTGCCTTCGCCTACACGCAGGATGAGACCAACTGGTACGCCGATCTGCTCCTGCCCGAGGCGACCGATCTCGAGTCGCTCCAGCTCTATCGCGTGGGCGGCACCAAGTACATCGAGCAGTACTGGCAGCACACGGGCTGGGCGCTCCGCCAGCCGGCGGTCGCCTCCCCCTGCGACGTCCGCGACCTCACGGATGTCGCCACGGAGCTGGCGGCGCGGATCGGCCTGCTTCCGGAATACCTGGCAGCCCTCAACCGCGGCTCGGGCACCACGGTGCCGCTCAAGGGCGCCGGCTACGACTACGCCTTCTCGGGCGCGAGCCAGCCCGCGGCGTCCGAGATCTGGGACAGGGTCTGCCGCGCGGCGACGCGCTCGCTCACGGACGGCTCCGAGGAGCGCGACCTCGGGTGGTTCAAGCGTCACGGCGCTTTCTTCGTGCCCTTCGCGACGCGGCAGTACTTCCTGCACTCGACCATGGTCGCCAAGGGCCTCCGCTACGAGCTGCCCTACCAGGAGCGCATCAAGCGCATCGGCGAGGAGCTCGGGGCGCGGCTCCACGAGCGGGGAATCACGTGGTGGAACGTCCAGCTCGAGGAGTACCAGCCGCTGCCGAAGTGGAAGGACTTCCCCGGCATCTGGCTCGGCACAGCCGCGATCCATGGCAAGGACGGGCGCGACTTCCCCTTCTGGCTGCTGACCAGCCGCAGCATGCAATACTCCTGGGGCTCCAACGTATCACTGCCCATCCTGGCAGACGTGGCGCGCCACGTCCGAGGCCACTTCGGCGTCATGCTCAATTGCGGCGCCGCGGGGCGGCTCGGCATCGGCGAGGGCGACCTGATCGAGGTCGAGTCGCCGACGGGCAAGACCGAGGGGCGCGCCATCCTCCGCGAGGGCATCAGGCCCGACGTGGCGGTGATCCTCCAGCAGTTCGGCCACTGGGCGACGCCCTTCGCGCGCGACCTCGAGATGCCCAGTCTGAACCAGGTGGCGAGCATGGACCTGGCCCTGACCGACGCCACGGGCTCCGGCGCGGACCTGGTCCCCGTCGCCATTCGGAGACTTTCCTAGTGGCTCGCTGGGGCATGGTCATCGACACGCGGCGCTGCGTCGGCTGCCAGACCTGCACGATCGCCTGCATGCAGGAGCACGGGCTGCCCGCCGGCACCGCGTGGCGCTTCGTCGCCGACTGCGAGATCGGGGAGTATCCCGACGTGCGCCGCGTCTTCCTGCCCATGCAGTGCATGCACTGCGCCGAGCCACCCTGCGTGCCCGTCTGCCCGACGGGCGCCTCGCGCCAGCGCCCCGACGGCATCGTCTGGGTCGAGTACAACGCCTGCGTCGGCTGCGGCTACTGCGCCATGGCCTGCCCTTACCACGCGCGGCACCTGGTCCACGAGGCCAGCGGCTACTTCGACGCGCCCACGGCATCGGAAGCCGCCGTGGCCCAGCCCGAGCGCCACGGCGTCATGACCAAGTGCACTTTCTGCAAGGAGCGCGTGGACGACGGGCTCGCCCAGGGGTTGACCCCGGGCGTGGACCCCGCGGCCACGCCGATGTGTGGGGTGGCCTGCCTCACCAACGCCATCATCTTCGGCGACCTCGACGATCCGGGCAGCGTGGTGTCCAAGATGGTCGCCGAGGGCAAGGCCCAGTCGCTCATGCCCGAGTGCGGCACACAACCCAACGTGTTCTACGTGGTGGACTGAGCCATGCGCACCGACGAGACCGCGTCTCCGGTCGACCTGATCCCGGCGCGCCGCCAGATCCTCTGGGGCTGGCCCGCCGTCGTCAACTTCACCCTGGGCGGCGTGGGAGCGGGCCTGTACGGCGCCGCCGTCCTGGCCGCGGGCTTCGAGCGCACTGCGGCCGTGGTACTGGCGTCATGGCTCGCGCCGCTTCTCGTGCTCGCGGGCTTCATCGCCGTCGCGGGCGAGGCGGGGCGGCCGCTCCGTGGCCCGCGGGTGCTCTGGAAGGTGCGCACCTCGTGGATGTCGCGTGAGCTCTGGCTCGGCGGCGCCTTCGTGCTGTTCGCCGCCGCGGACATCGCCTTCCCGCACCAGCTGGACCGCGCCCTGGCGCTCGGGGCGGCGGCGCTGCTGGCGCTCGCCCAGGGTTTCATCCTGCGCCACTCGCGCGGCGTCGCGGCCTGGGACGCGCCGATCATGCCGTGGCTGTTCCTGCTCTCCGCGGCCGTCTCGGGCTCCGGCGCCTACATGGTCCTCGAGGTCCTGGCCGGCCGCGCCGTCGCGCCGGCCGTCATCGAGGCGAGCCTCGTGCTGCTCGTCGCGGCGCTCGGGGCGGGGCGCGCCTATGTCTTCACGCCTGCGGGGCGCGCCTTCAGGGACGCGACGGCCTCGCTGCGCGATGGGCGGGCCGGACGTGTCAGCGTCGGCGTCGGCACGGTCCTCCCGCTGGGGGCCCTTGCCGTGGCCCTCGCCGCGCCCGCCGCGGCGGCGCCGGCTGTCGCGCTGGCGGGCCTTGCCATGCTGGCCGGCCAGACCCATTTCAAGGCGGAGCTCATTCTTCGGGCCGGGCTGCTCCGGCCCATTACCGTGGCCCATCTCAGGATGGCGAGGAGGTCTTCATGATCTACGGCGCCGGGGTTGACGTCGGCTCCACCCAGACCAAGGCGGTGATCGTAGACGAGTCGCACACGATCCTCGCGCGCATCCTCATCCCGACGGGCGCCAACGTCTCGCGCGCGGGCGAGAACGCGTTCGTCAAAGCGTGCGAGGCGGTAGGTCTGCCCCGCGAGGCCATCGGCTACGTCGTCGGCACCGGCTACGGGCGATACAAGATCCTCTTCGGCGACGCCCAGATCACCGAGATTACCTGCCACGCCCGCGGCGCCCAGTCGCTGTTTCCGGAGACCCGCACCGTCATCGACATGGGCGGGCAGGACACCAAGGCCATCAAGGTCGGGCCCGACGGCTCGGTCGTCGACTTCTCGATGAACGACAAGTGCGCGGCGGGCACCGGACGCTTCCTCTCCGCGGCCGCGGACGTGACCGGCGTGAGCCTGGACGAGATCGGGCCGCTGTCGCTCCAGGCCAAGGTCCCGGTGCGCCTGACCTCCGTGTGCACGGTCTTCGTCGAGAGCGACATCATGTCCTACCTGGCGCAGCGCAAGAGCATCGAGGACATCCTGGGCGGCGTCCACAAGGCGATCGCGACCCGCACGATGTCCCTGATCCGGCGCGTGGGCGTCGAGGACGAGGTCACGTTCACGGGCGGCGTCAGCCTGAACATCGGCATGGTCAAGGCGCTCGAGGAGGTGCTCGGCCAGTCGATCAACGTCAGCGCCGAGGGCCACTACATGGGCGCGCTGGGCGCGGCGCTCTTCGCCCTCGAGCGTGCCCAGGCGGGCGCCCGCGGCGAGCACGTCGCCGAAGGCGCGGGGAGGAGCTAGCCATGCTCATCGCCGGCATCGACATCGGGTCGGGTACGACCAAGTGCGTGCTCGTGGACGAGGGCCGCGGGGTCCGGGGGCGCGGGCAGGTGAAGACCAAGGCGGACTTCGAGAAAGTGTCGCGCGAGGCCCTGGAGGCCGCGTGCGCGGACGCCGGCGCGAGCGGGGACGCCGTCGGCTACGTCGCCACGACCGGGCTCGGGCGCTACGCCGTTGCCTTCCGTGACATCCAGATCACCGACCTGACCTGCGGCGCGCGCGGCGCCGCCACGCTCTACCCGGACGCGGGCTTCGTCCTCGACATCGGCGCGCAGTGCTCGCGGGCGATCCGTCTGCGGGAGGGAGGCAAGGTCAAGGAGTTCCACATGAACGAGAAGTGCGCGGCGGGCTCGGGCGGCTTCCTCGAGCGCGCGGCGAAGTACCTCGAGGTGACCGTGGCCGATATCGGGCCGATGTCGAAGGGCGCCACGAAGCCGCAGGCCATCTCGAGCGTCTGCGCCGTGCTGGCCGAGTCCGAGATCATCAACCACGTCTCCGAGGGCATCACCGTGGACAACATCCTCCGCGGGATCCACAACTCGCTCGCCGACCGGGCCCTGTCGCTCCTCAAGCGGGTAGGCCTGGACGGGCCCGTCACCTTCATCGGCGGCGTCGCGCGGCAGGAAGGCATGATCGTGGCGCTCACGGACAAGCTCGGCGTGCCGGTGCACGTGCCCGACGGGCCGGAGTACACGACCGCGCTCGGCGCCGCCCTGCTGGGGCTGCAGCGCCACCGCAAGATGGGCACCACCGCTGCTGCCGCCGCCTGACGCGCGAGGAGACAGACATGGCCAGACTGGACGTGTTGATTCGACCCGTGGAGCCGTCCGACCTCGACGCGCTCGTGCGCATCGACGAGAAGCTTTCCGGCCAGACGCGCAAGGACTACTGGCAGCGGCGGCTCGAGATCGCCGCGCTCCGGCCGCCGTGGATGTCGCTCGTGGCCGAGACCGACGGCCGCCTCGCGGGCTTCCTCTTCGGCTGGGTGAGCGAGTCCGAGTTCGGCATTGCCGAGCCCACGGGCTGGGTGGACCTGATAGGCGTGGACCCGCCCTATCGCGGGCGGGGCATCGGGCACGCGCTCCTCCAGCGCTTTCTCGACAGCGGCCGCGAGCTCCGGTCCATCAGCAAGGTCGCGACCCTCATCGACCTCGCCCAGGCCGACGTGCGCGAGTTCTTCACGCGGCTGGGCTTCCGCCACGGCCCGATGATCCAGATGGAGCAGAGCGTCACGCCATGAGGCATACCGACCGACGAACAGGAGGAACCCAACGATGCGAGTGATCACCTCCCTGGCCCTCTCCCTGCTGGCGCTGTCCTGGTGGCCGGCCTCCGCCCCTGCGCAGGAGCCGTACCGCATCGGCGCCGTCTTCTCGATCACGGGCCCGGGGTCCTCGCTCGGCATCCCCGAGCGCGACACGGCCCTCATGCTCGAGGCCGACATCAACGCCAAGGGCGGGATCAAGGGTCCCGACGGCAAGGTCCACCCGCTGAAGATCGTGATCTACGACGACGCGAGCGACGAGACCAAGGCGGTGCTGGCCGCCAAGAAGCTCATCGACGAGGACAAGGTCACGGCGATCGTCGGGACGACGCTCTCCGGCACGTCGCTGGCCATTCTCGACACGGTGCAGAAGGCCGAGGTGCCGCTCGTCTCCTGCGCCGCGGCCATCAAGATCGTGGAGCCCGTCGCCGAGCGCAAGTGGGTCTTCAAGACGCCACAGAGCGATTACCTGATCGTCGGCGTGCTGGTGGACTACCTCAAGGCCAAGGGGCTCGGCAAGGTCGGCTGGCTCAACGTCGACTACGCCTTCGGCCAGCTCGGCTGGATCGAGTTCGAGAAGGCGGCGCAGAAGGCGGGCCTGACGGTCGTCGCGAACGAGAAGTTCGGGCAGAAGGACGTGGACATGACCGCCCAGCTGACGCGCGTCAAGGTGGCCAACCCGCAGGCCGTGGTCATCTGGTCGATCCCGCCCTCGGCCTCAGTCGCGACCAAGAACTACGCCGACCTCGGCATGACGATGCCGCTGTTCCAGAGCCACGGCGTCGGCAACAAGGCCTTCATCCAGCTGGCGGGACCCGCCTCGAACGGCGTGATCTTCCCCGCCGGCAAGCTGCTCGTGGCCGAGCAGCTGCCGGACGGCGATGTGCAGAAGCCCGTGCTGCTCGCCTACGCGCGCCAGTTCGAGGGCAAGTACGGCCCGCGCAACACCTTCGGCGGCCACGCCTGGGACGCCGTGCAGCTCGTGACGAAGGCCATGGAGCGGGCCGGGACGGATCGGGCGGGTGTGCGCGCGGCCATCGAGGGCACGCGGAACTTCGTCGGGATCACGGGCGTCTTCGACTTCTCGGCCTCCGATCACAACGGGCTCGACCGGCGCGCCGTCACGATGATTCAGATCGCGGATGGCCAGTGGCGCCAGGCCAAGTGACAATCACCCCATGACCGCCGCCGACCAGCTGGCCCAGTACCTCGCCTCCGGGCTGGTGGTCGGCGGTGTCTATGCGCTCATCGGGCTGGGCTTCGTCATCGTCTACAGCGTCACCCGCGTCATCAACTTCGCCCAGGGCGAATTCGTCATGCTGGGAGCGCTCCTGATGGTCACCTTCGAGGCGCGGGGGCTCCACGCGGGGGCGGCCTTCGCGCTGACGGTCGCCTGCGCCGCGGTCTTAGGCGCCCTGCTCGAGCGCGCGGCCGTTCACCCCGCCGCCAACGCGCCGGGATTGACCCTCCTCATCGTGACGATAGGCGCCTCCATCGCCCTCCGGGGCGCGGCGCTCGCCGTCTGGGGCACGGACCCCTTCGCACTCCCGGCCTTCTCGGCGGGACCGCCGCTCCATCTCCTGGGCGCCACGATCGTGCGGCAGGGGATCTGGGTCCTCGCCGTGGCCGCGGCGGTCTTCGCCGGGCTCTGGTTCTTCTTCACGCGCACCTACCCCGGCACGGCCGTCCGCGGCTGCGCGATCAACGCGCGGGCGGCCCGGCTCATGGGCATCCCCGTCGAGCGGATGTGGCTGCTCGCCTTCGCCCTGTCGGGCGCCCTCGGCGCGGTCGCCGGCGCCGTGATCGCGCCCATCACCTACGCCACCTACGACATGGGCCTCATGCTCGGGCTCAAGGGCTTCGTGGCGGCCGTGCTCGGCGGGCTCGTCAGCCCGCCCGGCGCGATCGTCGGTGGCTTCCTCCTGGGCATTCTTGAATCGTTGTCCGCTGGTTATCTCTCTTCCGGCTACAAGGACGCCGTGGCCTTCGTGGTCCTGATCGTGATCGGCCTGGTGCAGGCAGCGGGGTGGCTGCCCTGGCGGGTTGCCGATGAGGCTGAGGGATGACGGCCGGCCGGCGTTGGGCGCTGCTGGCGGCCGCAGCGATCCTCATCGGAGCGGCGGGGGTCTGTGTCCGCTCGAGTTACATCCTGGGGATGCTGATCTTCATCGCGCTCAACGGGATGGCGGCGCTCGGGCTGTCGCTCGTCATGGGCTTCGCCGGGCAGGTCTCGCTCGGCCAGGCCGCCTTCTACGCGATCGGCGCGTACGTCTCGGGCGTGCTGACGGCGTCGTACGGCTGGAACGGCTGGCTCTCGGTGGCCGCGGCCGTGCTGGCCGGGGCGGTCTCGGCCTTCCTCGTGGGGCTGCCTGTCTTCAGGCTCTCGGGACTGCTCCTGGCGATGGCCACGCTCGGCTTCGGCATCATCGTCTACTACGTCCTCGTGAACTGGAGCGGCGTCACCGGCGGGCCGTCGGGGCTCACGGGCATCCCGCCGCTCGCCGTCGGAGGCTTCCGCTTCGACACCGACGCGCGCATGCTGTGGCTCGCCTGGGGGTGTCTCCTGGCCGTGCTCGGCCTGGCGGGCAATCTCGTGGACTCGCGCATCGGGCGCGCGCTTCGGGCGCTCCACGGCAGCCCGGCCGCCGCCGAGGCCGCGGGCGTGCCCACGACGCGGCTCAAGCTGGGCGTCTTCGCCGCGGCCGGCGCGACGACGGCGCTCGCCGGGGCGCTGTACGCCCACTACCTGACCTTCATCAATCCCTCGCCGTTCGGCTTCGCCTTCTCCGTCGAGCTGGTGGTCATGGTGGTGCTGGGCGGCACCGCGAGCCTCTGGGGCGGCGTGCTGGGCTCGGCGGTCGTCGTGTTCCTGGCCGAGGGCATCCGCGCGCTCCTGCCGCTCCTGTCGGCCTCTCACGCGGGGGCGGAATACGAGATCGTCGTCTTCGGCCTCGTCCTGATGATATTCATGATCCTCCTCCCCGGCGGCCTCGCGGGACTCGCCCGGAGGGCGACGTGAGCGCGGGCGCGCTCCTCGACGTCCAGGGGCTCGGCAAGGAGTTCGGCGGCCTCACGGCCGTCCGCGCCGTGGACTTCGCCGTCCACGCCGGGCAGATCAAGGCGCTGATCGGACCCAACGGCGCCGGCAAGACGACGATCTTCAACATGATCGCGGGTGTGATCGAGCCGACCCGGGGCCGCGTCCTTTTCGAGGGCGAGCCGCTGCCGGTGCGGCGGCCGCACGCGGTCGCTGCCCGCGGCATCGCGCGCACGTTCCAGCTCGTCCGTCTCTTCGGCGACATGACGGTGCTCGAGAACGTGCTCGTCGGCTGCCACCGGCGGGGACGGGCCGGCTGGGCGGGCTGCGCGCTCCGCACCCGGCGAATGCGGGACGAGGAGAAGCGTCTGAGAGAGCGCGCCTGGCAGGTGCTCTCGTGGCTCGGGCTCGAAGACCGCGCGCACGAGCCCGCCGCGCTCCAGCCCTACGGCGAGCAGCGTCTGGTCGAGATGGGCCGGGCGCTGGCCGCCGGGCCCAGGCTGCTCCTGCTGGACGAGCCCGGCGCCGGGCTCAACGCCGAGGAGCACGGCCGCCTGGCCGCGCTCATCCGCAAGGTCCGCGAGAGCGGGACGACGGTGCTCCTCGTGGACCACCACATGGACTTCGTCATGGGTCTCTCCGACGAGGTGCTGGTGCTCTCCTACGGCGAGAAGCTCGCCGAGGGGCTGCCGCGCGAGGTGCGGCGGGACCCCGCCGTCATCGCCGCGTACCTTGGCGAGGAGGCGGCGTGATGAGCGCCGCCCTCGAGATCCGGGGCCTCGACGTCTTCTACGGCCGGGTCCAGGCCCTGCATGGCGTGTCGCTCGAGGTCGGCAGAGGAGAGCTCGTCACCCTGGTGGGCCCGAACGGGGCCGGCAAGACGACGCTCCTGCGCGCCGTCACCGGGATGGTGCCGGTCCGGGCGGGCACCGTCCTCTTCGAGGGCGTGCCGATCACGGGGCGGCCGACGGAGGCCATCGTGCACCTCGGTCTCTCGATTGTGCCCGAGGGGCGCCTGCTCTTCGGTCCGCTCAGCGTGAGGGACAACCTGGCGCTCGGCGCCTACGCGCGCGGGCGCGCGGGCCGGCGGCAGACGCTCCGCGCCGACCTGGAGCGCGTCCTGGCGCTCTTCCCCGCGCTCGCATCGCGACTCCGGCAACCCGTTGAGACGCTTTCAGGCGGCGAGCAGCAGATGGTCGCCATCGGCAGGGCGCTCATGGCCCGGCCGCGGTGCCTGCTGCTGGACGAGCCCTCGGTGGGCCTGGCGCCGCTGATGGTGGCCGAGATCTTCCGGGTCATCGAGACGCTCAGGGGCGAGGGGCTCAGCATGCTGCTCGTCGAGCAGAACGCGCGCGCGGCCTTCCGCATCGCCGACCGCGGCTATGCGCTGGGGCCCGGCGGGCGGCCTGGCTCCGCCGGGCGCGCCACACACGAAGCCTACGGACTCGAGCTGGTCGAGGAGGAGACCCCGAGATGAAGGACCTGTCTCTGATCGAGCGCATGCCGCGCGCCGAGCGTGAGGACCTGCAGCTCCAGCGCCTCCAGGGCCTGGTCGCCCGCCTGTCGGAGCGCGTCCCGCTCTACCGCGAGCGGCTGCGCGGGGCCGGTGTCCGGGCCGGCGATGTCCGCTCGCTGGCCGACCTCTCCCGGCTGCCCTTCACGGTCAAGGACGATTTCCGCGCAACCTATCCCTACGGCCTCCTCGCCGTGCCCATGGAGGACGTGATCCGCGTGCACGCCTCGTCGGGCACGACGGGCAAGCCGACCGTGGTTGCCTACTCGCGCAAGGACGTGGACACCTGGAGCGAGGTGATGGCCCGCACGTTGATGGCGGGTGACGTGGGGCCCGGCGACGTCGTTCACAACGCCTACGGCTACGGCTTGTTCACGGGCGGCCTCGGCTTTCACTACGGGGCCGAGCGGGTCGGGGCCGCCGTGGTGCCGATCTCGGGCGGATTCACCGACCGCCAGATGATGGCGCTCCGCGATCTGGGCGCGACCGTGCTCTGCTGCACGCCCTCCTACGCGCTCCACCTGGCCGAAGCCGTCGAGGAGGCGGGCCTCAAGCCCAAGGACCTCAAGCTCCGCGTGGGCTTCTTCGGCGCGGAGCCCTGGACCGAAGCGATGCGGACCGCGCTCGAGACGCGGCTCAACATCATGGCGCTCAACATCTACGGGCTCAGCGAGGTCATCGGTCCCGGCGTGTCAGTGGAGTGCTCCGAGCGGCACGGCATGCACGTCGCCGAGGACCACTTCCTGCCCGAGATCGTGGATCCGGCGACCCTGGCACCTGTGGCGCCGGGCACCGTGGGCGAGCTCGTGTTCACCACGCTCACGAAAGAGGCGCTGCCCGTGCTGCGCTACCGGACGCGGGACCTGACCTCGATGACGACCGAGCCGTGCCGCTGCGGCCGGACCCTGGCGCGCATCGGCCGGATCATGGGACGCACGGACGACATGCTGATCATCCGCGGCGTCAACGTGTATCCCTCGCAGGTCGAGCACGCTCTGCTCCAGGTGCCGGACGTCGAGCCGCACTACCTCCTCGTGGTCCGCCGCGACAGCGCGCTGGACACGCTCGAGGTGCGCGTCGAGGCGCGTGCGGTCGTGGCCGAGGCGGGCACGGATGCGATGCGGGCGCTCGAGGCCGTCGTGCGGCGGAAGATCTACGAGGTGATCGGCATCACCGCGGAAGTCAGCGTCGTGCCGCCCAAGACCGTCGAGCGCAGCGCGGGCAAGGCCCAGCGCGTGCTCGACCTGCGCAAGTGAGGAGGAACCATGACTCCACCCGCCGCCAGGTCAGACCGTGATGCCCGCGCCCCGGCGCCCGCGCCTCCGGCTCCCGCCGAGCCGGCGGCCGCGTGCCAGGTGTGCGGTACGCTTGCCGCCACGCCCCCGGACTCGATCTTCTGCCCGGTCTGCGGCGAGCCCGTCATCGTCTGGGGATGGGCCCCATGAGTGCGGCGGGAGTTGTCCGCCGCCGCTGGGACGGCGCCGTCGCGCGCCTGACGCTGGCACGGCCGCCGCTCAACGTCCTGACCATCGCCATGATGGAAGATCTCAACGCCGCCCTCGACGAGGCCGCGGCCCGTCCAGCGATCAAGGCCGTGCTGCTCGAGGCCGAGGGCAAGGCGTTCTCGGCCGGGGTGGACATCGAGGACCACATGGGCGATCGAATCAAGCCCATGCTCGAGGCCTTCCATGGCATCTTCAGACGGCTGCACGCGCTCGACTGCGTTACGGTCGCGGCGGTGCAGGGGGCCGCGCTGGGGGGCGGCGCGGAGCTCGCGACCTTCTGCGACCTCGTCGTCGCCGCGGAGGGCGCCACGCTCGGCCAGCCCGAGATCCGGGTCGGCGTCTTCCCGCCCATCGCGGCGCTGCACTACCCCGTCCGCGTCGGCCAGCACCGGGCGCTCCAGCTGCTGCTCACCGGCCAGGTCATCGGCGCCGCAGAGGCGCTGCGCATCGGCCTCGTGGACCGCGTGGCGCCGCCCGACCGGCTCGCCGAAACGGTCGAGGCCGAGCTCGTGCGCTTCACCGCCCAGAGCGCCGTTGTGCTGCGCCTGACCAAGCGCGCGGTCCGAGAGGCGGCCGGAGTGTCCTTCGAGCTCGTGCTGAGGCGGCTCGAGGATCTCTACCAGCACGAGCTGATGGCGACCGAGGACGCCCAGGAGGGGCTCAAGGCCTTCGCCGAGAAGCGCCCGCCCGTCTGGGCCAACCGCTAGATCCCGCGAGACAAGGAGACAGCCATGAAGCTTCGAGGCAAGACGGCGCTCGTCACCGGCGCCGGCCGCGGCATCGGCCGCGCTATTTCGCTCGCGCTTGCGCAAGAAGGCGCACAGGTCGCCGTGCTGGACATCCTGGCCGACAACGCCGCCGCCGTGACCCGCGAGATCGAAGCCACGGGCGTCAAGGCGCTGGCGCTCCCGGCCGACCTGACGAAGCGCGCGCAGGTGGACCGGGCGGTGGCCGACGCCCTCGCCCAGTTCGGCCAGATCGACATCCTGGTCAACAATGCGGGCTGGGATCGGATGGAGATGTTCCTCGACAGCGAGGAGGAGACCTGGGACAAGATCATCGCGATCAACTTCAAGGGCATCCTCTACGTCTGCAAGGCGGCGCTGCCCGCCATGGTCGCGCGCGCCCAGGGCAAGGTCATCAACATCGCCTCAGACGCCGGGCGGGCGGGCTCGACGGGCGAGGCCGTCTATGCGGGCACCAAGGGCGCGATCATCGCGTTTTCGAAGACCCTGGCGCGCGAGATGGCCCGCCACAAGATCACGGTCAACGTGGTCTGCCCGGGACTCACCGAGACCCCGCTGCTGCAGGGTATCCGCGAGCAGTCGCCCAGGACCGAGAAGGTCATCGAGGCGGTCACGCGCGCCATCCCGCTCGGGCGCGTGGGCCAGCCGGAAGACATCGCCGGGGCCGTCGTCTACCTGGCCTCGCCCGCAGCCGATTTCGTCACCGGCCAGACGCTCAGCGTGAGCGGCGGCCTGACCATGGCGTAAGCGCAGCAACACGACAAGGAGCAGAGCCATGACCCTACGACCGCAAGCCATCGACATCATGTACTACGTGGCCACGCCGGAATTCATCGGCAAGTGGACCGACGCCAAGAAGGGCGAGCTGATCTGCCGGATGGAGCGCGCCATCGGCAGCCTGCCGCAGTTCGAGTCGATTCCGGCCATGCTCGCCAAGATGGACGAGGCGGGCGTCGAGAAGGTCTTCATCACCCAGACCAAGATGTGGTCGTACTGGAACAAGTGGATGTACATGGACACCTCCCTCGAGGAGGTGACCCAGTACACGGAGAAGTACCCCGACCGCTTCGTGGGCCTGGCCGGCTACAACCCGTTCCGGATCAAGGAGAGCCTGGCGGAGATCGAGCTCGCGGTGAAGAAGCACAACTTCAAGGGCGTGTACGTTCATATCTACGGCTTCGACATCCCGCTGCACGACAAGAAGATGTATCCGCTCTACGCGAAGTGCGCGGAGCTCGACGTGCCCGTGTCCATGCAGGTCGGGCACGTGCTCGAGTCCATGCCGAGCGAGCACGGACGCCCCATGTATCTCGACCAGATCGCCTCGGACTTTCCGGCGCTCCGGATCCTGGGCGCCCACACCGGCTGGCCGTGGGTCGAGGAGCTGATCAGCGTCTGCTACAAGTGGGACAACGTCTGGTTCGGCGTGGACGCGTGGATGCCGAAGTACCTCAAGCCCGAGATCATCAACTTCATCGGCAGCCGCATGGGCCAGGACCGCGCGGTCTGGGGCACCAACGGGCTGCCGTGGAAGGAGAGCCTCGACCAGGTGGACGGTCTCAAGCTCAAGGACGAAGCACGCCAGAAGCTCCTCCGGGACAACGCCCGGGAGCTGTTCAAGATCTGAGGAGGCCAGCCATGTCCACGCCCACGGAAGTGCTGCGGGACGAGCACCGGGTCATCCTTCGCGCCCTCGACGTCCTCGAGGCGGCCGCCGGACGCCTGGCGGGCGGACGGTCCCTGCCCGAGGGGTGGTGGCCGGAGATCATTGCGTGGCTGCGCGGCTTCGCCGACAAGAATCACCACGCCAAGGAGGAGAGCTCCCTCTTCCCGGCCATGGTCAAGGCCGGCGTGCCATCGGCCGGCGGTCCCGTCCAGGTCATGCTCGAGGAGCACGAGCGCGGCCGAGCCCTCATCCGCGCCATGGAGGCGGGAGAGCCCGCCGCCCGCGCGGTGAGGGCGCGCGAGTACGTCGCGCTCCTGCGCGAGCACATCGAGAAGGAGAACGGCGTGCTCTTTCCCCTGGCCGACGCCGTGCTCGACGAAGCCGCGCAGCGCGCGCTGCAGCGCGAGTTCGAGGCCGTCGAGGCCGAGCAGGGGCGCGAGGCTTCGATCCCCCACGCCGAGGCAGCCGTGGAGCGCCTCGGCGCGGCGTTGGCCGGCTGAGCGGACGGCCCGGCATGGCGCGGTTCAGCCGCCTCACCCGACACCTCGAGGATCCTGAGCGGGTCCGCGAGCTGCGGGCCATCGAATCGAGGCTCGTCGAGCATGCCTTTCCGCCCCAGCTCGTGGTCGAGAACACGTCGTACTGCAACCTCAAGTGCATCCACTGCTCCCACCGGGAGATGGTCCGACCCCAGCGGCACATGGCCCGTGATCTGTGGGACACGATCGTCCAGGAAGTCGGTCGGGACGCGTCGGACTGCGAGCTGTGGCCCACCTTCTACGGAGAGGCATTGATCCTGGGCGACGAGCTGTGGGACCGGCTCGACTATGCGAGCCGGTGCGGCTGCCGGAACCTCGTCCTGAACTCCAACGGCACCCTGCTCGGCCGGAAGGGCAACATCGAAAAGGTCCTGGCGTCCCCCCTCCGGCGCTTCATCCTGAGTCTGGACGGCCTCTCACGCGAGACATTTGAGGCGATTCGGGCGAAGGCCAGTTGGGACGTCGTGTATCCCGCCGTCGAGGAGCTCTGCCGCCGGCGGATGGAGAGCGGGCAGCGGTATCCCGTGATCATCGCGCAGTTCTCGCTCATGAAGGAGAACGCGCACGAGGTCGAGGCATTCCGGCGCTACTGGAGGGCGCGGGGCGCCGAGGTGAAGGTGCGCCCCATGCTCGAGTGGACGGCGACGGGCACCGTGCGCACCGAGACCATCGACCGCGGTGCGCCGTTCCGCATCACGTGCCCATGGGGAAACAACACCATGGCCATCCACCAGAGCGGCGCCGTCGTGACCTGCGCCGTCGACTACGAGGGCCGCTTCACGATCGGCAACATTTCTGACCTCACGATCCGAGAGGCGTGGCGCCTCCTCGGTGAGTCGGTCCGGGAACCGCAGCGCGCGCACCGCTGGGCGGAGCTGCCGGCCGTGTGCCGAGGGTGCGGCGACTGGCAGGTCGCGGGGGCGGAGTACGAGGGCGAGCAGGTCGAGGGCACGCGGCCCTTCTGGTACGGCACGACCCAGAGCACCCGTGATCGGCCGGCGGCCGCGAGCGGCTCCATGAACGGCACGGTGAAGGAGGACGAGCGATGACGATGACGGAGCGAGATCGCAGCCGGAACGCCGGCTGTCCACTCCTCAGGCCGGGAGGGTACCGGGACGACCCCGGCTACCCGCGATCGGCCAAGAGCCGGCGCGCGTCCGCGGGCGCGCGGCCGTGACGGGGAGCCGGCTGAAGATCTATCTGATCGCGCCAAAGAACCCGGAATCGTTCTGGACCTTCGATCGGGTGCTGCCGAGCATCGGAAAGCGCTGCGCCTTCCCCAACCTCGCCCTGCCCACGGTGGCGGGGTTGACGCCCGCGGGCCACGAGGTCGTGCTCTGCGACGAGAACGTCGAAGCGATCGACTTCGGCACCGACGCGGACCTGGTCGGGATCACCGGCTTCGCCGTGCACAAGCGCCGGATCTTCGAGATCGCGGAGGCCTTCCGGCGTCGCGGCAAGCTCGTCGCGGCCGGCGGCCCGTTCGCCACGCTGTGCCCGGAAGAGCTGCGGGGGCGCGTGGACGTGCTCTTCGTCGGCGAGGCCGAGCACACGTGGCCGCAGTTCCTCCGCGACTACGAGGGCGGGACGTGGCAGCCGGAGTACCGCGAGGACGAGAAGCCCAGCATGCTGGACTCGCCGCTGCCGCGCTTCGATCTCCTCAAGGTGGACCGCTATCGCAGCATGGCCATCCAGTTCGCGCGCGGCTGTCCGTACAGCTGCGAGTTCTGCGACATCATCGTGATGTACGGCCGCCGCCCCCGGACCAAGGCCGTGGCCCAGGTGCTGGCCGAGGTGGAGACGATCCACGCGCTCGGTGTGGCCAACGTCTTCGTCGTGGACGATAACTTCATCGGCAACAAGAAGGAGGCCAAGGCTCTCCTGACGGCGCTCGGCGACTGGCAGCGGGCGCGCGGCTATCCTCTCGAGTTCATGACTGAGGTGAGCCTCAACATCGCGCAGGACGATGAGCTCCTGGGCCTCATGAAGCGGGCCCGCTTCACCACGATCTTCGTGGGGATCGAGTCGCCCCGGATCGCGAGCCTGCAGGAGTCGAACAAGGCGCAGAACACGCGCGAGGACCTCGTCACCTCGGTCCACCGGATCCAGGCCGCCGGCATCGAGGTGATGGCGGGCATGATCGTGGGCTTCGACAGCGACGATGGGGCCATCTTCGAGGAGCAGTTCCGCTTCATCCAGCAGGCCCGCATCCCCATCTCGATGACGGGCTTGCTGAACGCGATGCCGAAGACGCCGCTGCACGCGCGCCTCCAGAAGGCCGGGCGGCTCATCGCCGAGTCGGTGGGAGACCAGTTCGTGTTCACGAACATCGTGCCCGGCGGCATGTCCCGCCTCGAGCTGTACGAGGGCTACCGGCGGCTCCTCCGCCGCCTCTACGCCTACCGCAACTACCGCCGGCGGTCGATGGCGCTGATCCTGAACCGGGGCGCTCTCCTCGGCTCCCGGGTCCTGTCCGGGCGCGGGGACCTGGGGCTCCTCCTCCGCATCGCCTGGACATGCGTCCTGCGCACCTCGCCGCGCCGCGCGTGGCTCACGCTCTCGATGTTCCTCGAGACGGCGTGCCGGCGCCCGAGGTCGCTCAGGCAGGCGCTGACGCTGGCGCTGATGCACAAGCACTTCTACGAGTACGTGCGGGAGACGTCGAGGCGGCTCGACGCGCTGATCCGGGAGCTGCGGGAGTCGAAGCCGGCTATCTGAGGAGCGACAGCCCGAGCAGCACGATCACGAGGACCACCAGGATGTTGATCCGCGCGAGCCACGAGGCGCGGACGCGGATGGACGGGTCGGCGCCCGGCGCGCCCGCGCGGGGGCCCAGCACGAAGTCGTGCAGGACGGCGAGGACCAGCGCGAGGGCGACGAGCCCGAGCTTCCAGTGGAGGCGGGGCGAGGCCCAGAGGTAGGGATTGAGCCAGAGGTTGCCGAGTCCCGTCGCGACCAGCAGGCCCACGGCGATCCAGCCGATCGTCCGGAAGCGGACGCCCACGGCGTGGAAGAGCCGCGCGCGGAGCATCGGGTCTTCGCGCCGCGTCACCGGCACCAGGACGAGTGCGACGAAGAGCATGCCGCCGATCCACGTGATGGCACCCAGAACGTGAAGCCACCGGAGCAGGAGGGACATCGCCGGGAGCATAGCACGGCCGTCCGCCGCGGCGGCCGCGCGCGGCCGGACGCGGCGGGCTCCGAGTTCTGGACCGATCGCACCGTCGGCTGGTACCAGCGCGCCAACACGCGGAGCGACTTCTCCAAGCGCGTGTTCGACGCCGTCGGCCCCGCGCTCGATACCTGCCGCGACGCCCTCGACGTCGGCGCCGGCTTCGGCGCGCTCGCGCTGCCGCTGGCGCGGCGGCTCGAGGCGGTGACGGCGCTCGAGCCCGGCCCCGCCATGGCGCGCGCGCTCCGACGTGCCGCCGCCGAAGCGGGTCTCGCCAACGTGAGCGTCGCCGAGGCGGCGTGGGGTCGGGCGCCGGTGCGCCCCCACGACCTCGTCCTTTGCGCCCACGTGGGTCCGCTCCTCTCAGGCGATTCGCCCTTCCTCGGCGAGGTGGGGACGGTGGCGCGCAGGCTCGTCATCCTCGTGCGCGACCTGCGGGCCGGTCCCGGGGACGACAAGTTCTTCTACCGCGAGCTCTACCCGGCGCTCCTTGGCCGCCCCTACGAGCACCGCTGCCGCGCCGACGACACGGTGGCGGGGCTCGAGCGCCTGGGCATCCGCCCCGCCGTCACGCCCATCGAGTACTCGTCCGACCAGCCCTTCGACAGCCTCGAAGAAGCGTGCGACTTCTGGATGACCTACATGGGTCTCGAGGGCGCGGAGCATCGCGCCTATCTCCGGCGCTTCCTCGCCGAGCGCCTGGAGCGACGCGGCGGGGAGTGGATCGCGCCCTTCCGCAAGCGCGCCGCCGTCTTCGCCTGGCAGATCCGCTGAGCGGCTCGGCAGCACGCGGCCCTTGACCTCGCGCGCCGCTCTGACTACTCTCCGAAGGGTTCGACCCCACTCACGAACCGGAACGGAGAGCCATGGAACTCGATCGCCCGCTGCCACAGCCCATCACGCCTGAGGCCAAGCCCTACTGGGAGGGCCTCCGCGAGCAGAAGCTCATGCTGCCCCGCTGTCGCGCCTGCCGCCGCGCCTTCTTCTACGCGCGCGTGCTCTGCCCGCACTGCCACGCGGCCGACATCGAGTGGTTCCAGGCAAGCGGCCGCGGCCGGCTCTACTCCTTCGAGATCGGCTACCAGGCGTTCAACAAGGCCTTCAAGGTCAAGCCGCCGTTCGTGCTGGCCATGGTCGAGCTGGAGGAAGGTCCGCGCATGATGTCCAACCTCATCGGCGTCGAGCCCGACCCGAAGAAGATCCGCTGCGACATGCCGGTCGAGGTCGTCTTCGAAAAGCTGACCGATGAGATTACCCTACCGCTTTTCCGTCCCGCGGAGGGAGCGCGATGAAAGAGCTGCGCAACTCGGTCTGCATCGTGGGCGTGGACGAGAGCGACGAGCTGGGCACGCTGCCCCACAAGAGCCAGCTGACGCTGCACCTCGAAGCCGTCAGGAACGCCGTCCGCGACGCGGGCTTGAAGGTGAGCGACGTGGACGGCATCTTCACGGCGGGCCAGCATTCCCCGGCCACCATCGGCGAGGCCCTCGGCATCACGCCGCGCTACGTGGACGGCACGACCGTGGGCGGCTGCTCCTTCATCATCATGGTCGGCCACGCGCTGGTCGCGCTCCACCACGGGCTCTGCGACGTGGCGGTGGTCTGCCACGGCGAGTCGGGCCGCTCGGGCGTGGGCGTGACGCCGCGGCGCGACACCGCGCTGCCGGGGCAGTACGAGGCGCCCTTCGGCTTCGGCGGCGCCTCCACCCTGTTCGGCATGATCACGACGCGCCACATGCACGAGCACGGGACGACGCTCGATCAGTGGGCGCAGGTGGCCGTGTCCACGCGACAGTGGGCGGCGCTCAACCCCAAGGCGCGCAACCGCGAGCCCATCACCATCGCCGATGTCCTCAACTCGCGCCCCGTCTGCTACCCGTTCAATCTTCTGAACATCTGCCTCGTGACCGACGCGGGCGGCGCGGTCGTTCTCATGCGCGCCGACCGCGCGAAGGACTGCGCGAAGAAACCCGTGTACGTCCGCGGCGCGGGCGAGGCGACGGAGCACGTGATGCTGACGCAGATGAAGAACCTGACCTTCAGCGAAGCCACGCGGATGTCCGGCGCCAAGGCCTTCGCCATGGCTGGCGTGACGCACAAGGACTTCAACCATCTCATGTTCTACGACGCCTTCACCTCGGGGCCGCCGATCATGCTCGAGTCGCTCGGCTTCTGCAAGCCGGGCGAGGGCGTGGGATTCTTCGAGCAGGGCAAGTCGACCCCCGGCGGCTCGCTCCCGATCAACACCAACGGCGGCGGGCTCTCCTATACCCACTCCGGGATGTACGGCATCTTCCCCATCATCGAGGCGGCGCGCCAGCTCCGCGGGGAATGCGGCCCGCGCCAGGTGCCGAACTGCAAGGTCTCGCTGGTGAACGGCATGGGCGGCATGCTCTCCGCCGCGGGGACGCTCGTGCTTTCGAGCGAGCGGTGAGGAGGGGCGGCTTCAGGACCAGATGATAGCTGGATCGATCGTGAGGTCGGTGAAAGGGGGCAGGACAGCGGGTTCGTTTGCCACGCTGCCGGCAGGCACGTAGGCCGCACCCACGAGCCTGTAGGCCTCGACCGTGCGGCTGACCGGATCGGCAATCCAGTAGTACGGCACGCCGTGCTCCGCGTACAGCTTCATCTTCCGATCGCGATCGATGCGCGCGGTGGACGGAGAGAGCACCTCCACGACCAGAGTCGGCGCCCCTTCGATGCCACGCTCGCTGATGATCGATCGCCGGTCGGTGGAGATGTAGAAGACATCCGGCTGCACCACCGTCACGTTGGTCATGATGCAATCGGTCGGGGCGATAAAGACCTTGCCGAGGCTTCGCGATCTCACGTGCTCGTACAACAGCGAGCCAAGCGCGATGACTGCTCCCTGATGCCGGGTTCCGGGCGAGGGCGTCACCGACAGCTCGCCCCAATGCAGCTCGTAGCGCTGCCCGTCGTCCGGCAGGGCCGCATAGTCTCTGTAGGTCAGGACGGCTTTTGTCGACATCGCGCAGTGCTCCACGCTCCGCATCTCACAACTGGGATGGTCGCGGTGACGGCCCCGTGCCGTCAATGTCCACCCTTCGATACAGTAGATTACACCCAACCGGACAGCCCGCATCGTGTTGCCGCCCGGTTAGCAATGAGTTATGTTCCTGTGCCAGAAGTGGGGGAATCCCTTCCATGGGCATCCTTGACGTTATCAATCGCAGTCGGGCCTGGGTCCAGAGCCCGGCGGATCGGATGACAACCCTATGACGCCGAGCGCGACCCGCCCCGGGATACATAGACCTCGCATATCGTATAGCGCAGGTCTGCGTAGCAAGGCGCCCGACAGTCTACTCCTGGGAACCCCCGTACCTATTATGCGATCGCCGCCGCCATGCTACCTGGCCGGCATCCGCGCGGCCTTGGGCGCTATGCAGACCACCGAATTCTCGTTAGGCTTCGGGAGGGTGCCGTATCCAACGACACCGCGCTCACGCGAGAACGCGATTATCAGAGGAGGTCGCACGTGGCGCCGAATGACATATTCCAGAAGATCAACTCGCTCGATGCCGAGGGGATTCAACGCGTCGTGGATCGCCTTGAGTACCGGGGACAGTACGCTCCCTTCGTCCAAATGCGCGAGGCGTATCTGGAGCAGCTGAATCTCGCGTCCACCGCGACAGTTCTCGATCTGGGATGCGGTACCGGTGTTGTGGCGCGGGCAATTGCCGCCCGCCCGTCGTTCCAAGGGCATGTAGTCGGCAGCGACTTCAGCTCGGCGCTCCTCGATGCGGCGGCGCGATTCGCGCAGGCGGAAGGAGTCGGATCGCGACTCTCGTTTCGGGTCGGTGACGCCCAGAAGCTCGAGGAGGACGATGCCGCTTATGACGTCGTTATTGCCCACACCGTCGTCAGTCATGTCCCGGATCCAGCCGCGGTGATCGCTGAGGCCGCGCGCGTCGTCCGGCCGGGAGGTTCTGTTGCGATCTTCGATGGCGACTATGCCTCATTCACCTATGCCACGGGGGATCGCGCACTCGACAGCGAGCTGGTCCAGGCCATTCTCTCGACGGTCGTTGCGAATGCGTACGTTATGCGAGTCCTACCTGCGCTCCTCTGGCGTTTCGGGCTCAGCATAACCGCATTCCTACCGAGCGTTCTTGCCGAGGCGGGGAAGGCTGCATTCTTTGCGAGCGCCGCGGAGTCCTATGCACCAATGACAGTGAAGGCAGGCACGGCGTCAATCGAAAGGGCGGAACGATGGCTGACAGCCAGCCATGAATCATCGGCCGATGGGACGTTCTTTGCATCCTGCAACTACTATACGTATCTAGCCCGCCGGCTCGAATGACGGCTGCGTTGACCGTCCTGCTGAATCGACTCGTTCGCCGCACTGGCGAGGATTCAGCATTTCGCGGCCGGGGGATTCCCGCATCGCTCCTGCTGCAAACGAGGACGTGATCAACTGATGGACCGGCGGGCCCTAGACTCTCTCTTTGTTGGAGGGAACACCGTGAACGAACCGACTCAGCAGTTCTTGCTCAAGGAATTTGATCAGCTGCGTGAAGAGCTTCTCGAGTGCATCAAGGAGTCTCGCTTGCTCGAGCGAAACGCACTCCTTGCATCGGGCGCAATCTGGGCCTGGGCCATCGCGAACAAGAGCCAGTCTGTTTATCAGACGCTTCTGCTTGTCCCACCCTTGATCGTGTCGTTGTCGGGCCTCAGAGCGTGGTCACTGTCGAAACACATCGGACACCTCGCCGCATATATCCAAGAGGTCGAGAATGCGTTTGCTCTCCCCACCGGACTCGGATGGGAGCACGTTTTCGCAAAGTCAACGGACTATTCAAAGTCCGCATCCGCCATCATCTTCTGGCTCGTCCTATTGGCCGCGACGCTGGTCGCAGCAGTGTGGTATCGCTAAGTGTTGACGTAACGAGACATGTCCGTAGTCTTCGTTCACGGAGTTCCAGACACGCCGCGCGTGTGGGACGCCGTCGTGTCACGTCTCGATCGGAAGGACGTGGTGAGGCAGTCCCTGCCCGGATTCGGTTGCTCGCTGCCGAAGAACTTCGGCGCGACCAAGGAAGCCTACGTGGAGTGGCTCCTCGGCGAGCTCCGGGCGCTGAAGGGACCGATCGACCTTGTCGGGCACGATTGGGGCGGATTGCTGGTGGTGCGCGCCGGCTCGGTTCGGCCGGAGGCGGTGCGGAACTGGGCCGCGGGAGGCGCACCGCTCGACCGGGAGTATATGTGGCATCAGGCGGCGCGTGCCCGGCAGACGCCTGGCATGGGCGAGCGCGTACTGGAGGGCCTGACCCCGGAGGCTTTGCAGGCCGCCCTCGTCGCCGCGGGCGTGCCGGTGGCCGATGCGGCGACGGCGACGGGAAATCTGGATGACACGATGAAGCAGTGCATTCTCAAGCTGTACCGCTCGGCGGTGACTGCCGGCGCGGAGTGGGAGGACGATTTGCGGCGTGTGTCGGCGCCGGGCTCGTCCTGTGGGCGAGAAGGATCCGTACGCGCCGGTGGAGTTCGGCGAGCGCCTCGCCCGGAAGACCCGCGCGCGGCTCGTGTCTTTTCCGGGCTGCTCGCTCTGGTGGCAGCTCGAGCGTCCCGCAGAAGTGGCCGCCGAGCTCCAGCGTCACTGGGCCGCGGCTTAGCCCCCTCACCCTACCCTCTCCCCTGGAAGGGGAGGGGGGATCGTGTTAGGCGAAGCGGGGCATCACCTTTTCGCCGAAGAGCTTGAGGGAGCGGCGGACCTTGTCGTGGGCGAGACCGCCGCGCGAGAAGGCGCCCATCATGAAGTCGATGCCGAGCGCCTCCTGGTGCTGGCGGATCTTGTCGGCGACCTCTTCCGCGTCGCCGGCTATGGCGGCCTGCTCGAGGGCCTTCTCGTCGCTCAGCGAGAGCAGGTTCTCGCGCACGCGGCGATAGAACTTGTACTGCTCGGGCGGCACGCCCGTCTCGTCCGCGATGAGCCCCGCCTGGGTCTGGAAGAACCAGCGGATCGGCTCGCGGAGGTCCTCGCGCGCCTGCTTCGACGACTCGGCCACGTGGATGATCTTGTTGAGGCAGATGTCCGCGCCCTGATCGGTGCCGTGCTTCTCGCGCCAGGCCTGCCGGTACGCGTCGTAGTTCTTGCGCAGGATGTCGAAGGGCGTGAAGGCGGGCGAGGTCAGGATCTTGAGCCCGCGCCTGGCGGCCAGCGTGTAGGTCTCGGGGGAGACGGCGGCGGTCCAGAGGGGCGGGTGGGGCTTCTGCACGGGCTTGGGTAGCACGCAGAGATCGCGCACCTGGTAGAACTCGCCCTCGAAGGTGCAGCGCTCGTCCGTCCACGCGCGGCGGATCAGGTCCAGGCTCTCGTCGAAGCGCTCGCGCGTCTTCTCCATCGAGATGGCGAGCCCGCGGAACTCGGCGGGCTGGTAGCCGCGCCCCAGGCCGAAGTCGAGCCGACCGCCGGAGAGGATGTCCACCATCGCCCCCTCCTCCGCGATGCGCACCGGGTGGGCGAAGGGCGCGACGACCACGGCCGTGCCGATGCGCACGCGACGGGTCTCGCACGCCACCGCCGCCGCCAGCACGGGCAACGACGGCGCGATGCCGTAGGGGGAGAAGTGGTGCTCGGCCAGCCAGACCGTGTGGAAGCCCAGCTCCTCGGCCAGGCGGCACTCGTCCAGCGTGTTGGCGTAGACTTGGGCATGGCTCTGGCCTTCGCGGAGCGACAAGAGGTTCTGAGTCGAGAATCGCATGGGCGCCTCCCAGGCCGCACCGTAAACCGGGGCCCGCGACAAGTCAAACGGGATGGTACTCTGACAGCGATCACCAACCCCGAAAGGAGACTGCCGATGAGCCGAGTGCGTCGCATCCTCTTCCCGTCCGACTTCTCCCGAGGCTCGGGCGCGGCATTCGCACGCGCCGTCCGGATGGCGAAGGCCGACCGCGCGCAGCTGATGATCGCCCACGTGCTCGCGCCGGTGGTGCCGATCGCCGGCGAAGGATACATCTCGCCCCAGGTCTACGACGACCTCGAGACCTCGGGACGCAAGTACGCGCAGCGGCGTCTGAACGCGGTTCAGGCCAAGGCGCGGAAGGCGGGCGTGCGGGCGACGACGCTGGTGCTCGAGGGCGTTGCCCACGAGCAGATCATCCGAGCGGCCAAGTCGAAGAAGGCCGATCTGATCGTCATGGGCACCCACGGGCACACGGGCCTCGTGAAGTTCTTCCTCGGCAGCGTCGCCTCCCGAGTCGTGGCGGGCGCGCACTGTCCGGTGCTGACGGTCCGCGGCAGGTAGTCTCGCCCATCATCTAAGGGCGGGACCCCTGCCGCTTCGCCGCGCGCTGGGCTCAGTGACCGCCGGTGCCGCCCATGCCGGGTGTGAGCGTCCGGAAGATGCCGGGCTGCGCGGCCCCGGCTACCTCGATGGATCCGAGCGCGCCCTTGTCCATGGCGCGCACGATGCTGTGGTCCACGAGGAGATAGCGGCCGGGCACGTCCATCTTCAGCTCGACCACGACGGCGCCGCCGGCCGGCACCAGCGTCGTCTGGACGTCGCGGGCCGGCTGGCCGGTGATCGCGCCCTCCGTGTACACGGCGTCGAAGATCTCGCCGATGACGTGGAAGGAGGAGACGAGGTTCGGGCCGCCGTTGCCGACGAAGAGCCGCACGGTCTCGCCGACCTTGGCCTTTAGCGTGTTGTCGCCCATGAGCGCGCCCATCCGGCCGTTGAAGACCACGTACTCGGGCCGCTCGTTCCGGTTCTTCTCGTGGTCGTAAGCCTGGAGCCCCTGGGCCAGCGTCTTGCCCTTGGTGTAGAACTCGCCCTGCATCACGTAGTACTCGCGGTCCACCCGCGGCAGGCCTTTCTCGGGCTCCACCAGGATGAGGCCGTACATGCCGTTGGCGATGTGCATCGGCACGCTGGGCGTGGCGCAGTGATAGACGTAGAGGCCGGGGAGGAGCGCCTTGAACTCGAACGCGCCGTGCTGGCCCGGGCCGAGCTGGGTCACCGCGGCGCCCCCGCCGGGGCCGGTGACCGCGTGCAGGTCGATCGAGTGCGGGTTGCGGCTGGCCTCGAGGTTCTTCAGATTGATCTGGACGATGTCTCCCACGCGGACACGCACGAAGGGGCCGGGCACGGTGCCGGCGAAGGTCCAGAAGGCGTACTTGACGCCGTCGGCGAGCGTCGCCGTCACCTCGGTGGTCTCGAGGTTCACGATGACCCGCGCGTTGCCCTGACGGTCGATCGGGGGCGGCACCTGTGGCGCGGCCGTGAGGATAGCCTTCACCTCGGGTAGCGCCGCGGTATCGGCCGACTGGGCCCAGATCTTCACTCCGACTCCCGCCGCCGCCACGCTCGCGACGGCCGCGACGATTCCTACCACCAGTGCTTTCTTCATCTCTCCACCCTCCGTTCGATAGCGCTGAGCTGCCGTTATGTCTGACCTGTGCAACCGGTGTGCTCGGTGCCGATTTCCTACGCTCTACTCTTATCAATCTCCACGTTAGCGTGCGGGAGGATGCAAGCGTATGAGGCCGGTCATAAGCGAAGCTGCTTCGGTGCGGGGCGTGCAGGTCCCACTCTGGGGCGCTCCGGCCCCTCCGGCCGGCGGATCTAGTTCAGAAGCGCCCGGTTTCGTGGGCTCAATTTGATGCGGTCGGGTGTCCAGGGCGGATCGAAGGTAATGCGCACGTCCACGCTCTCGACCCCAGGCACGGCCATGACGGCCCGGCGGATCCAGTCCGGCATGATGTCGTGGACAGGGCATCCGGGGGCCGTCAGCGTCATGGTGATGGTGACCGCGCCCTGCATGATCTCGATGCCGTAGACGAGCCCGAGCTCGACCACCGACATGCCGAGCTCGGGGTCGAGGACACCGCCCAGCGCGTCCAGCACCTGCTCGCGCGTGGGCTGATCGGACGAGCCGGCTATGACCGGCAGACGCGTAGACGGGATCATGTGGTGGAGCACGCGGGCGAGAGTCGCGGCGAAGCAGAAGCCGCCCGCGGCCAGCACCGCGCCTGCCGCGCCGATCAGCCTCGCATCGCCCGCTCCGAGTGCCGCTGACAGCCCCGCGACTCCACCGGTCAGGAGCCAGTACGCGAGCCCTTCGGCCGCGGGCCAGCCAAGCTGCGCCAGCGTCGGCACGGGAGCGCGGCCGGCCTGCGGGCTGTAGACGCGGTACCAGACGAGGAACGGGACGATCTTGAGCATCATGCCGACGATGGTGAGCGAGACCCAGCCTCCCAGCGCGAGGACCGCGTAGGCGAACGCGGCGCGCGGCCCCGAGAAGACGTCGAAGGCGAGTCCCAGCCCCATGGCCCCGGCCGCGATCAGGAAGGCCGAGCCCGTCAGCACGAAACGCAGACCCCAGTCGAGCGCGGGGCGCTTGCGGTTCCGGGCCATGCGCGACACCCACGTGAGATGTGCCGCCGCTGCCGCCGCGACGGCGACGGCGCCCGGCGCCACGAGGGCGGGAGCGCCCAGCAGGCCCGCGACCACGACGGGCACGCCCAGCGCGAGCCCCCAGAACTGGACGCGCTCCGGCCAGCCGCTGGGCTCGGGCGCCAGCATGAACATTGGATACACGCGGGCGGCGACGCCCATGACCATGGGCGCAACCCAGCCCAGGAGCGCCAGGTGGAAGTGGGCGTGAAGCGTTGGAAAGAAGTCGCCCGGCAGGAATGTGAAGATCCTATCGGCGCTGAGCAGGAGCCCGAAGACGACAGTCAGCCCGAGTCCCGTGTAGCTCATGACGATGAGCCGCGCCGTGAAGCTCCACCGCTTGACGCGGCCCAACGTCAGCGCCGCGTTGACGAGGTGCATCCCCGTTCCCGCGCCCACCATGACGGCGGCCATGAGGAGCCCGGGCCACCGGCCGATGTGGAAGTGCGCCACCATGCCCGCGATGCCGACCACCATGAACCAGAACTGCCAGCGGGCGAGGCGCTCGCTCCATATGGGCCGCTCGAGCACGATCGGGATGAGCTGGTACGACGCGCCCATGATACTGAGCGTGATCCACCCCAGGGCGACCGTGTGGGTCAGAGCCACCAGTCGCGGATGATAGTAGTGGCCGGCGAGCTCCCCGGCGAGCGCGGGCACGCCCGCGCAGGCCAGGGCGAAGGCCGCCGCCGCGGCCACGAGATAGGCCAGGGGCAGCGCCGGCGACAGCACGCTGCGAGCGCCTGGTCCGGGCGGGATCATGCCGGGGCAAGCCCGGGGCGCCGGATGACGATCCGGACGAGACCCGGCTCAGGCTCGTCGGTCTCGTGGGTGAAGCCGCGCTCGTCGAGCTGCGGGTAGAGCAGCATGGGCCGCCGCTCGTGGAGCACGACGAGACGCTGTCCGGGCCGCAGCGCGTCGAGCCGCTCCAGGACGCGGACCATCGGCTCGGGCGGCTCGAGCCCGCGCACGTCGACGAGCATGTCGGCGACCCCGGCGCCCGAAGCGATGGCCTGCGCGGCGGGGACGGGCACCGCCGGCGCTCCAGGGTCGCGGTAGAACCAGACGGTCCAGTCGTCGGGCGCGCTGTGCAGGCTAAAGTGGGAGAAGCCGCGCTTGCCGAGCACCGCGAAGAGAGGCACCGGCTCGAAGGGCGCGCGCAGAACGAGCACCTGCTCCGGACCCAGCGCCTTGACCGCCGCCATGATTCGGGCGAAGGGATCCTGGCCGCGGCGGATATCCTCGCGGACGTCGAGAGGAACCTGGCTCGCCGCCGGTATCCGATCGAGCGCCGGCGGGCGTTGGACGTCCACGCTCACCTCGAGGCCGCCGCGGGCCGGTTGAGCGCGCTCAGCAGGGAGTCGAGGGCCAGACCCGCCGAGGCCGCGGCCTCGCGGACGGTCAGATGCGCACCGCAGCAGTGATTGATCCCCATCGCCTTCATCGCCTCGAGCGCTCCGGGATAGCGCTGGGCGACGTCGCCCACCGTGAGATCAGCGGTGATGGGTGCGCCCGACTCTTGAGCCGTCGTGGACGATTGAGCGTGGCAGCCGCACTGATGAACCATGGTTGTGTCCTCCTCACGCTCAACGGTACCTCGCGACCCGCGAGGCTCCTATGACCGCCATCATAGGCGGTGAAGGAATGAACAACCGCCCCGCGGCCAGCTCGCTAGCCCGGACTACGCGCGAACAGGCGCCCATCCTCACCCCGGCCCTCTCCCTCGCCGAGGGAGAGGGAGCCGTTTCGATCCCCTCGCCCCCGGAGCGACTGTCTTGTTTGTCAAGCGAGTTGTTGCCATGGGCGTTGGTCTCGCAGCATCGCGTTGAGAATGGTGAGGAG